>Ga0334893_1000316_pt1 | contig 72648 bp, 67 predicted proteins | sample GraSluR3_MG_5_FD_207218 | JGI IMG/M metagenome (GOLD analysis project Ga0334893, IMG submission 207218) | Sludge microbial communities from methane-producing bioreactor in Wageningen University, Netherlands - Granular Sludge_09_05-R3 | ecosystem: Engineered > Bioreactor > Anaerobic >...
GAGACTTACTCTCAAGGAGTGAAGACGACGCCCTCAACTGCACAGTTCCATTATCCCACGTGGCATGAGGGAATAATAGAAAAATGATGTCAGTGTACCACGACTCTGACAAATATAATATACAAGGGAGTAGAAGTCATAGGCAATCAGACTGTGCCCTACGTTGTAGAGAAGAATCTGAAAATCGGCAAGGAGGACAAATGATGAAGGTACTATTTGCAGCTTCTGAAGCTGTTCCATTTATAAAAACGGGAGGTCTTGCAGATGTTGCGGGATCTCTTCCTCCCGCTCTGAAGGGACACAGAGTGGATATAAGAGTTGTGATGCCCCTGTATTCTTCAATAAAAGAAGAATACAAGTCCGAGATGACAAAGATAGCAGAATTCGATGTAGATCTAGGCTGGAGAAGGCAGTATGTGGGGGTGCACAGCCTCACCCACAACGGTGTAGTCCATTATTTTCTCGACAACGAATTCTACTTCAAACGTCACGGCCTTTACGGATACTACGACGATGGTGAAAGATTCACATGGTTTGCAAAAGCTGCTACCCTCCTGGGCAAGCATGTAGATTTCAAGCCGGATGTGATCCACTCAAATGATTGGCATTCCGCTCTTATAAACCTTTATGTCAAAGATTTTGCCTTGGGGGACGATTGGTTCCACGATATCAAAACAGTCTATACAATTCACAATCTAAAATATCAGGGGACCTTTAACCCGGTAATGCTGGGTGAAATAATGGGCGTTTCTCAAGATTATTTTCACGAGGATGGACTCAAGTTCTTTGATTCCGTAAATTTCTTAAAGGCGGGGATCGTATATAGCGACGCCATCACCACAGTTTCTGAGAGTTATGCAGATGAGATGAAGCATCCATATTTCGGAGAATATATGGACGGAATTATCAGAAAGCACGAACACAAACTCTCAGGTATTTTAAACGGAATTGATTACAATGAGTACAATCCGGGTAAAGACCCACATATAGCCGTAAATTACGATCTTAGAAGCGTAAAGAGAAAGAAAGAAAACAAAACGGCTTTACAGGAAAAATTCGGACTCCCTGTTGATAAAGACAAACCCATGATAGCAATGGTAAGCAGATTGGTAGATATGAAGGGCTTAGATCTTGTGGCACACATATTTGACGAGCTGTTATCAGATGATCTGCAGTTTGTAGTCTTGGGAACAGGAGACAAAAAGTACGAAGATATGTTCAGGTATTTCCAAGATAAATACCCTGACAAGGTTTCAGCAAGAATTTACTTTAATGAGAGCGAGGCACATGAGATTTACGCATCTGCCGACATGTTTTTGATGCCTTCAAAATTTGAGCCTTGCGGAATCAGCCAAATGATATCACTTAGATACGGAACTGTCCCCATAGTCAGAGAAGTGGGGGGGCTTAAGGACACAGTCATCAACTTTGACAAAGCCACCGGTGAGGGCAACGGCTTCACCTTTGAAAATTACAATGCTCACGACATGCTCTTTAAGATAAGGGAGGCTTTGGAGACGTATCAGGACAATGATGTTTGGAGAGAAATCATTAAAAACGGCATGAAGTCCAAAAACGATTGGTCAGAATCATCCAAAAAATACAAATCTCTTTACGAAAGCTTGATCAAATAGACGAGGTGAAAGAATGCTAACAAAGGAAACACTGAAAAAAGAAATCGAAGAAGCCCTATATTCCACCGCTGGCAAAAGCTTTGCAGAGAGCGACCTTACTGACAAGTATTATGCCTTAGGAAATGTAGTAAGAAAACTCACAGGAAAGTTATGGAGCGAAACCGGCAAAAAACAGAAGGATTCCAAGGCTAAAGCCGTGTATTATTTTTCAATGGAGTATCTCACAGGAAAGTTTATGGAGAAAAACCTTGAGTATCTCGGCATCTATGAAGTCGTTAAGGATTTCTTCGAGGATCATGACATATGCCTTGGAGACCTTTTTGACATCGAAGCCGAGCCAGGCCTTGGAAACGGCGGCCTGGGAAGGCTTGCCGTAGCTTTCCTCGATTCTTTGAGCTCCATGAGCATGCCAGGTCACGGATACGGGCTGCGTTATGAAAAAGGACTATTTAAACAGAGCATCGAAAACGGCTACCAAAGGGAAGAACCACAAAGCTGGTTGAAGGAGCCAAACATATGGGAATTCAAGCGTCCCTCAGAGGCTGTTGAAGTAAGATATGGAGGAGGCATTCAAGTAATTCCCATAGGCAAGAAATTTACCTTTAGGCACGTGGACTATAGCATAGTTAAAGCCGTCCCATACGATACTCCCTTCATAGGCTATAAAAATCAAAATGTCAATACTTTAAGGCTGTGGTCTGCAGAGAGCACGGAGGATCTGGATCTAAAAGAATTTTCCAAGGGGAATCTATGCGGCGCCTTCAGTAAAATAGACGAAGTGAAGAGCATATGCCAGGTCTTATATCCGGATGACAGCTACTACGACGGTAAAAGACTAAGGCTCAAGCAGGAATACTTTTTAGTTTCTGCGGGAGTCCAAGACGTAGTTAGAAAATCCGTCAATAACGGCATACCGTTAGAAGATCTTCACAAATATACAGCCATACATATAAATGATACCCATCCGGCGATGGCAGTTCCCGAGCTTATGCGGATTCTAATGGATGATTACTGTATGGAATGGGAACAGGCTTGGAAAATCACTGTGAATACCTGTGCCTTTACAAACCACACGCTTTTAGAAGAAGCCATGGAAAAATGGGATATAAACTTATACAGGGATCTTTTGCCAAGGATTTGGCAGATAACAGAAGAAATCAACAACAGATTTCTAGCAGAGCTAAGAAACGTTCATAAGATAACATCTGCAGAAGCCATAGAAAAATTGTCGATTATCAACCAGGGAACCGTACGGATGGTCAACCTGTCTATCGTAGGAACCCATAGCATAAACGGAGTGGCAAAGCTTCATTCGGATTTACTAAAGGAACGAGAGCTTAAGCACTTTTACAATGTATATCCCCAGAAATTCAACAACAAGACAAACGGCATAATCCACAGGCATTGGCTGCTTGGTGCCAATAAAAATCTTGCGGACCTGACTGAGGATCTTATAGGTCCAGGCTTTAAAACTAACCCTATTCAAATGAGGGAGCTCCTTAAACATTCCAATGACAAACAGGTTTTAGACAGGGTAATGGAAATAAAGCACGAAAACAAGAAAAACCTTTCCAAATACATTTACGACACCACAGGGATAAAAACGAACCCTTACGGCATATTTGACATACAGGCCAAGAGGATTCATGAGTATAAAAGACAGCTGATGAACATACTGCACGTGATGTATCTGTATGACAAGCTCAAGACCAATCCGAACATGGATATGGTCCCTCGCACCTTCATTTTTGCAGGGAAAGCCGCCCCCGGCTATTACATCGCCAAGGAAATCATAAAGCTAATCAATACAGTTGCCAGAGTCGTAAATAGCGACCTTACCATCAAAGACAAGTTGAAGATAGTCTTCCTTGAAGACTACAGCGTCAGCCTGGCTACCAAGATGATTCCTGCCGCAGATGTCAGCGAGCAGATTTCTACAGCCACCAAGGAAGCATCGGGAACCAGCAACATGAAGTACATGATGAACGGGGCAATCACCCTGGCAACTTTGGATGGGGCTAATATTGAAATCATGAAGGAAGTAGGGGAAAACAATATAGTAGTCTTCGGTTTGAAGGACTACGAGGTTTATGACTTCTACCAAAGGGGCAACTATGATCCTCAAAGTCTGTATTTCGGAAATCCTGTAATCAAGGAAACTATTGACAAGCTGGTCAACGGGTATTTTAGAGTTCCTTATGGAGAATTTCAGCCTATCTACGATTCTCTTGTGAAATATGGGGATCGATACTTTATATTGCAGGACTTCGAATCCTACATGCAGGCACAGAGAAAAATCGGCAACATGTACAGGAACAAGTACCAATGGGCCGAGATGTCTCTTAGCAATACAGCTTGCTCAGGAGCTTTTTCATCTGATTATACGATTGAAAGGTATGCCCATGAAATTTGGGGCGTCAAGACTTTAACTCCGAGGAAGGATTGAGAAACATGAAGCAGTACGAATACAGCTACTCAGAAAAAAAGCTAGGTTATGTTTTCGAGGGAGATGATATAACTTTCAGGGTTTGGGCACCGGGTAGAGAAACGGTAACTCTGGCTCTCTATGACCACCCTCTAGATATAAGAAGGACTCAGCACTATATGACTCCCGACGAAGACAAGGTATTTGAAATCACGCTATCCAAGGATGAGGTTGCTCCTTACTACACTTACATCCTAGATCATGAATTTGAGGTTACCGACCCATACTCAACATCGGTATCTCTAAATAGCTTAAGATCTGCAATCGTGGATATGGAAAGCTTAAAGCCACCCGGTTGGGAAGAACATAAGTTGCCTGTCTCAATAGCGGAAACAGATGCCGTCATATACGAAATGCACATCAAAGACTTTACAGGACATAAAAGCTCCGGTGCGATCAACAAGGGAAAATACCTGGGAGTCACAGAGCCGGGAACGACACACCTAGGATATGCCACAGGTCTGGATCATCTAAAAGAGCTTGGGATAACACATGTGCACTTGATGCCCATATACGATTTTCTGACAGTAGATGAAAGCCCGGATAGGTTCAACGATGACTCCAATTACAACTGGGGATATGATCCCGAGCATTACAATGTGCCTGAAGGCTCTTATTCTACAGACCCAACAGATCCGGGGTGCAGGATATACGAGCTTAGGCAGATGATACAAAATCTTCATGAAGAGGGCTTCAAGGTCATAGTGGATGTGGTCTACAATCACACTTACAGGGGGCGTAATTCTAATTTCAACCTCCTTGCCCCTGAGTATTACTACAGGACAAGGACAGATGGATCCTATTCCGACGGATCAGGCTGTGGAAATGAACTTGCGACAGAAAGGCCAATGGTCAGAAAATTCATCCTGGATTCATTGATGTACTGGGTTAACGAATTTAAGATAGATGGATTCAGGTTCGATTTGATGGCGCTCATCGACATCGAGACCGTAGAAAAAGCCGTAAATATTCTTAGGCTTGCTAATGAAAGCATATTCATTTATGGGGAGCCATGGACTGCAGGAATGACAACCCTTGCCGACAAGCTGACCACTACGAAAGGAAAACAGCAGGGATTGTCCTTTGCTTTTTTAAATGACAATTTCCGCAATGCCATCAAGGGAGACAGCAACGGAGAGGGAAGAGGGTTCGTTCACGGAAACTGCGATATGAAAAGAGAAACCGAAATAGGTTTGGCAGGCTCTATATTTTACGACAAGGGTCGGATAGGTTTTGGTATTGCTCCCAACGAGACAATAAACTATATAAATTCCCACGACAACCTCATAATCTACGATAAAATGAAAAAAATCTTTAACCAAAGCGACGAGTCATTCATCGAAAGGCTGAACAAGCTTGCATTTGGCATACTATTTGTATCCCAGGGCATACCGTTTATACATTCCGGCAATGAGTTTTTGAGAAGCAAGAACATGTTGGACAACACCTATAACTCTTCGTTCAACGTAAATGCTCTTAACTGGTCTTTAAAAAGCAGAAACAACGGCTTTTATAATTTTTTCAAGGATCTCATCCAACTAAGAAAAGAACATCCCGAATTCAGGTTGAAAACGGGTGATAAAATACGGGAAAGCTTAAAGTTTTTTGATGCTGACAGAGAAGGATGCAATTGCATAGGTTATACCATAAAACTTGACAACAAGAGCGTAGAAGATGGAAAGTATACACTGGTTGCAATAAACGGCCATCATGAAAGCTGTCTTATCACTCTTTCGATGGTACGTGATCACATTGAAAAGCAATATGGTCTCACCGAAGATCACCTTTGCATCATAGAAATACTGAACATGGATGGGCTGGTAACCTCAAGGAACAGCAGGGGAGAGCTGGATCCACACGGAGTTGAAATACCAAGCTATTCCATCATGGTCTTCTCATTGGCTGAAAGATGTAAAAAATAAAAAAATCAGGGTGGATAAATCTACCCTGATTTTTTAACATTCTCTGTAATATGCAAGCTTGACAAGCTTTTTTGTTATATCATCGTAGTCCAAGTCCAAGGGAGCCTTATAAACCCAGTTGCCTTTTGCTGTGCCCGGCAAGTTCATCCTGCTGTCTTTGTCAAATGGAAGTATATCCTGAAGCTGAAGCATAGCTATCAAACAATGGGATTTAAACCCTATCTCCATGATCTTTTCTAAGATGTCCTCGGATGATTTTAACTTTAATTGACCTGCCAATGTTTTAAATTCGCTGTTCTTAAGTTCTTCAAGCCATAGAGGAAGCGGAGCATTGTCGTGGGTCCCGGTATATACCACTGTATTTGCTGGTGAGTTGGATGGCAGATGAATATTTTTATCATCCCCGTCAAATGCAAATTGCAAAATGCTCATCCCGGGATAACCGAAGTATTCTCTTAATTCCCGAACTTTATCGGTGATATCTCCCAGGTCTTCTGCTATAAATCCTTTATCGGAAAAGACGTCCTTTAAGACCTTCATAAGCTTTTTGCCTGGTCCATCCTCCCAGTGGCCGTTTCTGGCATCTTTGTCGTCAGCCGGGATGCTCCAATAAGCTTCAAATCCCCTGAAATGATCCAAACGGACTACATCGAAAAGCTTAAAAGAGTGGCTTATCCTTTTTTTCCACCAATCATAGCCAGACTTTTCGTGAATATCCCAATTGTATAAGGGCATATCCCATTTTTGACCTCCCTCTGAGAAAAAATCAGGAGGAGCACCCGCCACAAAGCCGGGCTTCAAGCTATCATCAAGCTGAAACAACTCTGGATTCGCCCAAACGTCCGCAGAGTCTAAAGGAACATAAATAGGTATGTCGCCAATTATCTTAATACCTTCTTTAACAGCTTTTTCTTTTAGCTGTTCCCACTGCTTGAAAAAGATATATTGGGAAAATGTTATAAAGCCTATTTCTTCATGTAAAAGGTCTTTGTAACGCTGTAGGGCACCTTCATCTCTGCGCCTTATGCCAATGGGCCAATTTGTCCATTCTTCATCATTGAAATGCTCTTTTAAAGCTGTAAAAAGCGCATAATCCTCCAACCAGAAGTGATCCTTTTTAAAGTCTGATAAGTCCTCTGCCAAGCTGTTGCGACAATTTTCGTATTCCATCCTTAGGCATCTATCATTGATTTTCCTTGCTCTTTTAAAATCCGCCTTTAGGTAAACTGAACCGTCACCCTTGAACTCTTCATTATTACTTATAAGCTCAGGGTCAATAAGTGAAATTTCACCTGCAAATGCTGATTTGGGAGAATAGGGAGAATTGCACTCATCTATTGGGTTAAGTGGGAGTATCTGCCAATAGTCTTGCTTGGATCTGTTTAAAAATTCGATGAACTTGTATGAATCATATCCTATATTTCCTACCGGACCATATCCGGGCAGGGATGACACGTGCAGCAAAACGCCGCCGCCTCTTTCCAGCATCTAATCGCCTCCATTAAAAACACATTACCACTAATGATAACACGAATCCAAACTTTATTAACGTTTAACTTGAGATTTTTGTAAAAAATCTTTACAATATAAGTATAGAAAGAAATCACTGGAATTTCAACGAAAGGGGCGAGTACTATGAAAGCAGCAATATTTTTAGCTGAGGGCTTTGAAGAAATTGAAGCCTTGGCTACAGTCGATGTTTTAAGAAGAGGAGGCATAAGTGCAAAGACGGTATCGGTTACGGAAAAATTCGATGTGGAAGGGGCGCATGGAATAACCGTTCTCGCAGATATTCTCTTCGAGGATACAGACTTCCACGGTGTAGATATATTGATACTTCCAGGGGGAATGCCCGGCACCAGAAATCTTGAGAAGCATGCGGGATTGATAGAGCTTATCAAAAAATTCCATAACGATAAAAAATGGATAGCTGCGATATGTGCCGCGCCTAAAATCCTTGGAAAATTGGGGCTGTTAAAAGGACAAGTCGCCACCTGTTATCCAGGTTTTGAGAAGGATCTTGAGGGAGCGATATTATCTGACGAAAGCGTTGTCTTGTCCTCTCATTTCATAACATCCAGAGGAGCGGGTACAGCGGTGCTGTTCGGCCTGAAATTAGTTGAAGTATTAAAAAACAAGGAAACTGCAGACGAGCTTAAGGAAAAAATGATAGTCGTATAAATTCAATATAATGAACTTAAAACACTTCAGGTCTAGGGGATGGATGAGAATCTGCCTTCTAGGCCTTTTACAGAGAAGAACTGGAGAATATTATGAATTATAAACTGCTAGTTTTAGATATTGACGGAACTTTGATAAGATCAAACCACAGCTTATCACAAAGAAATATCAAGCTTATTGATGAGGCAAGAAAAAAGGGTGTTAAAGTCACTCTGGCCAGTGGCAGAAATTATTCCAACATGGAACATATAATCAAAAAGTTAAATATAATCGAACCCGTCGTATCCAATGACGGCGCATATATAAAAGAGCCTATAAGCAACAGAGTATACCATAGCTTGCGACTTGAAATAGAAGCTCTGAAGGAGATATTGGGCACCTTGGATCGGTTAAATCTTACATATACCATGCATCTCGATGAAAAGACCTTATCCAACAAAGGCCTCAGCTATCTTAGCTTTATTAGGGCTTTGGGGCTTAAAGCCATATTGATAGGCTTAAATGAAAAGGACAACAGATTCACAATGGCTCACGGAAAAATCGTAAAGGCTTTGGGAAATGAATTTAAAGCGCCATTTAAGATATCCATGTTTGCAAACAAACCGGGATCGAAGGAAATGTCGGAGGCCTCAAGAATTATAATAGAAAATTATTCGAAAATAGTTAAGATATCCTATTCCGGAGGCAAAAATTTTGAAATACTGCCTTTAGGAATGTCAAAGGCTGTGGGGATTGAAGTCTTAGAAAAAAGCTTAAATATCAGGCGGGAAGAAATAATCGCGGTGGGAGACAGCTACAACGATATAGAGATGATAAAAAGAGCCGGGCTGGGCATTGCCATGGGCAATGCCTCTGACGAAGTCAAGAAGCATGCAGACTTTATAACAGATACAAACGATTTGGATGGGGTAGCCAAAGTCATAGAAAAGCACATACTCCTGTAACTTATGAGTACGGCTTGTTGTTTACCCATTTTGCGTAAATCAGGGCAAAAATTATAAAGAACATCGCTAATAATATACCGATGCTGTCCACCATTACATCCAGCAAAGATCCGGTTCTTCCCGGAACAAAAGACTGTCTGTATTCATCTAAAAACGCCAAAGATATGGATATCATCAGGGTAGATATGGTTCGTGTCGAGGCGCTTTTAAGAAATTGGCTGACGAGCAGAAAAATACCCAAAGTCAAAAAGAAAAACACCGTAATATGAGCAGCCTTTCTGAGCAAGAACTCTATAATTGCGGGATTTGACCTGGCATAGGAGTAAAAATCATAGCCTGCCGATCTGACCGGGTTGAAATAGCCTGCAGATTCGGGAATATGATATGCGATGAATTCTGCGGCTTTTGCAAATACGGAATCTGCTCTTCTCATCAGTTCATATATATGTTTTAATACGGGCAGCACTCTCAATCCTGGTATGGAAGAGAGAAAAAATATGGTTCCACCTGTAAGAAATACGATCAAGAATGCGTATTTTTTTTTCATAGAGAATCAGTCCTTTTCAAGTTAGTTAATTTTTGCCTTTATTTAAATTGCTGTTTATTTACTTATCCAATTCTTGTTTATGTTACTTATTGATGATAACATAATATTGTAATTCTTAAAACATAAATTCCAAAAACAAAGGGAGTGTATAGAATGAACAATTTTATCAAGGATGTAACGGGACAGTCCGAAAGCTTGAAGGAAGGCATGAAGTCTTTTGCTTCCAAAGATACTCTTGAAAAGCTGAATAACTTAAAATCTATGGGTTTTAATCGTGTTCTGTTCACAGGGATGGGCAGCTCTAATTTTTGCTCCATACCGGCAAAAAATCTCCTAATAAAAAATGGCATAGATGCCAAAGTGGAATCTGCCAGCCAAATTCTATATTATGAAATGGATTCAATCAAAAAAGATACTCTCTTGGTTCTAATTTCCCAATCAGGAGAAAGCGTTGAAATAGTCAAGCTCATAAGCCGGCTTCCTGAAGATATTTTTGTAGTGGGGGTAACAAACGATCCTCAAAGCTCTCTTGGAAGGAGAGCCCAAATTACCGTTGTCCTTAACGTGGAAGAGGAGGAGTCAGTTACCACCAGAACCTACCTTTCTTCGATAATGGCTGTCGGTCTTATTGGAAAGTCATTGATTAAAGACTTAAATCACGAAGATATCCACGATCTTTCGACTGCTGCAGATTCTTTGAAAAATCTCACTGATCAGTGGGAAGGTATTAAAGCCAAACTGATGGACTTTATTCCAAACCCCTCATACTTATGCCTAATCGGTAGGGGAGATGCCCTCACTACTGCCAGAGCAGGTGCTTTATTTGTAAGGGAAGTATCTAAGTTTCCCGCTCTTGATTTCGACAGCGGAGAATTCAGACATGGACCCTTTGAAATGGTAGATGAAAACTTTGCAGGGTTTATTTTTGCCCAAGACAGCCATACCTGGGATCTCGACTTGTTTTTGGCCAAGGACGTAGCATCAAGAGGGGGAAAGATAGTTTTTGTGACGGATAAAGAAACGGAAGAAAGCGAAAACTTCCTTCCGTTGTTAATAGACAAGATCGATCCACTGCTGTCTCCGGTGCTGCAGATAGTTCCTGTTCAGTTGTATGCGGACCAGCTAGCAAGAGACAGGGGCTTTGAACCGGGAAAATTCAGATGGAATACTAAGATAACTACAATAGGTTAGCTTATTCAAATATTTCAAACCGCTCTTTTTGTGCTTTGCATATAGGGCAGAGCTGAGGAGGGTTGTTGCGAGCACAAAGGTACCCGCATACCTTGCACCTCCACACCGGATACTTTGATGATGACAGGGGATTTAAGACTTTCCCTGTCTTTTCTTTTTTTGTCTTTTCAGCTTTTCTTCTTTCCGGTATGGACTCGGCTTCCTTTTTGCCCTCAACAATTTCTTTGTTGACATAAAGCGCGCAGTAACATGCTCCATATTCATCCAGGTCGTCATCCCTGTAGTCGCATGGACAGATGATGTCTAAATCCTTTTCCATGTCTCCCTCACTAAGCCTGCAGGGACATGCCTGATAACCATATCTATCTATGTTTGTAAGGAGCCCTATACCTAAATCTTCTAAAAATTCTTGATCCGGATTAAGGAAATAACCTGATTGTTCAGCATCTTTCTGTAAAGTATCCAGATACTCATGTAATCTCTTGCTATCCATTATTCGAATCTCCTTTTTATTTCAGTTGGTTTGTATCCTATAATGCATTCATCTTCGCCAATAATTATAGTAGGGTAGCTAACTGCCGGGTTGTGTTTTTCCACGACTTCCTCCAACCTGGCCCTTTCTTCCTTGTCCTCATTGTCCATATCTATGTAATCGTAGGCTATGCCCAGCTTATCTAAAAGCTTTTTTGTTCTTTTACACCAAACACAGGTGCTTAAAGCGTAGAGAAGTATATCCCCTTTATCTGTTCCATCTACATGTATTCTGTTTGCCATATGATTTCCTCCTAGTATTATTTTCGTTAAATTTCATCAATCAATACAGCCCTCAAAGGAGCAGCTTCAACCCCTTTGATCTTAAGGGGGAGAGCAGCTAGAATATAATCCCCCTCTGTGATATCCTTTAGCCTTAAGCCCTCAATTATTAATATCCCTGCGCCAAGCAGGGTCTTGTGAGTGCCGTAACTTGGTTGATCTCTTTCGATTCCCAATGCATCGATACCTACGCCTTCAATCTTCTTTTCCTCTAGGAACTTTGCTCCATCTTCTGCAAGGTACACGAATTTGAAATCAAATTCTTCCGTATAAGAATTCCTAGTCTTAAATATAATGAATCTGTTATCCCCAAAATCTTTTTTTTCAAGGTCCTTGACAGTAATTTTATCATCAATGTCGCTAAAATCCAAGACTCTGCACTTTGTAAAAACCCTGTTTAAATCCAAATCATCCAGCGTCTTGCCGCCTTCAACAAAGTGGAGAGGCATATCCAGATGAGTTCCTGTGTGCATATCCATGGTAATTCTAGATTCCATGGCCGTGGAAGTATCAAAATCACGGGTAGTCTCGATTAAGGGACGTTTTTCATCTTTGTTCTTATATACCTGCATCTGCTTATCTATAGTCATTGACACATCATAAATCTTCATGATTCACCTCGTTTGATTTTTTCTTTGAACCACCATGTTCGACCCTCTCTTTTTAAGAGCAGATCAGCCTCCTGGGGGCCTTCGCTCGCATCCTTGTAGCGTATCAACGGCACCGATTTTTTATCTATGCTGTCTATAAAGTACCAGGACAATGCCAATTCGTCCCATCTGGTAAAACGGGTCGAGTCACCTTTGATTACGTCTAATATAAGCTTCTCGTAAGCGTCAGGGGTATTGAAGCTGTACTGACAGCTTTGACAGTATTCCATTTCCGCTACCACCGATTGATCTTCAACCGCAGGCTTTTTAGTATTAAGCCTTAAATGTATTCCTTCTCTAGGTTGTATCTTTATCTCAAGAATGTTGGCGCTTGAGTTTGGGGTAAGCTCATAAATGGGATTTGACTTGCCTGACGTATTGCAATCCTCCGGATTTTTAAACTGTATCGTAACCTGGGCAGATTTTTCCGAAAGCTTCTTTCCTGTAACCAAATAGAAGGGGACGCCCTTCCATCTGGGATTATCTACAAATAGTTTTAAAGCGGCAAATGTCTCAGTCTTGGAATCCGCATCAATTCCCGCTTCTTTGCTATAGCCCTCGTATTGTCCAAATATCACATCAGTCTTGGATTTATCAGGGTCGAAGAGTACAAGTTCACTCATAAGCTTGACCTTTGCATCCCTCATATCATCAGCCTCAAGACTCGCAGGTGGTTCCATGGCCGTTATGGCGAGTGTTTGAAGGAGGTGGTTTTGCACCATGTCCCTGAGCGCTCCCGTTTGATCGTAGTAACCGCCGCGGCTTCCGACACCGTCTTTTTCCAATACGCTTATTTGTACATTTTCGATGTAGGTGTTTCTCCAAAGGGGCTCGAATATCGTATTTTGGAATCTGAGCATCGTTATGTTTTGTATCATTTCCTTTGCCAGGTAATGATCTATCCTATAAATGTTTTCCTCGTTAAATGCTTTGGATATCTCGTCATTTAGATCATATGCAGTCTGAAGATCCTCTCCAAATGGTTTTTCGATAACCAACCTGCTCCAGTTGCCATTTTCTGAAGATATATTTTTTTCTTTTAAGTTTTTTACTATAAAACCAAATTTATCTGGAGCTACAGCTAGATAAAAAAGATAATTGGATGAAAAGCTCTTTTCTTTTTTATTCTTCTCCAAATACTTATATAGCCTTTCATATTCCACATCCTCTGAAAAGTCCATCTCGAAATAATGGATCCTCTCGGATATGTAATCCCATGTGCTTTGCTCCACTAGGATATTGGCAAGTGTTTTCATCCCATCAAGAAGATCTTTTCTGTATTCAAAATCATCTTTAGGCCTTCTGCCTATAGCAACCAGGTTAAAGTCTTCAGGAAGGTATCCAGCCCATTTTAGCTGGTGAATGGCGGGGATTAGCTTTCTTAAAGTCAAGTCCCCTGTAGCTCCGAATATTATCATCGTGCAAGAATTCGCATTCATATGATCACCCTGTCAATCATCTTTAGTTTTCATGGCATGCCCGCCAAACTGAAATCTTAGACCGGCAAGAAGCTTTCCGGAAAACGTGTCTTTTTGCTGGCTTCTATATCTCGCAAAGAGGGAAGAGGCTATAACAGGAACCGGCACCCCAAGCCTAAGTGCCTCCTCTACTGTCCAGAGTCCTTCACCCGAGGCATTGACGACGCCTTCTATATCCTCAAGATTTTCCTTGTGATCTAAGAAAACCTGCTCTGTCAGTTCCATCAGCCATCCTCTTATTACGGATCCATTTTGCCATAATTTTGCAACCTTTGGAAAGTCGATATCATATTCGCTTTCCGACAAAACCTCAAAGCCTTCACCGATAGCCTGCATCATGCCGTATTCTATGCCGTTATGCACCATTTTTACATAATGTCCGGAGCCGGATGCTCCAACATATGCGTAGCCATCAGTGACGCATATATCTGCAAAAGCCTTTTCCAAGGCTGATACAGTCTCAAAATCACCACCAACCATCATGCAGGCTCCATTCCTTGCACCCTCGACGCCGCCGCTGGTTCCGATATCTATATAGCTTATCCCTTTTTCCTTTAAATATGAATGCCTTATTTTTGTATCTTCAAAGTGGCTGTTTCCTCCGTCAATCAAAACATCACCTTCAGAGACATAGGGAATCAGCTGCTCTATCATGTCGTCAATAGCATCTCCCGCAGGAAGCATCATCCAAAAAATCTTTTTATCCTCCAGCTTTTCTACAAGCTCGCCCAACGAAAACGCTCCTTCCACGCCTTCGTTGATTATATTTTCGGTTTTTTCAGGACTCCTGTTGTATGCTACGACTTCGTAACCCTTGTCTCTAAGATTAAGTGCCAGAGGGTAGCCCATCTTTCCCAAACCAATCAATCCTATTTTCATCATAATTCTCCTTGTATTATAAGAGTACAGCTAATGAGCACAGCTATATTCTTATTTATTTTTAACTTTAAATGTTCTAATGCTACAATAACCATATAAAATTAAGATACCCAAAAAAAAGAATCTGATGCGAAAATGCATGAGATTCTTAAAAAAACATTATTTATAGTATTGTTCCTATTTCAATTTCAAATCCTTCAGTGCCTCGGCAAAAGGAGAATTAAATGCTTCGCTGTCATCTTGGCTTTTAAGGTATTTTTGTACATCCCGTTTAGATACGCCGCTTTTCTCCTGGGACTTTCTTTTATTGAAGGCGCTCATCCTTTCCCGGTACCCACATTTGCATATAAAGGTTTGCCCATCGCCCTGACCGGTCAATGTCATTTTCTTTTTGCATTGAGGGCATCTGGCGTTGGTGGTCTTGGATACCCTTATCCGCTTTCTGCACTCAGGATCAGAGCATATTAAAACTGTGCCGTTTCTGTCTTTTTCTTTGAGCATGTAATTGCCGCAATCCGGGCATTTATCGCCAGTCCTGTTCGTATGCACATATCTGGTCTCGTCTCTTTTTATTTCATTTATGATTCTTTTGCTGTAATCTTTTATTTCGGATAAGAATTCATCTATATTAAGCTTGCCTTCCTTGATCTTTTCAAGCTTTGCTTCCCACAATGCAGTAAGGTCCGGTTCTTTCAAATCATCAGGCACCAGCTTCAACAGCTGAAGCCCCTTTTGAGTAGGCCTTAGATACTGTCCGTCTTTTTCTACATAGAATTTTGAAAACAGCTTCTCGATTATATCTCCCCGGGTGGCTACAGTTCCCAGACCTCCTGTATCCTCCAAAAGTCTTGCAAGCTTTTTGTCTTTTTTAACCATGTATTTTGAAGGGTTTTCCATGGCTGATAGCAACGTCCCTTCAGTAAACAGCTTCGGGGCCTTTGTTTTATCGGCCTTTGGGTCGACCTGTGAAATATTGATTGCGTCTCCAACCTTTAGATCCTTAAATTTCAGCGTGCTTTCTTCTTCATCCATACCCGAAACAGATTTCCAGCCCTTGGATACGGTAACCGATCCTGATGCTGTAAAGATTTCACCATTATATTCGACCACCACCTTGGTTTGATTGTACCTGTATGCCGGCAACAGGGCAGAGAGGAACCTCCTAGCCACCAGATCAAAGATTTTCTCCTCGGAGTCGGATAAGTTTCCTCTTTTAACTTTTTCTTCAGTAGGTATTATAGCGTGGTGATCTGTTACCTTGCTGTCATTTACCACGTGTCTTCCCGGATTCAAACTGCCGGTTGTGAGCATCTTAACTGCCGGAGAATACCCTCCAAAATTGATCGCTTGAAGCCTTTCCTTTAATGTAGGCACCATATCCGATGTGATATGCCTGGAATCCGTACGGGGATATGTTAATATCTTATGATTTTCATACAATCGCTGTACTATCGACAAGGTTTCCTTTGCGGAGTAGCCAAATCTCTTATTAGCCTCCCTTTGCAGTTCCGTCAAATCGTATAACAGGGGAGGCGGAGAGCTCTTTTCCTTTGTATCTACTTCGATCACCTTTCCAGTCTCGCCGTTTTTCAGCTTATCCATCAGTCTGTCTTTTAAATCTTTGTCAAAGATCCTCCCCGAGGCGGTTGTTCTGTCCGTCCATTTGTAGGCGTTGCCTCCCGCCTTTAATATTATTTCCCAATAGTCCCTGGCTTTAAAGCTTTTAATCTCTTCATCCCGAAGGGATATAAGATTTAGCGTAGGAGTTTGAACCCTGCCGCAGGATAGCTGGGCATTGTACTTTGTGGTCAGAGCTCTGGTAGCGTTAATTCCAACTATCCAATCCGACTCAGCCCTGGCCAAAGCGCTCTTATAGAGGTTTTCGTACAGTTTTCCATCTTTCAAAGATTCAAAGCCGTCTTTTATCGCCTTGTCAGTCACTGATGAAATCCAAAGCCTCTTTATTGGCTTGGTAATCCCGGATTTTTCGATGATCCACCTGGCAACAAGCTCGCCCTCGCGGCCTGCATCCGTTGCTATTATTATTTCATCTACGTCTTTTCTAAACAGCAGCTTCTTGACGGTGCCAAACTGTTTTGACGTCTTTTTTATGACCTGGGTATCCATCCTTTTAGGTATGATCGGCAAATGGCTTAGATTCCAGACTCCGTATTCCTTGTCGTAATGCTCAGGAGATGCAAGCTCCACCAAATGGCCCATAGCCCAGGTGACTATGTGGGTCTTTCCTTCAAAATATCCATTTTCCTTTTTATCGCATTTCAGTACTTTGGCAATATCTCTGCCTACTGAAGGCTTCTCTGCCAATACAATTTTTTTACTCATGACATATCCTTTCGTTTACATGTTTTTAAGTTATAGCAGTTACGATTCCAAGCTCGCTTAGATCGTATCCACCAATTCCTTCAAGCTCCAAACGGAAATCCTCAGATCTTAATATGCTTAAAACCGCTTGAAATGGAGGCTTGTCCATGTCTTCTTTTTTGAATACAAGCTCGTAGCGCTCCTCCTGCAGAAAGACGAAATCTATCCCCTTGACCTGTTGTGCGGCCTTTTCATTGCCTATGCCCACGTCAGCACCTCCTCTGGAGACAGTGCTGGCAACAGCAAGATGAGAAATCGATTCTCTTTGATAGCCGTTGATGCTTCTTTTGTCAAGTTCAAGCCTTTTAAGATGCTGATCTAAAAGCACCCTTGAGCCGCTGCCTTTTTCCCGGTTTATAAGGGTTATATCTTTTCTGGCAAGATCCTGCCACTTTGTTACGTTTTTAGGATTTCCGCTTTTAACGTAAAAACCTTGATTTCGCTTTGCCAGATGCACGATTACCGCACTGGTGGCAGGCATCATATATTTTACGTAAGGTATATTGTAACTACCGGTTTCTCCATCCCATAGATGAACAGCAGCTATTTGCGCATTGCCGCTGTATAGCTCGTAGAGACCGGCATAGCTGCCAACGTAGCTTCTCAAAGACCTTTCTCCCTGGGGATGCATCTGAAGATACCTAGACAAAATATCAAGACAGATATCCTGGCCACAAATCACCAATGCGTCCTCTTTTATGGATTCCTGATAATTCCCGAGATCCTTCACCAAGCCTTGCACTATTTGGCTTTGGAATGGGCCAGGGGAGACAGGGGCAATGTTTCTGTCCTTGTTTTTATATGCTTCTACATCCGACATGTCTATTCTTATTTTTTTGCCGACTTTGTAAGAATTTAGATCTCCTCGCTTGATAAGCTGATAAACCGTGTTTTTAGTGATTTTCAATAGATCTGCAACTTCTTGAGGAGTGAGTGTTTGTTCCTCCGCCATACTATCATCTCCAATCTCAACTTATTATAAATCAACTTGCTAGATAAAACAATATATAATACATCATAACAGGGCTAAACAATACATAACAGTGCATAACATCACATAAAGATGTTGACACCAACAGAAAACAGGTCTATAATTTGTTTAAATAATTATATCCGTTTTTATCTGATCGAGGAGGGATCACCATGAAGCTTAAAATATCTTTTTTGATTGTAACGGTGCTGTTTGGAATCTTATCATTTGGATGTACATCTGCGACTGATGGATCCAATGGGAATATCAATTTGACTATATCGGCAGCATCCAGCTTAAAGGATGCGCTAGATAAAGTCATAGATAGCTATACAGCTATACATGACGATGTAAATATCATCGCTAATTATGGGTCCAGCGGTTCACTGATGAGCCAGATAAATGAAGGGGCCAAGGTGGACCTGTTCATATCCGCAGCCCAAGGCCAAATGGACGTGCTTTACGATAGAGGGTTGATCGTAGAAGAAACAAGATCGAACATACTCCAGAATTCACTGGTATTTATAATTGCAAAAGGAAAATCACCGATAACCTTGAATGACATAAAGGCCGGAGACTTGGAGACAATCGCAATAGGAGAGACCAACAGCGTTCCAGCGGGACAGTATGCAAGGGAAGCCTTCGAGAATCTGGGTTTGTACAAAGATATGGAGGACAAGCTCTTGTTTGCTAAAGATGTCCGCACGGTACTGAGATGGGTGGAAACCAACAACGTCCAGGGTGGCATCGTCTATTCCTCCGATGCATCCATAAGCGACAAAGTTGAAGTTTCCTTTATAATTCCACCAGAGAGCCATGCTCCCATAACTTATCCGGCAGCTGTGATTGATTCAAGTTTATCAAAGGATGGAGCAAGGAAGTTTTTAGATTACATTAGAGGAGAAGATGCATCTGAAATTTTTGAATATTTTGGTTTTCAGACTGCAAAATAGCAAGCCGAGGAGGAAAGTCAATGGATTATGCGCCTTTGTTCATATCCCTTAAAACAGCTGCTACAGCAACTGTAATTACATTTATTTTTGGCATTTTAGCAGCATGGTTCATGTTCAGATACGACGGAAGGCTTAAATCCCTTATCGACAGCATATTTCTGCTTCCCATGGTCTTGCCTCCAACAGTAGTGGGCTTCATTCTCCTTATTGCCATAGGAAGAAATTCACCGGTAGGAAAGCTTTTAAGCTTATTTGATCTAAACCTCATATTTACTTGGCCTGCACTTGTTTTAGCTGCATCCGTGGTGGCATTTCCACTGATGTACAAGACCTCGAAGGCTGCCTTTGAGCAGATTGACAAAGACATTGTGGATGTGGCAAGAACCCTAGGTGCAGGCGAATTTAAAATATTTACCAAGCTGATGATACCCAATGCACTGCCTGGCATCCTGGCAGGTGCAGTGCTTTCATTTGCAAGGGCTCTAGGCGAGTTCGGCGCAACTTTGATGGTAGGTGGAAGCATCCCCGGCAGAACCTTGACAGTACCCGTTGCCATATTTTTCGCATCAGAAAGCGGCAATACCAAGGAGGCATTGATATGGGTAGCGGTGATATTCTCCATATCTCTATTCATCATGACAGTAATCAACAACAATGAAAAAAAATCAATGGTGAATTACGACAAAAGGAAGGAGTTGGCTGAAGATGAGCCTTAGAATCGATGCCAGAAAAAATCTTGGAGACTTTACACTGGATTTAAAAATAGAATCATCTTCAAAACGCATAGGAATAATTGGCTCTTCCGGCTCAGGAAAAAGCATGATGCTGCGGATGTTATCCGGGCTATCTACACCGGATGAAGGGGTCATAAAGGTTAATGATACCTGCCTTTATGATTCCGCCAGGTCTATAAACCTGCCTGCAAGAGATCGAAAAACGGGATTTTTATTTCAGAATTATGCGCTTTTCCCCAATATGACTTTGGAAGAAAATATAATGTTTTCTTTGGATAAAAAAAACCTTCAGATTCCCGAAAAAATATCCTCCCTCATAGATATGCTTGGTCTTGATAAGCTTAGAAACAGATATCCCTCCCAGCTGTCCGGCGGTCAAAGGCAAAGAACCGCCCTTGCAAGGGCATTGGCCATTGATCCGGATATTCTCATGCTGGATGAGCCTTTTTCAGCATTGGATAACCATTTAAGGAGACAGACAATCGACAGGTTCGTCGATTATCTGGAGGATTACCAGGGAATCATTCTGTTCGTTACCCATAATATGGAGGAAGCCTACAGATTATGCGACGAGGTAGTCGTCATAAGCAAGGGCAGGGTGGACTCTATCGGCAAAAGAGAAGTGATGTTCTCAAATCCCCCAACGAGAACAGCTGCAAAACTAGCCGGATACAGAAACATCACCCCGGCAGTAAATCTCCAAGGGGGCAAATCAAGGCTATTAAACTACGGAATAGATGTTGAACGCGACGCAGCCTTCAAACCCTATGCCATTTTGCCGGGAAGGGGGTTGTCCCTGTGTACCAGGCAGGAACCTGAGACATTCAAGGCTTATATATCCGATATAAAGGAATCTCCGTTTAGCGTTGTTGTTTCACTGGAATTTGAAAACGGATTGGTTCCCTTGGAGTGGGATATAAAGCGAAGCCTATGGGATGGCTTTGAAAAAAAGAATCTCATGGAAACACTTCATATCAGGATAGATACCAGCGAGATTATCTACCTTGACTGAATCATTCAGTATTTTACAAACAGTGACAGCCCAAGCTTGCTTTTGTTGTTTTTTAGCGTAAATAGTCTGTAACAGGGTATAAGGTTAATATAAAATCAAGAACAGGAGGCAAGGCTATGAAAAAGTCCAATAAAACACTATTGTTGATTACGATTCTTCTTTTAGCATTTTCTCTGGTTGTCGTAGGATGCTCTGGAGGAAGCGATAATGGCAACGGCGATGATGAGATGATATACCTTACTCTGGAGGAACTGGCTGAATATGATGGACAAGATGGCAATCCCGCCTATATCGCGGTGGAAGGAAAGATATACGATGTCACTAATTCTTCATTGTGGTCTGGGGGAGTTCATAATTCACACCAGGCAGGGCAAGACCTTACAGAGGAAATACTAAACGACTCACCACATGGGACTTCAGTGCTTAGTAGAGTACCCATGATTGGCGAGATAGTCGAGTAGGAGTGCCTATGAGTACAGTCAGAATTCTCGCTTATATAAATGTGATATTGTTGTTTCTACTAGCGTCCAGCTTTATTTTGAGACGAATAAAAAAATATACAAGCATAGAGACCGGTCCAGGATACAACAAGGCGCTAAAGATCATGGGAAAGCTTCATCCCTATTTGGGTATGTTGCTCATACTGTCGGGGATTGTCCATGGATACATGGCTATAAGGACGGTGCGATTAAACACCGGATATATCCTTTGGGGCTTAATCGTAGTAATGGGGCTTATCAGAGTCTATGGGGCGGTAACGAAAAACAAAAACTGGGTCAAGTTGCACAGGGTCATAGACATACTCGTTTTTATAGCTTTACTGTTCCATGTATTTGCTCGAAACATCATATGACATAGCCTGCAAAGCCACGTAAAAAACGTGGCTTTTATGTTACTCAAATATAAAATGTGTTATAATTCTATTGGCGGTTGATTCGCTACTATCAAAGATACAGGTGGAAGCATAATGAATGAATTCAAATACGGGTTAAGACGGGGAACGGCGGTAGGAATGGGATACTTTCCCGTTTCTTTTACTTTTGGACTCCTTGCAGTCACATCAGGGCTGTCTCCTTTGACTGCAGTGGCCATATCCATGACCAACCTGACTTCGGCAGGACAGTTTGCGGGGATACGGCTCATCGGCTCTCAGGCGACATATTTGGAGATGTCAGCGGCGATGTTTGTGATAAATATCAGGTATGCCCTAATGGGGCTTTCCCTTTCTCAAAAATTAGATGAAGAGATATCCAAGTTGGAAAGAGCCATAATGAGTTTTGGGATAACGGATGAAATTTTTGCAATAGCATCCCTGGAAGATAAAAAAATATCCTTCCAGTATATGATGGGACTAGTGTCTATGCCCTATATAGGCTGGTCTGTGGGAACACTCATAGGAGCAGCCACAGGAGCTTTCATACCGGAAACGCTTCAAAATGCAATGGGCATAGCCTTATACGGGATGTTCATCGCTATAATCGTGCCTGCTTCAAAAAAATCGATGCCTGCTTTGGCGGTTATCGGAGTTGCTGTATTTATAAGCTCTTTGTTTTACTGGAATACTGCATTTAGCTTCTTGTCTCAGGGATGGAGCATGATAATTTCAGCGGTCTTGGCGTCTCTGGCAGGAGCGTTAATATTCCCAAAGGGAGAGGAGGGGAACTGATATAAACGGCAATATTATATTATACCTATCACTTATGGCCGTGATCACATACGCCGTAAGAGTCCTGCCTATGGTTTTGTTCAGCAAAAGGATAAAATCAACTGGGGTTCAGTCCTTTTTGTTTTATCTGCCTTATGCAGTTTTGGGTTCCATGACTTTTCCCGCAATACTATTTTCAACAGGCAATCCCATTTTTGCATCTGCCGGGATGACAGTGGCCATACTCCTTGCATATATGGAAAAAAGTCTTTTGACTGTAGCACTAAGCTCAGTTGCGACAGTTTTTATAATGGAATTTATTTTCAAGTAATCTCTGCCTCCCTGTCGATAGTATAGTGAGAATCCTAGAAAGTTTTAGCATAATATGCTATCATATGAATTACAGAGGTGATGAAATGAAAATAGTAGTACTTGACGGATATACATTAAATCCAGGGGATTTATCTTGGAATGATTTTTTAAAACTGGGTGAACTGACTGTGTATGATAGAACTTCCAGAGATGAAATCTCCAATCGCGTAGGCGATGCTGAAATAGTTCTCACAAACAAGACGTCCATCGATAAAGACTTGTTCAAAAACAACAAAAATATAAAATACGTCGGAGTATTGGCTACAGGCTATAACGTTGTAGACGTAGCTGCAGCCAAGGATGCAGGCGCGGTGGTTTCAAACATACCGGATTACGGCACTCACGCGGTAGCCCAGTTTACATTTGCACTTCTGCTTGAGCTATGCCATCGCGTACAGCTTCACAGCGATGCGGTAAAGTCCGGACAATGGTCCCGCAGCACGGATTTTTGCTTCTTTAATCATCCTTTAACTGAGCTTTCAGGAAAAACCATGGGTATCGTAGGCTTTGGAAGGATAGGCCGCCAGACGGCTAGAATTGCGAAGGCCTTGGGTATGAAGATCGCCGTTCACAGCAGAAGCATGCCGCAAACCAACGAATTTGACGAGCTAGAGTGGTACGGAGACATTCATCACCTTGCCAGGGAATCCGACGTCATAAGCCTTCATTGTCCATTGACTGAAGAGACAAGGGGGATCATAGATGAGCCTGTCCTTGATATCATGAAAGAAACCTCTTTTCTGATAAATACGGCCAGAGGTCCTTTAGTGGATGAAAAAGCTCTTTATCAGGCTCTGAAGGATAAAAAAATTGCAGGAGCAGGACTGGACGTATTAAGCAAAGAGCCTCCAAAGGAAGACAGTCCTTTATTCGGTCTCGATAATGTATTGATCACTCCCCATATAGCTTGGGCTGCAAAGGAATCCAGGGAGAGGCTGATGAAGATTGCATATGAAAATCTCAAATCATTTTTGGAGGGGAAACCTGTAAATTTGGTGTGATAATAAGAAAGTCAGGTGAAACTAGTGAAGATATACAAAGGGATATACATGCTTAAGCTCCCGGTCTTGATGTCAGGGGAGGAAGGGTTTTTATATCCGACTGTAATAAGTGATGAGTCAAGCACTGTTCTTGTAGACACGGGATTGGAAGGAAGCGAGCATCTCGAAAACATCATAGAACAATTCACAGACAACGGAGTCATATACAGCGACTTGGATACGATTATACTTACTCATCAGGACTTTGACCATATAGGCGGACTTCACGGCATCCTGGAGTCCGTCGACAAGAGCGTAGAGGTTTACTTTCACGAAGCGGAAAAAGGCTATATAACTGGGGATCGGGAGCTGATTAAAAGCAGTGGAAAGACGATGCCCTCACTTGTTAAGCTTCTCATGAATAAGCTCCACAAGGATAAGAGCCACGCCAAGGAAGACAACTCCGACATTAAAATTATAAGGCTGCTTCACCACGACGACTTACTGGATTTTGCAGGAGGAGTACGCGTTATACATACTCCGGGACATACTCCCGGCAACATCTGCTTATATCATTTAGAAAGCAAGACCTTGATTGCAGGGGACACCCTTAACATCTCCAACGGTGTGCTTACCGGAGCCAATCCTTTATTTACTCCAGATATGGAGCAGGCGGCAAAGTCTCTTGAGCTACTTACATCTTACGATATCGAAAGAGTCATTTGCTATCACGGAGGTCTCTACGAAGGCGACTGCAACGGTGCCATAAGAGAACTCGTCAATGCCAACATATAAAAATAAGATCAGCCCTTTGGCTGATCTTATTTTTATATCGCCCAATTCCCATTTGCGAAAACAGAGGTTTCTTTACCACTTTCGTCTATGCCGGTAATATTCATATCCTCAGAACCTATCATGAAATCCACATGGGTTAGAGAATCGTTGACACCTGCTTTTTCAAGTTCCTCATCATTCATTTTCTCTCCGTCTTTTATGCACGTGGGATAAGCTTTTCCCAATGCAAGGTGGCAGGATGCGTTCTCGTCAAACAAGGTGTTTTTAAATAGCAGGCCTGTGTTTGATATTGGGGAGTCATATGGAACCAATGCCACTTCTCCTAAATATCTTGCGCCGTCATCTATGGACAAAAGCCCCTTTAGAACATCTTCCCCTGTATCTGCTCCAAAATCGACGATTTTGCCATTTTCAAACTTGAAGTAAAATCCATCTATCATATTTCCGCTGTAAAACAATGGCTTCGTGCCATATACGACTCCCTCCACCCCGTATTTGTCGGGAAGGGTAAATACCTCTTCAGTAGGCATGTTCGCAATAAAAAATCTGCTTTTACTGTTGTATTCTCCTCCACCTGTCCACACATGCCCTTTTGGTAGACGGACGACAAGGTCCGTTCCGTTATTAGAAGAATAGACCAGCTTATCAAAGGCGTTTTCGTTTAAAAAATCGATTCTTTTGCTTAAATTTTCCATATGATCATTCCAAGACTTTTCAGGATCATCACTATCTATTCTGTTTGCTTTAAGAATCGCCTCCCAAAGCATGTTCATTCCTGCTTCTTCCTCTTGCTTAGGAAATAGCGACTTAGCCCATTCTTTACCGGGTATGGCCGCCACGCACCAGGAGTTAATGTTATTCATTGTATATTTTCTGAATTCCTTCATGGCGATGGAGGAGGCCTTGTTGCTTGCGGCTATTTTTTTAGGATCTGCATCCTTTAGAAGCTCCGGATCTTGATTTATTATCGACAAAAATGCCGCACCTTCTTTTGCGTAGGAAACCATCCCTTCCGCATACCACTGAGGGAATTTTTCAAATACCTCCATTGGAGCATAGTGATATTTCATTTTTGAAATTTTCCCGTCGTTCCAATTTACGTGTACCTCTTTAGCGCCCTCTTCGTAAGCATGCCTTGCAGCCATCCGAACAAATTCTGCTGCGTCAACAGAAGCAGATATAACCAAAGTCTGTCCCTCCTCCAGGTTTATTCCCGTAGTAATGCACAGCTTGGCATATGCCTCTTTAAAATTATCGATATTTTGCATATTATCACCCTTTTCCTTAATTTTATATGTCATTGTATTTTAATTCCCGTTCCACGCTTGAACACAGCCAGAGACGCTGCAAAACCGATTATCATAAATATAAATGCCAAAGCGCCATGTACATAGATATTGTCCTCGTAGACTCCCAGGTATGCGTATCTGGTGATATTGACCAGGGGATATATTGGGTTTATGAATCTAATTGCAGAAAGTATGCCCCTCAGCTTGGATATCTCAAAAAACACCCCTCCAAGGTATGACATAGGGGTTATCACTATAGATAAAACGAAGTTCATCTTTTCAAATCCATCAAGTGCCAAACCGGATATGAATCCTATTGAAGAAAACACAAAAGAGGTAAGCATCAATGAGAAGAAGAAGAAAACAGGGGAGTAGATCCCGCTTCTTACAAAGGGCAGCGTGGCGACGTACGTCAACGTCCCTATAAGAGTCCCCCTCACCATGCCCCCCAATATGAAAGCTGCAGTCTTTTCTATATCTGATATGGGGTAGCTGTTGAGATCTTGAACCGTGTTCATGTACTTTTGCGATATCAGTGAAAAAGACGGGTTTTGGAATGACGCAAAAATAGCACCCATCGTAGCAAGGCCAGGAACTAGAAACTGCAGATAGTTGAATCCTTCAAAGGCAATAGACCTGGTGCTCAGTATGCCGCTGAATATCCCAAGGTAAAGAATGTTTGATATCAAGGGAGCCAATATAGTTTGAATGGACACTCTGGAAAACCTGTGTATCTCGCGAAACAGCAATGTCAAAAATCCGGTCCTATTGTAAAATATCTTCATTTCATTATTCCTTTCCGCTTTTTATAAGCTGAAGGTACACATCTTCAAGCTTTTCTCTCTCAATTGATATGTCGACAAAATCTCCTCTTTTAAGCGCTATGGAGTTTAAGAGGAGCGGAAGCTTGGCTTTGTCAACCTTGAAGTCGATTTGGTTATGATGAGTAACCTCTGCATGGAACTCCTTTAAGGATTCCCACTCCTGTCCATCCACCGGGCTATCAAAGCAAATTGACACCCTTACCTCCCGCCCGAATCTATCCATTAAGATTTCTTTTGGCTCGTCGGCAACGATTTCTCCTGAATTGATTACCATTATCCTGTCGCAAAGTCTTTCTGCCTCCTCTATATAATGAGTAGTCAGAATTATCGTCAAACCTGACTTGTGAAGCTCGAGGAGGAAGTCGTACATATTGTGGCGCATTTCGATATCCACTCCGGCTGTAGGCTCGTCAAGTATGAAGATTTCAGGCTTGTGGACTAGAGCTTTTGCCATCTGGAACCTTCTTTTCATGCCTCCTGACAGTTCCCTTATATAGTTGTTTCGCTTTTCAAACAGATTTAGCTGGTTGAGAAGATGATGGATATATTCCTTGTTCCTCTTGATTCCAAAATAACCGGATTGCTTTTTCAAAACTTCTTCGACAGAAAAGAAATTGTCAAATCCGCTTTCCTGTGGGACTACTCCCAACAGCTTTTTTGTTTCAAGCTCGTTTTTATCTAAGTCATATCCACCTATGCTTACCTTTCCGGAGGTTTTTTTTACGTTTCCAGACAATATGTTTATAAGCGTGGTCTTTCCGGCTCCGTTTTGGCCGAGAAGCGCTGCAAATTCTCCTTTTTCTATGTTGATGTTTACGTCTTTAAGAGCGATTTTTCCATCCTTTTTATAAATCATGTTCAATCCTTCTGTTATTAACATCCTCATCACGTTCCTCATAATTTTTCAACAACAACTATTATACCCGAAAGCCTGGGAATTGACACATTTATTTAAAAGTACTTTTAGTGTCAACGAGTTTGGGTATCCATAATATATCATTAAGAAGATCTATTTGACTTGAGGGAGGTCGCAAGAATGAAAAACACTCTTTATCTAACTTTAAAAATAACTGCAGGAGTTCTGTTGGCTTCAGTCACAGGAAAGCTGCTTGGTTTGGATTATTATATGTCTGCAGGAGTCATAACGATGCTAAGCCTTTTGGAGATCAAAAGAAAGTCGCTGTTTTTCGGGTTTCAGAGACTCTACACCGGCGTCATAGCCATCAGCATAGCATCTTTGTTTCTCCATCTCACATCCTTTACCCTTTGGGGCTTTGGGCTTTATCTTGTCATCTTCATCCCGGTTGTACTAAAGCTTGATGCCAAGGCGGGACTCGTCGTCAATACCGTGCTGGTCAGCCATATCTACGATATAGGAAGAGTGGACTTCCACGTCATTGTAAACGAGCTTTCTCTTCTTGCCATCGGAATAACGATAGCACTGATATTAAATCTCCATGTTCCGGTTTATGAAGACAAGATAAGAAAAATCATGAAAGAGACTGACGAGACCTTCAAGGAGACCTTGAACATGATGGCCTCATGCCTGGAGAGCAGGTGTAAAATAGAAGGGGTCAGCTCAAACATTTCCAAGTTGCGCGGGCTCATCGCAGATGGACTTGAAAAGTCCTACGAATATGTCAACAGCTACTATTTCAAGACAGATGACTATTATTCCAGGTACTTCTCTATGAGAAAAAGCCAGATCGGAAGGATGCGCTATATGCAGGAACATTGCAAAAACGTCTTCACTACACTGGAAGAGGCAAAGCCACTGGCAGAATTTACATATGCTGTGTCAAGGGAATTTGATGAAGAAAATCCTGCAACGGAACTTCTAGCCGGGATAGAGGACCTTAGAAACAAATACAGAATTTCATCTCTTCCAAGAACTAGGGCAGAGTTTGAAAACCGGGCAGTTCTATTTCAGTTTCTAAACGACCTTGAGGAATTTATCAGAATCAAGGTGGAGTTTTTGGCATCCTAGCAAACAGGCAAAATACTACTTGATTAGCTAAACTATAATTTGTAAAATATCTATTATAGCCATATCAGAAAGGGAGACATAAAGTGAGAATATTTCCGTGGAATAGAAACAACAAGCGAGTAATGGAATCGGAGGAGGATAATAAGTACCTGGAAGATATGTTCGCATTGGTTTATTCGGACATTATGGAATACTTGGAGATCATGCGACTTACAGAATCAGAAATCAAATCTCTTCCTTATTTTTCTCGATCAAAAGTCAAAAAAGCATTCGCCCAATCCATAGGTTTAAGCGTCGACGACCTGAACAGGGAATTCTTGGAGATCAAAAATTTCTTGTATACCATAGAAAGAGACATCAAGGTTAAAAACTTCATCAAACTGGATGAAAAGCTTAGGACTTACGCCTTCAAGTACATTCCATTGATTGACAAACTATTACCCCTATCGGAATTCTACTTATCCGTGCCAGAGCAGTTTAAGAGGTCAAATAGAAAGAGAGGGGATTTTGCAGGCATCGATGAAGAATACGAAAAACGAAGAATGCAAATAATACATCTACACGAAAACTTGACTGGAATATATAGGGTGATTGCTGTGGAATAGGGAAAAGAAGGTGTCATAATGATTAAACTTGCAAAATATCTAAAACCGTTCAAACTTCAAATCGCATTCATACTTTCTCTGATCTTTCTCCAGACTATCGGCGATCTCTTTTTGCCTACTTTGATGGCAGGCATCATAAACGAGGGGGTGATGAAAGGCGACACGAGCTTCATTTTCACAACAGGCGCTCAGATGATGGGCATTGCCCTAATCTCAGGCATAAGCGCCATCACAGCCGCCTATCTCTCTTCGAAGGTGTCCGTGGGTCTTGGGAGGTCTTTGAGGAAAATGGTCTTTGAGAACGTAGAGAGCTTTTCATTGGAGGAGTTCGACTTGTTTGGCACATCTACCTTGATTACAAGAAATACAAACGACATAAACCAAATCCAACATGTGACGGTAATGATCATGCGAATGATGATTTCAGCTCCCATGATGGCTGTAGGCGGGGTAATCATGGCTCTTTCAAGGGATGTTCCCTTAACGGGAATGCTTGGGATTGCCATATTATTTCTCGCTCTCTTCATATTTATAGTATCCAGACAGGTAATTCCGCTCTTTACCCAGATACAGAGCAAGGTAGACAAGCTAAACCGCGTCACCAGGGAAAAGCTGACCGGAGTCAGAGTCATAAGAGCCTTTGACACCGGCAAGCTGGAAGAAAAAAGATTTAATGACGCAAACACTGATTTAACAGAAACTTATATCACGGTCAACCGCATAATGGCTTTCATGATGCCCGTAATAATGCTGATAATGAACTTAAGCTCAGTGTCTATTCTTTGGCTTGGCTCCCGCAGGATTGCCGGAGGAAACATGAACTTGGGGGATTTAAGCGCATTTACCCAATATGCAATGCATATAATGATGTCCATGTTGATGCTTTCCATGATGTTCGTCATGGTGCCGAGAGCTCAAGCAGCAGCAAATAGGATAAATGAGGTTCTGGAGGCAAGGCCTGGGATAGCAGACCCAAGAATAGTAGATAATAACTTTCAAAAAAGGGGATCGGTGCAGTTTAAGAGTGTGTCCTTTTCGTATCCGGGAGCTCAAAATCCTGTTTTAAAGGATATATCATTCTGTGCTGAACCGGGAGAAGTCACCGCTATAATCGGAAGCACCGGTTCCGGCAAATCTACGATTGCAAACCTGTTGCCTCGATTTTACGACACGACTACCGGAGAGATTTTAATAGATGGGGTTGACGTAAAATCAGCGGCCATGAAGGATATCAGAAACAAGATAGGGTTTGTTCCGCAAAATGCCGTGTTATTCTCAGGTACCGTGGGTGAAAATATAGCTGTGGGGAACCCAAAAGCAGACATGGATGAAATAAAAAAAGCGGCAGCCATTGCACAAGCTGAAGAATTCATCCTCGAATTCAATGACAAGTACGAACACCTTGTAACCCAGGGAGGCAGCAACTTAAGCGGAGGACAAAAGCAAAGGTTGTCAATTGCCAGGGCTCTGGTTAAAAAACCTGAGATATATATTTTTGACGATAGCTTTTCAGCCCTCGATTTTAAGACAGACTATAAGGTGCGAAGGGCTCTTAAATGCGAAACAAAAGATGCCACAGTAATCATAATCGCTCAGAGGGTAGGCACTGTAATGGATGCAGACAGAATCATCGTCCTTGACAAGGGAAGAATCACAGGTACAGGAAAACATGAGGACCTTTTAAAAAGCTGCAGCGTTTATCAGGAGATCGTTTCCTCCCAGATGGAAAAGGAGGAAGCCTCATGAGTGAAAATCAATTTAAAAATAGAAATCAACAGGACCATAAACCTGGTGGAAATCCTTTGCGCCCGGGGGGAGGTCCCATGCGAGCCATGCAGATGCCCGTTGAAAAGCCAAAGGATTTTAAAGGAACATTCAGAAGGCTTTTATTGTATCTTAAGCCATACAGAATTCACCTGGTTACAGTGTTTTTCCTTGCACTAGCGAGCACTACCTTCAACATCGGGGCACCCAGGGTGATGGCGCTTGCAGTCAACAGGCTGCAGGAAGGCTTTGTATCTTCCCTTGGCATCGACTTCGATTATATCGGCATGATACTTGTTGTTTTGGCAGCAATGTACGTTTTAAGCTCCCTTTTCAATTTATCCATGGGCCTTGTGATGTCGGGAGTATCCCAAAAGACTGTTCGAGACCTTAGAAGGGAGGTTGATCTCAAGTTTTCAAAGCTTCCCCTTAGCTATTACGACAAGCATCCTCATGGAGACATGTTAAGCCGCGTGACAAATGATGTCGATACAATAGCGAATACCTTGCAGCAAAGCTTGACTCAGATGATAACCTCAACAGTCTCTATTATAGGCTACATAGCAATGATGCTTACGATAAGCCCTGTACTGACGCTGATTGTAATGGCAACCCTGCCTTTTTACGTTATCGTTACCGCCAACGTGGCAAAGAGGGCTCAAAAGTACTTTGCGGCTCAGCAAAAGGAACTAGGTGATTTAAGCGCCCACGTTGAGGAGATGTTTTCCGGCCATAAAATCGTCAAAGCTTACAACATGGAATCGGATTCCATAAAAAAGTTCAAAGAAATCAACGACAGGCTCTACAGTCAGGGCTGGAAGGCTCAATTCGTCTCAGGCATCATGTTTCCTCTTATGAATATCATAAGCAACATCGGCTACGTGTTCATAAGCGTTATCGGAGGCATATGGATAACGGGAGACATCCTCAAAATCGGAGACATACTAGCATTTATCCAATACTCGAGGTCCTTTACCATGCCCATCGTACAAACTTCAAATATTGCAAACATCCTGCAGTCAACTATCGCTTGCGCAGAGAGGGTGTTCCAGATATTAGACGAAACTGAAGAAGCCTCCGACAATAAAGGGGATGACTTTAAGGAGAAACTTGCAGGCTCTGTTGAATTCAAAAACGTATATTTCAGCTACACCTCGGAAATCCCGTTGATCAAAGACATGAACTTAAAGGTGGAACGAGGACACACAGTAGCAATCGTAGGTCCTACGGGGGCAGGAAAGACCACGCTGGTTAACCTATTGATGCGATTTTACGAAATCGATTCAGGTACAATAACTCTCGCAGGTGTGGATATTAGAAACCTAAGCAGAAGCAGGCTTAGAAGACATTTTGGGATGGTCTTGCAGGACACCTGGCTATTTAACGGAACCATCCGGGACAATATTCTCTACGGCAGGGAGGAAGCGACAGAAGATGAAATGATCAGCGCAGCGACTGCAGCAAGAGCTGACCACTTCATCAGGACTTTGCAGGATGGTTACGACACTGTCCTAAACGAAGAGGCAAGCAATCTTTCCCAGGGACAAAAACAGCTGATCACAATAGCACGGGCACTGTTGGCAGACCCGCAGATTTTGATCTTGGATGAAGCTACCAGCAGCGTAGACACCAGAACGGAGCTTCTCATACAAGAGGCTATGGGAACCTTGATGAAAAACAGGACCAATTTCGTAATTGCCCACAGGCTTTCCACCATAAAAACCGCAGAAACAATACTTGTCATGGACAAGGGGAGCATAATTGAGATGGGAAATCACCATGATCTAATGGAAGCAAATGGCTTCTATTCAGATCTATACAAGAGCCAGTTCGCAGGCTATGAGATATGAGCCCGGTGTTTATACCTGATTACACTGGGTATATTATAAGTGACAAAGGAAAATGATCGATGAAGGGGAGCCCAAAAAATTAGTCAAAAGCCTTTCAAATCGACTAACCGACAGCTGCGGCAAATGTCGAATAAAGGAAACTTACGAGTGATAGAAGAGCAGGCAGTCCCAAGAAGATCATCGGTACTTTGATTAAATACATTAGCCACCTGAAAGGAATGAAGGAATGACTAATGAAGAAGTGTCTTAGGGATCGGGAGTAGTCAATAAAAGGCGAAACCGGTCCTTAAGGCTTTTATGCACGATTTTATAAAAAAAAACGTATTTTGTGTTTAACAAATATATCCGCGGGTATATAAAAGGTACAAAGGAATAAGGTTCAAATCTTAAAAGGGTAAATCCTTGAAAGATAGAATCGATAGCCTTTGAATCCACATTAGCCACCAGAAAGGAACAAAGATGACTAATGCGCGAAGGGCTTAAGGATCGGAAGTAATCAAGTTGATGAAACCGATCCTTAAGTCATTTTTTGTCCTCTGTAAGGAGCAGCTCCTTAAGGGATTGGTGCCTGAAAACAACTTGTATCACACTTTTTAATATGAGAAAGATAATAGGACCCATGATGATACCTATGCCTCCAAGGGTCTTGATTCCTACAAACATAGCCCCCAACGTCAAAACAGGATGTACTCCAATCTGAGAGCCTACTATCTTTGGTTCGATCAACTGCCTTACGATCATAACGATGCCGTACAGGACCAACAAGGAAATGCCTGTCTTAAAGTCATCATTGATAAATGAAATTATGGACCAGGGGACTAAAAATCCTCCTGTCCCGATGACCGGCAAAATATCAACCACTGCGATTATGGCCGCTAATGCCAACCCGTATTGCACTCCTATTATTGTGAATCCTATGAGAAGCTCCGTAAAAGTAATGCTCATTATGATCATGTAAGCCCTCAGCAGTCTAACTACTGAATTAAGTATGCTGATCTTTATGTCGTCAAACCTGTTTATCCAAATTTGGGGTGCCTGTTTGTATATAAAATTTGTTATTTTATCCCTGTCGCTGGAAATAAAATATGTGGAAAGGATCATCACAAATAAAAATATTACAGCTGAGGGTATGGATATGGCTGTATTCAAAACTCTTCTCACAAGGTCGTTTATTATCTCTCCTGCAGATGCTATGATACCCTCCAGAACATCTCCCAAAATGGCTGCTACTTCATCAGGCAATCCGGCAAATAGATTATTGCTGCCCTCGCTGATTTCCAGCACCTTTAAGTAAACCTCATTAAACAAACCTGGGATTATCTCAAATAAATCTCTTGCTTCTGAGACGATTCTTAGGACTATAAAAGTGGCTACAAATGAAAGCACTCCCAAAAGGAATATAACCGCTACAAAGGAGGCGATCTTCCTGGGTATGTTTTTCCGGATTAAAAATCCCACGACAGGCTCGATCAAAAAAGCCAATAAAGCGGCAAATACAAAAGGAGCTATATATTGAAATGTTTTAAACACCAACCAGGTTCCACCAATGATTGCGGCTAGGTTAATAAAAAATCTTATGACTTTCTTTTTATCAAAATGCGCGTTCACGAGCCACATCTCCTTTATGCATATTTTTAGCTTATATATCTATATTACCATAAAATCTAAATTTTTATCCAATAAGTAATTGCTATCTTGTAACACTTGTGCTATAATTGTAAAAAAGTCAAAGGCAACGGCGCATTTATTTTTTAATAGATGTGTCGTTTTTTTGTTGATAAGGAAGTGACTTGATGAAAATCGCATGCTGCTTGGATAAAGACGACAAAATCGTCTCTATAAACGATTGGACCGTCCTGAAAATATTTGAAATCGACAACTTTAAAACTAGGCAGGTTCAAGAGATATTTTCAAGCCGATCTAGTTCAGATTCCTTAAGTGATAGGCGAAATTTTGCCAATTACGTTCTTTCCTCCCTTGGAGATTGTAAAATACTTGTAGCCTCAAAAATAACAGGTGTATTCTATATTTTACTTGAGAGTGCAGGATTTGAGCTTTGGGAGGTCGATGGAGATCTTAATGATGTATTAAACAGCTTTATACCAATGATGGATGATGCCACGCCGAAAAATCCTTCTGCCACACAAACCGGCCTTTTAAAAAAGGATGAAGGCATATTGACCTTTAACCTTAAAGAGGCTCTAATTCAATGCCCAGAAGCTTCATCTAAGAAATTATTACTTCCGCTACTTGAAGAAACACCCTTTTTTCAGCTTAATGTTTTATGCGGGCACATACCGCCCTGGTTTGAAACCACTTTAAAAAGCATGGGCTTTGATTATAAGGCGGTAGAACTGGAAAACAAGCTAGTCAAAGCGGTTATTGAAAAAAAGGTTTGCAGCAGTTAGTTTTTTTTAAATCGGCCATATTATCCCTCTATTATATAGAGATAAGATACCCTGATCGCACTGTGCGTCAGGGTATCTTTATTGTAGGTCTATGTTTACAAAACCTTTAATTGCAAGAAGCTGTATTAATCTATATAATATTTCTTAGGCGTGTCACGCTTGAAAAGGAGTGGGCAAATTGTTTGAGATACTTTCAACTGTTTTCAGATATATTTTTATAGTCATAATATATTATTTTGTTTATGGGATCATCAGGCTCATATACCTGGACATATCAACTACGACCCATACCGGCAAAAAGCTCAGCGGTAAAGATCCGTATTTAAAGCTCATAAATAGGAGAGAGAGCTTGAACTTTAGAGTTGAAGAGAGCTATTTTCTTGATGGGGCAACATCTTTGGGAAGATCCAACAAAAATGAGATATGCATCAAGGACCCCTTCTTATCAGGGGAACACGCTGCTTTTCACAACAAGAAAGGTGCATGGTACGTGTACGATTTAGGCAGCAAAAACGGAACATTTGTCAATGATGAACAAATTGATTCTCAACCTTACGAGCTGACTGACGGAGATACTGTGCATCTGGGTCAGGTTAATTTTATTTTCGTTGATGTCAGAGAGGTTTGATTATGGACAACATATATAGTATATACAAGCCAGTAAGAATGGTCATGCTTTTCAATTTATTGGCCTTTATCCTTATCTTTTTTTACGAGGGTAACTATGACTACTCCACGCTTTTATGGGGCCTTGGCATTATCATGTTGATCTATCTGGTTTATACTTTGATCAGATGGAAGAGCTGGGGAGACGAGTATCTGTTTCTTATAGCCTCAATGCTTGTCAGCATTGGGCTCGTGATGATTTACAGACTGAATCCTGAAATTGGACAAAAGCAGATAATCTGGTTCTTAGGCGGTACCTGCCTGTTTTTTTTCATCTATTTGGTTTTCAATGCAGTCCCGGTGTGGAGCTCTAAAAGACTTTACTATGTTTACCCCCTATTATCTTTTGTTCTCTTTTCCCTTACATTGTTTTTTGGCAGAAGAATAGGAGGGGCCATCAACTGGATCAGCATAGCCGGCATCACCATACAGCCTTGGGAGATTATAAAGCTTCTATTCGTATTTTTTTCCGCAAGCTACTATAAGCACAGAGATAGCCTTAAAAGCCTAAATTTCACTGTTAGGGGACACGACATTCAAGTAAAAAGCATATATATCTACGGTATCCTCTCGTATATGCACATGGGTTTTCTGATTTTGCAAAGAGAGTGGGGAGGCGCCCTTTTGTTCTTTTCAATTTACTTCACTCTGTTGTATATTTTTGAAAGCAACGTCAAGTTCATGCTTGCCAATGTGATTTTAGCGGCTCTCGGCGGATTATCCGGAATTCTTTTTCTTAGCCATATACAAACAAGGATCGATATATGGCTGGATCCCTGGGCTGATATATCAGGAAAAGGATATCAAATCACACAATCTCTTTTTGCCATAGGCAGCGGAGGGTTTTTTGGTACCGGAATTGGCCTTGGAAGGCCGGAACTTATACCCGCAGTCCACACTGATTTTATCTTTTCAGCAATATGCGAGGAAATGGGCATTTTCGGAGGTGCTGGTGTAATTTTGCTTTATTTTCTTATGGTATACAGGGGGATAAAGATTTCTCTAAAAATCGAAGATGTTTTTTACAAGGCTCTCGCTCTTGGCATTACCGTCATGGTGGGTTTTCAAACCTTTATTATAATAGGGGGCGTGATTAAGATGATTCCCCTCACAGGCATTACCCTACCGTTTATTAGTTACGGAGGAAGTTCACTGATTTCAAGCTTTATAGCCCTGGGCGTGCTACAGGCAATATCAAGTGGAAAATCATTTCACATGGAGGACAATCATGAAAGAAAATAAAAAGGCTCTTAGGGTCTTGGCAATAGTTTGTATGCTTTTTCTTTCCCTCATAGGATATCTGACATACTTCGAGATATTTTTAAAAGAATCTGTGGTGGCAAATTCCTACAATAAACGCCAGTGGGAATACTCCAACAACAAACTGAGAGGTTCCATATACGACAGAGACGGCGAAACCTTGGCCTATAGCGAAGGAGAGGGAACTGACCAAGTAAGGATCTATCCTCACAATGGGCTTTACAGCCATGTGATTGGATATCATTCGATAATATATGGGAACTCATTTCTCGAGTCTGTTTATCAAAAAGAATTAAGCGGAAACACTCATCTAGGAAATATCTTGGATATAAAAAACAAATTGACAGGTGAAGATGGCTTTGGAAACAACCTCCACCTTACTATCGATCATGAACTTCAAAGGAAAGCTCTGGATTTATTGAAAGGCCGAAATGGAGCTATTGTAGCCGTCAATCCTAAAACAGGAGAGATCTTGGCGATGGCCGGCAACCCAATATTCAATCCTAATGAATCAGATTTGGTTGAAAATTGGTCCATTATGCTGGAATCTCAGGATTCGCCATTTATATCAAGATCGCTACAGGGATTATACGCGCCAGGATCCACATTCAAGCTGGTAACTGCTGCGGCTGCGCTGGAAAACGGGTATGAAAATTATACTTTTGAAGATTCCGGGAGTGTGGTAATTGATGGAATGACCATCAGGAATTCTGGATCTAGATCATATGGAGCTCTTGATCTTACAAGGGCATTTTCTCTATCCAGCAATGTCTACTTTGCCACCTTGGGGGTAGAGCTCGGAGAAAGCATAATGAAATCCGGAGCTGAAAATTTTGGGCTGAATAAGAATCTGCCCTTTAACCTATCGGTTAGGCAGAGTACTTTCCCATACAAAAAGATGGCTCAGACCGAGCTTGCCGCCTCGGCCATAGGGCAGGGACAGATACTGGTGACTCCCATCCAGATGGCAATGGCCGCATCGGCAATCGCCAATGATGGAGTCATGATGGAGCCTTATTTAGTCAGCAATATAACCGATATCAACAGGAATATATTATTCAGCGCGACGCCTAAAAAATACGGCACATCGGTATCTATTCAAACTGCCGAAAAGCTGACCGACATGATGGTGGAAGCTGTCAATAGCGGAACCGGTAAAAATGCCAAGATTTCCGGCGTGCTGACTGCCGGAAAGACCGGAACGGCTCAAAACGAAAAATCCTCTGCTGAGGGAGGGAACGAACACGCTTGGTTTGTAGGATTCGCTCCTGCAGATGACCCTCAAATTGCTGTAGCTGTTATTCTTGAGTATAGCGGTTCATCAGGTGGAAGCGCGGCAGCCCCAATAGCCAAGGGTGTTATGGAAGCATGGCTTAAATAAATAATAATTAATAGAACAGGAGACTTCATATTGAATACTAAAAACTTCACTTATAAAACAACGGGCGTATGCTCAAGGGAAATCAACATCTCATTGAAGGGAAACACCATAAAATGCATCGAATTCGTAGGAGGCTGTGAAGGCAATGCAAGTGGTATTTCCAGCCTGTTGGTAGGGATGGATATAGCTGCTGTTATAGAAAGGCTTAAAGGCATAGGTTGCAGCGGAAGGCCTACATCCTGCCCAGATCAACTTTCAATAGCTTTAGAAGAATTCAATAATGCAATGGACTGACAAAAGGGACTATCCAATGAGGTAGTCCCTTTTATCAGTCCGAATTTTATATTAAAAAAACAAATCTCTTTCCCCGTCTTCTATCCTAGTCAGCCTATCCAATGTAATTTCCCGCATTTTTTCACTTGGCACTATTTGTATGTTCTTTTTTATTACATCTTCTCCAAGCCTTCTCAAATCTTCATCCGCATAATCCATCAAATATTCTTTAAGGGTCAGCATTGCATTTGGATGGCATAAATTGTGGATATTGCCGCTTTTAGCCACCTGCATGAACCTATCTCCGGTTCGTCCCGCCCTGTAGCATGCGGTACAGTAGCTGGGTAAAAACCCTTGCCTTAATAGTGAGTCAATAACATCGGCGGAAGGTCTTTTATCCGCCTTTTCAAATTGATCCTCTACGTTATCCTTGTCGCTGTATCCTCCAACCTCAGTTCTCGAGCCAGAGCTAAGCTGTGAAACTCCCATTTGAATCAGCTCTTCTCTCATTTTAGAGTTCTCTCTTGTTGAAAGGATTATCCCTGTATATGGAACGGCGCATCTCAATATGGCAACCAGTTTTTTAAAATCCTCGTCATTAACCCCGTAAGGGAATTTTTCTGCAGCTACGCCTTTGGCTTTTTTTATCCTCGGCACTGAAATGGTGTGTGGACCTACTCCGTACTTTTCTTCCAGGTGATCCCTGTGCATCAATAGTCCCAATGCTTCGAATTTATGGTCGTAAAGGCCAAATAGAGCTCCTATGCCCACATCGTCAACTCCACCCTCCATAGCCCTGTCCATGGCTGTAAGGTGGTATAGATAGTCGGACTTAGGCCCAGATATATGATATTTTTTGTAGGTATCCTCATGATAGGTCTCTTGAAACAAGATGTACGTTCCTATGCCTGACTCTTTCAGCCTTTTGTAGTTTTCTACAGTAGTCGCCGCTATATTTACGTTGATTCTTCTGATGCTGCCGTTGTCCAGCTTGGTTTTATATATGACGTCCATTGCATGAAGTATGTAGTCAATGGGACAGTTCTCATCATCTTCTCCTGCCTCCAAGGCTATCCTCTTGTGACCCATATTCTCGATTATTCTTACTTCCTTTTCTATTTCCTCATCCGTTAGTTTTCTTCTTCCGAAATCATTTTCACATTTAAATCCACAGTATCCACATTGATTTACGCAGTGATTTGAAACGTAAAGAGGGGCGAACATCACTATTCTATTTCCGTAGATAGTTTCTTTTATATAATTTGCCGTGTTTTTCATCTCGTCTACTAGCTCATCGTCCTCGCATTGCAACAGGCATGCAGTTTCCTCTATCGAAAGGGTCTGAAGCTTCCTTGATTTATCTAGAATCCTCAAGATTTCCTCCTTTGAAGCTTTTTTGCCCTCCTCAAGGAGTGTGTAGATTTTCAGGTCATCTATAAATTTTTTCATGATTTTCCTCCGATTAATATGTTTTTTTGGACAATGCGCTTTTTACGCTAACTCCATTTAATGCTCCAAGTTTTCCCGTCAAGCTTCCGATATCGTCTGTTGTTCCGTCTACGACTATTGATATTACATTTACATCCCGTCCATTGGGGTGGGGAATTCCCATTCTGCCGGCAATGACTCCGGCATGAACATGGAGTATATCATTTATTTTATCTATCTGTTGTGAATCCTCTATAACAATGCCTACAACACCGATTCTGTTATTCATAAATCAAGCCTCCTTTTCCCATATAATCTTGGCAAGAGGGAATGGCTCAAGCGCCCTGTCTAGAATGCCGTGAACGTATGCGATTAAAACTCCGTAGTTGACTATGGGAACCTCGAAGCCGTCTGCCGAGTCAATTCTAAATCCCATCGCCCTATGATTTAGCATGCAGCCTCCACAGTGAACGATTAGCGCATACTGCTCTACATCTTTTGTAAATTCCACCCCTGATACATGATGAAATTCCAGGTCTTTCCCTGTCATCTGTCTAAGCCACCTTGGAATCTTTACAGTACCTATGTCATCTGTCTGACGGTGGTGGGTACATCCTTCAGCTATCAATATCTTGTCTCCGTCCTCAAGGTCATCGATTTTTCTAGCTCCCTTCACCAAAATATTCAAATCCCCCTTGTGTCTTGCAAATAGTATGGAAAATGAAGTCATAAGAATATCCTCAGGGGTATCGGCGCTGACCTTTAAAAAAGCCTGTGAATCTGTAACTACCATTTTGGGCTTGGTTCCAAGCTTGTTAAGCGTATCTCTTAGTTCGTGCTCTTTAGTCACTATAGCCATGGCATCGCTTTCCAGGATGTCTCTGATAGTCTGCTGCTGCGGCAGTATCAGCCTTCCTTTTGGCGCGGACTTGTCGATGGGGGTAACCAATACTACGAAGTCTCCAGGTGAGATAAGATCCCCAATTATTTTGAACTTATCTTCATCCTCAGGAGCTAGCTTTCCGATAAAGTTTTTAAGCTCCTCTATCCCTTGTTTTTTTAAGGCAGAGACGCTGTGTAGCTTCATACCAATAGATTTTTCTATGTTTTTCTTGATAACTGAATAATCTTCCACTAAATCATTTTTGTTTAATACCGGGACTACAGGTATTTTTCTATTTTTAATTTCCTCCACGAGGTTCACTTCGAAAGAAAAATCCGCTTCTTCGCTGCACTCAAATACCACGACTGCTATATCCGTCTTGTTTAGTACTTCAAGGGTCTTTTCTTCTCTAAGCGTTCCGAGTTCTCCTTCATCGCACAATCCTGCTGTGTCTATCATGGTAACCGGACCAATTGGCAAAAGCTCCATGGATTTGTATACAGGGTCTGTGGTGGTTCCTCTAACCTTCGAGACTATGGCCAGATTTTGATTTGTAACTGCATTTATGAGACTTGATTTTCCTGCATTTGTCTTTCCAAAAAACGCTATATGAACGCGGTTCGCCTTTGGGGTGCTGTTTAAGCTCATTTTTTGCTCCTTCCCGGATTTGTTATCCTGTAACTATCAAATAATTTTTCTACTTGATCTTCAGGCAAGATATCTTCAGCAGTCAGATAATCCTTTATTGTGATATCTGATTCGAAGGCCTTGATTGCTATTTCCGACGCCTTTTCATACCCTAAAATGTCGATTAGTACTGCCGACAGGGAGGTGGACCTTTCCAGGTACTCCCTGCATCTTTCTTCGTCAGCCTCCAGGGTCCTTATGCATAGCTCATCAAACTTCTCAACAGCCTTTATAAGAAGCTCAAAAGATTCAAGTATGGAGTGGGCTATCAAGGGCGAAAATGCGTTAAGCTCCAATTGACCTGCACTTGCTGCCATGGTTATGGCAAGGTCATTTGAAATCACTTTATAAGACACCTGCAAGACCATCTCGCATATTACAGGGTTTATCTTTCCAGGCATAATGGTAGAACCCTGTTGCAATGCCTTCATCTTGATTTCGCCTAATCCGCCTTTGGGACCTGAAGCCATTAACCTCAAATCGTTTGATATCTTAATCAGATTGGCAGCACAAGCTTTCAATAGACCGCTGGCCTCAACGAAAACATCCATGTTCTGGGTAGTGTCTACCAATAAATCACTTCTGGAAAGTCCGTAACCCGTTTCATTTTTAATTTCTTCTGTGATTCGGTAGATGTACTCCAGTGAAGCATTTAGCCCAGTTCCTATAGCTGTACCACCCAAATTTGTTTCTCTGAGCCGTTCCTCAACTTTATATATGCGCCATCTATCTCTCGATATGGCTCTTGCATAAGCTCCGAATTCCTGTCCTAAAGTGATGGGGAGGGCATCCATAAGCTGGGTTCTTCCAAGCTTTAAGACTGTTGCAAATTCCTCCTCCTTTTTTTGAAGGCTTGACTGAAGCCCCGCAAGGCTCTCCGCCAAAAGCCTGGTTTTTTCTATGCAGGCTATCCTCATTGCGGTGGGGAACACGTCGTTTGTGCTTTGGCTTAAATTAACGTCGTCAAGAGGGTTGATTATGTCGTATTCGCCTTTGGTTCCTCCGAGGCTTTCGATAGCTAAATTTGCGATTACTTCATTCACGTTCATGTTTAGAGAAGTTCCTGCACCGCCCTGAAGGGGATGAACTATAAACTCGTCATCATAATCTCCGGAAAGTATTCCATCACAGCTTTTTATTATGGCTTCAGCCTTATCTTTATCCAGATACCCTAAAATCTTGTTAACCTTCGCAGATGCTTTTTTGATCTTGACAATGCTTCGTATCAATGATATGTTTGGCTTTTCCTCCGTTAAGGCGAAGTTTTTATATGCTCTAAAAGAATTTATGCCATAGTAGGCAGCCTTATTGATTTCTGCTTCACCTAGAGAATCTTTTTCAATTCGGTAATCATTCATATTATCTGCATCCTTTTTTAATATTCAAAACAATAAAATAAAACCTTGTCTCAACTGAAACAAGGCATAAAAATACAAATATTCATACCAACCCTTCTTTTTTATAGTCAGGTCAACGTATCTTATCGTTTATTTTTACCATCCTTGCTCTCAGAATCAATCCTTGAGTTTAGATATTGTTATATAATTAACTATTAGAATATACTTTATCTGTGTTCTTGTCAAGATATTTTGTTTGACCGCTTATTTAAATAATGATATAATCATAATCAGTCATATATATTCATTATCAGTCACAAATAATCGTATTTGAGAAGGGGAATAAATATGTTTACCGAGGAGCGTCAAGATAAGATTTTTATAAAACTTCAGGTTGAAAAGCGAATAAGCATAGGCGACATAACATCTGAATTTGAAGTATCCGAGTCCACGGCAAGACGGGATTTGCAGGAAATGGAGCGCAGGGGACTGTTGGCCAGGACTCATGGAGGAGCAGTAATCTTGAAAAGAGCAAGCTATGAGCCGAATATCGCAGCTAAAGAAACCGAAAATCCTGAAAGCAAAAAATCGATTGGCAGGTTGGCATCAGGGTATATTCATACTGACGAAACTTTATTTTTAGATTCGGGCTCAACCACCCTGGAGATAGCTAGAGCAATAATGGACAAACAGGTTAAGATAATTACAAATTCCATTCAGATAGCCTGGGAATTGTCTTTCTCAGATACAGTTGAGTTAATCATGCTGGGTGGAGAACTGAGAAAAAGCACCAAAAGCCTAACCGGAGCCATAGCTTTAGACAACATCGTCAAACTGCATGTGGATAAGGCTTTTATAGGTGCCAACGGAATCGATTTTAATGCAGGATTTACCACTCCCAACATAGGTGAGGGAAGGATCAAGGAAATAATGCTTAAAAATTCAAAATATAAGTTTATCGTCGCAGATTCAGACAAATTTGATCAAGTGTTTGGATACTCATTCGCTTCCTTGGACGTTGCGGATTACCTGCTTACCGATAATAATATTGATAAAGAAGTTCATATAAAATATAAAAACGCTGGATGCAATATTATAAATGAAAATGGGGAGTGTTTAAAATGATAATAACAGTTACTTTAAATCCGGCTGTTGATCACAGCATAGAAGTGGATGGATTCAAACCCGGATTAGTCAACAAGGCTTCTAAAACGTACAAAAAAGCTGGTGGAAAGGGAATCAACGTCTCCAAAACCATTAGCTATGCCGGTGGCAAAACTACAGCCACAGGATTTCTTGGGGGCAATACAGGAGAATGGATATCAAGGGAACTGAAAAGTGCAGGTATAATTGATAAATTTATTTTTACAGACAAAAGCACCAGGACAAACATTAAAATAGTAGACACTGCAACTGAAGAGGTAACTGATATAAATGAAAAGGGGGATGAGCTTGATTCTGTGTACTTGGACTCATTGGAATCAAGTCTTTATTCTATGATAAATGAAGGTGACATAGTCGTTCTTTCCGGAAGTCTTCCTGGGGGCATGTCAGAAAGCGTATACGAGACAATGATATTAAAAGGCAGGGAAAAAGGAGCAAATGTGGTCCTGGATGCGACTCAGGAGGCTTTAAAGCTTGCTCTAAGGGCGAAACCTTTTATGATAAAGCCAAACATACACGAGCTCGAAGAGATATTTGACAACCCCTTGAATTCTATGGAAAGCATCAAGAAAGCATGCTATAAATTCATAGAAAGTGGAGTCAGTGTGGTACTGTTGTCCATGGGTGGAGACGGCGCCCTTTTGGTTACCAGTGGCTTTGTTAAAAAGATAGACGGAATAAAGGTAAAGGTTAAAAATACCGTTGGCGCCGGTGATTCCATGGTCGGTTCATTTGTATATAAATACGAACAGACAGGTGATCTGGAAGAAGCATTTAAGTATGCGGTAGCTACCGCAACCGTTCACGTGGGTGAGGGTACTACCTTGGGCAATATGGACTTGATAAAGGGATATATCGACCAAATAACAGTTTACTCAGTCTAGTGGATTGATAGGATAAGCGATATATGGTAAAATAAAGGTGACAAAAAAGAGTCGTGTAAAACAAGTATGAACAAGGTGGGTGATTTATATGCTTAAAATGTGCGTATTGGAAGAGAGCAAAATTTGTGACGATTGCGCAAAGTGCAAGGTTTGCGATCTTGACGTAGTGAAGATATGCGATGACTGTATGGATTGCCTCATCGGAACAGATGAAGACTACATGTTCGTTGAAATAGACGGTCTGCCTGATATAGACGACACCGTTGAGTTTGAGCAGGAAAAGAAACACAAATTTGAAAAATGGATGCATAGAGAACATTAAAATCAGCAGGTTGTTATTGATTCAACATAACAACCTGCTGATTTTTTTCTAAGATTTAATCTTTTCAGCTGTCATCCCTTAATTTTATCATTTTAGCCGCCTTGCGCCTTTGTTCGTCGCTGATTTCCGCATAATGCTTCTTAGTCGTATTTACATCCTTGTGTCCCAAAACATCTGCCACCAAGTAAATATCTCCGCTTTCCCTGTAAAGGTTTGTTCCGAATGTACTCCTTAGCTTGTGAGGAGATATATTCTTCAGGGGAGCTATTATCTCGGTATATTTTTTGATCAGCTTCTGCACGGCGCTAACTCCAATTCTCTTTTTCTGCAAGGACAAAAACATAGCGCTTTCATGTCCAGGGTAGGGGGTAATGGAATTTCTTATCTCAAGATAATCAAGAAGCACTCTAGCAACTTCATCGCTGAAGTATAAGACTACCTGATTTCCGCCTTTTCGAGTTATTACAAAACTGTTGTTGTTGAAATCAAAGTGATTAATGTCAAGTCCCACAAACTCGCTAACACGAATGCCGGTACCTAAAAGCAGAGTAATCATTGCCATGTCCCGTTCCTTGTTAATTTGATGGTACTTCTTTTGATCCTTGGTAAGATGTTGGGCGTTCTCTATAAGATCCAACAGCTTTGCAACTTCGTCCACCTCAAGGCGCACTATAGGCTTTTCACGAATCTTTGGTATGTCAACGAGAAGCGCCGGATTTTTTTTGATTATTTCCTTTTTATAAAAATACTTGTAGAAGGTCCTTAATGTGGAGAGCTTTCTTGCTTTGCCCGTATTGCTGTTTGTATAGGTTACGAACTCATCTGAATTTTTATAGTGGGGAAGAGAGTAGAAGGACAAATACTCCATGAATTTTTCAATTTGGATAGGAGAGAGGTTTTCTACTTCTTCTATGATGATTTCCTTCATGGATTTCTTTTCACCGGGATCAAAGACCTCTTCAGTTAAATAGTGAAAGAAGCTCCTGAGATCAAAGGCATATGCGATCCTGGTTTTAATAGAAGTGGTAGGTTCGATTCCACGAAAAAACGTCTCGCAAAATACCGGCATTTGATTGACGAGTTCACGTAGCTTTAAAGTAAGACGCATGCTTTCTTCTTTTTGAAAAGTTTCTTTTTTATCCGACATCGAGAACAGATCCTTTCAGCTTAAATTGTGACACTTCAATAGTATCATAACTTTCCGTTAAACACAAGTTTAAGGTAGTCTAGCAGAGAAAGAGCATTAAATTCTATTAATTTCTGAGACAAATTTATTTGTATTTAAGAATTAATAGAATTTAATATTCGGCGAAGCCTTCTATGAGAGTTTTTTTCTATAAAAACTCGAATACTCTTTCTCTGCAGACTAATGATTATCTCAAGCAATTTATTAAATTGATGATAATTATTAGGTTCTGTATATGGCGCAGCCATGATGAAAACTTTTATGAAGTAAAAGTTTGAATACATCCCTTTGCTTATTTGCTCATTTGTATTTAGGAATTAATAGAATTTAATATTCGGCGAAGCCGTCTATGAGAACTTTTTTAAAAGTTCGAATACTCTTTCTCTGTATATGGCGCAGCCATGATGAAAACTTTTATGAAGTAAAAGTTTGAATACATCCCTTTGCTTATTTGCTCATTTGTATTTAGGAATTAATAGAGAGTTTTATATAAAAGCTCGAATACTCTTTTTCTATGGGTCCCGATTCACTTTCCTCTTTTCCCTTTCCTGCTGTCTTCTTTTATTTCCACAGGTGTTCGGATAAGGCCTTATTAAAAAAAACGGCTTAAATCGCAAATATGGGCTTAGTTTTTTGAAGGTTATTTCTTTTTTATCTCATCCAAGTCCAAATAAACCGGATCATCGCTGATATCTCTTTTAAAGTGTTTTTCAAAGGACAATGATTTTTTATAACCTAAATACTTGTGAATTTCTTCAGGTTTTATATTGCTTTCGATCAATCTGAGTATGGATGTGTTTCGAATGCTCTTTGAGGTTACGTTGTCTTTAAGCTCTGAATCAACTCTAAGATTCTTGATTATATGCTGTATTGTCCTAACACTTATTTTATCATTTTTTTGACTTGAGAAAAGGTATTCTGATCCCGTTTTATATCTTTCCGTATTAATATAATCATCAATGGCTCTTTTGCACTCATCATTAAGCTTAATAGTTTTTTTTGGAGTTAAAAGAATTGACCCGTTGTAATCAGATATTTTTATTTCCGAAATTTCTGAAGCTTTAAGGGCACAATTTGATATTAGCATCAAAATAGCTATATCTCTATATTTATTCCTATATCTTATTTTCTCAAAAAGTTTGTTCAGTGTCTCTTCGCTCAGGTAGTTGGGCGCTGCAGAAATGGTCTTATATCTTTCTACACTTTCCACAGGGTTTTTTGTTTCTATGAAATTGACGTAACCCAAATAGTCAAAAAATGATTTTAACGAGGTCAGCCTTCGGTTGCTTGTTATGTCACGTTTTTTTTCAACATGTTTAACATGATAAGCAAAAGCATAGATATCTTGAGTCTGAACTTTTTTTAATAACGACGGCATATCGACAGAATCAAAGTCAACAGAATCCACATCAGATCTGCCAATTAAAAATACAAAAAATTTTCGTATATCGTAAATATAAGCTTTTATGGTTTTTTCAGAAAGCTGCATACATGCTTTTAAATGAGCAGCGTAACTGTCTAGAAGCTCTTCACTTTTTTGCACTTTGAAAACTCCTCCCACAGGTCTTTTAATAATTGCGCGTATTTGTATATATGCGCAATTGTTTCATTTTCATTATATCACAGACAACTTAGAAATTTCAAATCAATTCTAAAAACATATTGACTTATATTAATTTAACCCGTATAATAATACTTGTCTCATTTATAGGGGTATAGCTCAGTTGGTAGAGCAGTGGTCTCCAAAACCACGTGCCGAGGGTTCAAGTCCTTCTACCCCTGCCAAATCGATGTCTACGAAGATGATCACCGGTGATCATCTTCTTTTTTTATATAAAAAATCAGCACCTTAGAAAATTGTGCTGATTTTTTGTTCTGCTTATATTTAATCTATCATTTTAAAAACTTATCTATACGTTGACTTCCCCTTTTTCTCCTAGTAAATCCGCATTTGCTTCAAGAATAGGCTTTATGTGGTTTTCAAATAGTTCTACAACCTGCTCAGGGGCGCGACCGATATACTTGCTGGCATCCAATAGGTTTTCCAAATCTTTTTCGTTTAAATTAAATGCAGGATCGCTTTTTATTCTCTCGATAAGATCATTTTCCTTGCCTTCAACTTTTACCATTTTGCCAGCTTCCATCGAGTGAACCCTGATTCTTTCGTGTAGCTCTTGTCTATCTCCACCTTTTTTGACGCCCTGCATAATGATATTTTCTGTAGCCATAAAAGGGAGTTCCTTTTCAATTCGCTGCTTGATTACCTTGTCGTATACGACCATTCCTTCTGATATATTTAAACAGATATTTAAGATTGCATCTACTGCAAGAAAAGATTCTGGAATAGCAATCCTTTTGTTGGCAGAGTCATCCAGAGTCCTCTCGAACCATTGGGTGGAGGCAGTTATTGCCGGATTGAGGGCAGAAATAACGACGTACCTGGCCAATGCCCCAATTCTTTCCGCTCTCATGGGATTTCTTTTATAAGCCATTGCAGATGATCCTATCTGTTTTTTCTCGAAAGGCTCTTCTATTTCCTTTAAGTGCTGAAGCAATCTCATATCGTTGCTGAACTTGTAAAGGGACTGTGCTACGCTGCTTAGAACGTTGCATACTCTAGAATCAAATTTTCTAGGATATGTTTGCCCCGTAACGGCATAGCTTGCTTTAAAACCCATTTCCTTTGCTATAAACTCATCCAGCTTTTGTATCTTTTCGTGGTTACCTTCAAAAAGCTCCATAAAGCTTGCCTGTGTTCCGGTAGTACCTTTTACCCCTCTTAGCTTGACAGTATCTAATACAAAGTCGAGCTCCTCAAGGTCCATCAACAGATCCTGGATCCAAAGGCTTGCCCTTTTACCTACAGTAGTTAACTGAGCAGGCTGAAAGTGAGTAAAGCCCAAAGTAGGCAGATCTTTGTACTCAAGGGCAAATTTAGACAATTTGTCGATGCAGTTTACAAGCTTTTTCCTTACGTTAAGCAGACCTTGAGTGTAGACTATAACGTCTGTGTTGTCTCCCACATAAGCGCTTGTAGCCCCCAAATGGATTATGGCCTTCGCCTTTGGACACTGGTCTCCATAAGCATGCACATGAGCCATCACATCGTGTCTCAACTCTTTTTCATATCTATTAGCTGCTTCGTAATCTATATTCTCGACATTGTCTTCAAGTTCCCTTATCTGCTCATCGGTTATATTAAGACCCTGTTCTTTTTCTCCTTTAGCTAAAGCGACCCATAGCTTTCTCCATGTTCCGAATTTATTGTCATGAGAAAAAATATAGCTCATTTCCTTTGATGCGTATCTTTCAATTAGCGGACTTATATATTCATTAGTCATCAAATCACTCTACCTCCTTGATAAACTTTTCTATTCGGTCTATTCCTTTTCCGATTTCCTCCATACTCGTAGCGTAAGATATCCTGACAAACTTGTCTGCTCCAAAAGCTACACCAGGTACCAATGCAACTTTTTCGTTTTCCAATATTAAGTTGGCGAAATCCATCGATCCTTTGATTAATGTTCCTCTGTACTTTTTGCCGAAAAGCCATGACACGTTGATAAAGACATAAAACGCGCCCTTCGGATAGATATAGCTTAGCTCTTCTATCTTATCCAGTCTCTCCATGCAGTACTTTCGTCTCTTATCATATTCTGAAAGCATTCCGTCCAAAACACATTCAGGACATTTAAGCGCCGCTATCCCTGCGTATTGCGTTATTGACGAAGGATGTGAGACTGCATGACCTTGGATGGTTCCCATTGCCTTGGCAACCTCTGGATTTGCTGCAGTATAGCCAAGCCTCCAACCTGTCATTGCATGTGATTTCGACATACCGTTTACCACGATAGTAAGTTTTTTGATATCTTCATTGAGTGATGCTATGCTGACGTGCTCATCTCCATCGTATATAAGCTTTTCGTATATCTCATCGGATACCACGTATATCTGATGCTTGACTGCGATGTCAGCGATTTCCTTTAGTTCTTCCTTTGAGTAAATTGCACCAACTGGATTTGATGGCGAATTGATATATATAGCTTTTGTTTTATCGGTGATGCTTTCTTCAAATGTCGCCCCTGTCAATTTGAAGTCGTCTTCCTCTTTCGTTTCGACAAAAACAGGTTTTCCTCCCGCTATTCTAACTATTTCAGGATAGCTGACCCAGTAAGGGACCGGAACCAATACCTCGTCACCTTCATTCAATATGCTTTGAAAAGCTGTTGAAAGACTGTGTTTTGCTCCGCTATTTACAAGTATCTGATCTGGTGTATATGACAGACCGTTGTCATTTTTTAGTTTTTCACTTATCAATTCCCTAAGTTCCAATACCCCTGTTGCAGGAGTGTACTTTGTATGTCCGTCTTTTATTGCTTGGATAGCACCATCTTTTATAAATTCCGGCGTATCAAAATCAGGTTCCCCTGCACCAAATCCTACAACATCTTCTCCTGATTTTACCATTTCTTTTGCTTTGGCAGTTATAGCCAATGTTATTGACGGTTTAGTCTCCGCTACTCTGTCAGAAATCATTTTTTTCATTATTTTACCTCCGGATTTATTATATAATAATATTTTTATTTCTTTGAAAGAAATTTATATATATCTTCTACATATGAATATGCTAGTTTTTCCCCGCCAATCTGACTCTTTTTTGAAGTACCCTCTTGGTGAAAATCAGAACCTCCTGTTACCAGCAGGACTTTATTTTTACAAATGCCATAAAACCTAAGCTTATCATTTTGGGTATGTTTCGGATGGTAGACCTCGAATCCGTCAAATTCCTCAACAATCAGCTTCTGAACAACCAATTCGTCCTCGATTAATCCTGGATGTGCCAATATAGCTACTCCATTTAAAGAATGTATCATCTGGATTCCTTCAGAAACTGTCAACTTTTCCTTAGGAACATAGCAGGGTTTGCCCGGAGTAAGATACCTCTCAAATGCTTCATCAAAACTCTCTACGATTCCCTGTTTTAAAAGCTCTCTGGCAAAGTGAGGTCTTCCGATGCTTTCATTATTTTCTATTATTTCATTTATGGGAATATCTATCCCTATATCTTTGAATTTTTCAGCCATTTTAAATGCCCTGTCAATCCGTTTTTTCCTGAGATGATTTAGCACATCGTCTAGGCGAGACAGATCTTTATTGTTGAAATATCCTAGCACATGTATGTCATGACCTTCAAATTCACAGCTAAATTCAATCCCTGGCAATACCTCAACGTCGTATTCATCTGCTAGCTTCAAGGCTTCAAACGAACCGTTAAAAGTGTCATGATCGGTTATAGAGATGGCTTTTAGTCTTCTCTGTCGTGCTTTTTCCATTATTTTTCTGGGTGTCAAGACTCCATCGGAGTATGATGAATGTATATGTAAATCTGCATATTTATTCATAAGCTTCTCCTTTTAAAATCTTTAAACATTATAGCATAAGTGCAGTTTATACAGAAGTTTTTTTCTTATATATAATCAAATCAATTCCATAGGAAATCACTCATAAATCTTTATAAAATTGAACAACTCCTTGCATTTACCTGATTCGTCAATATCTGCAACCAATCCGTTAATCTGAACAGGTCCGGATGCAATTGAGTATTTTCCGGGTCTTTTGCTTAAAAAACCTCTTAAAATTATATTCTTGTCTACCCCTATGACACCATCAAGAGGTCCGGTCATACCCACATCGGTGATATAACCTGTATAATCATCCAATATCCTGCAATCTGCTGTTTGAACATGGGTATGTGTCCCAAAAACCAACGAGGCTCTTTTAGAACAGTAATAACCCATACTGATCTTTTCAGCAGTCGCTTCTGCGTGAAAGTCTAAAATTCTGATCTTTACATCATATGGTATTTCCAAAAGAATTTCATCTATTTTTTTAAAAGGGCAATCAAGGCTTTTAAGGTAAACCAGTCCGGATGTATTTATTACCGCGATTTTCACGCCATCTTTTTCTTTTATGATATAACCCTTGCCTGGGCATGGATCCGGATAATTTGCCGGCCGCAGTATCCAGTCATAATTATCTATATATCCTTCAGTTTCTTTCTTGTCCCATACGTGGTTCCCTGTAGTAATTACATCGACTCCCCAGTCAATTATATCCGAGGCGTTCTTTTCGGTTATTCCCAATCCTGACGAAGCGTTCTCTCCATTTGCTATAGTAAAGTCGATATCAAATTCATCTTGAATGGATTTTAATTTGTCCTTAATGATATTTCTTCCCGGACGACCCACTATGTCTCCCAGCACTAAAATTCTCATCTGTCATCATTATCCTTTCTGTTGCACGTTATATTATAGTATAGCATATTCGGTTGTGTGTTTACTGATATTTGATATAAAAAAAAGGAGATATAATCTCCTTATTTTGCGTATTCAATCGTTCTGGTTTCTCTGATGACGTTAACTTTGATTTGCCCTGGATAGTCCATTTCATTCTGGATTTTTTCAGCAATTTCTTTAGCTACGTGTATCATTTCGATATCGTCAATTTTATCTGGTTTAACCATGATTCTTACTTCTCTACCGGCTTGAATAGCAAAAGTTTTCTCTATACCATCGAATGAGTTTGCAATCTCTTCAAGTTTTTCCAGTCGTTTAATGTAAGAAACCAAAGTTTCTCTTCTAGCTCCCGGTCTTGCCGCCGATATCGCATCTGCAGCCTGAACCAATACAGCTTCAATAGATTTAGCTTCAATGTCACCATGATGTGCTTCTACAGCATGAATTACCTGAGGGGTTTCCTTATATCTTTTAAGAATATCCACACCAATATCAATGTGCGGTCCTTCCACTTCATGGTCCACGGCTTTTCCTATATCATGTAGCAAACCAGCTCTTTTTGCAATTTTGGAATTTACGCCAATCTCGTCAGCCATAATCCCTGCAAGATGAGCTACCTCAATGGAATGCTTTAGAACATTCTGGCCATAGCTAGTTCTGAATCTAAGTCTTCCTAGAAGCTTGATGACTTCCGGATGAAGGCCGTGAATACCTGTATCAAAGCTCGCTTGTTCTCCGTCTTCTTTGATTTTCTGGTCGACTTCCTTCTTAGCCTTGTCTACCATTTCTTCAATTCTCGCCGGATGTATCCTTCCATCTATAATCAGTTTTTCAAGTGCGATTCGTGCAACCTCTCTCCTGATTGGGTCAAACCCTGAAAGGATAACTGCCTCCGGAGTATCATCTATGATAAGATCGATCCCGGTTAAGGTTTCAAGCGTTCTGATGTTCCTTCCTTCACGTCCGATTATTCTACCCTTCATCTCATCGTTTGGAAGGTTTACAACAGATACTGTAGTCTCAGCCACGTGGTCAGCAGCGCACTTTTGAATTGCGTAAGAAAGGATTTCCTTTGCTTTTTTGTCCGCTTCCTCTTTGGCAGAGCTTTCGATCTGTTTCATCAATAGAGCAGATTCTCTTCTGATTTTCTTTTCCACGTCATTTAGAAGTATTTGTTTTGCCTCGTCAAATGTAAGCCCTGATATCCTTTCAAGCTCTGCAACTTCTTTTTCAATCATTGAAGTTAACTCCGCCTCTTTATTCTTCAGGTCATTCATTTTATTTGTTATGCTTTCTTCTTTGCCTTGAATTTGTTCACTTCTTTTATCGATACTCTCTTCTCGTTGTATCAATCTTCGTTCCAACCGCTGAATTTCATTTCTTCTTTCCCGGTTTTCCTTTTCCACTTCCATCCTGATATTGTGTGCTTCTTCTTTTGCATTGAAAAGCATCTCTTTTTTTTGCGAGTCCGCATCTTTAATTGCGTCTTCTACAATTTTATTTGCAGTTTCTTCAGCGCTGGCGATTTTTCCCTCAGCGATATTTTTTCTATAGAAATATCCTGCAACAAAAGCGATCAATGTGAAACCAACAATAACAGGTAAGATGTAATTGCCTAATGCCTCGATCATATTGCCTACACCTCCTTTATTATGTTATTGACAAAAAAATAAAACTGTTTCACTTTTTCGATGGTATTTCCAAAATCATTAATGGACAGGTTATAATAATTAACCTGTAGATAACAATCTAATTTTATACTTTTTCTAAACATGTGTCAAGCTGATTGATTTTGTATAAAACCGGAAATATACAAAAGCAGACCGATTGTGGTCTGCCTTTTGGGACTTATTTATCTTCTGAAATTTCTTCGTTTTCGCCTTTGACAAGGTTAAAATGTCGCCTTATCTTGAGTTCTATCTCGTTGCATATTTCTGGATTTTCTATTAGGAACTGCTTAGCATTTTCTCTTCCCTGTCCTAGTTTTTCATTGTTGTATGAGTACCAAGCACCAGATTTATTAACTATGTCCACCGAGCTTCCTACATCTAAGAGATCTCCTTCTTTGGAAATTCCCTTGCCATACATGATGTCAAATTCCGCTATTTTAAATGGAGGCGCCAATTTATTTTTAACAACTTTAACCCTTGTTCGGTTTCCTATCATATCCTGACCTTGCTTGAGAGTGTCTATTTTTCTGACATCCAATCGTATTGAAGAGTAGAATTTAAGAGCTCTTCCTCCGGAAGTGGTTTCAGGATTTCCAAACATTATGCCTACTTTTTCACGCAACTGATTTATGAAAACGGCAGTAGTTTTGGATTTGTTTATAGATCCAGTGAGTTTTCTTAAAGCCTGGGACATAAGCCTTGCCTGAAGTCCCACATGGGCATCTCCCATCTCGCCTTCGATTTCTGCCCTTGGTACCAAAGCTGCCACCGAATCCACTACCACAATGTCTACAGCTCCGCTTCGTACAAGCGCTTCGCAGATTTCCAGAGCCTGTTCTCCAGTATCAGGTTGGGAAACGATCAAGTTGTCAATGTCTACCCCCAATGCCTTTGCATAAACAGGATCTAACGCATGCTCCGCATCTATGAATGCTGCATTTCCTCCGTTTCTTTGTGCCTCTGCTATTACATGTAATGCTACAGTAGTCTTACCGGAAGACTCCGGTCCATATATTTCCACCACTCTTCCTCTGGGTAGTCCCCCTATCCCGAGTGCGATATCCAATCCTATAGAAGTGGTCGATATTGCCGCTATGTTTTGATTTGCGGATTGTTCTCCCAGCTTCATAACAGAACCTTTACCAAATTGCTTTTCAATCTGTGTAAGTGCCATTTGCAATGCCTTGTCTTTTTCCATCATGTTATCCCGAATTATCGGTTCACATCCTTTCGCCGATTGATAGAACGTCTGTTCTGCTTTCAATTATATCTTAATGACCTTTATAAAGTCAATTGTTTTTGACGAGCATTACAAACCTATGAGTTGTCTTCTTATCATGTTCAAGGCGATATTTGCAGATTTTAGCTGAACCCTGTGCCTTGTTCCACTTATGTTATGCTCTTCCACATGGATATTCCCTTTATAGGCTATTCCCACATAAACAAGTCCGACAGGCTTGTCTTCTGTTCCTCCTGTAGGACCTGCTATTCCGGTGGTTGCAACTGCCATATCTGTATTATTGTTTTCAATTAATCCCTTTAGCATCTCTTCTGCGCATTCGCGGCTTACCGCTCCGTAATTTTCAAGAGTGGATTTTCTCACTCCCAGGTACTTCATTTTTGAATCGTTGGAATAACATATTAAAGAGCTGTGAAGGCACTTTGATATTCCAGCAGTTTCAGTCAATCTGCTGGTTATAAGACCTCCTGTACATGATTCTGCCAAAGAAATCGTTGTGCTTGTATCAATAAGAAGCTTGGCAACAAGACCATTCAGAGAAATATCCTCTCGAGCAAAGATGTTGTCTTTTAACCTGTCGGCAATTATCTTATCCGTTTTATCCAAGAGAAGCTTTGCCTCATCTTCCGACTTGGCATTGGCCGTAACCCTTAACAATACTTCATCAGGCTTTGCATATGTCGCTATGGTAGGATTTGTCTGATTGTCTATTATGTCTATTAGCATGTCTTCGAGGGCTGACTCGCCAATTCCCGATACCTTGTAATAGTTGGAAAAAAACTTATCCTGGCTCTTGCCTTGAAGATAAGCCATTACGAAATCTCTAAACATGGGAACAAGCTCTCTTGGAGGTCCAGGAAGCATTATTATGACCTTACCTTCATGCTCGATTAAAACACCGGGAGCAGTTCCATTTTCATTGGGTATTATATGCGCTCCTACTGGCATATATGCCTGCTTTAAATTGTTCTGAGTCATTTTTGAAGATATTTTGTGAAAAAACGACATCATCTTGTCGTAGCTTTCAACGTGCATCTCCATATCAAGTCCTAAAAGCCTGGCTACCGTTTCTTTGGTGAGGTCATCTTGAGTAGGTCCCAAGCCTCCAGTCAATATTATAAGATCGCTTCTTTCCACCGACTCTTTCAAGATGCTCATCAGCCTGTCAGGATTATCTCCAACGGTTGTCTGAAAAAAAACGCTTACCCCTGCAGATGACAGCTCCTTGCTAATATACTGGGCATTTGTGTTTAAAATATCTCCTATTAAAATCTCGGTTCCTACATTTATAATTTCGCCTTTCATGGGTCACCTCTTTATGATAGTTGTGAAAAAACCTCTTTATTCAACCTAAAGTAATCAATACCGGAAATAATAGTAAATGCTACCGCCAGATACATGGCAATATCGCTGAAAGGAAAATCAACAAGGCTAAATGGATAGTTGTCAAATAGCATGCTGACAATGGCGACCATCTGAGTTATCGTTTTGATTTTGCCCCACCAGCTTGCGGCTATAACTATTCCGTCAGAAGCTGCTAAAACCCTAAGTCCTGTAACGGCAAACTCCCTGGCTATGATAATTATAGCTACCCACGAAGAAATATACCCGGTTTCAACCAGACATATCAACGCTGCAGAAACAAGCAGCTTGTCCGCCAAAGGATCCATGAATTTGCCAAAGACCGTTATCAGATTGTATTTTCTGGCAATGTAACCGTCAAGAGTATCGGTAAATGATGCTATCACAAAGATGAACGCACCGGTGATCCGTCCGTACTCCATATCGGATAAAAAGAAATACATGAAAAAAGGAATCATGATCATTCTTAGTATAGTAAGTTTATTAGGCAGATTCATCGCTCAACACTCCCATCAAATCAAATTCTGAAGCACTTGTAATTTTTACTTCGACGATAGATCCAATCTCCAATTCTTCATCCGTTTCAATGTACACCACACCGTCGATTTCAGGAGCATCCATCCAAGTTCTACCGCTGTAGCCCTCTTCGGTTACTTCTTCTATTATGGATTCTATTACGTTGCCTACATGAGAAAGCATCCTTTCCTCAGAAATAGTTCTTTGAGCCTCCATTGCAGCAAATTGCCTGTATCCCTTCGTTTGAGCATCTATTTGGTCTGTCATTTTTGCAGCTGGAGTCCCTTCTTCCTTTGAGTAGTCAAAAACACCCAGCTTATCAATTTTAAGCTCTTTTATCGATCTTAGCATCCCCTCGTGATCTGCTTGAGTTTCTCCGGGAAATCCTGCAATCATCGTGGATCTGATGACCATATCGGGAATTTCTCTTCTCAGTTTTTCAAACAAAGAAAAAATCTTCTTTTTATCCGTTCTTCTTCCCATACTCTTAAGCACAGAATCTTCGGTATGCTGTACCGGAATATCCAAATAATGAAGCACTCGCTTTGCATCCCTTATTACATTCACGAGTTCCTCGTCTATGTTTTCAGGATAGGCATACATTACCCTTATCCAACTTAATCCCTGAATTTTGTCAAGTTCACTTAAAAGATCTGCAAGCTTTCTTTTTCCATAAAGATCCCATCCATACATTGTCGTGTCCTGGGCTATAAGTATTATTTCCTTTGTACCCTTTTCAGCTAAATTCCTGGCTTCGGAAACGATATTTTCTATCTTTCTGCTCCTGTACTTTCCCCTTAGCTTAGGAATAATACAATAGGTGCAGTGATTGTCGCAGCCTTCTGCTATCTTGATATAAGCAGTGTGAGATGCAGTGCTTATCAAGCGTGGCAGCTCCTCGTTGAAATCTACATGAATATTCCCAAAAGATTTGACCTTTTCTCCGGTTTCCTGAATCTTTTTAATAACTTCCACGATCTTCTCATAGTCCCCTGTTCCTATTACGCTGTCAAGTTCAGGAATTTCCTTCATCAGCTCATCGCGATACCTTTCACTTAAGCATCCTGCTGCAATAAGGCCTTTGAGTCTCCCCCTCCTTTTAAGCTCTCCCATTTCAAGAATCATGTCAATTGATTCTTCCTTGGCAGATTCGATAAAGCCACAAGTATTAATTATGATGAAATCCGCGTCACCACTATTTTCCGTTATTTCATATGAGTTTTGATCTAAAAGACCGAGCATTATCTCTGAATCCACTAGATTTTTTGAACAGCCCAATGAGACCATAGCTATTTTTGTCGTCATTTTATCACCTTTTCTATTCTTGGGAGTTTTCATCCGAAAACTCCGCCTTGTCTATTAGTACCTTCCGCGGCTTGCTGCCGTCAGGACCGGATATTATACCTCTTTCTTCCATTTCATCAATTATTCTTCCAGCTCTTGAATATCCCAAGCGCAATTTCCTTTGAAGCTGGGATGTGGATATAGAGCCGTTTTCTACCGCCAGTTCAATCGCTTTCGGAAGCATGTCATCTTCAAAATCTTCATCAATCGGATTTTTTACTTCCTTGATTTCTTCAATGACTTCTTCTCTATATTGAGGTTCGGAATCTCTTTTGACAAAGTCGACGACTCTTTCAACTTCCTTGTCAGAAATGAAGGTTCCCTGGAGCCTGATGGGCTTCGGTTCACCTACTGGATAATAGAGCATGTCGCCGCGTCCAAGAAGTTTTTCCGCTCCTCCCATGTCTAGTATAGTCCTTGAATCCATCATTGACGATACTGAAAATGATATTCTAGATGGTATGTTCGCTTTTATCAGACCTGTTATTACATCTACTGAGGGTCTTTGCGTCGCCAAAACCAAGTGTATTCCAGCTGCCCTTGCAAGCTGCGCCAGTCGGCATATGGCATTTTCTACCTCACGAGGAGATACCATCATCAAATCTGCAAGCTCGTCTATTATAATTACTATTCGAGGCATAGGTTTTTCGCCTTTTTCTTTTGCAAATTCATTGAACCTTATAATATCTCTTACACCCGCGTCCTTAAAAGCCTTGTATCTTTCCGTCATTTCCTTTATACCCCAATTCAGCGCTCCAGCTGCATGTTTTGGATCTGTTACTACGGGTATCAAAAGATGGGGTATTCCATTATAGTTGTTCAACTCCACCATTTTGGGGTCTATCAGTATCAGTTTCACCTCTTCCGGTGTAGCCTTGTATAATATGCTTATGATTATGCTATTTATGCATACGCTCTTTCCAGCTCCCGTCGCTCCCGCTATCAGCAGGTGGGGCATCTTGGCTATATCTGCCACCACAACGCTTCCGGATAGTTTTTTACCAAGAGCAAACGAAATTTTACTGTCGTGTCTTTCAAATGTCGAGCTTTCGATTATCTCCCTTATGTGTACAACATCAGTATCTTTATTGGGTACTTCTATTCCTATTGCAGCCTTACCTGGTATAGGAGCTTCAATTCTCACGTCAGATGTTGCAAGGCTTAATGCCAGATCATTGGACAAGTTGACTATCTTGCTGACTTTCACTCCCGGCTCCGGTTGAAGCTCGTACCGGGTAACCGTAGGACCTACAGATACCTCTGAAACTTTTGCCTTTACGCCAAAATCTCCAAGGGTTTTTTCAAGAAGCCTGGCACTGGCCATAACTTCTTTCTTGTTCCTCTGGCTATTTCCAGTGAATGTCTTATCTAGATATTCGATAGAAGGAAAGTCATATGTAATCGGCTCATCCACCTTATCCATAAGCTTCTCAATTTCCTTTTCTTCTTTCTCTATATCTATTTTTTTCTTTTTGTCGGATTTTTCTATTGACTTTGCAGTAGATGACTCATCAGTTTTTTTGAGTTCATCTTCATTCTTAATGTTTTCATTTTTGGATATTGGTCTTATCTCGGCATAATCCAATATTTTAATTTGCTTTACGTCTTCTGCCGACTGTTCAGGATTATTTTTAACTTCCTGCATCCTATTTTCTGTTTTTTGTAATTTTGTATTTTTCTCTCTTGGAGCCCTTTTCTCCACCTTAAGCTTTTGACCACCTGTATAAAGATATTCATACAAGGATTTTGGGGTTACCAGCACCCCTGAAACCAAAACCAGCAAAATCATTAATATTACTGTCCCTGTCATTGAAAACATATTTACAGACAGAGATGCTGCAAAGGCTCCTAAAATTCCTCCACCACTGGATGCGCTATGGCTTAATTCGAAAACTGCTGCAGAAAACGCCCTGTCAACCAAGTGCCCGTCGATAATGGAGAAAAGCATGGATATGACCAGTATAAGAAAACAACCAGCAGCCACAACCCTTTTTTTCAAGGTCGGATCTTTGCCAAATATTATCAAAACACCTGTTACTACCAGGACAAATGCCAAAAAGTATCCAGAGCGCCCGAAAAGAAAAGAAATGCCTGCTGACATAAAATTGCCTATTGCACCGGCATTTTCAGCCATCAAAAAATAGAACATGTAAATCCCGTAAAATATCACTGACAGTGCTATTATGTCCCTAATTATAATATCCCTTGCAGGATTTTTTTTCATGCTTTTAGTCCTTCTATTCTTGCTTTTTACCGCCACTGAAATACCACCTTTAAATACTTTTTATGATATCATGAAATTATTGATCAATAATAATCCTGCCATTCCCCAGCAGTAATAAGAAAAATAATGCAGCTTGCCGTTTTTTACCAGCCTGACGAGAAGCCTAATGGCAAATATCCCAAATATTATGGAAGCTGTAAAAGAAGCCAGCAATGCCGGAGTGCTCATTCCCACGTTATTAAGCTCAAGTATGTCCTTTGACTTTAAAAGCACTGCTCCCAATACTGCGGGAATTGAAATAAGAAATGAAAACTCGGTAGCTTCGTCCTTTTTAAGCCCGTTTGCCAATCCGCCTACTATTGTAGATCCAGATCGTGATATCCCCGGTGTAATGGCCAATGTTTGAAAAAGACCTACCACTACCCCCTTCCCAAGGGTCAGCTTTTCGATATGCATTTGATTTTTTTTGCCTATCTTTTCACCCAATACGAGCATGATCCCTGTAAATATCAAAGTTACGGATACCACTTCGATTGATGAAAACAGCTCCTCAAACACATCCTCCAGCGAGAGACCGATAATTGCCGTGGGTATGCTTGCTGCAATAATTAGAAGTATGTACTTCCTGTATTTGCTTTTATAAACACACAGGCTTTTTTCTCTGAATAGATCGCCGAACATTTTGAAAAATTCAAAGAACATGTGAATTATAGAAGACCTATAAACTATAAAAATTGCTATTAACGTTCCAAGATGCAACAAGACATTAAGAGCCAGATTTCCTTCGTTGATTCCCATAAAATGCTGGGCTATAACAAGGTGCCCTGAGCTGCTCACGGGCAAAAATTCTGTCAATCCCTGTAGTATCCCTAAAAATATTGCGTCGATTGTATTCATTATCATCCCACCTGTTTTAAATTTCCCGTAGCCTTTAGTATATCATAAAATAGAGTGATCTGTGCTTCATATGGCTTCCCATTCCGTGACTTGACTAAAGCTTGCCTGAATGCCCAAATCCCCCTTCACCTCGCAGGGTATCATCTAGTTCTTCCACAACTTCAAATTCACCTATTATGTATTTCTTAACGACCATCTGGCAAATTCGTTCTCCTGGTTTTATAGTATAAGCACTTTTACCCAAATTTATCAGTGGCACCTTTATCTCACCTCTGTAATCTGAGTCGATCGTACCTATCCCATTAACCATAGTGATGCCGTACTTTAAAGAGAGTCCGCTTCTGGCCCTAATCTGCACTTCATATCCCACGGGAAGGGATATGGAAATCCCTGTGGGAACTAGTACTATATCCATGGGTTTAATCTCGATGCCTTCCTTTGTATCGGCATAAAGGTCCATTCCGGCAGAACCTTCTGTCATGTAACCGGGCAATGGCTGATCAGATTTATTCACTAACTTAATTTTGCATTTTTCCATAAGTACCTCCATTTGTTTTCACGTTAAATTATATAGAACTTAATGGGAATGTTCAAATATATTAAGCATAAAAAAACATAAACCACTGAAGGTTTATGTAGTTTGTTTATTCTTATTCTTTATTGTCAACTCTTGGTAAAGTCGCTTTTCTTGACAAGTTTATTCTGCCTTGCTTATCAATCTCAACAACTTTTACAGTTATTTCATCACCGATGTTGACAACATCTTCAACTTTGTTTACTCTTTCGTGAGCAAGTTTGGAAATGTGAACCATTCCTTCCCTTCCTCCCGGAATTTCAACAAAAGCACCAAAATTCATGATTCTAGTTACCTTGCCTAGGAATACCTCTCCTACTTCAATATCTTTGACGATAGCTTCGATTATACCTTTGGCTTTTTCAGCTGCCGGTAGATCCGGTGATGCTATAAACACCTTTCCATCATCACTGATATCTATCTTTACCCCAGTGTCATCTATAATTTTATTGATGACCTTGCCTCCTGCTCCTATTACTTCCCTAATCTTGTCAGGATGTATTTGCAAGGTTATTATTCTAGGCGCAAAAGGCTTTAGCTCTGCTTTAGGCTCGCTTATAACTTCATTCATTTTATCCAGTATATGCAGTCTTCCTACCCTGGCCTTTTCCAGCGCATTGGTAAGAATTCCTTCATCGATTCCGTCTATTTTAATATCCATTTGAATAGCTGTGATTCCTTCCTTTGTACCGGCAACTTTAAAGTCCATGTCACCAAGGAAATCCTCCATGCCTTGAATATCCGAAAGTACGGCTACCTTGTCCCCTTCTTTGATAAGTCCCATTGCGATTCCTGCAACCGGAGCTTTTATAGGGACACCTGCATCCATCAGCGATAGTGAACTTCCGCAAACGCTAGCCTGTGAAGTGGATCCGTTTGAGCTGATTACTTCAGATACTACCCTGATGGTATATGGGAATTCATCCTCTGAAGGTATTACAGGCAACAGTGCCCTTTCAGCCAACGCTCCATGACCAATCTCTCTTCTGCCCGGCCCTCTCAAAGGTCTTGCTTCCCCTACGCTGAATGCCGGGAAGTTATAATGATGTATGTACCTCTTGCTCTCTTCCTCGTCAGTAAATCCATCGATGATCTGGACATCTCCAAGCGCACCCAATGTTAGCGCAGACACGACTTGCGTCTGTCCCCTTGTGAACATTCCTGAACCATGCACCCTGTCGAGGAGCCCGATTTTTGAAGAAATAGGTCGAATCTCGTCATGAGCTCGGTTATCCGGTCTGATGCCTTCCTCGACTATCATCCTTCTAACCTGTTCCTTAACCAGTTTATAGCATACTTCCTTTATATCTTTTAGATTTTCCGGATATTTTTCTGCAAATTCCTTTTGAACCAATTCATTGACTTCATCAATTTTTTCAGTTCTCAAATTTTTATCTTCAGTTTTAATAGCATCAATATACTTTTCAGTTGCAAAAACTCTGATTTCAGCATCTATCGCTTCATCCGGTTTTGCCAAAGGTACTTCCATTTTTTCTTTGCCTGCTTCAGCAATTATCTCTTCCTGGAACGCCACGATCTTTTTGATCTGTTCGTGTGCAAATAAAATAGCTTTTAGCATTACTTCTTCTGAAACTTCCTTGCTGCCTGCCTCCACCATCATGATTGCGTCTTTTGTTCCAGAAACCACCAAATGGATTTCACTTTCTTCCTGCTGTGCAGCAGTCGGGTTTACGATGTATTCACCATCGATAAGTCCCACCAATACCGATCCTGTCGGTCCGTTGAATGGAATATCTGAAATCGACAGCGCAATTGACGATCCAATCATGGAAACTATTTCAGGAGGATGATCCTGTGATATCGACATTGCAGTAGCTACTACTTGTACTTCATTTCTATATCCGTCGGGAAATAGTGGTCTTATAGGTCTGTCCATAAGTCTACATGTAAGGATAGCCCTTTCAGAAGGTCTTCCCTCCCTTTTAATAAATCCACCGGGAAACTTGCCTACGGCATATCTTTTTTCTTCATAATCGCAGCTAAGGGGGAAAAAGTCCAAGCCTTCCCTAGGTGTTTTTGAACCACAAGCTGTTACCAAAACGTTGGTTTGTCCGTATCTTAAAAAAACCGCACCGTTTGCCAGTTCAGCCATTTCTCCGATTTCAGCGGTTAATTCTCTTCCGCCCAAATCCATTTTAAATGTTTTCAGCATTTTATACCTCCTTGTTTATTATACTTTTCTTTCAAGCCAAAACAGGTGCCTGGAATTAAATTTCTCCACATAATAATACAAGGCGGATTTCTCCGCCCTTGAATTATTTTCGAAGATTCAATTGTTCAAGCAGCTCTCTGTACTTGGCAATATCCTTGCTTTTAAGATAGTTCAGCAAACCTCTTCTTTGACCTACCATTTTCAGAAGACCTCTTCTTGAATGGTGATCTTTTTTGTGAACTTTAAAGTGACCTGTAAGTTCGTTGATTCTTTGAGTCAAAAGCGCGATTTGAACCTCAGTTGAACCTGTGTCATTTTCGCTTTTTTTGAACTTCTCGATAATTTCTGCTTTTGTTTGTTTTTCTAAACCCATTTGTTTACCTCCTAAATTTGAATCCCCATCATCACAGTCAGCTGTCGGAGAGTCAGCAAACCGAGATAAAGGTTCTTTTAACATAGCAATTATATCAATAACCCGGTTGAATTGCAAACTATTTCGCATTATTTACAAGGTGTTCTCCTGTCTTTTCATCAGTTACTAAAATATCCACCAATCCACTCCTTGCAACAAGTTTAGTGGCAGGCAATTTTGAATCCCCTCCGGCTACAGCTATTTTTATCGGGATTTTCTTATAATCTTCCGAGGATATGCCTATGGTCCTTGTCAATATCTCAAGGTCCACTTCATTTCCATCCCTGTCAAGATATATGCTGGAGACTATATCACACTCCACTTGGGCTCTTCTCAATTCATTTATATCGCTTTCCGTAAAGTAGCCTGATGATAAAACAGAGGCATCTTCTGCCGACAGGCATCCAAAGCTGTGGATAGCCAAATCAAGTTTTTTTAAACTTTTAAACACCAGATCGATTTGTGCATCTTCTATCAAAACTTTTTTTATCTCGCTGCTTCCTACGATAGCCGGAGCATGAAGCTGTAAAAAACCGCCATTATATGCCTTGCCCAAAGTTGCTGCTATTTGACTTGCGTGAAATTCAGAATCAGCATTTCCATACCCACCCATCAGTGGAACAAACTGTGCTTCTATATGAGGCATTTCATTGTCCCTGGCATAATTTTTTAGCGCTCGCATAGTCGATCCCCATCCTACGCCTACGTTGGCACCTTTTTTTAAATGTCTACTCAGGACATCCATGGCTTTTTCCGATAGCAGCCTTTGAAGCACATTAATCTCATCGTCGAAAGGAACAATATGTACCTCTGCAAGAGGATAGCTTCTTTTGATAGCGTCTTCCATATCCATATACGAGTCTAGAGTACTTATTTTAATTTCAACTATTCCCTCTTCTTCGCACTTTGAAAGGCTCCTGGAAACAGCCATCCTCGAAATATTCATTATGTCCGCTATCTTTTGTTGCGTCATCTTTTTTTCATAATAAAGCCTCGCTATTTTAACTAAATCTGATTTTTTCATCTGCTGCTCCTTTTCAGTGTATAATAGTATTATAATATCGTTGTTGATGTAAAGTAAAGATTGACATCCTCATTTATTCTTTATATACTATACCTATGTTCATTTTAACACACATGCGTTCATATGAACATAATTAATTCAAGGAGGGATCAAATATGATCACTAAAGAACAACTGGTACGTTATATCGATCATTCACTGTTAAAGCCAAATCTTACCAACGAGGACATCATAAATGGATGTCTATATGCAAAGGATCTAAACTGTGTGTCCGTTTGCGTTAATTCTAACAGAGTAAAAATGGCTTACGACATTTTAAAGGATACCCAAACCGCTATAGGTACTGTGGTAGGATTCCCGTCAGGAGCTCACACTACTTATATCAAGGCTTTGGAAACTGAAGAAGCATATAAAAACGGAGCTACCGAGATAGACATGGTAATAGATATCGGAGCTATTCGTTCAGGCGATATAGACTACGTTCGCAATGATATAGCCGAAGTAGTAAAGGCATCCCCTGCGATAGTAAAGGTAATACTAGAAACCGCTTATTTAACAGACGAAGAAATTATTTTAGGAAGCAAGCTTTGTGAAGAAGCAGGCGCACACTACGTAAAGACATCGACAGGATTTGCCCACGAAGGAGCTACCATCAAGAACATTATTCTTATGAAAAACGCTGTAAGCGATAAAATGAAAATTAAGGCAGCTGGTGGAATAACAGACCTAAAATTCTCATTGGAGCTTATCGAAGCTGGATGTACAAGACTTGGCACGAGCAAAACAACTCAGATATTAGCAGAGCTGGACAAGTAAAAAAACAGGCGGTGATTCCATGCGCTCTCAGTGCATCAGGTCACCGCTATTTTTATGATTCTAAGTAGGCTTATTTAAAGGAATCTGTAATTCGGTTAACCACTCTTTTTCACTTTCCTTGTTCCAAATGCCGTCTATGTAACTTTCCCTTGGAGCTCCCGCTACTTCGTATCCATTGGTTTCAATCCACTTGTAAGCAAAGGCATATGCTTGTGCCAAACCTGAATATGCTCCCTTGTGCATGACAGACACCGCAGTTACAGCTTCGATCTTCTTAAACTTGATATCATCAAAGTCATCCCTGATACTGTCAACGGCTTCACAGAACTCAATATTGAAATCTTTGTCCTTGTACTCTCCGTCAAGATACTCTATGAAGCAATATTCAGGCACTCTACATTTAAGATCTGAATACTTTTGTGAGATGACTCTTCCTATTTCAGGTATCAACTCAAAGTAGGAATCATAGCTCGGAACCGTCAACTTTTTAGAATAAACGATGCATTCCGGTAATTCCTTGATTGTTGCAACATAATTCATAAAACCATCCTCCTTTTGATGTAGAACAAATTCTATCCTGGAGATTGTATCTTTTGCATGGTTCAATTGGTCAATCAATTCAAATTTTCGCCTTATCAAAAACCTATCCGGGTTATCCCCTGACATTATAGATTTGATGTCTTCGATGCCAAGTCCCATTTGCCTATAAGATTGTATCCGGTGAAGTACAAGTAATTGATCAGTTGCATAATACCTGTGCTTAGTGTACTTGTCTGTCATTTTCGGCTTTAACAGGCCCTGCTCATCATAATAGCGAAGGGTCTTCACAGTTGTTTTTCCCATCTTAGAAAATTCACCAATCCGAAACATGCATTCATCTCCTTTTCTAAATTCTACGTCCTCCCCCAAGGGGAGATGCAATGCATTTATGGTTTTACGAAATAGCTTGCTGATCCCTGAGATTATCTGCAGAGCTTTTATTCCATATATAAATATGGTTTCTCCCATACCTTTTCGATTTATACAGCGCATCATCTGCATAGTTAATCAAATCTTCCGCATTCAAATGTTCGACGGGCACGATGCTGGCTGCACCTACGCTGACTGTTTGATAGCTTGAAACCGGAGACATCTCATGCTCTATCTGAAGATCTTGAATAGCCTTTATTATTCTTTTGGCTACGACTTCGGTTTTTTCAACCCCACAATCAGGAAGCATCAGTATAAACTCATCTCCACCGTACCTTCCTACTATCCCTCCATGCCTTGTAGCAATTTTAATAAGTGATTCGCTAATTTTTTTAAGATTGTCGTCACCGGCTACATGTCCGTAATTGTCATTAAATTCTTTAAAATAATCGATATCCACAAAAATTACAGCTAAATTTCTTTTTTCGGAAATTGATTTCTCCCATTCCTTTTCGTATACTTCGTTGAATAACCTTCTGTTCATGCAGCTAGTAAGATAGTCCATACCCGATAATACGGTTTTTTCCTTTAATTGCCTGTCCACGCTCTTGAATTTGAATAAAAATCTTGCAGCTACTCCAGCTACCAATAAATTCGCAGCTATTAAACCTCCTATAACAAGCAAAAAATCGTCAATCAAAGACAAATATTTGTTTATATAAAGATCGACTCCAACCATCCCAATCAAAATGTTTTCAGTATCATACACAGGCGCAAACCCTGTAATGAAGCTTCCCCAGCGGTCGCTTACCCTGTAGTAACCCGGTGCTTGCTTTTCATACAACTCGTATAATATTTCATCAGCTGCATTATACCGGTCCTTGTTAACATAAGCATCTCCATCAATTACCTCAAACCTTGTATTATCATCAACTACTGCATCGAGGAGAAATACTGTATTAAGAGGGGTCCCTTCGGGCAATTTGTAGAGATTCGCTTCATCTTTATGCACATAATATTCTATTTCAGGAGCCAACATCTCCAAGTACACGTATTTGATATCCGATACTCCCATCAGTTCCCTAGCCTTTGCCTCAAACTCTATATTGGCTTGATCTTTGATTAGACTGTTGTAGTCCAATTCCAAAAGCCGCAGGACTTCTTCTTGAGTGAGGTTTATATCACTGGCAATTGTCATTGCCACCAACATGGCTTTGCTGCCGATTTCTTCTTGCAGATTACCTGTAATCTTTAAGAAAGCATAGCTTGATAAGAAGAGCACTGATGCGATCCATAAAACAGCTACAAAAACAAATATTTTTTTATATGATTCCCTACTGTAGGCTATATTAAGCTCTTTCATAATATGCACCATGCTTTCCACAATCCATTTATACAATCATTATATCTTAACTGCAATTAAATACCAGTTATATTATAACACAATCAGTTCACAGTAGAGATATTTTTAGCAGCAATAGTAACTTTTTTTCTACCACATTAAATTATAATTGAAATTAAAAGGATTAATGATTGAAATTATGTTAAAATATATTTAAGACAAACACAAATGCAAGGAGGCTAACATCATGTATAAAAAAATTCTGGTACCTACGGATGCTTCAGATTTTTCAAAAAGGGCATTATTGGAAGCCATCGCAATTGCTCATATGACTGAGGGAGAGATATTTCTTCTAAATGTCACTCATTCCCCCGATTCATATTGGGGATATACAGCTTCCTACGGCTTGACAGTCAATCAAGAGTCTTTAAAGGAGCTGGGAAATCTGGCAATTGAGATTTCAATGGCAGATATCACTACTGATATACCTCTAAAACCAATAATCAAGTTTGGGAACCCTTCAAATCAGATAATTGAAACGGCTGAAGAACAGGACGTGGATTTGATAGTAATGGGAAGTCACGGACACGGCTTCGTAGCCGGTGCTCTTTTGGGCAGCGTGAGCCAAAGAGTCTTGCATCAAGCCCAGTGCCCTGTTATGATCGTTAAATAACAATAAAAAGCCTGCCATTTATAGTATAAATTGGCAGGCTTTTTATTGTTATATGTCTGCATTCATGAATTCATCGAATTCCTTTTTTACATCTTCTGAAGGTTCCTTGGTCAATAGGCTTACTACTATTATAAATACAATTGATATCACAAATGCCGGAAGTATCTCGTATAGATTTATATACTCTTTAATGAGATTCCTCCAAACCAAGACGGCGGTGCCTCCAGATAGTATACCCGCCAAAGCCCCCTGCCAATTCATGCGCTTCCAGTACAACGACATCAGTATTGCCGGTCCAAAAGCTGCACCAAATCCTGCCCAGGCGTATGCTACAAGGTCAAACACCGAGCTGTCAGGGTCGCTAGCAATTATTATTGCTGTGAAAGCCACTACTAAAACGCTGATTCGACTTATCCATAAGAGCTGTTTGTCAGTTAACCTTGAAAACATATTCTTGCAGATGTCCTCTGATACTGCAGAAGACGTAACCAATAGCTGAGAATCCGCAGTGCTCATTATAGCCGACAGAATTGCCGTCAATAAAATCCCTGCTATGATTGATAATCCGGGTCCTGAAAGGATGTTTTGAACCAAATAAATGAAGATTCTCTCACCATCTAGAGTATTCAATACGTCAGCCGAAACTATCGTCGACATGTAAGCCTTGCCTATGACGCCCAGCAAGGTTGACGCCGCCAAAGTGCAAACTACCCAAACCGTGGCAATCCTTCTGGCTGGCTTTATTTCGTTAGAATGGCTGATTCCCATGAACCTCGCCAGTATATGCGGCTGACCAAAATAACCCAACCCCCATGCTGCTATGGACACGATTCCCAAAACACTTAAGGTTTCCGTGCCGAACCACTCACTCGCACCGAAGCTTCCCGGCAGTTCTGCCAATCTAGCGGCTATATCAAAGGTTTGCTCTGCTCCACCTAGTTGGATGACTGCTATGATCGGAAGAATTATTATAGCAAAAAACATCATGATTCCTTGAATCAGGTCTGTCCAGCAAACAGCCAGAAACCCTCCTAAAAAAGTATATGAAACAATTACTATGGCTCCTACTACAAGAGCTGTGGTATAATCCAATCCGAATACAGCATTAAACAGCTTAGCACCTGCTGAAAATTGTGCCGCTGTATAAATAAGAAAAAAAGTTACAATGAATACAGCTGAAATAAGTTTTATCAAATGCGTCTTGTCCTTAAACCTGTTTTCCATGTAGGTAGGTATAGTTATGGCATCGCCTGCATGTTCAGAATATTTCCTTAGCCTCTTTGCCAGTATAAGCCAGTTTAAATAAGTCCCCAATGCTAGACCGACAGCAGTCCATACCGCTTCTGCCATTCCGCTGTTTCTAGTCAGCAAAAAAGCTGTCCCGGGAAGCCCCATTAGAAGCCATCCGCTCATGTCTGAAGCCTGAGCGCTCATCGATGTAACCCATACATTTAGATTTCGGCCACCTAAAAAATAGTCTGCCTGACTGTTGCTGTTTTTAAAGAAATACGCTCCAATTCCGAGCAAAAAAACAAGATAAAACCCCAGTACAATTCCATGAATCGTTACATCTGTCATTACACCACTCCTAATGTTTGATATGTTTATGATATTCGAAAAAGTGCCCACGACTAGGAAAATTCGCCTTTTATTAAAGCTACAACTTTGCTAAGCCACCAAAATATTTCGAATAAATATTATAAAGATATATGTAGCGCTTTCATGATAAATCCAATCCCTAATCCTGCAAAGCCTCCGATGCTCGCCCACATGAGGTTGCCTGTGACTAGCCCTGCTGCAGTGCCTAAAATAAATCCACCGATCATCATCATCTCATCGCTTTCGTCTTCTTCATCGACTTCGTCGTTGATGTCGTTATAAGTCCTGTATTCATTTTCCTTAATCAAATAGTCTATCGAGACATCAAATATGTCGCTGATCTTTATGAGCTCCTCTGTAGATGGATAAGATCGGCCCTGCTCCCATTTAACAACATTTCCGAAGGGAACACCGAGCATATTTGCCAATTTATCTTGAGAAATATGTTTTTCAGTTCTCAGTCTTTCAATACGTTCTGCAAAATTCATGTAACTCACCTCGTTTCTTATGTAATAGTTTCATATAAAGGACTAAAGAACATTATACCCCTGTAAAAAGAATTTTTAAAGTGGTTTTTCGATATTTTTGAAATTTTTCTTCTATAATATAGCATGGTCGCTGAAAGATGACGCATATTTAATTCTAATAGTTTGCGACCTTTGTATTATGGGAATACTATATTATAAAGAAAGACCAACTATAAAAAGTCAAGCATCAAATTGAAAAAAGGCAGCAACTATTTTTGAAAGTTTATGCATTGAGCAAATCATCAGAACCTAAAAGCAAAACCTTGGGGACGCTGTCCCCAATACC
>Ga0334893_1000321_pt1 | contig 72492 bp, 69 predicted proteins | sample GraSluR3_MG_5_FD_207218 | JGI IMG/M metagenome (GOLD analysis project Ga0334893, IMG submission 207218) | Sludge microbial communities from methane-producing bioreactor in Wageningen University, Netherlands - Granular Sludge_09_05-R3 | ecosystem: Engineered > Bioreactor > Anaerobic >...
TAAATACTGAAGCATTAATTTCTTGGCCAATCTCATAGTTTTCTGCATCTTCTAATCTAAATTCTTTAAGATATTTCTTTGGTTTAACTCCGGCTTTAGCGAAATGACCTTTTAAAGGTTTTTTAGTCTTGTGACTAGGCATTTCTTGATAACCTACCTGTATTGCTGCATAACCTTCATTCTCAATTGTTTTCTTTTGAGTAACAACGCAAGGTCCAGCTTGAATAACTGTTACTGGAATCAGGTTTCCATCTTCCGCAAAAACCTGGGTCATGCCTATCTTTTTGCCTAATATAGCTTTTTTCACTGCTTTGGCACCTCCCCGTCAACCATTATAATTTAATCTCAATGTCAACGCCTGCAGGTAAGTCAAGACGCATAAGCGCATCAACTGTTTGCGGTGTTGGCTCATTGATATCAATTAATCGTTTGTGTGTTTTCATCTCAAATTGCTCACGACTATCTTTACTCTTAAAAGTTGAACGAAGTACTGTAAAAAGATGTCTCTCTGTCGGCAATGGAATTGGTCCAGAGATTTGTGCACCTGTTCGTGTAGCCGCTTCAACAATTTTCTTCGCAGAAGCATCTAAAATTGTATGATCAAACGCTTTTAAACGAATTCTAATTATTTGTTTAGCCATTTATTTTCCTCCTTGTCCTTCGCTGGGACATAAGCTCCACAGAAATTACCCACAAAATAGTGGCAACCTTCTGCTTCAAAGCATATTGTGAAATATTTCTTACTTATGAATACCTGTAACGATACCTGCACCTACTGTACGTCCGCCTTCGCGAATCGCAAATGTTGTTCCTTTTTCTAGTGCAATTGGTGTAATTAATTCAATACCCATCTGAATGTTATCTCCAGGCATTACCATTTCAACACCTTCTGGTAAGTTGATTACACCTGTTACATCTGTTGTACTAAAGAAAAACTGTGGACGATATCCTGGGAAAAATGGTGTGTGTCTTCCTCCCTCTTCCTTCTTAAGTACATATACCTCTGCATCAAAACTTGTATGTGGTTGTATACTTCCTGGCTTAGCTAATACTTGTCCACGCTCTACTTCATCTCTTTTGATTCCGCGCAATAAGCATCCTACATTATCTCCTGCCATTCCTGTATCCATTAACTTACGGAACATTTCTACACCTGTACATACTGTTCTACGTGGCTGATCCATCATACCGATAATATCTACTTCATCACCAACATTGATTACTCCACGATCAATTCTTCCTGTTACTACTGTTCCTCTACCTGTAATTGAGAATACGTCCTCGATTGGCATTAAGAATGCTTTGTCTGTTTCTCTCTCTGGTGTTGGAATATACTCATCAACTGCGTCCATTAAATCTAAAATCTTTCCACACCACTCACATTCTCTTTCTCCACATCCACACTCTAATGCTTTAAGTGCTGATCCTGCTACAAATGGTGTGTCGTCTCCTGGGAACTCATACTGGTCTAGTAACTCTCTAACTTCCATTTCTACTAGTTCAATTAGTTCCTCGTCATCTACCATATCTGCTTTATTTAAGAATACTACGATATGTGGTACGTTTACCTGGTGACTTAACAATATGTGCTCTCTTGTCTGTGGCATTGGACCATCTGCTGCTGATACTACTAGGATTGCGCCATCCATCTGCGCTGCTCCTGTAATCATGTTCTTTACATAGTCCGCATGTCCAGGACAGTCAACGTGTGCATAGTGACGCTTTGCTGTCTCATACTCTACGTGAGCTGTGTTAATTGTAATTCCACGCTCTCTCTCTTCTGGAGCCTTATCAATATCTTCAAACTTCATCGCGAACTTTGTTTCGCCACTTGCTGATAACACTACTGTTATCGCTGCTGTTAATGTAGTCTTACCGTGATCGATATGTCCTATTGTTCCAATATTAACGTGCGGTTTTGTTCTTTCAAATTTTTGCTTTGCCATTTTCTGACCTCCTATTTATTAAGCTTTATAATATCTTCAGCAATATTTTGTGGTACCGGAGCGTATTTCGCAAACTCCATTGAATAAGCACCTCTACCCTGTGTCTTAGAACGCATATCTGTTGCGTATCCAAACATATTAGAAAGTGGCACTTTGGCTTTCACTACTTTTACACCAGACCTGTCGCTTAAACTTTCAATACTTCCTCTTCTGGAGTTTATATCTCCAATAATGTCTCCCATATACTCTTCTGGGACAACTACTTCAACTGACATAATTGGCTCCATCAAAACTGAATTTGCTTTATGTAGTGCATCTTTAAGGGCCATTGAACCTGCCACCTTAAATGCTATCTCAGATGAATCTACTTCATGATAACTACCATCTACAAGTTTTATATCAACACCAGTTACTGGATATCCTGAGATAATTCCATTTAACATTGATTCCTGGATACCTGCATCAACAGCTTTCCAATATTCTCTAGGTATAGCACCACCAACTATTTGAGATTCAAAACTGTATCCAGTATGACCTTCCATAGGTTGCACTTCAATTACTACATGTCCATATTGGCCTCGTCCACCAGATTGTCGTGCAAACTTTGCCTCGGCTCTAGTAGATCCTAAAATTGTCTCTCTATAAGCTACTTGTGGCTTACCAATATTAGCTTGTACCTTATACTCTCTCAAAAGTCTATCTGCAATAATTTCAAGATGGAGTTCTCCCATACCTGCAATAATTGTTTGACCAGTCTCACTATCAGTATACGCTTTAAATGTTGGATCCTCTTCACCTAAACGACCTAGGGCTGTTGACAACTTGTCTTCATCTGCCTTTGTCTTTGGCTCAATTGCCTGTCTTATAACTGGCTCTGGGAAATCCATGGACTCAAGTATTACTTTATTGTCCTCATCACACAAGGTGTCACCTGTAGTTGTATTCTTAAGCCCTACAATAGCAATTATGTCACCAGCTTTAATCATGTCTAATTCTTCGCGATGATTAGCATGCATTCTTAGTACACGACCAACTCTTTCTCTAACACCTTTTGTAGAGTTGTAAGCATAAGAACCTGCTTCAAGCTTGCCAGAATACACACGGCAAAATGCAAGTTTCCCTACATAACTATCAGCCATAATCTTGAATGCCAAAGCTGCAAATGGACCATCTGGGTCAGCCTCTCTAACAACTTCTTCTTCAGTATTAGGGTTTATCCCTGTAATAGCTGGAACCTCAGTTGGTGAAGGCAAATATTCTACAATAGCATCTAGTAGTAGTTGAACGCCTTTATTCTTATATGATGATCCACAAAAAACTGGGACTATCTTATTTTGCAAAGTAAGCTCTCTTATTAAGTCCTTTAAAGACTCAATTTCAATTTCTTCGCCTTCTAAGTAAGCCATCATAAGATCATCGTTAAAATCAGCTAAAGCTTCAATCATTTCTACTCTTTTTTCTTCTACTTCATCTGCAAGATGCTCTGGTATATCAGTTACATCTATATCCTGACCAAGGTCATCTTTATAATGAATATATTTATTTGAAACAAGATCAACAATTCCAGAGAAGTTATCTTCTGCGCCAACTGGCATTTGAATCGCAACGGCATTAGCCTTCAATCTTTCTTTCATCATGCTAACAACATTGTAAAAGTCAGCACCTATTGTATCCATTTTATTTATATAAGCTATCCTAGGTACGCGATACTTATCAGCCTGTCTCCATACAGTTTCAGACTGCGGCTCTACGCCACCCTTTGCGCAAAAAACAGCTACGGAGCCATCAAGTACGCGGAGTGAACGTTCAACTTCAACTGTAAAATCCACGTGGCCGGGTGTATCTATTATATTAATAGTTTTATCTTTCCAAACACAAGAAGTTGCCGCAGATGTAATTGTAATACCTCGTTCTTGCTCTTGAACCATCCAGTCCATGGTAGCAGCACCATCATGAGTCTCACCCAATCTATGTACTCTTCCTGTGTAGAACAAGATTCGCTCTGTAGTAGTAGTCTTACCTGCATCAATATGGGCCATAATACCAATATTGCGCACACTTCTCAATTTTTCACGTTCTTGCATACCGAAGCCTCCTTTCTCTGAGTTAATTTAAACTACCAACGATAATGTGCAAAAGCTCTGTTTGCCTCTGCCATACGATGGGTTTCTTCTCTTCTTCTAATACTTCCACCAGTATTATTGTATGCATCTAAAATTTCTCTTGCTAATCTTTCTCTCATTGTTCTTTCACCACGTTGCCGAGCGTACATAACTAGCCATCTTATAGAAAGCATTGTCTGCCTATGAGGGCTAACCTCTTGAGGTACCTGGTATGTAGCACCACCAACTCTTCTTGATTTTACTTCCAACAATGGGGCAATATTTTTTATTGCAGTTTCAAAAACTTCTAAAGCATCTTCTCCAGATCTTTCTGCAACTAATTCCATTGCATCATAAAATGTGCGCTGTGCTAAGCCACGCTTACCATCTAACATCATTTTATTGATAAATCTTGTAACTAGTTTGCTCTTATATATTGGATCTGGTAATACATCTCGCTTAGGAATAGGTCCTTTACGGGGCATTCTGTTACCTCCTCTACTACATGTTTAAAATTTGTTTTAGTCTCTAGGTTTACGTGTACCGTATTTTGAACGTCCTTGCCTTCTACCGTCTACACCTGCAGTATCTAGCGTACCACGTACAATATGGAACCTTACACCTGGTAAATCCTTAACACGACCACCACGTACTAGTACCACTGAGTGTTCCTGTAGATTATGTCCTATGCCAGGAATATACGCTGTAACTTCTTCGCCGTTAGTTAATCTAACCCTTGCTATTTTTCTAATCGCTGAGTTAGGCTTCTTAGGGTTCATAGTACGAACTTGAATACACATGCCTCTTCGCTGCGGTGATCCACCTAGCTTTCTAGACATTGATTTCTTCTTAGTTGTTTTTCTACCCTTACGAACCAATTGATTGATGGTTGGCATCCCTACACCTCCCTGGTTTATTCTTTAAAATATAATAACAGTGCCGCAACTCTTTTTTTTAAAGCCACAGGCATCTGTGACGTGTTTTTTTTGCAGCCTGCTAATTTTAACATCAAAAAAAGCACGTGTCAACAGTAAATTTACATGGCCAAAGCAGAAGCTCTGGCCATATTTTCTTACTAATCTAAGCCAATTATATCCTCAATTGTTTTTTCTTCATCCATGTCATACTCATGACCATGCTTAATCTTGCCACTATATCTTCTAAGGCCTGTCCCTGCAGGTATTAGCTTACCTATAATAACATTTTCTTTCAGTCCAAACAATGGGTCTTTTTTGCCTTTTATAGCTGCATCAGTTAACACTCTTGTTGTTTCTTGGAACGACGCTGCTGATAAGAAAGAGTCTGTTGCTAAAGAAGCCTTTGTAATTCCGAGTAATGTCGGCCTTGCAGTAGCAGGAACTCCATTCTCTGCAAGAACTTTTTCATTCTCTTCCTCAAAAGTGAATATGTCTACAAGTGCTCCTGGTAATAGTGCAGTATCTCCAGCATCATCAACAGAAACTTTTCTAAGCATTTGTCTAATAATTACCTCAATATGCTTATCATTTATATCTACACCCTGCATTCTATATACAAGTTGCACTTCTGCTAGTAAGTACTGTTGAACAGCTCTGATTCCTCTAATTTCGAGAAGTTCTCTTGGATTCAAAGAACCATCTGTTATAGGATCTCCTGCTTCTATCTCTTGCCCATCTTTAACTCTTAACCTTCTATTATAGGCTATCTTGTAAGACTCGATATCTCCATCTTCACTCTTTACTGTAACAACTCTGTTTTTTCTTTCCTCAGTTATAGCAACAGTTCCATCAATTTCACTTATAATTGCTTGTCCTTTTGGGTTTCTTGCTTCAAAAAGCTCTTCTACCCTTGGGAGACCTCTAGTGATATCATTTCCTGCAACACCACCAGTATGGAACGTTCTCATAGTTAACTGCGTTCCTGGCTCACCAATTGACTGAGCAGCAATTGTGCCTACGGCCTCTCCTACACTGATATTTTTACCAGTAGCAAGATCTCTACCATAACATGTTGCGCAAACACCGTCTTTAGATCTACAATTTAGAACTGTTCTTATATAAACTCCATGTATAAGTCTATTAGTCAAGCTCTGTCCTTCATATACATCTTCTCCATCACTAACTAATAATTCATGGTCTTCAGATAAGTATAATTTTGATTTTTCATAACCACTACTAATTTCGATATACTTATCAGTAACTACTACCTCTCCACTTATAGGGGCTTTTAGAACTCCAAAATAACCAATCTCTCTAGAATTATCAAATGATATCAGACTTCCTTCTTCCACAATAACTCTTTCCGAATCATTTAACTTGCCTGTAATAGGATCAACATAAATTGGCTCACAGATATCTTCTGCAGCAGTTCTGCCATCTAATCTTTCCTCAATAGGAATTATAATTGAATCTTCATCAATTATATCTGTTATATATGTACCAGTTGTAGTATGACAATCGTCTTCTCTAATAATAACATCTTGTGATACATCAACTAGTCTTCTGGTTAAGTACCCTGAGTCAGCTGTTCTTAATGCTGTATCAGCTAAACCTTTTCTTGCACCATGCGTAGATGTAAAATACTCTAATACGTCTAATCCTTCTCTAAAGTTTGATTTTATCGGTAGCTCAATCTCTCTACCTGAAGGATCTGCCATAAGACCACGCATACCACCCATCTGTGTAAGCTGAGAGATATTACCCCTCGCACCTGATGCATGCATTATACCAAGGTTATTAAATGTTGGTATTGCAGTCTTAAGTTTATTAGTAACCTCATCTTTTACACTATGCCATACTTCTATAATTCTCTTGTATCTCTCATCATCACTCAATAAGCCTCTTCTATAAGCTCTTTTTATACTCTCGACTTCTTCTTCTGCTATTGCAATGATTTCATATTTTTCTTCTGGAATAACTATGTCTTCAAGAGCTATTGAAACACCAGATGAAGTAGCATTTTTGAATCCTAGTCGCTTTAATTCATCAAGTATAACAGCTGTTTTTGAATTACCATATTTTCGATAACATCGATTAACAATCTGTCCAACTTGCTTTTTAGCAACTATAAAGTTTATCTCTGGTTCACATGCCAATTCTGGATTGGTTCTATCAACAAACCCTAAATCCTGAGGGACCACTTCATTTAAAATTAATCTACCTACAGATGTCTCTACAATCTTTTTAATACTTGAATCAGTTGGGCATTCAAGTCTAACTTTTATCTTCGCTTGCAAACTAATTACATCTGATTGATAAGCAGCTAATGCTTCCTCAAAATCCTTAAAGAATTTACCTTCACCTTTAGCGCCATCTCTAATGATGGTCATATAATATAATCCTAGTACCATATCCTTTCCAGGAACAGCCTCTGGACTACCATCTTTAGGATTAAGCAAGTTATGAGCTGAAAGCATCAAAATTCTACATTCCGCCTGCGCTTCTGCAGATAATGGTACATGCACAGCCATTTGATCTCCATCAAAGTCAGCGTTATATCCTGAACATACTAATGGATGAACCTGGATAGCCTTTCCTTCAACCAAAATAGGTTCGAATGCTTGAATCCCTAATCTGTGTAAAGTTGGTGCACGATTTAGTAGTACAGGATGGTCTTTGATAACATACTCTAAAACATCCCATACATCTGGATGCATACGCTCAACTTTTTTCTTTGCATTTTTTATGTTGCTTGCACTGCCATTATTAACTAACTCTCTCATTACAAATGGTTTGAATAGTTCTAATGCCATTTCTTTAGGAAGACCACATTGATAAAGTTTTAGCTCTGGACCTACTACAATTACTGAACGTCCAGAGTAGTCAACACGCTTTCCTAATAAGTTCTGTCTAAATCTACCTTGCTTACCCTTGAGCATATCACTCAAAGACTTCAATGGTCTATTACCAGGACCTGTAACAGCTCTACCTCTTCTACCATTATCAATCAATGCGTCTACAGCTTCTTGCAACATTCTTTTTTCATTTCTTACAATAATCTCAGGAGCTCCTAAATCAAGAAGTCTCTTTAATCGATTATTTCTATTAATAACTCTTCTATACAAATCATTAAGATCACTAGTAGCGAATCTACCACCATCTAGCTGGACCATTGGTCTCAAGTCTGGAGGGATAACTGGAATTACATCCATGATCATCCACTCGGGTCTATTACCTGAGCTCAAAAATGCGTCTATTATTTCAAGTCTTCGAATTGCTCTTCTCTTTCTCTGCCCTGAGCTATTAGCAATTTCATCTCTTAGCATTTTTTCTTCAGATCGCAAATCAACTTTTTCCAAAAGCTTCTTTACTGACTCTGCACCCATTCCAACCTTAAATGAATTGTATCCAAATTTATCAACAGCATCTCTATATTCTACTTCGGTTAATACTTGCTTTTCTGTCAGCGTTGTGTCACCTGGATCTAGAACAACATAAGACGCAAAATATAATACTTTATCAAGTGATCTTGGTGACATGTCCAATACATAACCAATCCTACTTGGAACGCCTTTGAAATACCAAATGTGAGACACTGAGGCTGCTAATTCAATATGCCCCATTCTCTCTCTTCTAACTCTTGCTCGAGTTACTTCAACGCCACATCTTTCACAAATAACACCTTTATATCTAATTCTTTTATATCTTCCACAATGACACTCCCAGTCCTTATTAGGACCAAAAATTCTCTCACAGAACAACCCATCTTTTTCAGGCTTAAGTGTTCTATAGTTAATTGTTTCTGGTTTCTTTACTTCACCTTGTGACCAAGATCTGATCTTTTCAGGTGATGCCAACCCTATAAACATAGATTCAAAACTATTGTGATCTACCAAAAGGGGCACGCTCCCTTCAAATTTAAATACTTTGCCATTAGTTAATATCGTCTCGTGGACGGATTAGTTCACTTAGTTTGGCAATACGCTCTTCTAATGTCATCTCGTGATCATCTTCTTCATCTACTGATTCAGCACCTATTACTGGGTCAAGTACATCTTCTAAGATTTCTTCATCAAGCTGATGCTCATCTACAAATCTTTCTCTATCAGGGAAATCATTTACAAAGATTCCACCTTCATCATCATCAATCTCTTGATCTGTTTTAATATGAATATCAAGGCCTAAACTTTGCATTTCTTTAATTAAAACCCTAAATGATTCAGGAATTCCTGGACTTGGTATGTTCTCACCTTTAACAATAGATTCATATGCTTTTACTCTACCCGTTACATCATCAGACTTTACAGTTAGCATTTCTTGTAAAGTATATGCCGCACCATATGCTTCCAGTGCCCATACTTCCATCTCACCAAATCGTTGTCCACCAAACTGAGCTTTACCTCCAAGTGGCTGCTGAGTTACTAGTGAGTAAGGTCCTGTAGACCTAGCATGTATCTTATCATCCACTAAGTGGAATAACTTCATCATGTACATTGTACCGACAGTAACTTCGTTTTCATATTTTTCACCGGTCATACCATCATACAGAACAGCTTTTCCATCTTCTGGTAAGTTAGCATCTCTTAATGCCTCTCTTATCTGCTCTTCAGTTGCACCATCAAATACTGGTGTTGCAATATGTAAACCAAGCTTTTCTGCTGCCCAGCCAAGATGAATCTCAAATATTTGACCCAAGTTCATCCTTGAAGGCAATCCAAGCGGAGTTAATATAATATCTAGTGGTCGTCCATCTTCTAAAAATGGCATGTCTTCTTCAGGAACAACTCTAGCGACAATACCTTTGTTACCATGGCGTCCTGCCATTTTATCACCAACAGAAATCTTTCGCTTTTTAGCAACATATACTCTTACAAGCTGATTGACTCCTGGGCTCATTTCATCTCCACTATCTCTTGTGAAAACTCTTACATCCACAACGATACCTTCTGCTCCATGAGGAACTCTAGTAGAAGTATCTCTTACTTCCCTAGCTTTCTCTCCAAAAATAGCTCTTAATAGTCTTTCTTCTGCTGTTAACTCTGTTTCGCCCTTTGGGGTAACCTTCCCAACCAGGATATCTCCAGAATTTACTTCAGCACCAACTCTTACAATCCCTCTTGCGTCTAGGTTTCTTAAAGCTTCCTCTCCTACATTAGGAATATCTCGAGTGATTTCCTCAGGACCAAGCTTTGTATCTCTTGCTTCTGCTTCATATTCTTCTATATGTATTGATGTTAAAGCATCTTCTTTAACAACATTTTCATTAATTATAATTGCATCCTCGTAGTTGTAACCGTTCCAGTTTAAGAAGCCACATAGTAAGTTTCTTCCTAAAGCCAACTCACCCTTATCAACTGCGGGACCATCTGCAATAATATCTCCCAATTCAACTCTTTCCTCTGGTTTTACTAGAGGTCTTTGATTTAAGCATGTACCTTGATTTGATCTTTCAAATTTCTGCAAGTGATATTGATCAACTTCTTTATCATCAGTAGTTATCTCAATTCTCCTACCTGATACATGTGTTACATACCCTGCTCTTTTAGCAGTGATTACATGTCCTGAATCCAGTGCAGCTTTATGCTCCATACCAGTGCCAATAACAGGCGCTTGTGGATTAAGTAGAGGCACTGACTGCTTCTGCATATTTGCTCCCATTAATGCTCTATTAGCATCATCATTCTCTAGAAATGGAATTAGAGCAGTAGCAATACTAAATACCTGCTTAGGTGATACATCTATAAAGTCTAAGTTCTCAGGACTAATTGATCTAACATCATTATCTATTCTTGCAGGAACAGACTCATCAAGTATTCTCCCAGACTCTAAATCAATTCTTACATTTGACTGTCCAAAAGCAAAGCCTTCTTCTTCGTCTGCTGTAAAATATCTGATTTCATCTGTAATATACCTGCTGTCACTATCAACTACTCTATAAGGAGTCTGCATAAAGCCAAACTCATTAACTTGAGTATATGTACCAAGTCTTCCAATAAGACCAATGTTTGGTCCTTCTGGAGTCTCAATAGGACATATTCTTCCAAAATGCGAGTGATGAACGTCTCTTACATCAAAACTTGCTCTATCTCTGTTAAGTCCACCAGGACCTAATGCACTAAGTGTTCTCTTATGAGAGATTTCTGCTAGTGGATTAATCTGATCCATATATTGACTCAATTGACTGCTTCCAAAGAATTCTTTCACTTTTGCAACCACTGGTCTAATATTTATTAAAGCTTGTGGTGTTACAGAATCTGTATCTTGTATGGTCATTCTTTCTCTTACGACTCTTTCCATCCTAGATAAACCAGTTCTGAATTCTTTTTGTAATAGTTCACCAACACAACGCAACCTTCTGTTACCAAGGTGGTCGATATCGTCAAATCTTCCTACACCATCAAGTAGATTAAACATATAGTTGACACTTGCTATAATATCTTCTCTAGTTAAGCAATCAGCATCATTCTCTTTATGATCATCACTAATCACAATCGGATGTGCCTCTTTTGCAAGATGAATAACATTGCCATACAAATGCTCAAGGTTTTTCTCTAATAACTCTAACTCATCAGTCCCAATATATGTACCCTGAGGTATTAAAACCTCTTCGCCTACTTTAATTGGCTCTGAAATAGTTTTATTATGTAATTTCTCTTGCCACTCTACTTTCGTATAGCCATTTCCAAAGACTCTTAGAATTCTTTGGTCTTCTAAGTAAATAGCTACTGAATTTATACCAGCAAGATTGAGTTTCTTAATATCATTTTCAGTTATCTTTTGATCTTCTTGAATAATAATTTCGCCAGATGAAATTAACAACTCTCCAGCTTGGCTCAAAACTTCTCCAGTTGCTGGATTGACTACTGTCTCTGATTGATAAACATCTTTTTTTGCAAAAATATTCTCTGCTGCGACTCTATCTTTAATTCTTGAGGCTAAGTTAAGCTTCTTATTTAGTTTATATCTTCCGACGTTAGCTAAATCATATCTTTTTGTTTGGAAGAACATAGAGTCAATTAAGCTTTTTGCTGTATCGACTGTCGGTGGTTCTCCTGGCCTTAACTTTCTATATAGTTCTAGTAGTCCTTCTTCTACAGACTCAGTTGAGTCTTTTTGCAAAGTAGATTCAACTTGAGATCCAATACCCATTAAATCAACTATCTGAGCATCAGTCCCATAACCCAAGGCACGCAAAAATGTAGTTACCGGAATCTTCCTACTACGGTCTATCCGAACTGTAACTACTCCACGTCTACTATAGTTATATTCAATCCATGCTCCACGGTTTGGTATAACTTTTGCTTCAACTATTTTGTTACCTTTTTTGTCTATCTTATCTTTGTAATACGCACCTGGTGATCTTACCAACTGACTTACTACTACTCTTTCAGCACCATTATAAATAAAGGTGCCTTTGTCTGTCATTATAGGGAAGTCCCCCATAAATACCTCTTGTTCCTTAACTTCTCCGGTTTCCTTATTAATCAACCTTACATTAACACGTAAAGGACGACTATAAGTAACATCACGTTCTCTAGCTTCGTCTACTGAGTATTTTGGGTCGTCAAAGAAATAGTCTAAAAACTCTAACTTCAGATTGCCAGTAAAGTCTTGGATTGGAGAAATTCTATCAAAAGCTTCTCTTAATCCTCTTTCTTCAAACCAGCGATATGATGCCCTCTGAATATCAATCAGGTTAGGCATTTGCAATACTTCATCGTTTCGAGCATAAGACTCTCTTTTACGGCGTCCATAATTAACCGTTCGGGTTTGCATATAAATATTCACCCCTGCGTTCAATTTTTCGGTAAAAGCAAAAAAGAGGGATAACCCCTCATGCAAAGCGCATGTTCAAGCAGCTACCGTAATTAATATTGACATTATCCTAAGTTACACACAAAAATCAACATTGTTGGTCGGTTTTACGCATCTCAAATATGCAACTACCTTATTTTTTAACAAAATCATAGCAATAAAAGATGATAACAAATAAACTTGGTTTTGTCAACTAGGTATTATTGAAAAAAGCACCTTTAAGGTGCTTTTTTATGTTTTTACTACTTAAGTGCTACTTTTGCTCCAGCTTCTTCTAACTCTTTTTTAAGAGCTTCTGCTTCTTCTTTTGGAAGAGCTTCTTTAATTGTAGATGGCGCTTCGTCTACTAGTTTCTTAGCATCTACTAAGCCTAGTCCTGTTGCAGCACGTACTACTTTAATAACGTTGATCTTCTTAGCACCATGATCTTCTAATACTACGTCAAACTCTGTTTGCTCTTCTTCTTCAACTGCTGCTGCGCCTGCACCTGGCATAGCCATAGCTACTGGAGCTGCTGCTGATACGCCAAATACTTCTTCCATCTCTTTAACTAACTCAGATAACTCCATCACTGTCATTTCCTTGATGGCTTCAATAATTTGTTCTTTATTCATTGTATATTCCTCCTGGTTTTTATGAAATTTGTTCTTTTTGATCTTTTACTGCATTTAATGCATATACAAACTTTGTAATAATGTTATTACTAGCACCAACAAAGTTAGCAATAGGTCCTTGCATTGTTCTTAGCACCTGTGCCAATAATACATCTCGTGGTGGCAAATTAGCTAAATCTGATACTTGAGACTCAGTAATATATTTGCCCTCTAAAACACCAGCTCTCACCTGTGGTAACTTAAGTGCGTGACTTTTGCTAAATTCACTAATGATTTTAGCTGCTGTTACAGCGTCTTCATAACCGAAAGCAATTGCTGTTGGTCCTTCTAATGCTTCATTAAGATTTTCAATATTCATATCTTCTGTAGCAATTTTTACGAAAGTGTTCTTAAGAACTTTGTATTCAACTCCAGCATCACGCAATTGCTTACGTAACTCTGTCATGTCTGCTACATTGATTCCTCTATAGTCAGTAATAATAGCTGACTTGGCATTACTGAACTTCTCTCTAATTTCAGCAACTTGCTTTTCCTTTGCTTGTCTGATTTTGCTCACTGTTCCACCTCCTTGGGTTAACTAAAAAAACCTCTGTGCTTAAAGACACAGAGGTAGAGTAATTTTCAAAATAATACTAATGAAATTTATTCTAGAGCCTCGGCAGGAAATTAAGCAAATATGCACCTGCGGTCTTCAGCACGAAGAATTGTACTATATTAAATTAATGTTGTCAACAACTATTTTGCTGTTGCACTTCTTGGAGAAACTCTAACTCCAGGTCCCATTGTAGTAGCAAGAGAAATAGTTCTAAAGTACGCGCCTTTTGCTGCTGCTGGTCTAGCTTTTCTTAATGCGTCGATTAATGCTTCATAGTTAGTCATTAAATCTTCAACGCTAAATGACGCTTTACCAATAGGAGCATGTACAATACCAGCTCTTTCTACTCTATACTCAATTTTACCTGCTTTAAATTCTTCAACTGCTGTTCCAATATCAGCTGTTACAGTACCAGCTTTAGGATTAGGCATTAAACCTCTAGGACCTAAAACTCTTCCTAATCTACCAACAACTCTCATCATATCTGGAGTTGCTAATACCATATCAAAATCCATCCATCCGTCACTGATCTTCTTAGCTGTTTCTTCATCACCAATAATATCTGCTCCAGCTGCTTTCGCTGCTTCTGCATCTGCGTCTTGAGCAAATACTACCATTTTTACAGTTTTTCCAAGTCCTGCTGGAAGCGTAACCGCTCCTCTAACTTGTTGGTCTGCTTGTCTAGGGTTTACACCTAACTTAATAGATATTTCTACTGTTTCATCAAATTTAGCACTTGCTGTTTTTTTAACAAGTTCCATTGCCTCTTCAGGCTCATATAAATTGTCTCTATCTATTAACTCTCTAGCTTCTAAATATCTTCTACTCTTCTTTGCCATTATAAGTACCTCCTAGTGGTTCAAACGATTTCTCTCCCACGATTTAAAATATAATTAATCTTCTACTACAATACCCATACTGCGAGCAGTACCAGCGATCATACTCATTGCTGTTTCAACAGTAGCTGCGTTTAAATCTACCATTTTCAACTGTGCAATTTCTTTTACCTGATCTTTTGTAACTTTTGCTACTTTAGTTCTGTTTGGTTCGCCTGAACCAGATTCAATGCCAGCTGCCTTCTTTAGTAAGATTGAAGCTGGAGGAGTTTTTGTAACAAAAGTAAAACTTCTATCCTGAAACACCGTAATAACTACTGGTATAATTAAACCTTCATCTTTCTGTGTTCTTGCATTAAACTCTTTACAAAACTGCATGATGTTCACACCCGCTTGTCCTAGTGCTGGTCCAACTGGTGGAGCTGGATTTGCACGTCCAGCAGGGATTTGCAATTTTACAATATTTATAACTTTTTTTGCCATCTCACTACACCTCCTACTAATATATACTTTCTATTCTATTTTTTTTACTTGCTTATAATCTAACTCTATTGGCGTATCTCTACCAAACATCGAAACTCTTACCTTTAAACGTCTTTTTGGGGCTGACACCTCTTCGACTACTCCACTAAAGTTATTAAATGGACCATCTACTACTTGAACTACCTCACCAACATCAAAAGAAATCTTAACAATCTCTTCTTTCTCTTCGTGAGCATCCTCAGCCGTGCCAAGCATTCGCTTGACCTCATCTTCTTCTAAAGGAACTGGTCTTGATGCTGGACCAACAAAGCCTGTTACTCCTGGTGTATTTCTAACTACATACCATGATTGATCTGTAATTACCATTTCAACTAAAACATAGCCAGGATAAATCTTGCGATCATAAGTTCGGCTTTTGCCACCCTTTACTTCTGTAACTTCTTCAGTTGGAACTTCAACACGAAAAATTTCGTCCTCAACTTCCATTGAGGCTATTCTCTTTTCCATGTTTGTTTTTACATTATTCTCATATCCAGAATAAGTGTGAACAACATACCATCTTCTCTCAGCCATTTACTGATCGCTCCTCTAAAACTCTATATCAGAAATTGAATTACTTGTGTGAAAATAGAGTCAACCAATGTCATTGCAAGAGCAAATACAGCTACTGTAACTATAACTACCCCTGTAGCTTTAAATAAATCTTCTTTATTTGGCCAATTTACTTTCCTAAGCTCTGCTCTTACCTCTTTAAAGTATCTAAATTTTGATTTAGATTTTGTTGTTTTACTTTTCGCTGTCATATTAACACTTCCCCACGATTTTTACACTACTTTGTTTCACGATGCAGTGTGTGCTCTCGACAGAATTTACAATACTTTTTTAGTTCTAAACGCTTATTTGTTGTGCGACGATTTTTGCTAGTTCTATAATTTCTTTGTTTGCATTCTGTGCACTCCAAAGTTATACCTACACGCATTTAGGGCACCCCCATCCAGAATTTTATATATTATTTTACCTATTAATCACAAGGCTACCCAACTAAATTACCACATAATAAATTACATGTCAATAAATCATGTAAGCTTGCGAAAAAAAAGCCAGCTCAGCTGGCTTTTGTAACTACTTATGAATACCTGTAACGATACCTGCACCTACTGTACGTCCGCCTTCGCGAATCGCAAATGTTGTTCCTTTTTCTAGTGCAATTGGTGTAATTAATTCAATACCCATCTGAATGTTATCTCCAGGCATTACCATTTCAACACCTTCTGGTAAGTTGATTACACCTGTTACATCTGTTGTACTAAAGAAAAACTGTGGACGATATCCTGGGAAAAATGGTGTGTGTCTTCCTCCCTCTTCCTTCTTAAGTACATATACCTCTGCATCAAAACTTGTATGTGGTTGTATACTTCCTGGCTTAGCTAATACTTGTCCACGCTCTACTTCATCTCTTTTGATTCCGCGCAATAAGCATCCTACATTATCTCCTGCCATTCCTGTATCCATTAACTTACGGAACATTTCTACACCTGTACATACTGTTCTACGTGGCTGATCCATCATACCGATAATATCTACTTCATCACCAACATTGATTACTCCACGATCAATTCTTCCTGTTACTACTGTTCCTCTACCTGTAATTGAGAATACGTCCTCGATTGGCATTAAGAATGCTTTGTCTGTTTCTCTCTCTGGTGTTGGAATATACTCATCAACTGCGTCCATTAAATCTAAAATCTTTCCACACCACTCACATTCTCTTTCTCCACATCCACACTCTAATGCTTTAAGTGCTGATCCTGCTACAAATGGTGTGTCGTCTCCTGGGAACTCATACTGGTCTAGTAACTCTCTAACTTCCATTTCTACTAGTTCAATTAGTTCCTCGTCATCTACCATATCTGCTTTATTTAAGAATACTACGATATGTGGTACGTTTACCTGGTGACTTAACAATATGTGCTCTCTTGTCTGTGGCATTGGACCATCTGCTGCTGATACTACTAGGATTGCGCCATCCATCTGCGCTGCTCCTGTAATCATGTTCTTTACATAGTCCGCATGTCCAGGACAGTCAACGTGTGCATAGTGACGCTTTGCTGTCTCATACTCTACGTGAGCTGTGTTAATTGTAATTCCACGCTCTCTCTCTTCTGGAGCCTTATCAATATCTTCAAACTTCATCGCGAACTTTGTTTCGCCACTTGCTGATAACACTACTGTTATCGCTGCTGTTAATGTAGTCTTACCGTGATCGATATGTCCTATTGTTCCAATATTAACGTGCGGTTTTGTTCTTTCAAATTTTTGCTTTGCCATTTTCTGACCTCCTGGAAAAGTTCTTATCTTCGGATTTCAACGCCATTTTATCAACAACTTTGTCTCTAGTCAATATATCTGAGTGCTTAACACTCTCAAAATACAAAAAAAACTACTATTATATTAAAAACCGCCCTTAGGCAGCCTATTGGAGCTCGCGACCGGAGTTGAACCGGTGACCTCGTCCTTACCAAGGACGCGCTCTGGCCTCCTGAGCTACGCGAGCATTATATATAAAAATGGAGCGGGTGAAGGGAATCGAACCCTCGCAACCAGCTTGGAAGGCTGGGGCTCTACCACTGAGCTACACCCGCTCGTTTTGGTGGAGAGAGCTGGATTCGAACCAGCGAAGGCTGTGCCAACGGATTTACAGTCCGCCCCCTTTAGCCACTCGGGCATCTCTCCAACGACTCTCTCTTTCAAAGAGCACGATAGTTATTATATATAATACACACACTATTGTCAATATGTTTTTTTTCTTTACAACTCTATTTCAGCTCTTCTCTCTTCTTCATAGTCTCTATCATCTAAGTATCTTTCAAGTTTTCTCTTCACTCTTTGTAAAGCATTGTCTACAGACTTTACATGTCTATTCAAATCTTCAGCTATTTCCTGATAAGATTTTCCATCCAAATAGTTCATTAATACTTGCCACTCTAAATCACTAAGAATCTCTGTCAGCTTAAACTCAATAGATCTATAAGACTCAAAATTTATTAATAATTGCTCTGGGTCTGTTATTTTTGAACTCTTCAGTACATCTAGCAGAGTTCTATCTGATTCTTCATCATAAATTGGCTTATTTAATGAAACATAAGAATTTAGAGGTATATGCTTTTGTCTTGTAGCTGTTTTTATTGCTGTTATTATTTGTCTTGTTACACACAACTCAGCAAAAGCTCTAAATGAAGCTAAACGATCAGTTTTATAATCTCTTATGGCTTTATATAAGCCAATCATACCTTCTTGGATTATATCTTCTCTATCAGCACCAATCAAAAAATACGATCTTGCTTTAGCTCTAACAAATCCTCTGTATCTATGAAATATATACTCATATGCATACTCACTGCCATCGCGTGCAGCTTCAACAATATCGTCTTCAGGTAAAAAATCATAGGGAGCTGCAACTTCTCTTTGTGCCGGCATATCCATTATCTGCTTACCTCCCAATATGTATATTCATACTACATCCTATGCAATCTATTATACTGTTTGCAAAACAGACCGTCAAGAAATCTACTAACTATCAAACTGCCTCTGTCTTAATATTTCATACATCATTACACCAGCTGCAACTGAGGCATTTAGAGATGTGATTGTTCCTTCCATTGGCAGCTTAACCAAGAAATCACTCTTTTTTGCTAAATTATTAGATATCCCTTTACCCTCACTTCCTATTATCAAAGCCAATGGCATTTGTAGATTCTTATCATATATATAATCATCAGTATCTGCATCAGTACCCATAATCCAAAAGCCTTCATCTTTTAATACGTCAATTGTTTGAGATAGATTTGTTACCATTGTAAGTGGCACAGTAAGAGCTGCACCTGCACTAATTTTAACAACAGTCTCTGTCATTTTTACACTACGATCCTTAGGTATAATCACACCACTAACGCCTGTCGCATCAGCTGAGCGCATAATTGCACCTAAATTATGAGGGTCTTGTAAATGATCTAATATTAAAATCAAAGGGCTTTTTTCTTTCTTAGATTGAGCTAATAAATCATCTAGATTTGTATAATCCCAGTTCCTAAGATAAGCTATTACACCTTGATTGTTTCTCACTTTGCTTTTTGATTCTATATCTTCTTTTGGTACATACCTTAAATCTACCTGGTTTTCACATGCTAATGATACAATTTCATCAATAACATTCCCATGAGCGGAATCAGCGAGCAGTATTCTCTCAACTTTATTTCTCCTAAGCCCAACGAGAACTTGTTGGCGACCCTCTATTTGCATCATTTTATTCTTTCCAATCTTCCACAGCTAAGATCTCCTTCATTACACACACCTTGAGTTACACAAGTGGGTCCTGCATTCAAAAACATCGTTGGTGCGACCTCTTTTACCAAGGCAAGCATTTTGTCTGCCAGCTGCCTGATTTCAAGCTGTGCTCTTACACAACACCTTACCTCGAAGAAATGTAGTAAAGACCTAGCATTCATAGTTACCATAATCTTTGTTTCTGTAGAGTTTGGTAAAACATATCTTGCATCTTCTTGAGGCACAATTTCTTGTAGTTGTTTATATACTTCTTTTGCATGGTTCATATAGTCTTCATAAATTTTCTTTGCCTGATTATGTTTTTCAATTGATTTTGGAGTTATATATTCAAAGTTTTTCTCATTTACATATCTTTGAGACCTTTGTGAATAAGATGCAATTCTATGCCTCACTAATTGATGTGTCAATACCCTTGAAACACCTGAAATAGAGAAAGTAAAACTTGCATGTTCAAAAGTTGATAAATGACCCATTTCCGCTAACTTAGTAACAAGCTTTGAAACTTCTTTATCACTTAATCCTTTATATAGGTCATCTCCATCTTTTGATGAATAGCACAATCTTGCAGCAGAAGCTACAGTTCTCTCTGGTTGAGGTGTATGCGAAATCAATTCAACTCTTAGCATTTATACTTCCTCCTATTATTTATTTAATATATATTCAATTATCTCTTCAAGTCTTTCGGTATTCTTTTTGATATAAAGATATCCAATTAATGCCTCCAGCCCTGTGCTGTAGCGATAATCAAGAACTTCTGCATTCTTCGGAACACACCCTCCACTAGAGTTTCGCCCCCATTTGAATATTCTTAACTCTTCTTCTGTGAACTTATCCTTAATACTTCTAACAATATCAGCTTGTGAATTTGCTGACACAAACTTCATAGCCTCTGCTTGTAGCTTATCACCTCTATTAATCCCTTGAGATAATAGATGCTTTCTTACATAAAGTTCTAATACAGCATCTCCCATATATGCAACTGTCTGTGCTGATAATTGATTGATGTCACTATCAATACAATCCTCTTTTTGATCATCTTTGACCAAAGATACAATTGCCATTGAAGCAATACCATCTTTTCTACCTATAAACCCTAATTTCTCAGAAGTCGTAGCTTTAATATTAACCTGAGAAAAACTTATATTCATAATTTCTGAAATTTTAAGTCTCATGTCACTTTTATACTTTGAAATTCTTGGAACTTCTGTAATTATTGTAATATCAATATGGTCTACAAGATATCCACCAATTCTTACCGCATTGTATGCACGACTTAGTAATATCTTACTATCTATGTTCTTATATGATTTATCACTATCAGGAAACCACTCTCCAATATCACCCAAGCCTGCAGCTCCAAGCAATGCATCTATCAAAGAATGTAATACTACATCAGCATCAGAGTGCCCGTCTGGGCCTATCTCTGACTCAATTTCTACTCCACCTAAAACACAAGGTCTTCCTTCTTTTAGGGGATGTATGTCAATTCCTAAACCTGTCTTTACCAATTAAATTTATCCACCTTTCTTAAAATAGCCTCAGCTAACCAAATATCAACTGGTGTTGTTAGCTTTATATTGTATTCACTTCCCTTAGTAGTAAAAACAGGAAAGCTGCCTTCTATATATGAAGCATCATCCGTTTTGTTATCATCATTATCTATTATTAAATTCTTATATTCACTGTTAAAAAGCTGCGGAGTTTGCACTGCGACTAAAGCTTTTCTGTTCAAAGTCTTAGTAACTGCCAGATTCTTAACTTCTTTAATAGTATCTTTCACTTGTATAACAGGTATTATAGCATCTAGTTCTATCACCTTTTCATACAAATGATCCATTAAAACTCTATCTATTAATGGTCTTGCTCCATCATGAATAGCAAAATATGCAGATTGTCTACTAATAACTTTAAGTGCATTTGACACAGAGTCCTTCCTCTCTTTGCCCCCTAACACTAATTTAGTAGCTTTGTTCTGCACATTTAATCGCACTCGCTCTTCAATTAATCTTTTTTCACCACTAGCATAAACACATACTATTTCATCTACATAATCTAAGCTATCAAATACCCTCAAAGAATAATCAATTACCTTCTTGGAGTTTAATTCAATATAAACTTTATTTTCATTCTTTTTCATCCTACTGCCTTTACCAGCAGCCAAAATTATTACACTTAAAGACATAATATCACCTTAATCTGGCATTTTTGCAAAAATCATTCTGCCAGCAGCTGTTTGTAGAACACTAGTTACTTCAACCTTTACTGCTTCATTTATGTGATTTCTGCCATCTTCTACAACTATCATAGTGCCATCGTCTAAATACCCTATGCCTTGCTCTCTCTCTTTACCACTCTTTATAATTAATACTTGCATTTCTTCACCAGGCAAAACAACTGGCTTAACTGCATTTGCTAACTCATTAATATTTAATACTGGTATATTATGAACTCTACAAACTTTATTAAGATTGTAATCATTTGTTATCACTGTTGCATCTAAGCTTTGAGCTAATGCGACTAACTTACTATCTACCTCTTGTATTTCAGGAAAATTTCTTTCAAATATCTTTACCTGAGTTCCAAGAGATTTTTGCATCTTATTTAAAACATCTAATCCTCTTCTACCTCTATTTCTACGCTGACTGTCTTCTGAGTCAGCAATATGTTGTAATTCATGCAACACAAACACAGGTATACCTATTGTCCCTTCAATTATTCCTGTTTCGCAAATATCCACTATTCTTCCATCAATAATAACTGAGGTATCTAAAACTTTTATTCTTGCAGAATTTGAGTCAGGCTTACTAGTCCTTGTACCACTTCTTGGTCCAATAACCGCGGTTAAATCATCTCTTTTCTTCCAAGCAATCATTAACCCTAGGTATCCAAGTATTACATTAGCTACTACGGGTAAATATGCACCTATCAATGGTACTCTTAGAAAAGGTATAGTTAATAAATTAGCTAATATTAATCCTGCCACTAGGCCACCCACACTTACAGCAATGTCAATCATTGGTGTTCTTTGAAATTTTAAATCAATTGCATCCACTAAGTATACGATTTGTTGAAATAAATAAGGTGATAGAAAATATATTACTATTGCTAGAATTAAACCACCAAATGCTGATGCTCCAAGTACTAGTGCTTCAGTGACAGCGATATCAAAGACCTCCAACAGCCATGGAGTTGCCTCTCCTGCAGATTGGAATCCAAACACAAAACCTATCACTGCTAATAACAAACGCAAAATTTTCATCGTATCACCTCTTTTCGTATACAAAAAACATTATAAAGCATATTTATACAAAATTAAAGCATTTTATCTCGATAAGCGAATTAATGCTATCAATAAAGCATTGTCATATTTATTATACTACTAAAATGCCCTTTTTTTCACAAGAATTGTAAATATCTTGTGAAATATTTGACATCTAATATCTCAGATAAGTATAATTCAATTAAATAAGGGATGAGAGGTGACATAATGGGTAGTTTAGAATTCTCAAAATTCCAAGAAACTGTTGATGAGAATTTAGTTAGACATAGAAGCATTTTAGACATTACATCGAAACTTCAAGAAGCTATTGCCAGACTAAACAGAGCAATAGCAAAAGCTGCAACATCGTGTGGGTGCATAAAAATCAATAGTGAGTTGCAAAAATTTCCAGATACAATTTCTTCATATCATGAACTCCAAAGCTTTATGAGGTCACATTTAGAGGGCCATCTTTGCCAAAACTGCAAAGATACAGTAGAGACTGAGTTAGGACGAGCAATGTTTTATATCTCTGCCCTTCTCAACTCTTTTGACATGAGCTTTGATGAAATCATTAAAAAAGAACAAGACAGAATGGACACCTTTGGCATTTATAGACTTTCCTAATCACTCATCTTAAACCGACTAATTTCTTAGTCGGTTTAACTGTTTTAAAGCCTCACTTATATTTTTCACCGCTATTATTTCAATTGAGAACTTCTCTTTGATTGAGTCTCTGCCTTGCTCAGGTATAATACATCTTTTAAAACCCATCTTTTCAGCTTCCGATATCCTTAAGGGCATCTGTGATACAGATCTTATTTCCCCAGTAAGCCCTACTTCTCCAATTGCAACTAAACCTGGATCTACAGGGATGTCTTGCAAACTTGAAAAAACTGCTAATGAAATAGCTAAGTCAGCAGCTGGTTCATTTACTTTAATACCTCCAACTGCATTTATGTAAGCATCTTGTTGGCCTAGGAATAAACCACCTTTTTTTTGAAGAACCGCTAACAACATATTTGCTCTATTAAAATCAACACCATTTGTCATTCTTCTAGGATTCCCATAAGAAGTTTCCGTTAACAAAGATTGTATTTCAACTAAAACTGGCCTTGTCCCTTCTAAAGAAGTCGTTACTATAGACCCTATTGTAGCACTCCCTCTTCGCTCAAGAAGTAATGCTGATGGATTTTCAACTTCTAACAATCCTTTTGATTCCATTGTAAAAACACCGATTTCATTTGTAGATCCAAATCTATTTTTCACTGCTCTTAACACTCTAAAAGCATTGTGATTGTCTCCTTCAAAATACAACACACAATCAACCATATGTTCTAATACTCTTGGACCAGCTATTGCACCATCTTTAGTAACATGCCCAACGATAAAGTACGCAACGTCGTTATTCTTTGCATGCCTTACCATCTGGCCAGTACATTCTCTAACCTGACTAACACTTCCAGGTGCAGAACCTAGTTCAGAAGAAATAACTGTTTGAATAGAATCTACAATAACAATTTGAGGTTTTAGCTTGTCAACATTGCTTAGTATTTGGTCAATATTGGTCTCTGCAAGCAGTATTATTTCTTCATTTGTACCATCTAATCTTTCTGCTCTCATCTTCACTTGTTGCAAAGATTCTTCCCCTGTTATATATAATACTTTTAAACCATTTCTTGATAAAGCTATAGCCATTTGCAATAAAAGTGTTGATTTTCCTATCCCAGGATCTCCTCCAATTAGTATCATTTCTCCTGGAACTATACCTCCACCTAATACTCTATTCAATTCTTTAATACCACTACTAAAACGCACCTCGTTCCCAGATTGTAGTTGATTTAGTACTGTTGCTTTACTTGTATGTCCAGCCATGTGAGCATTTGCCCTTTTAATATGCTCTGACCTCATTTCTACTAAAGTATTCCAGCTATTACAAGCTCCACACCTACCAGACCAACGAGGAAATTCTGAGCCACATTCATTACACATAAACACTGTCTTAGTTTTTGCCATATCACCACTCCTAACAGTATTATATATTTTTTTCTTAGAGAAAGTAAGAAAAAAGCGAGCAATTACTGCCCGCTTCTAGCTTTTATATTACTCTACATGAAATTTATAATCATCATTTTCAACACTAACGTAAACTTTCTTACCAGACTGAGCTTTTCCAGCTAGAATCAGTTCAGATAGTGGGTTCTCAATCTTCCTTCGAATTACTCTTCTTAAAGGCCTTGCTCCATATTCGCTGTCATATCCTTCTTTAACTAACATCGCTGTGGCCTCTTCAGATATTTCAAAACCTAATTCCAACTCTTCTAATCTATCGATTAAGTCAGCAAGCATTAAATGAACTATACTGTTAAGATGCTTTTCTTCTAGAGAATGAAACACTATTACTTCGTCAAGCCTATTGATAAATTCAGGTCTAAATAGACGCCTCATTTCGCTTAAAATGTCTTTCTTCATATCTTCATAATCACTACTACCATCTTCGTCAGTAGCCTTAAATCCAAGTTTGGCTTTCAAGCCTCCTAGATCTTGCGCTCCAACATTAGATGTCATTATGATAACAGTGTTTCTAAAATCAACAACCCTACCTTGTGAGTCGGTAAGTCTGCCATCTTCTAAAACTTGAAGCAGAACATTAAATACCTCAGGATGTGCTTTTTCTATTTCATCTAGTAAGATTACAGAGTAGGGTCTTCTTCTTACACTTTCTGTAAGCTGGCCACCTTCATCATACCCAACATATCCAGGAGGAGCTCCAACTAATCTTGACACATTGAATCTATCCATGTATTCAGACATGTCTATTCTAACCATTGCGTCTTCTTCTCCAAAGAGTGTCTCTGCTAAAGCTTTTGCTAGTTCAGTTTTTCCAACCCCTGTTGGTCCTAAAAATATAAATGATCCTATTGGTCTCTTTGGATCTTTAAGACCAGAACGAGCTCTTCTTACCGCTTCAGAAACAGCTTTTATTGCTTCTTCTTGACCTATAACACGTTCATGTAAAACATCTTCTAACTTAAGGAGTCGCGCCGTTTCTGTTTCTTCCATTTTTGAGACCGGCACCCCTGTCCAATCAGATACAATCATTGCTATATCATTGGATGTTACCTTAGCATCACTTGACGCTTTTTCTGTCTCCCAATCTTTCTTGAGTTCTTCAAGTTTGTCATTTAATGATGATTCTTTATCTCTTAGTTCTGCTGCTTTTTCAAAATCTTGTTCTTCTATAGCAGCCATCTTTTCTGCTTTCACGCTTGATAAATCTTTTTCAATACCACTTAAGTCAGGTGGAATTATAGAGTGTTCTAACCTTACTTTTGAGGCTGCCTCATCAACAAGGTCAATCGCTTTATCAGGTAAAAATCTATCTGAGATGTACCTATCAGATAGAGTGGCAGCACTCTTTAGTGCTTCATCAGTGATTTCAACTTTATGATGAGCCTCATACTTATCTCTAATACCTAGTAAGATTTGATAAGTTTCATCAACGCTTGGCTCATCAACATCAATTGGTTGGAAGCGCCTTTCTAAAGCCGCGTCTTTTTCTACATGCTTTCTATATTCATCCAAAGTAGTGGCTCCAATCATCTGCAACTCGCCTCTTGCTAAAGCTGGCTTAAGCATGTTTGACGCATCAATTGCACCTTCTGCACCACCTGCTCCGATTATTGTGTGTAATTCATCAACAAATAAGATTGTATTTTTTGACTTTGTCAGCTCTTCAATCACTTTCTTTAACCTGTCCTCAAACTCCCCACGATATTTGGTACCAGCTACCAATGCGCCTAGATCAAAGGAGAAAAGCCTCTTATCTTTGAGTGGCTCTGGAACACTTCCATCAGCAATTCTTTGAGCCAGCCCTTCAGCAATAGCTGTCTTACCTACACCAGGGTCACCTATGAGTACCGGGTTGTTTTTTGTTCTTCTTGAAAGAATTTGTATTACTCTTCCAATCTCTTTTTCTCGTCCAACAACAGGATCTAGCATCCCTTTTCTTGCTGAGTCAGTTAAATCTCTACCGTATTTAAGAACTGAATCAGATTGACTTTCTTCAGACACTTTATCTGCACTAGCCTTAGGAGTATTTTGCAAGGAGTTGAGTACTTCTTGCTTAAGCTTTTGTGGTTCTACACCTAATTCTTTCAATACTCGTATAGCTACTCCTTCACCTTCATCTATTAAACCTAACAAAAGGTGTTCTGTTCCAATATGACTGTGCTTAAGTTTTTGCGCTGCCATATGTGCAAGTTCAAAAATCTTTTTAACTCTTGGAGTAATTGCTATAGATTGTGGTGGTAAATTTGAACTTGATTGAGTGTTAGTACCTACTAGCTCTATAATTTTATTCCTCATAGTATCATAGCTTAACCCTGAATTTGACAGAGCCTTTGCTGCTATTCCTTCATTTATTGCTATCAAACCGATTAGCAAATGTTCTGTGCCGATTAGGTTGTGCCCCATTTTACTTGATTCTTCTTGTGCTTTAACTACAGCATTTCTTGCTGAAGTTGAAAATCTTTCTATCATTTATTCCACTCCTTTTAATCTTTTTCTTAATATATTAGCTCTTGCTATATCTCTTTCTGATGAACTTAAATCAGAATCCATCTCTATTTGCAAAGCTGCAGGCTGAATGTCATGGATTAACTTGTTTAGCATAGCTGCATCTAAATTAACAACTACGTTCATCTCAGATCCTACTCTTACTTCAGATAATAACTGCATTGCTTCATTGCTATCAATTTTCCTGCAATTCTTGAGAACACCTAATGCTCTCCCTACATTGTCCTCAAAATTAACCATAAACTCTTTATATAAGTATTCTCTCGCATTCCTTTCTTGATCTACGAGCCTATTAACTATATTGTTTAAATTCTGAATGATTTCTTCTTCGCTTCTACCTAATGTTATCTGATTACTAATTTGAAACATATTACCCATCGCTTCACTGCCTTCGCCATAGATACCTCTTGCTACTAGTCCAAGTTTTGCAATTGCATTTAAAGATTTTGAAATATTTCGAGTCTTTACAAGTCCTGGCAAATGCAACATTACAGATGCTCTGATACCAGTACCTATATTGGTTGGACAACTAGTTAAGTATCCAAATTGAGTATCATAAGCATAGTTAAACTTTTTTTCTAAGTATGAATCAACTGCTGACACTTCGTCATAACATTTGAGTAAATTTAATCCTGGTAAAATAGATTGTATTCTTAAATGATCCTCCTCATTTACCATAATGCTTAAACTACCTTTTTCATTAATAAGTAATCCTTTGACTAAGTTATTATCATTGATAAATTGAGGACTAATCATATGCTTTTCGACAAGATTCTCTTGCTCTACAGCAGAAATTGATTCTGGATAATAGATTCTCATTTTCTTATCATTTTTAAATTCATTATTGACTAAATCTCTTATTTCTTTACCTTCATCAACATTCATCTTGCTTGGAAAAGGATGCTCTGCAATATTTCTTGCGATTCTAACCCGACTACTAACAACAATATAATCTTCATTAGTAGCATCCTCAATCCATGCTATATGTTGGTTCTTACTTTCTTCCATGGATCAACTCTCCTTTTCAAGCAGTTTAATCTCATCTCTCAGCTTAGCTGCTTCCTCATATCTTTCATCGATAATTGCAGCTTGGAGACTTTCTCTCAACTTTTTTATTCTCTGCATTCTTTGGATACCTTCAAGAGGTGGTACATGCCCTTGATGCTCTAATTGTCCATGTACTTGTCGGATTATTGGGGTAAGTTTTTCTCTGAATGTTTCATAGCATTGTGCACAACCAAGCCTACTACCTTTCTTAAATCCTTCCCAGGTCATACTACACTTATCACATGTAAGTTCTGGACGCTCAGCATCAACAACTTGCTGTTGTGCTGGATAGTTCATGAATGAACTTAAAAAATCAGACACAGAAAATCCAGTATTAGTTAATGTAAATGATCCTTCTTTCGCTGCACATTCTCTACACAAATACATCTCTTGTCTTTGATTGTTGTTAACCTTTATGATTTTCACACTGGCTTCATTTTGATTACATTTATCGCACTTCAACATATACACCTCCTAATTAAGATACTATTGTGCTTATTATAGATTTTAGAATTCTGCTTCTAAGACTGTTAGCTTCTTCTCCACTAAAACCTATAACAGAATCACTTACTACAGTTCTTAAAAGTGCCAGCTCGCGTTCTGTTATTATGCTTCTTTCATGTAAATTTTTAAGTAAGAGTCTAGCTGTCTTTTCTGTCACCTCTTCACCAATTCTGCTATAAATATCATCATTGATTTCTCTTTCTATAATTCTAATATACCCTCCGCCACCTCTTATGCTAATAACATGATATCCATTTGACGGAGAAAATCTAGTTTTTAAAACATACGTTATTTGAGAAGGTACACAATTAAATCTCTCTGCTAGTTCTCTTCTTTTAAGCTCTAAATACCCCTGAGTCTCAGACAGCTCATTCTGTATATACTCAGCAATTATATCAGCCATTGTTGCCATAACTAACCACCTCTTTGACCTTCTTTTACTTTTTGACCTTTTCTGACCTTATTATACTAGGGATGTAGTTAAAACTCAAGCTTTTTTGACCTTCTTTGACTTTAAAAATTAAAAAAAGAGTCCGCTTTCGCAGACTCCATATCTTACTCTTCTTCTTTCTGATTCTCTTGAATAATTTTTTCAGCTATATTAGCTGGTACCTCATCGTAATGTGAAAACTCCATCGTAAACACGCCTCTACCTTGTGTCATTGAACGTAAATCTGTTGCATAAGAAGCCATTTCTGCTAAAGGAACTTGAGCTTTTATAGTCTGGTTTCTTCCTGTTGGTTCCATTCCCATTATTCTTCCACGTTTCTTATTAAGGTCACCCATAATATCTCCCATGTAATCATCTGGAACCATAACTTCTAAGTTGTAAACTGGTTCTAACAGTGCTGGTTTTGCCTTAATAAAACCTTTTTTAAATGCTTGACTAGCAGCGATTTTAAACGCCATCTCTGATGAGTCTACATCATGGTAAGAACCATCTTTTAAGTCAACTTTAACTTTTACTACAGGATATCCAGCTAGCGGACCCTCAACTAGAGTCTCTTTAATACCTTTATCAACAGCAGGAATATATTGTCTTGGAACAGATCCACCAAAAATAGAATCAACAAATTCATAGTCTTCACCAGAATTAAGTGGTTCCATATCCATAACTACATGACCGTATTGTCCTTTACCACCTGATTGTTTCTTATGCTTATGCTCAGTGGTTACCTTCGTTTTTAAAGTCTCTCTATAAGGAATCTTTGGCGCCTTTAGATTAACCTCAACATCAAAACGATCTGAAAGCTTGCTCTTTATAATCTGTAGATGCATATCTCCCATACCAGAAACAATTGTTTCTTTTGTTTCTTGACTTCTTTCAGCAACGAAAGTAGGGTCTGCTTCTTGCAATCTTGTTAAGCCAGTACCAATTTTTTCTTCTGAACCTTGTGAGTCTGTTTCAATAGCCATTGAAATAATTGGTGTTGGGAACTTGATTGGCGGAATAATAAATTCTGAGCCATCTTCTATAAGTGTATCATTAGTATCAGTATCATTAAGTTTTGCTACTCCGCCGATATCACCAGCAGCTAATTCTTTCATACTGTGCTGATTCTTTCCTGCTACAACAAATACTGAGCCTAATCTTTCATTTTGTTCTTTAGTAGAATTATAATATTCTGTATCAGACTTTATAGACCCTGAATATACCTTAAATATATTAATCTTTCCGACATAATCATCTGATATAGTTTTAAATACTAGAGCAGCGTCTTTTCCTTCAGCCTCTTCTAAAACTTTTGGTGCAGGCATAAGGTCAACAATAGTATCCATAATTGGTTGAATTCCAATATTTTCTGTTGCGGCAGTTGGTAGCACAGGAACTACTAATCCTTGCTTTACAGTTTCTTTTAGAGCCTCAATCAACACATCTTCAGCTATCTCTTCTCCCTCAAGATACATCATCATAAGCTCGTCATCTTGCTCTACAACAGCTTCAATAAGTTGAGTTTTATAATCTTCGACTTGATCAAGTAAGTCAGCAGGTGGGTCAATTTCTTTCACTTCTCTGCCATCACCAACAAATTCATATGCTTTATTAGTCATTACATTAAGAACGCCTTTAAAGTTTGCTTCTTTTCCAATAGGCACATATAAAGGAACGATACTGTTTCCAAAATATTCTCTTAAATCTCCTACAACTTTAAAATAATTGGCATTCTCTCTGTTTAACTTGTTTACAATAATTATTCTAGGCAATTCATATTCATTTGCATATTGCATAACAAGTTCTGTTCCTACTTCTATTCCAGAAACACCACATACGACCAAGCCAGCTGCCTCTGCTACTCTAAGTGCTGCTTTAACCTCACCTACGAAGTCAAAATAACCTGGCGTATCTAATACATTTATCTTAAATCCATTCCACTCACATGGAACAACACCAGTCTCTATTGATATAGTTCTTTTTCTTTCTTGAGTCGTAAAGTCAGATACAGTGTTCCCATCTTCTACTCTACCCAGACGAGTAGCTGCTCCACTGTTATAATAAAATGCTTCAGTTAAAGATGTTTTGCCCGCACCACTATGAGAAATTAAAGCAATGTTACGGATCTTATCAGTTTTATATGCTTTCATTCCGGCTGCCTCCTTTATTTAAAACCAATTAAATGCATACCTCTATAATTTCGAGATAGTATGCTAAATTCCTTCTTATAATACTAATTTTCTACACTATAATTTGGCGATTCTTTAGTGATTTGTACATCGTGAGGGTGACTTTCACGTAAACCAGCTGAAGTAATCCTAATAAATTCAGCTTTTGTCTGCAAATCATTGATTGTTTTGCATCCACAATATCCCATACCCGATCTTAAACCACCAACTAATTGATAGATAGTATCATGCAATGGTCCTTTGTATGCTACTCTGCCTTCTATTCCTTCTGGCACAAACTTTGAGGTCTCTGACTGGAAGTATCTGTCTTGACTACCTTCCTTCATAGCACCTAAAGAACCCATTCCTCTATACACTTTGAATGTTCTTCCTTTATAGATCATAGTCTCTCCAGGACTTTCTTCTGTTCCTGCTAAAAGTCCACCAAGCATTACTGAATCAGCACCTGCTGCTAATGCTTTCACAATGTCTCCACTATACTTGATGCCACCATCAGCAATTATAGGAACACCATATTCTTTTGCTACCTGGCAACAATCGTGAACTGCTGTAATTTGAGGCACTCCTATACCAGCGATAACTCTTGTCGTACAAATTGAGCCCGGTCCAATACCAACTTTCACAGCGTCAGCACCTGCTTCTATTAATGCTCTGGTAGCTTCTGCAGTTGCTACATTACCTGCTACTATATCTACATTAGGATACTTTTCTTTCAAATACCTAACTTGATTTATAACGCCTTGATTATGTCCATGAGCCGTATCAACTATTAAAGCATCTACACCTGCTGCTACTAATGCAGCCGCTCTTTCTAACGAATCTTTTCCTATGCTTATAGCTGCACATGCTCTTAATCTGCTTTGTGAATCTTTTGTTGAATTCGGGTACTTTTTTGCCTTTTCTATATCTTTTATAGTAATAAGACCTTTCAAATTAAAGTCATCATCTACTAAGGGCAATTTTTCAATTTTGTTCTTTTGCAATATTGCTTTTGCTTGCTCTGGAGTTGTCCCAATTGGTGCTGTAATGAGTTCTTCTTTTGTCATCACTTCCGAAATAAGCCGAGTCATATCCTCTTCAAAGCGCATATCCCTATTTGTTATGATTCCAACAAGCTTTTTGCCAATTGTAATAGGTACTCCAGAAATTCTATACTTACTCATTAGCATTTCTGCATCAGCTAATATATGATCTGGAGATAAGTATACAGGATCAACTATTACGCCATGTTCACTTCTCTTAACTTTGTCTACCTCTTCAGCTTGTCTTTCAATGCTCATGTTCTTATGTATTACTCCAATCCCACCTACTCTGGCCATTGCAATAGCCATTCTGGCTGTCGTAACTGTATCCATAGCAGCACTGACAATTGGAATTTGTAAAGTTATATTTCTCGAAAACCTTGTTTCTGTCACTGCCTCATTTGGTAACACCTCAGAGTGAGCTGGTACCAATAACACATCATCAAAAGTAAGTCCTACCTTGCTAAATTTGTCAGTATGCCCCACAATATCTGCCTCCTAGATTTTAATTGCCTTATTATAACATAATTAAATTAGATATTTGAAGAAAATCTTATAATTTTCTAACAATTATCCCGGATTCGCTGAATAGCTCTTTAGATAACGGATCTGTGTAATCTGACAAGTAAACTATCTCTTTAACTTGAGAATTTATAAGCATTTTAGCACATACTACACATGGAAATGTAGTTGTATAAACTACGCTATCCTTAATACTAACACCTGCTAAAGCTGCTTGTATTATTGCATTTTGTTCTGCATGCAATCCTCTACATAGTTCATGCCTTTGTCCCGAAGGAACATTTAATTTCTCCCTCATACAACCAACTTCTTCACAATGCTTAAGTCCAGTAGGAGCGCCATTATAACCTGTTGATAATATTCTCTTGTCTTTGACAAGTATCGCACCCACTTTTCTTCTTAAACACGTACTTCTCTCTGCCACTAGGTTTGTAATACCAATGAAATACTCATCCCAATTAGGTCTATCCATTATTTTGTACCAAACAATCTGTCACCAGCATCGCCTAATCCTGGGACAATATAACCATGATCATTTAACTTTTCGTCTATAGCTGCCACATATATATCAACATCTGGGCACTCATCTTGGATTTTAGCAATTCCTTCTGGCGCAGCTATTAACACCATCAACTTTATTGCCTTTGGATTTTGTGCTGCTATAGTTTTTATAGCTGCCACAGCTGATCCTCCTGTTGCGAGCATTGGGTCTACTACAATAATTTCTCTCTCACAAATATCGCTTGGCAACTTACAATAATATGAAACAGGCATTAATGTATCAGGATCTCTATATAACCCAATATGTCCAACCTTAGCATGAGGCACCAACTGTAATATACCTTCCACCATTCCTAGACCAGCTCTTAATATTGGGACTACACCCATTTTCTTTCCAGCTAAAACTTTAGATTTTGTTCTTGCAACTGGAGTTTGGACTTCACATTCTTCTAGCTCAAGGTCTCTAGTAGCTTCATATGCCATTAACATTGATACTTCTTCCACTAGCTCTCTAAAGTTCTTGTTGCCTGTTTGCTCATCTCTAATATATGTTAGCTTGTGTAAAATTAAAGGATGTGTCATTTCGAATATTTTTCCCATTCTTTTCCCTCCATTATGGTATTATAAAGCCCGCCAAATTGGCGGGCTCAATTATTACAAGTATTCGATGTAGAATTAAGCGTATAGAGGAAATCTATTGCAAAGATCTTTTACTCTCTTTGCAACTCCTGCTAAAGCAGCTTCATCTTCCATATTCTCTACTACATCTGCAATCATATTTGCAATTTCTTTCATTTCTTCTGTGCCCAAACCTCTTGTAGTCATAGCTGGTGTACCAATTCTAATACCACTTGTCACAAATGGACTTTGTGGGTCATCTGGAACAGTATTCTTATTAGTTGTGATACCAACCTCATCTAGAGCATGCTCAACATCTTTACCAGTTAAGCCTTTATTTCTTAAGTCTATAAGCAATAAGTGATTATCTGTTCCATCAGAAACAATGTCAATTCCTCGCTCATTTAAGGCTTTACCTAATGTTTTTGCATTTTCAATGACTTTTTTACCATAATCTTTAAACTCAGGTTCCAGTGCTTCTTTGAATGCCACAGCTTTAGCTGCTATTACATGCATAAGTGGTCCACCTTGAATTCCTGGGAAGATAAGTTTATCTACTTTTTTAGCAAACTTTTTCTTACATAAAATCATACCACCACGTGGTCCTCTTAAAGTCTTATGTGTTGTTGTTGTAACAAAGTCTGCATATGGAACTGGATTTTGGTGTAGGCCTGCAGCAACTAAGCCAGCAATGTGTGCCATATCAACCATAAAGTAAGCACCAACTTCATCTGCGATTTCTTTAAACTTTGCAAAATCAATAGATCTTGAATAAGCAGATGCTCCAGCTAATACTAGTTTTGGCTTAGATTCTAATGCTTTTTGACGTACTTCTTCATAGTCAATCATCCCTGTTTTTGGATCAACACCATATGCTACGATGTTATACAATGTTCCTGAAAAGTTGACAGGTGATCCGTGTGTTAAATGCCCACCGTGATCTAGGCTCATTCCTAAAATTGTGTCACCTGGCTCTAATATTGCCATATAAACTGCCATATTAGCCTGTGATCCTGAATGTGGTTGCACATTAGCATGCTCTGCATCGAATAATTCCTTTGCTCTGTCTCTTGCTAAATCTTCTGCAACATCAACATACTCACAACCGCCATAGTATCTACGGCCTGGGTAACCTTCTGCATATTTGTTTGTCATAATGCTACCCTGTGCTTCTAGAACAGCTCTACTTACAAAGTTTTCTGATGCGATTAATTCAATCTTGTCTCTTTGTCTGCCAAGCTCATTCTCAATTGCTTTCGCAATTGCTGGATCTACCTTTTCTAAATAACTCATTAACAAATCCTCCTAAAATTATATTTAATTTTCTAGTGCTACTATTTTATTTACTCTTCTTTCATGCCTGCTACCTTCAAACTCAGTACCTAAAAATGCTCTAATAATCTCTTTATGCAATTCTGGACCTACCGTTCTTGCACCAAGGCATAAAATATTGCCATTATTGTGTGCTCTTAACATTTTAGCTGAAAAAACATCACTAATATTTGCTGCTCTAACACCTTTAACCTTGTTAGCAGCAATAGCCATTCCTACTCCCGTGCCACATATGAGTATCCCTAATGCTCTATCGCTTACTACTTGGTCTGCTACTTTTTTTGCATAATCTGGGTAATCTACAGATTCCTCATCATAAGTACCTACATCAACGACTTCATAACCTAGTTCTGTTAATAAAGGGATTATGTCTTCCTTTGTGTTAAATCCTCCATGATCTGCACCAATATAAATTTTCTTCACAAAATCATCTCCAATTTTCCTTATAAACCCTTTATTATTATATCGTATGCACTTACCTCAGGCAAACATCTAGTAGAAGTTTTTAATCTTTTTAATTATCTTATCAATTTCTTCTGATAATTCTTTTGCAGTTTCTCTATAAATTGCCTTATCACTACCAAATGGGTCAATAATATCTAAAGAGTTACCTGAGGCAAACTCCTTAACTGTAAAAACATTGTCTTCTTTAACAGGAAAATAATCAAGTAAAACTTGCTTATGATGTTTAGTCATTGTGAGTATAAGATCATAATCTTCTATATTTTTCGGGATGGATTTGCTTTTATGTTTTCTTAAATCTATACCTAACTCATCCATCACCATTATGGCATTCTCATTTGCTGGTTGGTTACTTATTGCTGCTAAGCCAGCTGAATCTACCTCCCAATAATCTGCTAAACCCTCTTGCTCTAGCTTTTTTTCTGCTAAAACTTTTGCCATGCTGCTTCTGCATGTATTTCCTGTACATATGAAAATTATCTTCTTCATCATTTCCTCTCCTAGATTATTATATCTGAAGCTTTTTCAATTCTGTCCATGATAGCATGTCCTAGCCCTGTTTTTTCAACCTCATGAATCACAATATTTTTGACACCCTTTTCATCACACTGTCTAAAAAAGGAATATAGCTTTGCTGCAAAAAGATAATTAAAGTTCTCTAGTGGTAATAATAAACTGTTCTCATTTGCCACGCCTGAGAAATAGTCTTCTCTCCCAAACAAAGCTAAGCTATCAAAGCTTAGGTTATGAACTTTATTCAGTATCTCCTCTTTATTACCTCTTAGTAGAATAATTTTCGCTTTAGGGTGATAATGTGGATGCTTAACACCTGGAGAAAGTGGTGTTCCATCTTGATTAAAAACTTTATACTCTGTTTCTGAAAATCTCTCAAGCATCTCTTTAGTTATAGCTCCAGGACGCAAAATCGTGATTTTATCTCCAACTAGTATTACTGTGCTTTCTAGTCCAAACTCACAATCCCCACCATCAATAATCAAAGGAATTTTACCAGCAAAATCTTCATAAACATGTTTTGCAGTAGTTGAACTCGGTCTCCCAGAAATATTAGCACTGGGAGCTGCAATTGGACTACCTGCTTCTCTAATTATTTCCCTGGCAATAGGATGAGCAGGCATTCTAACAGCAACTGTGTCTAGTCCAGCAGTAACTATTTTTGGAACTCTTTTACTTGCCTTAAAGACAATAGATAAGGGGCCTGGCCAAAAGGATTCAATTAGCTTTGTTACTAACAGTGGGTAGTCCTCTACGATTAACTCTAAGTCTTCCTTACTTGCTATGTGAACTATCAATGGATTGTCAGCTGGACGATTTTTTGCAACATAAATCTGCTCTATCGATTCTGTAGATAGAGCATTCCCACCAAGTCCATACACTGTTTCTGTAGGGAATCCAATCACCTGGTTATTCTTTATATATTCTGCAGCTAGTTTAATAGCCTTTTTGTTTGGTTTTAATACTTGTGTTTTCATTTTTCACCCTACTATACTAATCTTAAAGAGACATCTGCTGCAACAATATCTTTATACTCATTACCTACCTTTACTCTTAGCGAACCATCACTATTGATATCAATAGCCAAAGCTTGATAAGGGTCTTTCCCATCAGCAGGGTAAATATTAACTTCATTTCCTAAAATATTATTGTGCTCTCTCCACAATTCTAATATATTGGAAAAGTTATTTTCTAGAATCCTTTGATATTTATCTAATGACTCTATTAAATATATTAAAGTACTAGTAATATCAATCTCACTATTTGCTTTTGCTAGGCTTGTCCCTGTTTCTATTACATCATTATGTACATTTAGACCTAACCCAATAATTAAATAACTACATTCTTTAATAACTAAGTCAATCGCTATACCCGCTAGCTTCTTAGATTCTAGTATTATATCATTAGGCCACTTTATCTTTACTTCTATGTTCTGTAATTCTAAGAACTTAACGATACTAACAGCACTCATTAGCGTGTAAAGAGGATATTGTTCTGGCTTTGTTCTTGGTTTTATGACATATGTAAGCCATATTCCACCTTCAGGTGAAACCCAGCTTCGACCTCTTCTTCCCTTACCGCCAGTTTGCAAAGAAGATATAACAATTGCTTTATTTGATATTTTATCTTCCACTATCAACCTTTTTGCTTCATCCATAGTTGAATCGACTACATCATAATAAAAAAGTTGACTGCCAAATACCTCTGACAGCCTCTCTTTATCCAACTTATTTTTTCTTTTCATAAGCTATATCTATACTTATATCTAAAGATGAGAAGCTATGAGTTAGGCTCCCTGAAGAAATATAGTTAACTCCTGTACCTGCAACTTCCTTTACATTATCTTCACTAATATTTCCAGAGGCCTCAATTATGGCTTTGTTTCCAATTACCTCTACTGCTTTTTCCATCTCTTCTATACTCATATTGTCTAGCATAATTATATCAACGCCACATGCTAATGCTTCTTCAATTTCTTTCATGTTTTTAACTTCTACTTCAATTTTTAAAGTATGGCCAATATGGCGCCTAGCTTCAGCTACTGCGTTTTGGATACCATTACTAACTTCAATATGGTTGTCTTTTATCAAAACCCCGCTTGAAAGATCAAATCTATGATTTCTTCCACCACCAACACTAACAGCATATTTCTCTAAAATTCTCAGCCCTGGCGTAGTCTTTCTAGTATCAGTTAAGTGACAATCGTAATATTTGATTAAATCTGCCATCTTCCTAGTTTTTGTTGCGATACCAGACATACGCTGTAAAAAATTCAGAGCAACTCTTTCTCCTGTCAAAATAGACCTTGCTTTGCCAGTTATCTCTGCGATTGTTTCGCCAGGTGCTAATTCTGAACCTTCACTTCTTAATATTTCAACACTTACACTATTATCAATTTGTCTATATACTTCTTTAACTATTGGCATACCAGCCAAAACTCCAGCTTGCTTAGCATGAATAATTGCTTTTGCTGATAAATTATCTGGTATTATCGACATTGTGGTTATATCCCCACTACCTATATCTTCAATCAAAGCTCTCTTAACAATCGGCTCTATTACTATTTTGTTTAACATGATTTACCTCCTAAAGACATCTGAAACCTTGTATTTTGGGTGGCTTTTTGAGTAATCCTCTCTATAGTGACTACCTCTACTCTCTTTTCTCCAAAGAGCAGACCTTGTCACTAGAACTGCTGCTAACCACATATTTGCTGTTTCAAAATCAGACACACTGGAATGGTTTCTCCATAAAAAAGGAACACAGCTTCCTAAATCTTTTACTGCTTCATTCATTGAGTTCTGACTTCTAATAAGTCCTACATTTTTCCACATTGTATCTTGCACAGTCTCTTTAACAGTACTTGCACAAATATTATTAGTATCTCTATCAATTAGATACTTAACATTAAATTCTTCAATGTCACTATCTAAATAATTATTGGCAAAATCAATTGCAATCCTATTAGAAAACACCAACCCATCTAACAAGGAATTGCTTGCAAGCCTGTTTGCTCCATGCAAAGCTGCACATGCTACTTCGCCAGAAGCATAGAGGCCTCTTATCGAAGTTCTGCCTTTTAAGTCAACAGATATACCCCCCATTAAATAATGAGCAGCAGGGTTGACAGGTATCAATCCTTTTTCTATGTCTATACCATGTTTAATCAAGTTACTATATATATATGGGAATCTACTACTAAAATCAATCCCTTTATCTCTCAATGGGTTTATATCTAAATAAACACATTCGTGCCCATTCTCTTGAAGTTCTTTAATGATTGCCTTTGCTACAACATCTCTGGGTTCTAGCTCAGCTCTAACATATTTATCTTTCATAAATCTTTCACCTAAGTGATTTACTAAATAGGCACCTTCGCCTCTTACTGCCTCAGAAATTAAAAATGTAGGTTTGCCTTTTTTAGACAAGGCTGTAGGGTGAAACTGAACAAAACCCATATTCATCATCTCTGCCCCAGCTCTGTATGCCATTGCTAGACCATCAGCAGTTGCTACTTCAGGATTGGTAGTGTTTATGTAAATTTGCCCTAATCCGCCTGTTGCAATAACAGTGGCCTTACTTCTGTATATAATGTTTTCGCCATTTTTATCCACTAACACACCATAACACTGATCATGATGCGTTAATATGTCAATAGCAAACCCTTCTACTACATGTATATTAGGATGTTCTAAAACAGCATCTTGTAAAGATCTAGCTATTTCTCTCCCAGTTTGATCTCCATCACTATGTAAAACTCTTCTTTTGCTGTGCCCACCTTCTTTTGTTAAATGGACCATACCATCTTCAACATCAAAGTGAGTCCCTATCTCCATCAGTTCCTTCACCAGCGTTGGTCCTTCTTTGACCATAGCTTTAACAGCTTCTATATTACACAAACCTTTACCAGCATCCACTGTATCTTCCACATGCTTTTGGTATGAGTCATGTATTAAATCTAGTACTGCAGCAATTCCACCTTGAGCATACCTGGTATTACTTTCTTGCCAGTCTTTGGTAATAATGATGACATCGCTGCCTAATATAGCTGCTTTGTATGCAGTAAATAAGCCAGCTACGCCACTACCCAATACCACTAGTGAAGATTCAATTTGCTTAATATTTGCTGAATCAAAGTTTACAAGATACCTTACATCCATAATCTAGATAACCTCTAACATTCTCTCCAAAGCTATTTTAGCCTTTTTTGCTATTTCTTCATCTACTGTAATAACTGGCCCTAGTTCTCTTAGTGCTCTCTCTACTTTTGGCAATGTTGTCAATTTCATGTTTGGGCATACTAGCTTTTTAGAAGCTAGTATAATCTCTTTATTTTGGTTGTCTTTTTTGAGCTGATGTAACAGTCCCATTTCAGTTACTATAATATATTGTGTGAAATCAGTTTCTGTAACATATTTTATCATCTTCGCTGTACTTCCAACATAATCAGACATTTTTAAAACTTCCGGCCTACACTCAGGGTGTGCTACAACTTTGGCATTTGGATATTCATTCTTAATTTTTGTGATATCTTCAGGCAATACATTATCATGCGTATTGCAATATCCTGGCCATAAAATTACTTCTCTATTAGCTTGCTTGGCAGCATAGTCACCCAGGTTTTTATCTGGTACAAAAATTATCTCTCTATCTTTTGGAATCTGTTCAAAAATTTTAACAGCATTTGATGAAGTACAACAATAATCGCTTTCCGCTTTTACTGCTGCTGTAGTATTTACATAAGATACTACTACAGCATTTGGATGCTCTTTTTTTAGTTTTGCAAGATCTTTTGCATCTGCCATATCTGCCATAGGGCATCCTGCACCTTCTTCAGGTAATATTACTTTCTTATCTGGTGAAAGTATTGCTGCACTTTCTGCCATAAAGTGAACGCCGCAAAAAATAATAACATCTGCAGTGCTTTGTGATGCTTGTTGAGCAAGGCCAAACGAATCTCCTACATAATCAGCAATATCTTGAATTTCTGGTCTTTGGTAATAATGTGCCAAAATAATTGCATTTCGTTCTTTCTTTAATCTATTTATTTCTTTATAATACTGTTGAGCTATACTTTTATTCATAATTTCCACCTCAAATACTTTAATACTTACTCCCAACTCATTTTAGCATAAGACATCTTAATGTCAATGGCAACCATAATACATAGATTTATAGCAAAAGATAAAGGAGATGGAATATTGTATCCTCAAAACTTAAATTTTAGAACTAAATTTTTTATGATATTAGCAACTATTTTAATAATAATTATAGGAAATATTATTCTTTTGGCCCTTCCACAAACTAAGGGCTTTCTAATTGATGATTTAGAAGCTAGTACCATAATGACTTTTGATAGGATTCATTATCGACTTAACTCAGAATACCTATTATCATTTCCAAACAAAGGTTACTTAGTGCCAATTGAAATGAACTCAAACCCTTTAGGGTTTGCAATTTTTGCTGAAGGGAATATAGCGTATGAGGATGATGTTTATGGGGTTAAAGAAACTTACATTTTCGTCCAAGAAGAAGAGTACTATGATATTTTAGGTAATTTATTTTTGCAAAATAGTGATGAAACATTTTTTGTTGATACTACTAATAACGCTTTGTCCAGCGCACTTGAAACGACAGCTTACTTAGAGTTGCCGATAGGAAAAAAATATTATCCAATGAGTGAAGAACAAGGAAATATTATTATATATCAAGATAGAGAGTTTGTTAATTTAACACATAACACTAGTAGTGTTCTAGACTATAATATTTACTACCTAACAGCAATATTGCACGTGTTATTTTTAATAGCACTTGGTTATGTAATTCTACTTATTACAGATAAGAGAGTTGCGCCTGAGATAAATAGAAGCCTTGATGTAAAATTTGTAAGTTATCGACCATTACAACTAGTTATCCTAACAACTTTTTTTTGGCTAGGTGCCTTAAAGCTAAATGGCGACTTGTTCACTGTTCAAATACTCCTTATGGCAAGTATGACTTATATTCTTTACTACTTACTAAAAATCGATAATAAAAGACCCTTTGATTTAAGACTTATAAACTTTTCCATAGGCGATTTTGTCATATTGCCAATAATTATTGGGCTTATGGGTTATTTAATCTTTGGGAACACATCAATTACATTAAGGCATTTTTCTTTTGATTTTGATCTCCTCAATGTTTTTTTCATAATTACTAGTTTCTTATGGATTTCATTTGTAGCTTTAAGCTTTATTCCATTTATATTAAGAGAATTGGATTACGAAAAACATGAAAACACATTAGCAATTATCTATTGCTTGATTGTGTATTTTGCTTTTATAAGTATATCCGGGAGGCCTTTTAATTTATTCACTTTACTTAATGGTATGGTTTTTATTCCATTATATACAATAACCTTAAACATGTACGGGAAAAGGTTATATAATTTCATACCTCCACTTACTACAATCCTAGTTGTAAAACTCCTCATTAATACTATAAGATAAAATAAATCCTAAGCCTAGGCTTAGGATTTATTATTTTATTTAGAATATTTAGAACAATCCTACGATTGTACCATCTTCTTTTATGTCCATATTTTCTGCTGCTGGCACACTTGGTAGTCCTGGCATAGTCATGATAGAACCAGCTAATGCTACAACAAACCCTGCTCCTGCAGATACTCTAACGTCTCTAATTCTAATTTTGAACCCAGTAGGTGCATTGATTTTCTTAGGATCATCTGAGAAAGAATACTGTGTCTTCGCCATACAAATTGGGAAATGTCCATATCCTAATTTCTCATAAGACTTAAGCTTGTTTCTAGCTTTTTTATTTATAATAACACCATCAGCTCTGTAAATCTCTTTAGCAATCTTTTCAATTTTTTTATCAAGAGGTAATTCATTTTCATATAAAGGCTTGAAGTTTGCTTTTCCTTCTTCAATTACTTCAATTACTTCTTTTGCTAAATCAACTCCACCTTCGCCACCTTTAGCAAACACCTCTGATAATGCTACTCTTACTCCAAGCTCATCACATACTTCGTGTACAACTTCGATTTCTTTTTCTGTATCAGTAGGGAACCTATTGATAGCTACTACAGGAGTTACACCAAACTTTTTAAGATTTTCAACATGTCTTTCTAAGTTAGCAAATCCTTCTTTTAAAGCTTCAACATTCTCTTCATCTAAATCTTTCTTAGATACGCCACCATTCATTTTTAATGCTCTAATAGTTGCAACAAGAACTACAGCATCAGGTTTGAATCCAGCAAATCTAGACTTAATATCAAAGAATTTCTCAGCACCTAAGTCTGCTCCAAAACCAGCTTCTGTTACAAAGTAATCAGCTAATTTAAGGCCAATCTTTGAAGCTACGATACTATTTGCTCCATGAGCTATGTTAGCAAAAGGTCCACCATGAATAAACACTGGTACATGCTCTAAAGTTTGAACTAAGTTTGGATTAATTGCGTTCTTTAATAAAAGAGCCATAGCTCCTTGTGCTTTTAGGTCTCCACATGTTACAGGGTCTCCATCTCTATTAAATGCAACAATCATCTTACTTAATCTTTCTTTCAGATCTTGTAAGTCAGAAGCTAAGCATAAAATTGCCATAACTTCAGATGCTACTGTAATATCAAAATGATCTTCTCTAGTTAAACCGTTGTTATTTAGACCTACAACGATATCTCTTAGAGCTCTCTCATTCATATCCATTACTCTATTGATAACAATATTCCTTGGATCTATATTAAGTTTGTTCCCTCTATATAAATGATTATCTAGCATTGCGCATAATAAGTTATGAGCTGTTTGAATTGCAGGGATATCTCCTGTAAAATGTAAATTAATGTCTTCCATTGGGACTACTTGTGAATACCCGCCACCTGCAGCTCCACCCTTCATTCCCATGCATGGGCCTAAAGAAGGCTCTCTTACTGCCATCATTGTTTTCTTGCCTAACTTAGATAATGCTTGGCCAAGACCAATTGTAGTAGTAGTTTTTCCTTCACCAGCTGGTGTCGGAGTTACTGCTGTAACTAAGATTAGTTTACCATCTGGATCATTCTTAATTCTATCCCAAATTTTAAGATTAACTTTAGCCTTATACTTACCATATAATTCTAGTTCGTCTTCATTAATACCTATTTGTTGTGCTATTTGATCAATTGGATCCATTTTTGCTTCTTGAGCAATTTGTACATCACTTTTCATCCTATTACCTCCTATTAATTATTAACATATTTATTATACCATTAAAAGACTTTTCATAAAATATTTAAATTAACTTTTATTAATCTTTTTGCTTATTAATCAAGTCTTCTAATAATCCCTAACGGCGTTTGCTCATCAGTTTGCCCTAAAGGATTATCATCAATTATTTTTTCTACTAACTCTTTATCTAATCCCTTTGAAGCTCCTATAACCCATGCCCCTGCAATATCATTAACATCAACTATGCAAGCATAGCAAGCTATTTCATTTGCAATGTCTTCTGAGATGCCTTGGGGATTTTTGGGCCCTAAAACTACCATCTTGTTAAATGGGGGAATAGCATATTTTACAGGGCCATCAATTAAAGCCGCTTGCATGCCTGCTACTCTATAAAAATCCCCTTCTCTTTTAAATACCTTCTTACTTATTACATGAACACCAGCTGCCAAAAGAATTCTAATCAAACCACATTCTCTAATAGCCATCTCCATAGTATGAGGGCATCCTAGCCCAATGCCATAAGGAACCTTCTTGACATACTTTGATAAAAACCTAGCAAAAAAACTAGGGTCAATCTCATCTAGGAAGTATGCTCTTCCTTGACTTGCTGCTGTTGCTTTCTCACTTATAAAAACAATATCATCTTTCTCTACTACTTCTTTAGTATATTTACTAACTACTTCAACAATATTTTCACCAGATTGTATCAGATGAGTACGCACAGGCATCCGTGCATACTTTACATTGTTTACTTCAACTACAGTAGCAGGGAAAGGTAAGTCCCTAATATCCACTTGAGACATCTCCTTTTTTGAGATTACTAACTTATAGTATTATAACAAAGATTTGCCTTAATAAGAACAAAAAAAGCCAGCATAATACTGGCTTTAATTAAATAGTTTCATATTTTGTTTGAATCTTTGGCTTATCATTTACAAACTTCAAAAAGTCGTCTGCTTTAAGAATCTCATTATCTAGCAATTCCTGTGCTACTGCATGTAGTTGTTCAATGTGCTCTTTTAATACATCTTCAGCCTTCTTATAGCCTACATTGATAATTTTTTGCACTTCTTCATCAATCAGAGCAGACACTTCGTCACTATGCATATGCTCTCTTGCAATATCTCTTCCCAAGAAAACTTCATCTGACTTCTGTCCATATGTAATTGGTCCAAGTCTCTCACTCATACCATACTCAGTTACCATAGCTCTCGCCATCTCAGATACTCTTCTAATATCATCACTTGCACCTGTTGTTATATCATCAAAAATAAGCTTTTCTGCGATTCTTCCGCCAAGTGCATAAGCTATTCTATCATAAAACTCAGACCTGGTAACATAGCTGACATCTTCTTTTGGCAATGCCATAGTAAAGCCACCAGCTTTTCCACGAGGAATTATTGTAATTGTATGTATCGGATCCATATGAGGCATGTAGTGCCCTACTATTGCATGTCCAGCTTCGTGGTATGCAGTAATTTTTCTACTCGTCTCATTATCTACCCTTATTTTCTTAGGAGGACCAGCCATAACTCTACTTATCGCTTCTTCTAAGTCTTCCATCTCAATTATCTTTTTGTCTTGTCTAGCTGCCAAAAGTGCTCCTTCGTTTAAAAGGTTCTCTAAATCAGCAGCTGTAAATCCAGGAGTGCTTCTAGCTAAAACATTCAAAACAACATTTTCATGTAAAGGTTTCTTCTTACTGTGTATAGCCAATATAGCTTCTCTTTCTTTAATATTAGGCCTTCCAACAAATGTCTGTCTATCAAATCTTCCTGGTCTTAACAATGCAGGATCAAGAATATCTGGCCTATTTGTTGCAGCCATAATAATAACACTTTCGTTAATCTCAAAGCCATCCATCTCAACTAATAGTTGGTTTAATGTCTGCTCTCTTTCATCATGTCCGCCACCAAGACCTGCTCCTCTATGTCTACCTACTGCATCAATCTCATCAATAAATAGAATACATGGTGCATTTTTCTTTGCATTTTCAAACATGTCTCGTACTCGTGAAGCACCTACACCAACAAACATTTCTACAAAGTCTGAACCACTTATACTAAAGAATGGTACACCTGCTTCTCCAGCAACTGCTCTTGCCATATAGGTCTTACCAGTACCTGGAGGTCCATAAAGTAAAATACCTTTAGGAATTCTAGCTCCCATTTCTATAAACTTCCCTGGTTTCTTAAGGAAAGCTACAATCTCAGTAAGCTCTTCTTTTACTTCCTCATAACCAGCAACATCAGCAAATGTAATCTTTGATCTTGAAACTTCATGTAGTTTAGCCCTACTTTTACCAAAGCTCATTGCCTTGCTACCTCCGCCTTGTGAGCGATTTATAAAGAAGAACCAAACACCAATAATTAGTGCAAAAGGCAGTATATAAGAAAGAGCTACAGTCCACCAAGGTGCTCCTGGTGATGGCTGATATTCTAACTTAGGAATGTTTTCTTTCATCAAGTTGCGTAATGCTTCATCTTCTGGTGGTAGATATATCTCAAATTGAGATCCATCAGTATATTCACCCTTACCATAATTACCTTCAATAACTAAAGAATGTACCATCCCGTTTTCTACTTGCTTATTAAATGTCATGTAGTCTGGACGGGATACATCATCACCTGTTAAAGTAAAGTAATTAATAAGAGACAAAGCAATTATAATTAATAATATATATACACTAGCTGTGCGAACTTTCTTGTTCAAACGCAGCGGCCCCCTCTCTGTTACCTAAAAACTCTTTTATATTCTAACATAGCTACTTGTAACTAACAATTGTTTTACTAGATTATTAACCTTTATATATCTTAGGATCAAGAATTCCTATAAAAGGTAGTTGTCTATAGTGCTCATCATAGTCCAAGCCATATCCTACCACAAATTCATCTGGAATGATAAACCCATAATAGTCTGGACATGCTTCATGTACTCTTCTTTCTTGTTTATTCAACAAAGTACATACCTTTATTGATGAAGGATTGCGCTGTTCTAAGATCTTCCTCAAATACTTCAAGGTTAGTCCACTATCCACTATGTCTTCAACAATTAAAACATGCTTACCTGTAATATCTTCATCAAGATCTTTCAATAAGCGAACAACACCACTAGACTTCGTTTGACTACCATAACTACTAACAGCAATCGTGTCTACTTTCACTGGAATACTAATATTTCGCATTAAATCAGCGGTGAAAATTATGGACCCTCTCAGTACGCATACTAAAAGTACTTCTTGCCCTTTGTAATCCTCACTTATTAACTGTCCCATTTCTTTTACTTTTTCTTGAATTTCTTCTTCTGTAAGTAAGATTTTGCTTATATCTTTTTCCAATTTGGCACCTCCAAGATTTTACACTTTATTATTTCACTTGATCTTTCGTTTATCAATGCATGATTAGATCTTCTCAAACCAATAACTGCAAGTATCTTTCCATTGTCATCTACTAATAGTGGCACACTATCTCTAATGTGGTGTGGAATCTTTTCATCAATCATAAAATCTTTTATCTTCTTTGTTCCAGAAAAATTAAACGGCGTAAAACGATCACCTTTTATTCTTGTTCTTATATGGAGTGGTAGGCTTAGTTCTTCTTTATCAAATGCATACTCACTTTTATCAATATTTACATCTTTAGTTTCATAAAAGGTCATTATAGTTTGCGAAAACTCAACTTGCTTTCCCAACTGGACTGTTACTTCAGTTAGAGGATCACTATCAAAATGTCCTTTCTTATATAAGTAAAAGTCGTCATAAATTTTTTCTGCCACTATATTTTTTGGCAGGTTTATAGAAAACCCATGGGCAGATTTTACCACATCTATCATTTCAATACTATGATTAAATGTTAGCATTTCAACATTTCCTATTAGTTTTTCATAAGCGAGCCTAACGAGTCTTAATTGAATTGCTATATCTTCACTGATAATACTTTCCGCTTTAGCTCTTAGTGCGGTCTTTTCATCACTAAAGAATGCATCAAAAACTTTTTTCACATAAGCGTTTATAAAATCATTATCTTTATCAATTATTCTTGCTGTGTTATATAAAGCTTGGATAATATTAGGATTGTACTCCTTTTCAATTACAGGAACTAGATTGTGTCTTATATGATTTCTGACATAATCATCTTCTAAGTTTGACTTGTCTAATCTATAATCAATCTTTTCGTCATTTAGAAACTTTTCAATGTCTTCTTTCTCAATATGAAGAATAGGCCTATATATGCCTACACCATTTTTAGCTTCATGTGTCTTCATTCCAGATAATCCATTCATTCCTGAGCCTCGGAGCAAATTAATCAGCAAAGTCTCAGCTTGATCATTTTTGTTATGTCCAAAAGCTAACCCTACAGCATTAATTCTCTTCACTTCATCAAATAAAAACTCTAATCTATACTTTCTACATACTTCTTGACTTGACCCTTTTTCTGTTTTCATAATATTTGGGATATCTATTCTCTTGATAGTGCAAGGGATTTTAAGTTTTGCTGACAGCTTACTAACAAATAGAGAATCTCCTAGTGAATCCTCCCCTCTAAGCATATGATCAACATGTACTACATGAATGTTAAAACCTGCAGTTTTAGATAATTCATTCATGACAATCAACAAGAATACCGAATCAGGACCACCACTTGTAGCAATAATTATTGTTCCATTTTCTGGCCAGTTAAATCTACACTTTAAATCATCAGTAAATTTTTCAAGATTTCCTTTGTTCATATTATTTCCCTTCTTACAAATCTTGCTTTAAATATGACTAAAAAGTTACAAAAAATTGTGGTATTTGACTTTATAATAATTAAAAGCACTTTGTATTCACAAAGTGCTTTACTGACTTTTGGTGGCGGCGACTGGAGTCGAACCAGTGGCCTTACGGGTATGAACCGTATGCTCTAGCCAACTGAGCTACACCGCCTTATTTTATAATTTGGTGGCGGGGGTAGGACTCGAACCTACGACCTCCGGGTTATGAGCCCGACGAGCTACCAACTGCTCCACCCCGCGACGTGACGATGTTAAATATATCATAGAGAAATATTATTGTCAATGCTATTTTTCAAAAATTTTCTTATTATTACTCCTTCAAGTAAACATGTAGATCTAACTTTAATTTTGTCTAATTTAAAGTATTTCATAGTTTCAAGTAATATAAGAATTCCTGCTATGATATTGTTGGCTCTTTGGGGAGGAATCATTCCCTTTAACAGAAATCTATCTTCCTCATCCAATTGCATTATATATGATAACACATTATTAATCATATTGTAAGTAAGAATTGTATTATTTATTTCATTTGCAGAATAAACTTCTAATTGCTTCTCAATTGAGGCTAATGTTGTTATGGTACCTGCAACACCTACTGCAGCTGTAATTGCACTAGAGGCTATGTTTTGTTTACACCAAACAGAATGTATGTACTCTCTTGCATCTTTTATTTCTTCTTTAGTGGGTGTTAGCTTTTCTGGCCAGAAACTGCTTTTAAGTCTAGCAGCGCCAAGCAACACACTTGCACTGCGAAGTTTCTCCTGATGGTAATATATTATCTCAGTGCTCCCTCCGCCTATATCCAGTACTGCACTTGAATGATCATCGTCATTTTGCTTTGCCCCTAGATAACTATATAAAGCTTCATCTTCTTCACTTATTATTTCTATTAATAGTCCCGTTTTCATATATGCTTCTTCAATAAACTCTTTAGCCTTATAAGCTGTTCTCAAAGCACTAGTTCCAAGACAAAAGTAATCAGAGCAATTATGCTCACTAATTCTCATTGAGAATTCCCTTAAAGCATTGATTGCCCTAGTTTTTGTAGTTTGTTCAATTTTGCCTTGATCCTTAGTTAAAGATTCGCCAAGTCTCACCATAATATGGCTTCTATAGAGTTCTTCCATAGTGAAATCACTTATACTAGCTATTAGGAGTCTAAATGAATTACTACCACAATCTATAACTGCTACATTTTTCATTATTCCCCTATTCCTCTAGCAGGTACAAAGACTATATCATCTTCTCCTACCATACCATATTCGTTTCTAGCTACATGCTCAATATAATCTTTATCATTTAGTCTATTTATCTCTTCTTGGAGATTCCTAGTTTGATCTTGTATATCTCTTATGTTTTCTTCTAATTCTGATTTTTGATCATTAAGAGAGTTTAATTGCTGCTGTTGATGCAAGAAAAGTCTGCCTGCAAAAAAGATAAATGTGCATAACAAAGCTACCGATATAAATCTTTTTAGTTTTGTTGCTAAAGAAGAGCTACTCGTATCTCCTGCTACTTCTCTACCCTGCCTATTAGCTGAGTTATATTCATTAGCTTTCTTTTTGAACATAGCAATCACCCCTCTCTTATTATTATAATAACCTTTTTCATCTATCATAAGCAAGCGAATTAAATTATTATATAACTAAAAAGGAGCTATTAAGCTCCTAAATAACATGTTTTTCTTGTTTTACTTTATACATAGTACTTGCTTGTTCTTTTGATGCGTGACTGAGTGTTTCGCACACTTCAAAAACAACTACTTTACTACCAAAGTCTATCTCTAACTCGTCCCCAGACTCCACATCATTTCCTGCCTTAGCAACTCTTCCATTTATTTTTACTTTTCCTTGATCACAAACAGATTTTGCTAGTGTTCTTCTTTTAATTATTCTAGATATTTTTAAAAATTTATCAAGTCTCATAAATTAATCTTTTTTTGTGGCTTCTTTAAGATTTTTGCCAGCTTTAAAAGATGGTACATAATGAGCAGGAATATATACTTTTTCTTCTGGATCTCTTGGATTATGACCTTGACGGCCTCTTCGCAACCTTCTTTCAAATGTCCCAAACCCTACAAGTCTCACACTTACACCTTCAGCAACGCAATCAGTAATCTCGTCAAAAGTTGCACTAACGACTTCATTTACTAATTTGTTAGTCATATCTAACTTATCAGAAACTCGTTTAACTAATGCACTCTTATTAATTACTGGATTGTTCTCTTCAATACTCATTTTGCTCATACTAACTCCTCCTATTTATAGCTCTTTAGCTTGATTCCAGTATTCGTCTAATTCTTCTAATGTATAATCTTCAAATTCTTTATTTTGCTTTTTAACTTGTTCTTCGATGTATCTGAATCTTTTTTTGAACTTTCTAATGGTACTTATTAAAGCAGATTCTGCATCAACATTAATAAACCTAGCAAGATTCACTACAGCAAACAAAACATCCCCTAATTCATCTAAATGCTCGGTTTTTTCTGCACTCTTAAGCTCATTAATTTCTTCTTCGACTTTCGCCCATACATCATCAATATTATCCCAATCAAATCCTACTCTAGCAGCTCTCCTTTGTATCTTATCAGCTTGAAGCAAAGCTGGCAAGGTTGATGGAATATTATCCATCATACTTGGATTTATTTCTTCTTTTTCTTCTAGCTTTATTTGCTCCCAGTTCTTTAGAACCTCTTTTGAAGTACTTGCTTTAGTATCTCCAAAAACATGAGGATGTCTTCTAATCATTTTCTTTACTATACTATTTACAACATCTTTATAGTTAAAATAACCAGCCTCATCTGCAAGGACTGCATGAAAAGCAATTTGCAATAATAAATCACCAAGTTCTTCACATAAGCCATTCATATCTCCTAATTGAATCGCTTCTAAAACTTCATAAGCCTCCTCTAGCAGTGCTGTTTGTAAGGATTCATGACTTTGCTCTTTATCCCACGGGCACCCTGATGGAGATCTTAAATCTCTCACAATCTTAATCAAGTCATAAAAACTATCACTAACATTTGTCTTTGGAACATAAACACTAGTCAGATGGTTAAAGTCATGCCAATCTAACTCTGCTAATTGTGTCTTAATAATCTTTTCTTGATCAGTAATTCCTGCTGCTTGTATTATTATAACATTAGTCTCAGCAGGATATAAATCTAATAAATGCAGTTTCAAATCACTAGCTATGAGTTTATTAAAAGTTTGTGTAATAATTAACTCTTGGCCAACATAAAATTCCTTTTCAGGCATATCTAGTGCATCTAGAACAATTAGACCCTTTGCCTGACTAACCTTAAGAGATGCACTTATAGCTTCAAGAGCACTAACTGAAGAAATAATCTCAATCTCGATATCTTCCTCTCTTGCCTTTTCAATTAACCGATCCACTGTTGACTCTAAAACTAGTGGATTTCCTGGTACTGCATATTGCACAACTTGATGCTCTCTTGCTTTGCTAATAATATATTCAGTAATATTTTCATATACTTCATCAAAATTCATTGCAGTAACATAAAACTTGTCACAACTGGTATATTCAATACCTCGCAATGAGAACTCATTAACTAAAGGATGCTTAGCTGTTCTGAGAATCAAATGCGTTTCATCTTGCAATAAATTATATGCTCTTAATGTTAAATCATCAAAATTTCCTGGTCCTAAACCAATTATTTGTATTTTCATTTTACTCCCTCAATAGTCGTAACTTTAGCAGATATGGAGATGTTCTCTTGCCTATAAATGGGATCATTTCATATTCTTGCACACTAAAAACTTTTAGTATGAAAAGCATCGCTACATATACAACTCCCGCACTTCCTATTGCGAAAAGCGTTGATAGAGTATTTCCCAAACCAAGATTGCTAACAAATGAATATCCAAAATGAGCAACTATTGACATACCTAATGCTGAGGCTAGTGGCATAATTGCCATGTTTCTAAAATCAATCTTCGTATTTGTCAAATCACAAACTGCCTTTAAGTTTAGTGCAGAAGAAACTCCATAAGCAGCTATTGAGCCAATTGCAGCTCCATGTATATTAATTGCTGGTATCGCAGTAAGTGTAAAGTTGAAAATGACCTTTACTATACCCCCTATAAGCAAATTCCTAACTGGTATCCCTGTATGCCCAAGCCCTTGTAAGATACCTGAACAAGTTTGATGAAGGGTTAAAAATATTACTGCAAAAGCCACAATCTCTAATATGGATGCCGCACTTGTACTACCATACAATAGCTGTACAATTTGACTTGACAATATGCTTAGTCCAAAGCCAGCAGGTATTCCTATTAACAGAATGAATTTTATTGCCATTTGTGAGTTTTTCTGAACTTCCTTCCACCTACCTTTAGAACTAGCATGTGAAATTAATGGTACAAGACTCGTCGCAAGAGCAGCTGCTAGCATTGATGGTAAGTTTATTAAAGGAATGGCTGCACCTGTTAAATCACCATACATTCTTGTAGCATTTTCGACTGCTATTCCAGCTACTTGAAGCCTCCTTGGAACCAAGAAAGTGTCAATTCCACTCATCACTGGCATTATCATTGCACCAATTGTTATAGGTATAGAAAACTGTAGCACTCTTTTAATTAACTGCTTGTTTGTTCGGTTTGACACTTCGGGATACTTTGAAGTTAAATCATTTATAGATTTTCTTTGTCTAAAATAAACCATTAAGACAACCACTAATCCAGCTAACGCACCTATAACCGGCCCAAATGAAGCACCTGCAGCAGAATATTCAACTGGGGCATTAATATTTGCGAAATAATAGGCTAGTACTAAAACTGTTATCACTCTTGCTACTTGCTCAAAAAACTGAGAAATGGCTGTTGGCCACATACTTTGAAGTCCTTGGAAAAATCCTCTGTAGGAAGCCATAAGTGCAACAACTACTATAGCTGGAGCAACTGCCATCAAAGGATAATATGCTCTTGGTTCACCAATTAAGTTATTCGCAATAAAAGAAGCAGAGAACAGTAAGAGTATTGTTGCAAAAAGCCCGATACCAGTCAGTAGAGTCGTAGCGACTTTAAAAACCCTTCGTGCTTCCCCAACTCTTTCTTTTGATATTTCTTCTGCTACTAGTTTTGATATGGCAACTGGAATGCCTGTTGCTGAAATTGACAGTAAAACATTATAAACATAGTATCCCATTTGATAAAGACCTATGCCTTCGTTTGATATCAAGCGGTACAAAGGTATTCTATAGAGAGCCCCTAGCATCCTTGATAATATTCCAGCTGCGGATAAAATAGCAGCATTCTTTATAAAAGAAGATTTCTTTTTACTTTCCATCAATACACCACCCAATACTTTAACAGCATGACTATTATACCAAATACTATGTTCATTACAAACAATTCAGCTTAATATTAGTTACTATCAAAGTCTATTTTTTCTATGACACTTTTAAGATTATTTAATTGCTTCTCAGGGGAAATGTTTTCTGAGTAGCGCAACCTCATCTTCACTTGATTATCATCAGGAATAACCTCAAGATTCTCACGGTTCTCTTCCCAAACTTTCTGAATAGCCACAGGAGAAACAGCTGAGTCTTGCGAAAAGATAAGCTCCACTTTCAATCCTTTTCCTTTAATCTCTTTTATTGAAAGCTTTTCTGCTAGAGATTTAATCTCTGATATTAATATTAGATTTCTGACTGCCATTGGAGGGTCTCCAAATCTATCTATCAACTCATCCATTACATCAAATGCATCTTCTTCTTTTTTTATGGCTATAATCTTCTTGTACATTTCAATTTTTTGTTCAGAACTAGCAATATATCTATCTGGAATGAACGCATTAACACCTAAATCTATATCTACTTCTAGTTTTTCTTTTGTAATAATCCCTTTTAGATCATTCACAGCTTCTTCTAGCAATTGCACATACAAGTCATAACCTACCTGAATCATGAATCCACTTTGTTCTGGACCTAAAATATTGCCTGCACCTCTGATTTGCATATCCCTTAAAGCAATTTTAAAACCAGAACCTAATTCTGTGAACTCTTTTATTGCATTAAGCCTTTTTTCTGCTACCTCAGATAAAACCTTATCTCTTTTATATGTAAGATAGGCATATGCTAGCCTGTCAGTTCTGCCCACTCTTCCTCTAATCTGGTATAGCTGAGCAAGGCCTAAATTGTCAGCGTCATCGATAATTAAAGTGTTAACGTTTGGTATATCAATCCCACTTTCAATAATTGTTGTGCTAACTAAAACATCATATTCTTGATTGTGAAAATCAATCATTATTTTTTCTAGCTGCCGTTCCCCCATCTGCCCATGACCTACAGCTATTCTCGCCTCTGGGATTATTCTTTCAAGCTTTGCAGCTACATGCTCGATATCTCTGACCCTATTATGTAAGTAATAGATTTGTCCATTTCTCTCTATTTCTTTTTTTATTGCATCCTCAACAACTCTATCTTGATATTCTACTACATAAGTTTGTATAGGATATCTATTTGATGGTGGTGTTTCGATAATGCTTAAGTCTCGCATACCCACCATTGACATGTGTAATGTCCTTGGTATAGGTGTAGCGCTAAGACTTAATACATCAATATTTGTTTTCAGTTCCTTTATTTTTTCTTTGTGTCTTACCCCAAATCTTTGTTCTTCATCTATAATAAGCAGCCCTAAATCCTTAAACTTTAACCTACTTGTTAGCAATGAATGTGTGCCTACAACGATATCTACTAAGCCTCTATTTAGTTTATCTATTGTACTATCATTTTCTTTCTTAGATCTAAAGCGGCTCATCATTGCAATATTAATAGGAAACTTTCTCATTCTATCTATTAATGTTTGATAATGTTGGTGAGCTAATATGGTTGTTGGTACAAGAATTGCAACTTGCTTTCCAGATGTAGCAGCTTTAAAAGCTGCTCTTAAAGCTACCTCTGTTTTACCAAACCCAACATCACCACATAGCAACCTATCCATAGGCTTATCACTTGTCATATCATGCTTAATTTCTTCTGTTACTTTTATTTGGTCCTGTGTCTCTTGATAAATAAAACTTTCTTCAAAGTCTTTTTGCCACTCTGTATCTTCAGGGAATGCATACCCTTTAGCTTTTTCTCTTTCTGCATAAAGTACAAGTAGCTCTTTAGCCATATCTTGAATAGATTGTTTTACCCGTGACTTTACTCTTTGCCATTCACTTGTTCCCAAAGAATAAACCTTAGGTTTATGTCCTTCTGCACCTACATACTTTTGCACTAAGTGAATCTGATCTATTGGAACATACAGTCTATCTTTCCCCTTATATCTAATTGAAAGATAATCTTTTTGAACTTGGTTAATCTCCATAGTTCTTATTCCTTGGTAAATACCTATTCCATGTGATACATGAACTACATAATCTCCGACTTCTAGCTCTCTGTAATCTAGCAGCCTCTTCTGTGCTTTCTCGTCAGAATCAAACCTATGTTTCCTTTTCTTTGGTTGCCCAAATATCTCAGTTTCTGTTAATAAAACTAGTTTTAACTCCGGTATTTCAAACCCTTGCATCATTCCCGTTGAGGAAATCACAAGAGTATTTTTTGGCAACTCAGATTCAATAATATCTTTTTCTAAAACATCAAAGTGCTCTTCTGAAAAATACTCTTTGACTCTTTCTATATTGTTTTTGTCAATTGACAAGATAACTGAGAACCCATTTTTAATCCAATCACGAATATCTTTTACCAAAAAATTTATTTGCCCATGATAATGATTTGCTTCTTTAGAAATAAACGTGTGTATCTTTTCTGGTTGATGACCCTTTGATTTTCTTGTCAACAATGACAATGTTAATATACACCCTAAATTTCTTGCATCTTCCACTAAATTCTCATATTCCAAAAAAGCTTTTTTTTGCGACTTCAATAAAGTCTGATCATGTTTTATTTCTTCAATAAAATCCCTGTTTTTTTCTTCTAAACGTATAGGGTCATCCCATATGGTTAGGATATCTGCTCTTGAGTGTTTGAATAAAGTTACTACATTATCTAGAAAGTAATAAGCATACGGACTATGCTTTTGACTAATACTCTTCTCTTTTATACTAGAAAGATCTTGTTTCCACGTTAAAGACATGGGATTATTACTATCACTTGCTAAACTATTATCAATTTCACTTTCTAGAAGCTTTATACCTTGCTCGTAGTTTTCGTAATTTAGCACAAGATCACTTGCAGGAAGTATCTCTACGTAGTTTGTAATTTCAACAGTTCTTTGATTGCTTACTTCAAAATATCGAATTGAATCAATCTCGTCTCCAAAAAGCTCTATTCTAACCGGATTTGAATAATTTATTGGGAAAACATCTATTATTGAGCCTCTAACACTAAACTGCGCTTTATCCTCTACCTGAATTTTTCTTTCATATCCTGCTTGTATTAGTTTTTCTATTAAACTTGTAAGATTTACTTCTTCTCCAGTGTTAATACTCAAAGACAATTCTTCTATTAATTTAGGACTTGGAATTTTCTGTGTAATAGCAGTAACAGTTGTTACAATAATGCTTCTTTCTTTTTCCATAGCGCAAAGTGCCTGTATTCTTAGCTTATTAATATCATGGCTATCTGCAAATAGTAAACTTTGCATCCTCAATTTGCTTTCTGGGAAGTAGAACACTTGCTTGGGAAAAATCTCCTCTAGTTCATTAATCCATGAAATAGCTTGCTTATCATTGCTTGCAACAATCACAGTTGTTTTTTGGATATTCTTTACAAGAGCAGCCACCAAAGCAAATCTCTGTGCGCCTGTTACTCCAAATACTGCATGTTCCCCTGTACACATTTTCAATTCTTTCTCAAGATCTTTATATGTATTTAGTTTTTCTATTTGCTTTAATATACCATGCATAATTACTGCCTTTCTTACTCACTGATATCTATATTATATTTGTTCATTGTATTATCCATTGTATTATTAGCAAAGTATATCACTGCTTCAGCTGCATGATCTATTACCTTATCAATAACCTTTTGCTCTTCAGGATAAAACTTACTTAACACATGATTTATTTGATCATACTCTGGAGCTCCAATGCCTAGCCTCATCCGATTAAACTCATTAGTTCCTAAAGAATTAATAATAGATTTTATTCCATTATGCCCACCAGCACTTCCTTGCTTCCTAAGTCTTACTTGACCGATATTAAAATCTTTATCATCATAAATAACTAATAAATCATCCATATCTAATTTATAAAAATCTACCACTTCTCTTACTGCTTGTCCACTTCTATTCATAAATGTCAGAGGCTGAACCAAAAGTATTGTCTCTCCCTTAACTTGAGTCTTTGCAAAGATACTATTAAACTTCTGTTGAGTTGTATCAACATTTAGTTTTTCTGCAATTTTTGCAATAACATTAAACCCTAAATTGTGCCTAGTTCCTTCGTATTTCTTCCCTGGGTTTCCCAGGCCTACTATACATTTCACATCTAAAACCCCTTTTGTCTAAAAAAGAAGCCGGTTAGCCGGCTTCTTTAGCTTTATAATTAGCTTAGTTGAATAATGCACTAACTGATCTTTCCTCAAAAATTCTTGTTATTGCATCTGAGAAAACACATGCAACTGATAAAACTTTAATTTTCTCAATCTCTCTAGCCTCTGGTTTCAAAGGAATCGTATTAGATACAACCAATTCCTTTAGAGCACTATCTTTTACCCTTTCTATTGCTGGTCCTGATAAAACAGGATGAACGCAAGCTGCATATACCTCTTCTGCTCCAAGGTCTTTTAGAGCTTGAGCACCTTTTGTCAATGTCCCTGCTGTATCAATTATGTCATCTATCATTATAGCCTTTTTCCCTTTTATATCACCTATAACATTCATAACTTCAGCTTGATTAGCCTTTTGGCGTCTTTTGTCAATAATTGCTAGTGGAGCTTTAAGTGCTACTGCTAGATGTCTTGCCCTTACAATCCCACCATGGTCTGGAGCTACTACTACAACATCATCATTGTTTTTAAAACCTTTGTCTATGAAATACTCTGCAAAAATATTCCTTGAAAACAGATTATCTACAGGGATATCAAAGAAACCTTGGATCTGGTCTGCATGTAAGTCCATAGTTAAGACTCTATCTGCACCTGCTACAGAAATTATATTAGCAACCAATTTTGCTGTGATTGGATCTCTTGCCTTTGTCTTTCTATCCTGTCTGGCATAACCAAAGTATGGTATAACTGCAGTTACTGATTTAGCAGATGCTCTCTTTAAAGCATCGATATAAATAAGTACTTCCATTAAATGTTCTGCTGCTGGCATATGTGTAGGCTGGATTATAAATGCATCGCACCCTCTTACACTTTCATCAATTTGAACACTTTTCTCGCCATCACTAAATCTTAATAGACTACTTTTAGCAAGTTCTAACCCACAACACTCTGTAATTTCTTTTGCTAATTCAGGGTGTGCTGTACCAGTAAAAATTTTAAGTTTCTTTTGAATGTCCATATCAAAGCCCTCCATAACTAGCTTTATTTTCTTAAGTTTTCCCTCATATCTCTTCTCTTTTTCGCCCAAAAATCTTTATTCACTTGCACACTTCTTGCAATTGCTAGCGCATTGCTTGGAACATCTTTTGTTATAGTTGAACCCGCAGCCACTAATGAACCTTTCCCAATTCTAACTGGGGCCACTAAATTCACATTACAACCTACAAAAGCATCATCTTCAATAATAGTTTCATATTTGTTAAAACCATCATAATTAACGACTATAGTTCCTGCGCCTAAATTCACTCTCTCACCGATTCTTGTATCTCCTACATAGGTAAGATGAGGTATCTTTGAATTCTTACCTACTATAGAATTTTTGACTTCTACAAATTGTCCTACTTTTGCACCATTCTCTACTACAGTATTTGGCCTGATATAAGAGTATGGGCCAATTGTAGCATTGTTTTTTATATTTGCTGAGAACAAGCTGGACCTATTAACTGTTGTATTGTCTCCAATTTCACAGTTATTTAAATGAGTATAAGGGCCTACCTCACAATTCATACCTATTGTACTACTTCCAGTGAGATATGTAAAAGGTAAAATTGTTGTATCTCTGCCTATTTTCACATCTCTCTCTATAATCGTTGTTAAGGGATCTATGATGGTTACACCAGAGTACATTAATTCTTCTAGATATTCTTGATTCAGTAGCTTTTCAGCTTTTGAAAGCGCTAGTCTATCATTAATATTCAATGTTTCTTTTTCATCATTAATATACACAGCCTTGACAGTTTTATTAACTCCACTTAAATATTTCACTGTATCAGTTAAATAATATTCCTTTTGTGCATTTTTATTGTCAATCTTCTTAATACTCTCAAGTAAAGCCTCTCCAGTATAGCAACTCAATCCAGTCCAAACTTCTTTTACTAGCTTTTCTTCTTTACTTGCATCTTTTTCTTCAACAATTTTTTCAATATGGCCTTCTTCTGATTTTATTATTCTTCCATAACCAAAAGGGTTTTCTTTTACTGCAGTTAAAAGTGTTGCATCAGCGCCATCTTGATGAGCAAGTAACATTTTTTCTAGTGATTCCTTTGTAATGAGAGGACCATCTCCGAGTAAGATCATAATATCAGAATCAATGTTATTCTTTATGAAATCTTCTGCTTGCATAACAGCATGTCCAGTTCCTAACTGTTCATGCTGGTATACATATATATAATCTTCCCCTAATCTTTCTCTCATAATTTCAGCGTCATTACCAATTATCAAAGCTATATCATTAGCCCCAGCAACCTTAGCTGCATCTATTACATATCTTATGATTTCTTTCCCTCTTAACATATGTAAATTCTTATTTAAGTCTGATTTCATTCTAGTACCTTTTCCTGCTGCCAAGATCAGAGCAACTATTTTTCTCTTCATAATATCCTTGTATGATATAGTCATAGACTAAATCATACTCTCCTTTCCATTTTGTTAACTCATATATTAATATTATAGCAAAAGTGTTCGCAAAATATCTTTGTTATAATAATCTCTCTGAAAAAATAGGTTAAGAAAAGGCATAATCCCTTTCTTAACCTATTATCCTTACTCTGAAGCACTAGCTTCAGGAATGCTTCGATACTCCATCATTATAGTATCATGAATTAGCTCTCTCATTTTCGAACAGATTGGATGTGCAACATCTTTGTAACTACCATTAGGCATTTTCCGACTCGGCATTGCTACAAAAAATCCGTCGTTGCCTTCTATTACACGCAAGTCATGAATTACGAATAGCTCATTAAATGTTACAGATGCTATTGCCTTCATGCGCCCAGAATCATCTACTTTGCGTATGCGAACCTCAGTAATGTGCATTAATCTAGTCCTTTCTTTGGTACATTTCCTAAATATTCTATATAACTCGTCAATTTCCTGCTATAAATTACTTAGTTTATAAAATTTAATAAATATTGGAAACTCTCAAAGAAATTTCTTGTTTATCTACATCAACTCTGTCTAACTCCATAAATGATACATACTTATCTACAAGTTTCTTTGTTGGCTCTTTTGTAGCTAATAAAACTCCAACTCCAACCACTTTAACATCAAACTCTTCCATCAGCTCCATCAGGCCATTAATAGTCCCGCCAGCTCTCATAAAATCATCAATAATTAAGACTTTTTCAACATTTTTTAATGATCTTCTGGCTAAAGCCATAGTTTGAATTGTTCTTGATGAACCTGAAACATAATTGATACTCATAGATGTTCCTTCAGTAATTATATGATCTCTTCTTGCTGCAATAACTGGTACATTCAAAAAATATGCTGTCGCCATAGCTAAAGGAATTCCTTTTGTCTCTACTGTAACAACTGCATCAGGTGACTCTTCAAGAAAATAATTAGCAAATAATTCCCCAAGCTGATTACAGATCCGTGGGTTGTAAATGCAATCAGTCATGTACAAGTATCCTCCTGGCAGTATCCTGTGTGGTTTTGACAGCTCTTCTACTAAATCATCTAATAATTTCCTCATTTTCCATTCTGCTATTCCAGGCAAGTATCTTACTCCGCCTGATGGACCCGCTGTTGTTATTACTTTACCACGCCCTACTTCTTCTAAAACATCTCTTACGATAGCAATATCTTCACTTATTGTAGATCTGGCAGCATTATACTCTTTAGAAAAGTCCCCTAAAGTATAGAGTTCACCTGGCGATCCTAACAGTTTTTCAACAATAGCACCTACTCGTTCACTTCTTTTCCATTTAGCCATTATACACCTCTAACTATTCCTGTATTAAATCGCTCTCCATAATTGCGTTTAGCAAACTATCTTCAGAATTGGATATATGCTCCTCAACTAAAACCTGTGCTCTTCTCTGGTCTCTATCTGCAATAGCCTCCAAAATTTGTCTATGCTCTCCTAAAACTAAACTTTGTCTTTGAGGGTTTGTCAAACTTGCTTCCCTAAATCTCTTTATTTGTTCTCGCAATGAGCTAATCATCTGAGAAAGCCTTTCATTTCTTCCTGCTTTAATCAAGATATCATGAAACTCCTCATCGATTTCAGCAATTTTTCCCACTTCTTTTTTATCAATACACTGGCTCATCTTATGTACATTTACTTCCATAGCTTCTAACTCTTCCGGGGTTATTTTCTCTACAGCTAAACTCGCAGCTAACCCTTCTAAAGCTGCTCGTATTTCAAACGTTTCCGAAATATCTCTAACACTTAAACTAGCAACATAAGCCCCTCTACGTGGAACCATAACAACGAGACCTTCCAGTTCTAATTTTCTTATAGCCTCTCTCACAGGTGTTCTGCTAACACCTAAATCCTCTGCTAGCTGAGTTTCCATAAGCCTTTCCCCAGGTGAAAATCTACCTTCAAGAATAGATTTTCTGACAACATCAAAAACTACCTCTCTCAGTGGCTTATACTCGTTGACTTCTAGTTTCATATTCTTATCTATCATCAAACTACCTCCTTTTGCAACTATCAAACATTGTTTTATTACTATTTATTAGCAAATCACAAACAATAAATTCGTTTTGGTAATAATTCTTTAGCTTTATTATATCATTTTCACTACGTAATACCACATAAAAGGTGCTTCCGCTACCAGATAATTGTACACAAAAGCCTAAATTTCTCAGTGAATTAACTATTTTTTTGTATCTGGGAAATATTTTCAAAAATGAGCTTTCTAAACTATTAGCAATACTTGAAGTAAATAGGCAAAAGTCATCTTCTTCAAGTGCCTTTTGTATACCATTCATGCTTCCAGAAAAATCTTCTGAAATATAGTTTGAAAAAACCTCTTTAGTACTAGCGTGTGTGTTTTGGGGCAAAACTGCAATTTTTGGAAAAAAAGTTGCAGTTATCGGTTCAAGAGTATCTCCAGTTCCTCGCCCTCTCATAATACCGCCTTTATAACAATAGTATACGTCTGCTCCTAAACTTGAGGAAATGGACTTAATTTTTTCTTCTTGAATATCAATGCCAAATACTGATGCATTTCTTAAGATAGCAGCGGCATTTGAGCTACCACCACCTAATCCTCCACCTACTGGTATTCTTTTTTCAATATGTATTTCAAAACCCCTACTAACGCCTATCGCATTTAACGCCTGCCATACTAAGTTTGCGTTCCCCAAAGGAATATCTATATTTGAAGTTATTTTTAGCTTTTTACTCTCTGTTCTTTTTATTATAAGCTCATCATACATGTTTATTTGTGCAAATATTGTATCTAGTAAATGATAACCATCATTTCTTTTGCCCACTACTTCTAAACCTAAGTTGATTTTTGCTGGTGCTAAGATTTTAATCATATTTATTCCTCGCTTCAATAAAAGTATACCATTAATCATAAATTTAGGAATAAAAAAAAGCCCTCTCGTTGGGCTTTAATTTAAATATTCAAACTCTATATTCTCAGTTAAAATATCGATATAGCTATAAGATACTCTAGGTATTGAAGATTTAGACTGATCTAATCTAACTGTAAAAACATGAGGATATGTCCTCTCTAGTACCCCTTCTCTTATTACTGTTTTTTTTCTACCACGGTTTGCCTTGAGTTTTATCCTACTACCCAAATGGTTCTCTAGATCCATTCTGATTCGTTTAATTGCTGATGGCAACTCAATCACCCCTATATAATTATTACACTTGATTATAGCATATTTATTGTAATAACACAAATTTTCGAGGTTAACTAATGAACTGATGAATCTTCGCTACAAAATCAGGTACTTCTTCTTCGTTTCTTAAAATGATTAAAACAGTATTGTCTCCAGCTAAAGATCCTACAATATGCTCATTATGCAATGAGTCAATTGCCTCTGCTGCAGTATTAGCACTTCCTGTAAGAGTTTTTACTACTACTAGGTTATTCACACTATCTACACCTGTCACAGCATTTCTCAATAGCTGAATCATTCTCTCCATTCTACTGCCAGGAATATGACTGTTTACATGCGCGTAGTAGTATCCGCCATCTTTACCTTTAAGCTTAACAAGTCCCAAATCCTTTACATCTCTACTAACAGTTGCTTGTGTTACAGTAAAGCCTTTCTCCTTAAGCTCTTGCAAAAGAAATTCTTGAGTATCAACTTGCTTATCACTAATAATTTCAAGAATTGCAGCATGTCTTTTGTTTTTCACTTTTCACTCTCCTCATAATTTATTCTAACAGTTAAATATTTAAGACAATTCTTAAATACTCTTCTACTGATATACTATCGGGTCTTTTATCCTCTACTATAGCACTTTTTGCTAAAATACGGCTCCATTGTTCTTTGCTATATTCTAAATCACCTTTTGCTGACAAAGCATTAATGATTTTCTTTCTTCTTTGTAGGAAAGCTTTTTTTACTACTCTTTGTAAAAGATTCACATCATAATCAATATTTGACTTTGGCACTATGCTTATTACAGCTGACTCTACATTTGGTTGTGGAATAAAACAAACTGGCTTCACTACAAAAGCAAGATTCACATCCGCATAAGCTTGCAAGGTAACACTTGTCGTTCCATAATGCTTAGTGCCTATATCCGCAATGAATCTCTGAGCCACCTCTTTTTGCACTAAGAATACCATTTTCTCTATATCCAAATCTTGTTCTAATAAATGGTAAATTATCGGTGTAGTTATATAGTAAGGTAAATTGGCTACTATTTTCAACTGCTTATTGCGTAAAAAAGATAAATCTAGTTCTAAAATGTCATTATTTATTACACTTACGTTGCTATATCCGGCCAATGTCTCTGCCAAAGCAGGCATTAGGCGTTGGTCTATCTCTACAGCGTAGACTTTCTTTGCCTTTGCAGCTAATGCTCTTGTGAGTGTCCCTATACCTGGGCCTATTTCTAAAACTATATCTTCTGAATTCAAATCTGCTTCAAGTATGATTCTTTCTAAAGCATTCTTGTCAATTAAGAAGTTTTGACCAAGGCTTTTCTTAAATGAAAGATTATGTTTACTCATAAGCTCGTTAATATAAGTCAAAGATTGTAAAGAGCCCATTAAGACACCTCAAATCTAAAAGCTTTTTGTGCGTTTCTTGTAGTTACTTCTGCTACTTCTTCCAAACTCATGTTTCTAATTTCTGCGATTTTTTTAGCAACCTCAACTACATAAGCGGGTTCATTTCGCTTTCCTCGATAAGGTGTGGGAGCTAAATATGGACAATCCGTTTCAATAAGCAGTCTATCTAAAGGAACACCTTTTACGACATCTGGCAATTTTCTTGCATTTTTAAAAGTAATTGGGCCCGCAATTGAAATGTAATAATCTAAATCTATAAATCTCTTCGCCATATCATAAGAGCCTGAATAGCAATGCATAATCCCACTAACTTCTCCCTCAAACTCCTTTAATGTATTATAAACATCCTCATGTGACTCTCTATTATGGATTACCACTGCATATTTATACATTTTAGCTATTTCCATCTGCTTTTTAAACACTTCTTGTTGAACTTTTCGAGGTGAAAAGTCATAATGGTAGTCTAATCCAATCTCTCCTATTGCTAATACTTTATCTTCACTTAATAATTCAATAAGCTCAAGATAGTCCTTTTCTTCGATGTTTTTGGCACCATGAGGGTGAAATCCTACTGCGCTATAGAGCATATCATGCATCTTTGTTTGATATACAGCCTTTTTAGAGGTATCTAGATCTGCTCCAATATTTATCATTGTTTTGACACTATTCTTAACTGCATTATCTATAACTTTTTCTATATCATCCTTGAATCTGTCATCTGTTAAATGTACATGAGTATCTATAAATTGCATTTTTTCCTCCATAAATCACTTTTATTTATCCAACTTATTCCTTTTTTAGAATTTACTAATTGACATTTTTCTAGCTAGTATGTATACTTATACTTGAGGTTTGACAACCACAATAATTTTAGGGAGAGATCATTATGAAAGCTACAGGTATAGTCCGAAGAATCGATGATCTAGGTCGCTTAGTATTACCAATCGAGCTTCGCAGGGTTATGGGCATCAAAGTAAAAGATTACGTAGAGATTTATGTTGATGATGATAGTATCATCTTAAAAAAGTATGCCCCAGCTTGCTTATTCTGCGGTAATGCAAATGACGTAGAGATACACATGGGTAGAAAGATTTGTAAAGAGTGCATTGAAGCAATGTCAAATAAACTAGAACAAGAATAATACTTGTATTAAGAAGGCTGAGATTCTTTTCAGCCTTTTTTTTCATTTAAAATTAAATCATACACCTCGTTTTTACTGAGTTTTCTTTCCTTGGCTACCAGCCTCATTGCTTTATTTCTACTAACTCCTTGATTTAAATAAAATTCCAAGTGTTCGCCAATTGATACTTCGAGCAAAGGATTATCTTCATTTTTTATTTCTTCCCTACTGCCTTCTATGACAACACATATTTCTCCACGAGGCTCATAATTTTGGATAATATCAGCACCTAGCTCCCCGCGCAAAAACGTTTCATAAATTTTTGTTACTTCTCTAGCTACAACAATTTTCCTACTTCCTAAATACTTGTATAAATCTGATATGTCATTTTTATAGCTATGTGGAGATATGTAAAGAATTACAGTAGTCATAAACTTTGCTATACTTTCAAGCTGACTAGCTCTATCTTTACTCCTCTTTGATAAAAACCCAAAGAATGTAAACTTTGTAGTATCTAGACCAGATGAAATAAGTGCTGCAACAAATGCACTAGGCCCTGGTATAGGGCTAATATTTATATCTTGTTCTATAGCCTGCTTAACAATCACTGCGCCAGGGTCACTAATTGCTGGAGTTCCAGCATCACTTACTATAGCTACGTTTTTTCCATCTATTAATTCTTTTATTAAGCTCTCAGACATACTCACTTCATTGTGTTCATGATAGCTTACAAGTTTATTCTTAATATTATAATGGTTACATAACTTGATTGTGTGTCTAGTATCTTCACAAGCTATTATATCTACTTCTTTTAAAACATTAACAGCCCTAAAAGTTATATCTTCTAAATTACCAATAGGTGTTGCTACTAAATAAAGGGTCCCTGACATATTTCTCATCCTTTAATAAAATTCAATAACTCATCAGTGTATGAATCTTCTCTATATATAATTAAATTTGGCTCTATGATAATACCTTTTGCAGAACCCTTGATTAATTCTATCAAGAAAATATTGGAATTATTATCATCCTTAGAATGTACAAATTTAAGCCTCTTAGGCTCCAAACCATTCTCTCTGCATAAATACAACAAATCTACTATTCTAGAGCTTGTGTACACAAAATACGCCTTTCCTCTATACTTAAGCATCTTGCTTGTAGCAAAGACAAAGTCCTCCAACGTACCATTAACTTCATGTCTGGCAAAAGCAAAGTTTTTATTCTTACTAATCTCCCCTTCATTTATGCTAAAGTAAGGAGGATTTGATATCACTATGTCAAAATGTTCATGTGGAAAAACTTCTTCTATGGAGCGAATGTCTCCACACAGTACTTCTGTACTTTTTTGATTATTATATTCTATACTTCTGTTAGCTAGTTGAACAAGATATGGGTTAATCTCTATTCCGGTGATTTCGTTATCTTTATTCAAGTCCGAAAGTATCAAGGTAATAACTCCATTACCACTACCTAAATCTAATATTTTCTGACTTGACTTAATATTTGCAAACCTAGAAATCAAGACTGAGTCAATACTAAACCTAAAAGTTTTTGGATCTTGAAATATTGCTATTTCCGTACCCATTATTCTATCTAAACTTAGATTATTTTCCATGCTTTTTTATTTCTTCTACCTTAAATTCTTTTCTAACTTTCTCTTCTAATAATTCTACTAAAACTGAAAGTTTGATTGCATTTGTTGCAATAACTCTGCCTTTACCATCAGGTGTAAAAACTACTTGATCCAGTTGGGGCATAATTTTTTCAATTTCCTCATAATAGTCATTTTCATATCGCAAGCAACACATAAGTCTTCCGCAAATACCAGATATTTTTGTTGGATTCAAAGTTAAGTTCTGAGTTTTTGCCATTTTTATAGATACCGGCACAAATTCGCATAAATGAGTTGCGCAACAAAGTTCTCGTCCGCAAGGGCCAATGCCCCCATACATTTTTGCCTCATCTCTTACACCAATTTGCCTTAACTCTATTCTCGTTCTAAACACTGCCGCAAGATCTTTAACTAAATCACGAAAATCTACTCGTCCATCTGCTGTGAAGAAAAAGACAATCTTACTTTCATCAAAAGCATATTGAACATCTACTAGCTTCATTTCTAGTTTGTGATCTTTAATCTTCTCATCACATATTTCAAATGCTTCTTTTTCTTTACTTTTATTTTGCTCAAGTTTTTCTAAATCTTCATTAGTAGCTATACGTATCACTTTTCTCAATGGAGTGACAATGTCTACTTTTTTTACAGTTTTCTCTGGAATAACTACAAAACCAAGCTCAAGACCCCTAGCAGTTTCTACAATCACACCTTGACCTTCTTCTAAGCTAAACTGATCAGGGTCAAAATAATATATTTTGCTGGCAGGTCTAAATCTTATACCTGTTACTTTAATCATGATATACCTCCAATAGTTCTATAAATAATGTTTCTAAAATAAGTTGTTTATTAATGTATTTATCTAAATCGCTTCTAGCCTTTAAAATTGCCCTACACCCCCGAGAAATATAATCATAATCCATTCTTTCAAGATAATCTTTATATTCACCAATTATCTTTCCTAGGTCAGGGCTTCTTCTCAGTGCTAGTTCACATACTGTTTCCATAGCTTCTAAAAATAGGTCAACATTCTTATTTGAAATCTCATCTGCCATCTTTTGTAGCATTATTCTATCTCTTCTATTTGCAGCTTTAAAAAAACTCTCTATGTATGATACTAGCTCTGACAAGTTTTCTTCTGCTATTATTTTTGTCGTGTTATTGACACTCCCTCTCCCTAATTGGACCAAGAGAGTTTCTTCAGCTATGCTTAAGTTTTCCATATCTATTATTTTAAGTATGCTTTCCTTGTCGAGTGGTGCAAACCTCACAATTTGACACCGTGATATTATAGTTGGAAGCATTTTAGCCAATGATTCTGTTAAAACAATTATCACTGTATCTTTAGGAGGCTCCTCTAATATTTTTAGCAAAGCATTCTGTGCTTGAGTAGTTAGTTTCTCACCATCATCAATCAAAACCACTTTTCTTTTTGCTTGTGTCGGAGAAAAATGTAGCCCTTTTTGAACATCCCTAACAATAGACACCCCAAATGTTTTGGTATCGGTATTCCAATACTTAAAATCAGGATGCTTATTTTCTGATACTAAATCCTGTCTATTGTCTTCTAGTATTTCACTGGCAAAAGCTTTTGCTACTAATTTTTTGCCAATTCCTTTTTTCCCAACAAAAAGATAGGCATGACCAATTCGGCCTGCCCTAAATTGTTGTAGCAATATATTCTTAGCTTTGTCATGACTTTCTATTTGTGCCCAAAGCATTTTTAAGCCTTATGGAACTCAGCAACATCCAATACAAATATCGTAGCTCCACCTACAACTACCTCAACAGGGAAAGGTAAGAATGACTCAGTGCCTGTGGTTCCAACTGGAGACATTGGTGTTACTAACTGCTCTCTTGAGTGGCATGTCTCTTTTATTATCTCTATAATATCAGAAACTTTCTCTTCGTCTACACCAATTAATAATGTTGTGTTTCCTGATCTTAAAAAACCACCACTACTAGATAATTTAGTAGCTCTATATCCTTTTGTCATAAGCTCTTCTAAAAGCTTGATACTATCTTTGTCTTGTACTATCGCAATTACCATTTTCATAATCTGACACTCCCTAAAGTTTATTTTATTACTTCTAAATAAGTATTGTTATTTTGTATTTCGACACCAACAATCTCGCTTTTACTACTATTGTTTATTAGACTTACTATGCTTTTTTCAATTCTTTCCCCTGGTATAAGAATAGGTACGCCAGGTGGATAAACATACACAAAGTTTGAACTAATAGTACCAATAGCATCACTCAACATTACTTTTTGTGAATCAGCATAAAAAGCATCCTTAATACTCATACTAAACTCTTTATTATCTGATGAAACTACAACCTTTTCTGTCTCTACTTGTTCATAATGTAATAGTTCTACTTCACACAAAGCATTTTCAATAATTCTCATGTCATCATCACTTAATAATGGTGTCAAAAGAAGCAGAAAAGTATTATTGCTTCTTTTTTCTATAATTATACCATATTTGATAAAAATATTAGATACTTTTTCCAGATTAGCATAAAAAATTAACGTTAACTTAGTAAAATCTTGTACCCATTCATGCTTTAAGTATGATGTGTTTTTTAAACTATCTATAAAATCATATAATCTTTTTACTTTAGCTAGCAATTTTTTATAAGCTTTATCTTTTATATCACTATAATATTCATTTAAGGCGTCCAAAGATGCTAAGATTAGATAAGAAGGACTCGTTGAATGAATTAGTCTTCGATGCCTTTCAATTTTCTTCACTAGTTCTTCTCTATTGATATGTAATAATGCTGCTCCTGTCATAGCTGGTAAAGTCTTATGTGGACTTTGAACAATAAAGTCTAAGCCATATCTTAATGATGATTCAGGTAGCATATTATCATACGTGTAATGTGCTCCATGTGCCTCATCAACTAATAAATATGCTCCGTTATCTTCACATAATCTTTTTAATGCCTTCAAGTCTCCCGATTTCCCTTCATATGTAGGGTTTTGTACAATAACAAGATCTATATTCGAATTGATTTTATTCTTGATTTCATTGATGTTAAACTCTTCGCATAATCCGAAATGATCTAATTTATAATTATAAAAAATTGGTTTAGCTCCTGACAATATTAAAGCATTCATTACAGAAATATGCGCATTTAAAGGCACTAACACATTTTTCCCATATCCTAAAGCTGTAATAATTGTATATATAGCAGACGTTGCTCCTTGAGTAAAGTATAAAGTTCTTTTAGACCCTGCATTCTTAGACGCTATAATCTCTGATTCATATATAGGTCCTTCATTACTAAATAGATTACCTAGTCCCGGTAGTTCTGTTAAATCATACTTCGCAAACTCTTCTAAATCATAAAATGACTTATTAAGTAAGCCTCCTTGATGTCCCGGGGTATGCATCCATAGAGCATTAACACTTATATGCTCTTTAATAGCTTCTATTAAAGGTGTTTTAGTTTTCATAATCTCAACCTTATCTATATTATACACTTATTGTGTCTTATTATACATTTTTGACAATAAAAAAACCACATCAAAGATGTGGTTCATAAAAATAATATGGCAGCGACCTACTCTCCCGGGACGTCACCGTCCGAGTACCATCAGCGCAGGAGGGCTTAACTTCTGTGTTCGGTATGGATACAG
>Ga0334893_1000326_pt1 | contig 71829 bp, 64 predicted proteins | sample GraSluR3_MG_5_FD_207218 | JGI IMG/M metagenome (GOLD analysis project Ga0334893, IMG submission 207218) | Sludge microbial communities from methane-producing bioreactor in Wageningen University, Netherlands - Granular Sludge_09_05-R3 | ecosystem: Engineered > Bioreactor > Anaerobic >...
GCTGTCCGTCAAAAACCGAAGTAAAAACCGGATGCAGCGAAGCCCAGCAAAAAAGTTGTGCCGCATCGAAAGTTACCTGCACCGAAACAAAGAAAGAAGATAAAAAGTAATCAATCGGTTTTTTCAGAAAGGGCGTTCAGTGGACGCCCTTTTTTGTTGCCGTTTTTCAAACATATCATTGGCTGTTATAAACCGAATTCGTACATTTCCCGTTTAAAAAATGAATTATGAGAGCTCCAAAATCTTTTCGGTTACACATTGGAATTTTCGGACGACGAAACGCCGGCAAATCGAGTATTTTGAATGCACTGACACAGCAGGATGTTTCCATAGTTTCCGAAATTGCCGGAACAACTACCGACCCTGTGGAAAAACCTATGGAGCTTCTGCCTCTCGGTCCTGTTTTGTTCATCGATACTGCAGGAATTGACGATGTAGGCGCTTTGGGTATAAAGCGCATTGCCAAAACCATGTCGGTGTTCGACCGCACCGATTTGGGAGTTATTGTTTCAAATTTCAACGATTGGGACGAATACGAACTACGCCTGATGGAAGAGTTCAAAAACCGGGAAATACCCTTCGTAGTTGTCTTCAACAAAACAGATATTTACGACGAAAACCAGGACATTACCTCCCAACTCGACAGTGTAAAAGTGAAATACGTTTTCACTTCGGCTCTAAGAGGAACGGGCATTTTAGATTTGAGACAACTTTTGCTGAAGGCTGCTCCATCGGATTACATTAACCGTCCCAGCATTCTGGCCGATTTGGTTGGCCCCGGCGAAGCAGCTATTCTGGTAATTCCCATTGACAAGGAAGCCCCCAAAGGCCGGCTGATTTTGCCGCAGGTTCAGAGCATCCGCGATTTGCTCGATAACGATTCGTTTTGTATGGTGGTGAAGGAGCGCGAACTGCGCCAGGCCCTGTCGCGGCTGAACAAACCCCCAAAGCTGGTAGTTACCGACTCACAGGCCTTTCTGAAAGTGGCAGCCGACACACCTCCCGAAATTCCGCTGACCTCTTTTTCCATCCTTTTTGCACGGTTCCAGGGAGATTTAACCGAAATGGTGCGTGGCGCCATGACCATCGATAAGCTTAAATCCGGCGATAAAGTTCTAATTGCAGAAGCCTGCTCACACCACCCCATTGGCGAAGATATTGGAACCGTAAAAATTCCACGCTGGCTCACTCAGTACGTTGGAGGCAAACTGGTAATTGACAGCATCAGGGGGCACGATTTTCCCGAAAATATTTCAGAATACAAGCTGATAATTCATTGCGGGGCCTGCATGTGGAACCGACGGGCCATGCTCAGCCGCATTATGAAAGCACGACAGGCCGGCGTGTCTATAACCAACTACGGACTAACCATTGCGTATTCCCTGGGGATTTTTGAGCGGGCACTCGAACCTTTTCCAGCTGCTCTGGAAGTGTATAAAAACAATCCGCTATGAAACCTGATGAAACCTCGAAAGCATTTGCCCAAAAGTTGGATGAGAATGACGAGCTGAAAAAATTCAGGAGGCTCTTCTTTTTAGGGGATGAAAACACCATTTACCTTGACGGCAACTCACTGGGAAGATTACCACTGAAAACAAAACAACTCATTACAGAAACAGTAAACGACCAGTGGGGAAATCAGTTAATTGAGAGCTGGAACAGAAACTGGTACAACAAGCCGGTGGAACTGGGCGATAAAATTGCAGAACTTACCGGAGCAGCACCGGGCGAAATCATTGTTTGCGACAACACATCGGCAAATCTTTACAAACTGGCTCATGCGGCTTTAAAACTGCAACCGAAAAAAAACCGCATCGTTAGCGATGTTTTCAATTTTCCTACCGACCTGTACATCCTTCAGGGACTGATAAATGATTTTGGAAACCGGCATGAGCTGGTACTCGCCCGGTCAACCGACAACATCACCATCGATTTGGCTGATTTACAGGAAAAAATTGATGAGAACACTGCACTTATAGTCCTCTCTTTGGTTGCATTTAAAAGTTCGTTCCTTTATAACGCGCTGGGAGTAAACCGTATGGCGCATAAAAAGGGAGCCCTGTTGTTGTGGGATTTAAGCCATGCCACGGGTGCAGTTGAGGTTGAACTGAATAAAACCGACGCCGACCTGGCTGTTGGCTGTACATACAAATACCTGAACGGCGGCCCCGGATCTCCTGCCTATTTATATGTCAGAAAAGATTTACAGGAGAAGATTTCCAATCCCATTCAGGGATGGTTTGGCGAACACAATCCGTTTTTATTCGACTTGAATTATCGTCCGGCAAACGGCATTAAAAAATTCCTTACCGGCACACCTCCCATTTTAAGCCTGCTGGCCATTGAGCCCGGAATTGATATGCTTCTGCAAGCCGGAATTCAAAAAATTGCTGAAAAAAGCCGACGGCAAACGAGTTATTTTATTTCACTTTTGCAGTCACTTGTTCCATTTGGCTTTACGGCAGGGTATCCGCAGGAACCGGAAAGCCGGGGTTCACATGTTTCGCTGAAACATCCGGAAGGGTACCGGATAACCCGGGCATTGATAAATCCGGGAAAAAGCACACCCCGGATCATCCCTGATTTTCGCGAACCAGATAACATCCGGTTTGGGATTACACCACTTTATACCACTTACACAGAGCTTTGGCAAACCATTCAGCGCTTGAGGGAAATTGTTGTAACCCGCGAATATGAAAATTTCAGTCAGGATAAAAATGCAGTTACCTGACTGCTTCCTGTTATTTCAGCGGAAGTTCAACCACCAGATGTTCATCGCTGCGGACAAAGGTCGTAACTACCTCATAAGTAATATTTTGCTGATTAACAGGTGCCGTAATTACCTGGGCCGACCGCGGAAACAAGGTTACTTTTCCGGTACTGTCACCCGATTTCAGTTCCATTTCAAAATATAAATCGCTGTTGTTTTTTATTTCGTAGTAATTACGGTCTCCCCTTGTATGAAACGCCGGCCCCATTTCAACACAAGCATGAAAAAGATTACGCACATGTGCTTCTTTTCCAGCCAGATACTTACTGGCCCAGGCAACGGTACGACCGGCTTCCAGGGCTTCCCTAACCGATTCGGGCGTGCGTTCTTCAGCAAAAACCAGGGTCATTGAACGGTGAACAAATTCTCCCAGATCGTAATCGTGTTTCACCAGATTATGAATATCACTTGTTCCCAATACGGTTAAATCGTGATCAACGGCCCAGTCGAGCGCTTTCAAATGCATTCCAAAACCATTGATAACTTCAATGCCGTGCAGATTTCCTTCCTTTTTCAGTTCGTCGATAAAACCGAGCCATTCGTAAGACCCTTCTATGTTGTTAACCTGCCAGCCCGGATGGTTCCAAAAAATAAAGGCATCCTGCTCCACAGCCTTCATCACAGCTTCCTTATCCTTTTCCCCGGCACGGTCTTCAATGTAATCCGATGCATCGCCGATGAAAATGGCATTGAAGTGACCGGGAGGGGTGTTCCTGGTAATTTCAGTACCTTTTATAAAAACCAGGTTATTCTCGGCAGCGGCATTTTGAGCCAGTTCCCAGGCGCGGTTATGTCCTACTTTAACATCTTCCGAATGGGGAGTGTATTCAATATGGTCGGTAATGGCCAGCACATCCAGTCCTTCCTGCCAGGCCTCCTGAACCCGTACATTAGGCCATACGTGCCCGTCGGAGAAAACAGTGTGCGTGTGAAAATCGCACTTCAGGGTTTGAAATCCGTTAACATCGGGTATTTGAACAACTTGCCTCTTTTTGGGGTTGCGCAATTCGTTCATCCTGAAAACACCATTGTCAATTTGTGCATGTACCAGCAAATTGCTGCAAAAAAACAGTAAAAGGAATAATTTAAGTTTCATTTCGATTATTTTTTCTGTTATACATTAAAATTTTCACTTCTTCTTTTTCCTGAATTTGGTAATTACGCTGGCTTCCGTAAATTCGTTTGTTAAAGTAAGAATTAGCAAATCGTTTTCAATTTTGTACGAATATGGCAATACAGAAGTGATTGTATCAAAATCGAGTTCCACAAGTAAAGAATCATCTGTAGCAGTCCAACTCCCTTTTTCAATCTCCATCACCATATCGGAACGTCGCATGTTAAAATCTTGCTTAAACTTACCATTCTTAGATAATTCGATATCCCAAACTGCTCCGGCATCTCTTAGTGTTTTTTCATTACTGACAGGATCTCCACCGGTTCCTATCAGTCTGAATTCAACCAATTCCCAGGTACCAACCAAATTTATATTATTGGAAGTCGCACAACCAAGTAAACCTATAAGTAAAGCAATTAATAATGGTTTTCTTTTCATTCTGTCAAGATTTAAATTTTAATGCAAGTATAACATTTTTAAAAGTAACAGTAAAGGAAAGAACCATCAAACGCAGTCGGAAAAACGAGCAACTGCTCCCTAATTTCTTAAAAAACCTAAAACCTCCCTTTTTCCGTAACAAAACAGAGAACAAATAAATTTCTTACCCGTTAAAACAAGTAATATGATACGCTGATTTTTAACTAAAATTACAAAACGATGATTACCAGACAAGAAATTTTAGAATTAGCCAAAATCGAAAACACACCTTCAGTTTCAGTATTTATTCCCACCCATCGCGCCGGAAAGGAAACGCTAAACGGTGTGGATGCAAAAAAGCTGAAGCATCAGCTGAAACTGGTAAAGCAGAAGCTGGAAAAACAAAATATGCACAAAAACAAAATTGCAACCATAACCGAACCATTGATAAACCTGATAAACGATGGCGAATTCTGGAGACACCAATCAGACGGGCTGGCCGTTTTCTGCTCTGAAAAAGTGTTTAAAAAGTATAATGTACCTGTCAGTTTTAAGGAATTTCATTCTGTTTCCAACGAATTTTATCTGAAACCACTGATGCCGCTTTTTAACGGCGACGGGCGTTTTTATCTGCTCACGCTAAAAGCAGATGCAATAAGTTTTTATGAAGGTACCCGTTACAGCATCACAGAAATTGAGGTGGATGATTTAACTCCGTCGCGTTTGGAAGATGTGGTGGGGTATGATTTTGAACAAAAAAGCCTTCAGTTCAGAACCCAGCAGGGAAATCAGGGAGCCGGTTCATTTCACGGACATGCCAAAAGCGATGAAAAGGCCAAAACAGAGTTATTGCAGTATTTCCGTGCAATCGACAAAGGTTTAATGAAACTGCTGCACGACGATCAGACAACTCCTCTTGTTGTGGCCTGTCTCGATTATCATTTTCCGATTTACAAAGAGGCCAATTCCTGCAAAAACCTTTATCCCCGGCATGTTTCCGGAAATCCGGCCGATATGGATGCCCTGGAACTGCACGAAAGAGCCTGGGATTTGCTGAAATCGCATTTCAACCGGAAACGCCAGGATAAAAAATTACTCTATCACGAATGGCAGAAATCAGGAAAAACTTCATCAAACCTGACCGAAATATTACCCGCTGCGACTCAGGGCAAGGTCGATACCCTATTTCTCGAAAAAAACGAAGATATTTCGGGAACTTTTGATCCTGAAACCGGAGAAACCAGAATTTTAAACGGGGAAAACACCTCGGGTATATCGCTGTTAAACCTGGCTGCAATTAAAGTGTTTGAGCAGGGTGGTAAAGTTTTTCTGGAAGAAAAAGAGACACTACCCGACTCATCATCGGAAATTAATGCGTTGTTCAGGTATTGAATTTAATTAAAAAAGAAACGGATTAACACAAAGTTTTGCTTTGCATTAAATCCGTTCCGGCTTTGTAAACTTTAAAATTAACCTATGTAATTGCGCTTCTTAATCTGCCATATCGGGTTTAAATTTTGGCTTCAGAAATAAATGGTAATCCACTAATTCGAAGGCTCAATAACCATAATCACATCGCCTTTTGAAACAGAATCGCTTGCCTCAAATTTTACTTCCTTTACCACACCATCAACAGTAGAGTCGATGTTATTCATCATTTTCATGGCTTCGATTACTACTACTGTTTCACCGGCATTTACTTTGTCTCCAACCGCTTTTTTATATTCCACAATCATTCCCGGAAGCGGGGCGGTGAGGCTGCCTGTTTTTTCCACCTCTTTGATTCCCGCTTTCTTTTTGCGCCGGATTTGAGGCAGTGACGGTCCCGCTGCTGCATTCGGATCATTGATTTCAACAGTGAATGTTTCACCATCGACGGTAACTTCAAGTTCACGCCCGTTACCCGATGATTTTTTGGAAGTCAGTTCACCTGCCAAAGCTTTGCGAATTATTTCGGACTCTTTTTTAACCTGCTCCATGGTTTTGGGTTTCATATCCTCCGGAATTTCTTCCAGTCCGTACTTCAATTTCAGAAAGCGTTTACCTGTAACAGGATACAGGGCACAAAGCACCAAATCATCCTCGTCTTTGGCAAGGTCGCCGAATTTTTTTCTTACCTCATCCATCTCAGGATCAAGGATGGAACCCGGACGTGCCGTGATGGGTTCTTCTCCGCGCGAATACCCTTTGAGTGCTTTCTTTTGCACTTCAGGATTAATTGGCAGCGTAGTTTTTCCATACAACCCATAACATAGGTCTTTTACCTCCTGGGTTATTTTGGCATATTCTCCTTCATAAGAATCGAAAAGAACATTGTTTACGGTTTGTACACCCACAATTTGCGAGGTTGGCGTTACCAGCGGAATACTACCCAAATCTTTCCTGACTTTTGGCAACAGGCGGAAAACGTCGTCCAGCTTATCCAGCGCATCCATGGCTTTCATCTGGTTCACCAGGTTCGAAAGCATTCCACCCGGTGTCTGGTGAAGCAATACATTAATATCGGTAATGGCATATTTCGGATTGTTGTCCAGGTGCCGGTATTTCGGAATGTATTTTTCCATCTCCTCAGCAATGGCATTCACCTTGTTGATGTCAAGGCCAGTATCGCGGTTTGTACCCAGCAACGACATGATCAACGGTTCAACGGCAGCGTGTGAAGTTCGGTACGCATACGGTCCGACACAGGTATCAACCATATCAACACCCGCCTCAATAGCTTTAAAAATAGCCAGATCGCCCATTCCTGATGTAAAGTGAGTATGCAGGTTCACCGGAATGTCAGTGATTTTTTTAATCTCGCGGATCATGTTGTAAATGTCGTAAGGAGCAATTAACCCGGCCATATCTTTAATACAGATAGAATCCACTCCAAACTCCATCAACTCCTTCACCTTGTTGATGTAGTATTCCAGGTTGTAAACATCTCCGCCCAAACGAGGCTGGTCGAGTGTATAGCAAACCACTCCCTGAAAATGCTTTTGATTGTCTTTAATAACTTTTGCAGCCGTTTCAAAATTACGGTAATCGTTTAACGCGTCGAAACAGCGAAAAACATCCATGCCGTTATCGCTTGCGCGCTGAACAAAAGCCTTCACCACATCATCGGCATAATTGCGGTACCCCACCACATTTTGTCCGCGTAAAAGCATCATGAACGGAGTTTTGGGCATGTGCTTTTTCAGGGTACGCAGCCGCTCCCACGGGTCTTCTGCCAAATAGCGGTGCATGGCATCAAACGTGGCGCCGCCCCATGTTTCAACATAATTAAACCCCACATTATCCATCATTTCCGCCACCGGAATCATATCTTCAGTACGCCCACGGGTGGCAAACAACGACTGGTGACCATCGCGTAAACTTAAATCGTTAATTTTGATCGGGTTTTCTGCCCTAGGCCGATCTTTATCAAATTTTAGCGGGGACATCTCAAGCGCCCCATGTTTATCGTATTTCATAATATTAAAATTCTTTATTTTAGCGGTATATTATGGAACTCGCATGAATTTAAATCGTCCACTTGAATGTAAAAAAAAGCATGCTCGTTTCATTGTTTTCCATTTTAATTGTTTTCACTCAACATTGACTATGCACTGAGCAGCACCCTGCCCCGGAGTTGAACCACTTGCCGCTTATTCATATTTATTTCAATACCGGTGCGCGACCATCTGTTTAAACGTGTTTCGGTAGAAGACACTGTTGCATTTGCTTTTTCCTGTTCAATGTAATAAGCGGCTGCAATCAAGGCGGCTTTTCTCTTTTTTTCGTAAGTAGTCATAACAGTATATTTTTAAAGTGGAATATTTCCGTGTTTTTTTGCCGGAAGCACTTCTGTTTTCGTACTCATGGCTTCCAGTGCATCAATTAATCTCATTCGTGTTTCCGAAGGTATAATCACCGAATCGATGTATCCACGCTGGGCTGCCAGGTATGGAACATTAAATGCTTCTTCGTATTCGTTAATTTTTTCCTGCGTTTTGGCTGCCTTATCTTCTGCCTCGCTAATTTCTTTTCGGTAAGCAGAAATAACTTCAACAGCGCCTTTGGCTCCCATAACTGCGATTTCGGCAGTTGGCCAGGCAAAAACCATATCGGCACCCAACGGTTTTGAACACATAGCCAGATAAGCCCCTCCGTAGTCTTTCCGGGTAATTACCGTAAATTTTGGAACGGTAGCCTCTGCATAGCTCCAGAGCAGTTTTGCCCCGTGACGGATAATTCCGCCCAGTTCCTGCTGAACGCCCGGCAAATAACCCGGCACATCCACAAAGGTGATGAGCGGAATATTAAACGCATCGCAGGTGCGCACAAAACGACTGATTTTATCCGATGCATCAATGTCGAGGCAACCGGCCTGAACCAGAGGCTGATTGGCAATAACTCCCACCGAGCGGTTATTCAAACGGCCAAATCCCACGATGCTGTTTTCAGCATAATGCTCATGTACTTCATAAAAGTGACCCTCGTCAAGCACCGACTCAATTACCTTTTTCATGTCGTAAGGTGTTTTGGCATCGTCGGGAATAATGGTGTCCAGTTCATCACACATCCGGGTTGGGTTGTCGGCCATTGCGACAACCGGTGCAGCCTCCAGGTTGTTGTTCGGCAGGAATCCTAAAAGTTCGATTATCGATTCAATGGTTTCCTCGTCGCTTTCGCAGGCAAAGTGTGCATTGCCGCTTTTGGCGTTGTGCGCCATGGCGCCGCCCAGCGCTTCAAACGTGGTTTCTTCGCCGGTAACCGTTTTAATTACATACGGACTGGTAATAAACATGTGACTTTGTTTTTTCACCATATAAACAAAGTCCGTCATGGCAGGTGAGTAAACAGCTCCGCCGGCGCAAGGGCCCATAACAGCCGAAATCTGCGGGATAACGCCCGACGCCCTGGAGTTTCGCATAAAAATTTCGCCGTAACCTTTCAGTGCATCCACACCCTCCTCCACGCGTGCGCCACCCGAATCGTTCAGTCCCACAACAGGAGCTCCCGCTTTCACGGCCAGGTCCATAATTTTGCAGATTTTGGCTGCGTGCATTTCGCCCAGCGAACCACCGCGCGAAGTAAAATCCTGTGAGAAAGCAAATACCGTGCGTCCGTTCACTTTTCCGTGGCCAACAATTACCCCGTCGGAAGGAATGTTTTCTTTTTCCATGCCGAAATTCACCGAACGGTGTTTTACAAACATGTCAAGCTCACGAAAGGTGCCTTTGTCGAACAACAAATCGATACGCTCCCGCGCCGTCAACTTGCCTTTCTCTTTCTGTTTGGCCACTCTGGCTTCGCCGCCCATAGCCAAAACTTCCGCTCTTTTCTGTTTTAATTGTTCAATTTTTTCTGATACTTTCATGTCCGTCTCCTTAAATCATCCTGTTATTCAACATGTCTCTGTTTTCTGAACCGAAAAATTTTTTCTGTGGAAATCTTCCGTTGTTCATTTATCATTCTTTAATTGCTTTTATAAAGAATTTTTTCTTTATTCTGAATTGTAATAATATATCTTGTTTTTGTTTCAAATTGTAATTTTAATCCTTTATCCTTTTAACAGCTTACTTTTATCTGTTATTCTTTTGAATAAATCCTGTTGTTAATTCCTTTGCAAATAAAGAAAAAAATCTTTAAACAGTAAAGTCGAGTAATTATCCTGCAACAAAAACGAAGGGTTTTTAGTTAAAAATCGACCTTCTCAGACGATTCGGTCGAAAAATTTGCTGTTTGTTAGGAAGTTGCGAATTATTATTTAATTGTTAATTTGAAAATCATGAAAACATTGGCACATGAAGAAGTTTTAAACCATTTTGTTGGAGAACCGGGAACAGAAAACCGTCTATGGTTTGAAAACGAACTAAAGGCCGAATTTCTGGCTCAACAGTTTAAGGAATTGCCGAATTTTACGCAAAACTGGCGTTACAGGCCAAAAAAGAAACGCAAATGCAGCTACTCAAAAAAGCAAATTAAATTTAATATTTCATCTTGTTGTAATATATTGCAACTATTAATACATTTGTACTGTGAAACGATTTGAAGTAACGTATTTACCCGAAGCCATTGAATTTTTGGAAAGCATTGCAGCGAAGGCGGCAGAAAAACTGATTTTTAATATCTCAAAATCGCAGGCAGTAAATGATACCAGGGTATTTAAGAAACTTAAAAACAGTAATATTTGGGAGTTTAGGGCTGAATACGGAAGCAATGAATACAGGCTGTTTGCTTTTTGGGATAAACGGGAAAATGCTTTTGTAGTTTGTACGCATGGCATTTTAAAGAAAACCCAGAAAACACCTAAAAAGGAAATTGAAAAGGCGGAAAGAATAAGAAAACAATATTTAGGATTATGAATATGAAAACAGTATCGCATGAAGAAGTAGTGAACCGGTTTATAGGTGAACCGGGAACAGAAAACCGAATCCGGTTTGAAAACGAACTGAAGGCCGAAATTCTGGCACACCAGTTTAAGGAATTGCGGAAAAAGAAACATTTAACCCAGAGCCAGCTTGCTGAAAAGTCAGGCATGGAAAAAGGACAAATATCAAAAATTGAAAACGGGAAATTTAACCTCACTTTGGCCACCATCAATAAAATAGCATCGGCATTAGGTGCAAGGGTAAATTTTGATTTGCAGCCTGTTTAATTTTTTTCTCAACAAGCATTAAAAGTTTGAAAATCAACATTTTGTGGAGCTGGCGGGAGTCGAACCCGCGTCCAAACGAGGAAGCCACAGGCTTTCTACATGCTTAGCCCCGACTTAATTTTCGTGCACCGGCTGGATCAGGGCCACCGACCGGTACCTTATCTCCTTTAATTTCACTGAAGCTTCGGAGCAAAACTTCAATTAGCCTCGATTTACTTGCACCACCGGTTCGGGCCGCTTCGTGGCAACAGCACCCGGGCGATGTCTTGTCCCAACGCCTTGCATCGGGATTAAGCTGTAACCTACTTGATTCGGTTACGCAGCAAGAGCGTAATTATTTTCGCCAATTATGGTTTTGATCATTATTTTTTAAGGGTCAACAACCAAAACCCTGCATGCTTACCTGCCTCTTCTACCCGCTGTCAAAACCAATCAGCCCCGGTAAAACAGGCAAATGTTTGCCAAAGAACAGGGGGTAAAAATACAAAAATTGCGCCACAAAAAGAAATAAAGTAAATGCTGTCAGTTTACCTTCTTCTTTTATTTTCTGAAGGGTTTTATTTTGAGATGATTCAGCTTTGCCTGAATTACTTTTATTTCTTTCCGACTGCTGATTGCAACCTAAAAAAAAGAAGATTAAAAGCCTCATCATACAAAAGGTTTACTTCTATAAACGCAGAATGTTTACAAAAGTTTGGTTATAGAATTTTGGTTGAAAAGTTAACAAGACAGTCAGCCATCGTTTAATTTTTTTAACTGAATTCGATTAATTCTACCGGCGCCCCGTTGTGTTCAATCATTGCAACCCGCACGCCACCACTTGGAGCATTCGGTTGAGCAAGGACTTTGAATTGATTTTCTTCCAGTTCTTTGTCTAAATCATTCACTTCAAATGCCACATGCGGTACTGTTTTTACCAGTTCATGCAGGGGGCAATCTTCTTCGAACCGCATCCATTCAATTCCAAAGGGACTTTTTGCAAATCCGGAAGTATAAAATTTCAGGTGGGACAGGTATTTTTCATCTGCCCTTTTTTCAGTTGTTGGTATGCCGATATGATGAAACCGCCAGCCCCATTTTTCAATGGCCAGAGGAAGTTCGAAATCGCGTCTTATTTTTTCCATTTTTTAAATATACAACTCCCGCAACGCTCCAAAATAATCCTCGTCCCAGCCATCCGAAATGTTATGGAAAGCCTCATCGGGAATGTTGGTGTGGCGCAGTTCCACGCTGGTTCCTTTTTTATCGGGATGTAAAATGATAGTGACAACGGATGCTTCATCCTGTTCGCCAAAAAACCACTGCTGCATAATTTTCCGGTTTTCTTCAAACTCCAGATTCATGCCGGTAATGCTTCCTCCCCACAACGAAAATTCTGTGCCGGAAACGGGTTCCATAACAGCATCTTCGCCTGTCCATATTTCCAGCATATTTTTGTTGGTCAGTGCGTTATACACATCTTTCGGTTCGGCAGGAATGGAATAGTATCGTTTTAAATCTTTCATGTCATTAAATATGTTTCCTCAAATGTAGCGGAATCTCCAGAATTTATCCAGAATTTCTTGTTAACATTGAAAAAAATTCTGCAATGAAGCTGTTGATTGTTGAGGACAACCTGAAACTTTTGGAAGCAATTACCGAAACCCTGAAATCAGAAAAATTCCTTTGCGAAACAGCAATTGATTTTGGCACAGCACACGAAAAAATTTTCCTCTACCGCTACGATGTTCTGATTGTTGATATTAATCTGCCCGACGGTTCAGGTCTAAATCTGATTCGCGAAACGAAAAACCAAAATCCTTCAACAGGAATAATTGTCATTTCTGCACGTAATTCGCTGGATAACAAAATTGAAGGACTTGAACTTGGCGCCGACGACTACCTGACCAAACCATTTGATATGGCCGAGCTGGTAGCACGGGTGAAAGCGCTGCTCCGGCGAAGAAACTTTTTGGGAACAGATATCATCACTTTTGGTGATATTTCTGTGAACACGGCCAGCCGAAAGGTGTTTGCAACAAACCAGCCAATTGAACTAACCAAAAGTGAATACGACATTCTACTGTTTTTCTTTTCGAACCCAAACCGTGTTTTGACCCGCGAAAGTATTGCCGAACATATTTGGGGCGACAATATGGATTTGGCCGATTCGTTTGATTTTATCTATTCTCACATCAAAAACCTCAGAAAAAAACTAACAACGGCAGGCGTTAAAGATCCCATAAAAGCAGTTTATGGTGTTGGTTATAAACTTGAAACTGATTAACAAAATGAAACTGATTAAACGTACTTATTTGCACACACTGCTGTGGATGATTCCAATACTTTTAATCGGAATCCTTTTTTCATTTCTGATTATTAAATATGTTGCTTATGAAGAAATTGACGAATTTCTGACCTATGAAATGGAACGTCTGGTTAAGTACCACAGAGAGCATAACGACCTGCCCAATTTTCACAATCTGGTTCAGGTTATTGAAAATAAGAAACTTGAAGCGCCTGTTTTTAAAGACACACTGATTCTGGAACCTGCTGACAATGAAATGGTGCCCTATCGCCAGTTGTGGTTTTCCATTGACCATAACGGGCGTGATTTTACGTTGGTACTTCAACACCTGATGCTGGGACGCGACGACATTGCCCAGGGTGCACTGCTCATCACTACAGGCCTTGCCCTGCTTATTGTTTTGTTCGCCCTGTTGTCGGTGAACAGGGTTACAGGAAAAATCTGGACGCCGTTTTACAATACCCTGAATAAAATCACCCGGTTTAAAATCAGTGAACCGGTTCCTGAATTCGAATCATCAACCATTGATGAATTCAACACATTAAATTCTACTCTTAATTCATTGCTGAATAAAGTTTCCACTGATTACCGCCACAACAAGGAATTTAACGAAAATGCCTCGCACGAGTTGCAAACACATTTGGCTGTAATTAAAGCGAATGCAGGAGAATTACTTGGCAGAGGGTTTAAAAACACAGAGCAATTGGAGCAGGTTCGAAAAATATACTCGGCAGCCACCCAACTTTCCCAGGTCCAAAAATCGTTGCTGTTACTCAGTAAAATAAACAACCGTGAATTTACCGACAACATAAAACTGAACATTGAGGACACCCTGAACAGTGTACTTGAGCTTTTTTCTGAAACCATAGATATTAGAGAAATCAAACTCATGGTGCAAACCGTACCGTGTTGGGCTGTCATGGATAAAGGTTTAGCCGAGGTGCTCCTGAACAACCTTGTTAAAAACGCTGTAAAGCACAATGTTCAAAAAGGTTATATCAACATTAAACTTGAGGAAGATATGCTGGAAATTGAAAATAGCGGCGAGCTCTTTACAGGAAAACCTGAGTCACTTTTACAGCGATTTTCCAAAGGGAAAAACGGAAACAGCGGTATTGGGCTGGCCATAGTCAGGGAGATTTGCGATTTATATCACTTTAATCTCCACTACGAAATTTACCAAACTACACACAAAATCACAATTTTGTTTCGGCAGAGCTAAATCTCCAAAATCTCTCCAGAATTGCTTTCTATTTTCGCTTTTGAATTTTAAACATGAAAACAATGAAAAATTTAAAAAGCATGAAAACGATTTTACTGGCTGTATTTTTTGCAGCCCTGTTCGGAAATGTAAGCGCACAGTACACTGGTCCCGGTGCAGAGATTAAATTCCACACCATAAAAGAAGTGCAGGACAATGCCCAGAAGTTCGACCGAAAAGATACCATGGTTAAACTGAAAGGTTTTGTGATTGAACAAATAAAAGAAGAGGACTTTTGGTTTCAGGATGCAACCGGAAAAATAAGAATTGAAATTGATAAGAAATACATGCCGGATGCACCATTCAATGAAAAAACTGAATTAATAATTACTGGCGAAGTGGACTATGATTTGCTGGAAGGAACTGAAATTGAGGTAGAAAAGAAAATTGAATTTGTGCAACCTCCAGTGCAGGATAATACCGGCACAAATTAACCAGGTTTATGTTTGAATGATGAGAACAATAGCGCTGCTAACTGCCACTTTACTCTCAATTGTTTCGTGTGCCCAAAACGAAACCAGCAAAAAAGTTGAGGCAATTGTAAAAGACCTTTGTCCCGGTGCAAAAATCGTCGAAACAGAATTCAAAGGCGATTATTTCGAGGTGGAATACAATTGTAAGGGGGTAAAGTCTGAAGCAGCGCTGTCTCTGAACTTCGAAATTATTTCCATTGAAACCGAAACCACCATAAAAGGAAAAACCCGCGAAAAAATCCAAAAGAAACTGGACAAAGCCTATTCCGGCTGGTTTTGGGGAGAATCGGAAATGGTTTTTAACGGCGACACAACGTATTATAAAGTCGAATTGCTCAAAAACGGCATCGAAGAGAATGTTTATTTTACCCTCGACGGAAAATATTACCGTCCCTCCAACATGGCTGTGAGCGAATACTGGACCACCGGAGAACTAAACGAAATTTACAGTGAGACAGAAATACCATACCTTTTCCATCGTCCAGCAAAAATTTTCGATCTTCCGGAAAATTTACGCGAAGTTTCTGGAATTGTACTGGTTTCAGAAAACAGGGCATTTCTGGTGCAGGACGAACTGGGCGCATTGTTTAATTATGATTTGCAAAGGGAAGAAGTTGCCGGAATCATCCGGTTTGCCAACACCGGCGATTTTGAAGATGTAACTCTTGCCGGAGAAAAGATTTTTGTTTTGCGAAGCGATGGAACTATTTTTAGCTTTAACTCCAAAGAATTTGCCGGCGAAACTGAAAAAATAACGGTTCCGGTTCATTCAACAAATCTGGAAGGATTGTATTTCGACCCCGCCAAAAAACTGCTTTACCTCGCCAGCAAAAGTGAACCTATTACCGGCAGCAAAGACGAACGGTGGATTTATCAGTTAAATTCCGAGGAACTGAATAAGCCTGAATTGCATTTTTCAATAAGCAACAACGAAATAAATGATTTGCTGAAACAAAAATATCCCAGGCTTATTTCTGATAACCTGACGGCAGAATTTAATCCTTCGGCCATAGCCGTGCACCCGAAAACGTCAGAAATTTACGTGCTTTCGGCCACCGACCGCCTTTTGGCTGTCTTTACAAACCAAAACCTGACTCAGGTATTTCCCCTTCCTTCCGATATATATTACAAACCCGAAGGTTTGGCATTTTCTTCAAAAGGTGACTTATTCATTACCAGCGAAGGAATTAAAAATGGTTTTGTAAAAGGACAAATATTCATTTTAAAAGCAAAAGCCAACAACTAAATCGGTAAATCAACCCGAATTTTCCTGAAACATAAAACACCCCATTTCCTGTTTTAAAACATCTTTTTTGAAAAAGTATAAAAAAAACGAAAAAAGTGAAAAACACTTTTTTAGATTTACATTTTAATTCAAAAAATGATGGACTTTTACAAACAGCATCCCCGGTTTTTGGTGGCCGTGGATTGTGTTATTTTCGGATACGAAAACGACGAACTGAAACTGTTGCTCTACCCGCGGGCATTTGAACCCGTTAAGGGGGAATGGTCGCTGATGGGTGGATTCGTTCAGGAAAACGAATCATCAGATGATGCAGCCTGCCGTGTTTTGAGGGCCACTACCGGGCTCGACAATATTTTTCTGGAGCAGGTAAACACCTTTGCCGAACCGGAGCGCGAACCTTACACACGGGTTATCAGCATTGCCTATTTCGCCCTTATACAGATGGACAGGTACCGAAAAAATAAAATTGAGGAATCCGGGGCCAAATGGTATTCTGTGAATGATCTTCCCCCGTTGATATTCGACCATGCCCAAATGATTACCCTGGCCCTGAAAAAACTTCAGCAAAAGGCAGGATCGAGCCTGGTGGGAAGCGAACTGTTGCCTCAAAAGTTTACGCTGCTGCAATTGCGCAAATTATACGAAGCCATTTATCAGCGTGCTTTCGATCCCGGCAACTTTCGTAAAAAAATGCTTTCGCTGAATGTGCTTGAAAAACTCGATCATAAAAATTCAACCGAATCGAAAAAAGGTGCTTATTATTACCGCGTGAAACTCAACAAGGCAGAAAAAGAATTGGAACGGATAATTAAATACTGATTTTACTTTCAACAAAACAGATTTTAAACTAAAAAGAAAAAACGATGGCAACACTTGACTGGATTGTGCTGGGATTATTTGTGATTGGGCTGATTGGCGTAGTTTTTTATGCCCTGAAAAAGAAAGACAAAGATGCGACCGACTATTTTCTTGCAGGTCGCGATGCTACGTGGATTGCTATTGGAGCCTCCATTTTTGCCTCAAATATTGGATCGGAACACCTCGTGGGGCTTGCGGGTGCAGGCGCCGAAAGCGGCATGGCCATGGCCCACTGGGAAATGCACGGCTGGATGATACTGATGCTGGGCTGGCTATTTGTGCCGTTTTATGCCCGCAGTAAGGTTTTCACCATGCCTGAATTTTTGGAACGCAGGTACAACCCGCATGCGCGCTCCTTCCTCTCGGTTATTTCATTGGTAAGCTATGTGCTAACCAAAGTAGCCGTTACCGTTTATGCCGGCGGAGTAGTTTTTAAAGATGTTTTCGATATTGAATCCATTACATTCTGGGGCCACGAAATCGACTTCTTCTGGATTAGCGCTGTAGGACTTGTTGTACTTACGGGCATTTACACCACTTTTGGTGGAATGAAAGCCGTGCTTTACACCTCGGTGCTTCAAACACCCATCTTGCTCATCGGATCAATTGCCGTGCTGGTTTTAGGCCTTATAAAGGTTGGAGGCTGGAATGAAATGATGGAAATATGCAGCGCCAATGTTACGGTTCATGGCGACTCAATGACCAGTCTGATACGCTCGCCCAAGGACCCTGATTTCCCGTGGACCGGCGTAATCCTTGGCTCGGCCATCATTGGTTTTTGGTACTGGTGTACCGACCAGTTTATTGTTCAGCGCGTACTTTCGGGCCGCGATATGAAACAATCGCGTCGCGGAACCATTTTCGGCGCCTACCTGAAACTGACACCGGTTTTCATTTTCCTGATTCCGGGAATGATTGCATACGCACTTCAGCAAAAAGGACTTCTTTCGCTCGAAACAAACGATGCCGCATTTTCAACTATGGTTAAAGAATTACTGCCCATGGGGTTCACAGGAATTGTAATCGGAGGTATTCTGGCTGCGCTGATGAGTTCGTTGGCATCATTGTTCAATTCCTCGGCCATGCTGTTCACCATCGACTTTTACCAGAAATACAGGCCAAACGAAAAAGAAAGGCATTATGTAATTGTTGGGCGCATTGCTACGGTTGTTATTGTTTTACTTGGCATTGCCTGGATTCCGGTTATGAAGGGACTTGGAAAAGTATTGTATGAATACCTGCAGGATGTGCAATCGTTACTGGCGCCGGGAATTGCAGCCGTTTTCCTGCTGGGTGTAGTTTCCAAAAGAACCACACCTGCCGCAGGGCTATGGGGCTTGCTTATTGGATTTGTACTGGGTATGACCCGCCTGGGACTCAATATTTTTGCCGGTGGCATTGAGGAAACTTCGCTGGTTTACAAAATATTCATGGTGCACAACTGGCTCCACTACGAAATTTACCTCTTCTTCCTGGTTATTATTTCCATGGTAATTATAAGTTACTTCACAAAGCCCAAAGATCCGCTGGTCATTTCTGGATTAACTCTTGGAACAGCATCCAAAGCACAAATTGCAGAGGTAAAATCGTCGTATAACTATTGGGATATAATTAACTCTGTTATTATCATCACCATTATTCTTGTATTCTACGCCTACTTTTGGTAGCAGGTAAAAAAAATAATTTTGAAAATAGCTGTCGTTTCTGGCAGCTATTTTTTATTTTAGAGCAACTTTTTTGCTTATGTACGATATTATAGGAGATGTACACGGACATGCCCCGCTGCTGAAAAAACTTCTGCTGCAACTGGGGTACGTTAAAACAACCAACGGATATGCAAACCCCGGACGTAAAGCAGTATTTGTGGGCGATTTTATTAACCGCGGTCCGCAAATCAGAAAAACCATACGCACCATCAGAACAATGGTGGAAAACGGAAATGCCCTGGCCATTCTCGGAAATCACGAAATAAATACCATTATTGCCCATCTGGAAGACAAAAAAGGAGCGCCGCTGGTAAAACCCCCGGTAAAAAATCTGTTGTCGGCGGTAAAAACCATAAACGAATTTGCCAACCACCCCGACGAATGGCAGGACCATTTGAAGTGGCTTCGCACCCTGCCTCTGTTTCTTGAACTTGGAGGCATTCGGGTTGTCCATGCCTGCTGGTCCGACGTTGCCGTTGAATTCCTGAAAAACAATCTTCCCAAAGGAAAAATAAAAAAAGGGGTTTTCAGAAATATGCATAAAAACAACAGCTCTGAACTTGCCAGAAATGTGTGGCTGCTTACCAAAGGAGTAAATTTTAAAATGCCCGGCGATTTGAAAATCATCACCAACAAAGGAATTTCACCCCGCACATTTAGAATGCGCTGGTGGGAACAACCTGCCGGAAAAACATTCGAAGAACTTTCTTTTGAAAGCAAATTCAGGCTGCCCTCCTATACCGTTCCACCTGAAATCCTTCCTGACAGTATCCCCTACCCTCACGATGCCCCTATCGTGTTTTTCGGACATTACTGCCGGAAAAACGGACCCCATATTATTAAACCAAACATTTGCTGTCTCGACACCTGCATTGCCAACAGTAACACATTATTAGCTTACCGCTGGGATGGAGAAAGCATACTTTCTGCCAAAAAACTGGTGAAAGTTAAAAAATAGGGCAAACCGAAACACTGAATTTCAGTACCTTAACAACCAAACAAAAAATATTATTTTTTTGTATTGCAGGAAAAAAAAGAAAGTATATATTTGCAGCACCTTTTCAAACGGAAATAGCCGGAAACAGGGAGTTCTAAAAGAAAAGACAAAAAATGGTGCGGTAGTTCAGTTTGGTTAGAATATCGGCCTGTCACGCCGAGGGTCGCGGGTTCGAGTCCCGTCCGCACCGCAAAAAGCAGCTCAGAATGAGTTGCTTTTTTTTGTTATTTTTAACTGATTTCCTGAAAAAATGCGTCCAGAATCCCGCGATGATCGAAAGCCATTTCGGGAAGTTCGTTTACCGGAAACCAGCCTGCATTTTCGGCATCATCGCCACCCCTTGCCTCTTTCTTTTCGGAGAGTTTAGCTGAAAAAACCACTGAAATGGTACGGTGACGTGGATCGCGGTTAATGGCATCGAATGTTCTGAACTGAGTCATTTTTTCCAGTTCCAAACCGGTTTCTTCCTGCAACTCACGTTTACAGGCCGTTTCCAGCAGCTCGTCCATATTGACAAACCCGCCCGGCAAAGCCCATTTCCCCTTAAACGGTTCAATTCCCCGCTGAATAAGTAAAACCAAAAAGATGCCGTTTTCTTTCACATAAATCAAAGCATCTGTCGTTAACGCCGGCCGTGGATATTTGTAGCAGTACATAAAAAATTACAAAAAATAATGTTCAACCCTCCAAATTCCAAACTCTTCGAACTCTTCGAACCTTCAAACTCTTCGAACCTTCAAGTCCTTCAAATCCTTCAAAACCTTCAGCTTTTGCGCCCTGTTTTCCAGTATTTCACAATTAAAAACACCACAAAAACAAGAATGATAATATAGATGAGTAATTCAATCTGTTTCATTACATTCGATTATTTTCTTCATTACACGCATTTTGTGGGTGTAACGTTTCAAATCTACATTGAAAATTCCAAACTGATCCACATTGTCGATACGGACTTTCCCTGATGCATGGATAATTTTGTTTCGTTTCCAGATGATTCCCACATGAACAATATTTCCTTCCTCATCGTCGAAAAAAGCAAGGTCTCCGGGTTTTGCCTCGTCCACAAAGCTCAGGGCAGTTCCAAGTTTCACCTGTTGGCTGGCGTCGCGTGGCAGGTGCATCCCAATCATTTTGTAAATGATTTGGGTTAGCCCGCTGCAGTCGATGCCAAAAGGCGACCGGCCTCCCCACAAATAGGGAGCGTTAAAATATTTTAAAGCCTGCTTAATAACTATTTTCCTGGGATTTTTTCGGACACCGTAAAAAACTTCGCCACCGGCTTTAAATTTATCCCTGTCGATGGAAAACTGCCTCAGATATGGCCTCCACACCGGAAGTGTGCTGCCGGCCACCAGCATCAGGTTCTGTTCCTCGTTTACCGGAATCAGGTTGATAATATCTCCGGTTATGGCGAATGGTTTTTTCTCCAGAATCGCATACACACGGGCATTCAGCGGGGTAATCATTTTACTGTCCACCCAGCCTTCGTAGCCGTCCCAGGCCAGTTTTACATGACTCCAACCCACCATCTCCTCCAAAATCTCGAAATGCTCGCCAAAAAGCACCTGTGTTACCATTTCGCTTTTTTCCGAAGGTTCCTTTCTCACCGGAATTAAGCTCAAGCCGGAAATACCGTAGTTCATTCAAATAATTTCTTAATTTTATTCAGAAAATTTAAATTGCGCTCGTTTCGCATGATTAAACACAAATCTATAAAAAAAACGGAGCGCGTTGAACAGGATGGATTTTTATTTGTAATTTTTGCAGGCTCAACGTTTAGTTTAAAACAAAGGCAGGTAAGTTAAAAAGAATGAAAATGGATACATTTTTAAAAAATCTGAAAAAATACACCCGTACTTTTTACTGGGCATTTATATTTTTGGTAACCGCAGTGCTTTTGTACCTTGTGCTTCCCGGCGAACCACGGTTCAAATACGAATTTCAGAAAGGATTTCCGTGGAGACACGAAAACCTGGTAGCGCCTTTCGATTTTGCTATTTTAAAATCTTCCGAAGAAATACAGAATGAGAAAGACGGATTACTGGAGGGCGTACTACCTTATTTTGAGATGGATACAGCACTCACCCGCGAAATCATAATCCGTTTAACCACCGACTGGCAAAACCTGAGCGATTCAACAGAAAAGCAAACACCTGAGGTTATTGCCGAAGCCGGTGAAATATTGCGAAAAATCTATCAAAACGGAATTCTGCCCCGCTCACCCGAAACCTACCCCGAGCTAAAAGAAAAAGAAGAACTGAGAAGAAAAACCGGAAATCTGGTTTCAAGAATAAAAACAGAGGATATTTATTCTGAAAAAACTGCTTATAACGAATTTAACCAGGCATTGAACCTGCTGGCAGAAAAACATCCTGCAAGTGCAGAAAAACTGCAACAGCTTCAACCCGAAAAATATATTGTTTCCAATCTGTCGTTCGATAGTCAAACCACTCAAAAAGAACGGGAAGAAATTACAAAAAACATTTCGGCTACCCGCGGTATGCTACAGGCTGGTGAACGCATTATTCTGGAAGGAGAAATTGTTGACGACAGCAAGTACCAAATTCTGGAATCGCTGAAAACCAGCTACGAATCGAATCGGGGTGAAGGCATTAACCGCTATACGGTTTCTGTTGGAAAAGGAGTAATTGTACTGGTATTCATGGTTTTGCTGTTTACCTTTCTTTACATTTACCGGCTCGACATTTTACACCAATTCAGCAAATTATCGTTTTTGCTTTTGTTTTTAGTTAGTATTGTTTTTATTACCTTGTTTATCAATTCGTTTCCCAACCTGCACATCTACCTGGTTCCGTTTGCCATTTTCCCCATTGTAGTACGCACGTTTTTCGATTCGCGAACGGCGATTTTTACCCTGCTTCTGGCTGCGCTGATTACAGGCTTTTATGCGCCCAACAATTATGAATTTGTTTTGCTGCAAATCACCGCCGGAGTAGTAGCTGTATTCAGTTTGAATAAAATGCACCGTCGCGGACACCTGATTATGGCAGCCATCTGGGTTTTGCTTACCTATTCCCTCGTTTTTGCAGCGCTTGAACTCATCTACGAAGGAACCATTTTAACCATCAACTACAAAACCTTGCAGTGGTTTGCTCTTAGCAGTGTGCTCATTTTGCTGGTGTATCCTCTGGTGTTTGTTTTCGAGAAAATATTTGGCTTTGTTTCCGATGTTACCCTCATTGAACTTTCGGATACCAATCAACCGTTGTTGCGAAAACTGGCAGAAGAGGCGCCGGGAACCTTTCAGCACTCGATGCAGATTGCAAACCTAGGCGAAGAGATCATTTTAAAGATCGGGGGAAATCCATTTTTAATAAGAGCCGGCGCTTTATACCACGATATTGGAAAAATTGCCAAGCCTGAATTTTTCATTGAAAACCAGGCAATTGGAATCAACCCTCACGATAAAATGAATTATTTGAAAAGTGCTGAAATTATTATAGACCATGTGAAGAACGGAGTAAAAATGGCCAAAAGGCATAAGTTGCCCGAAGCCATTATGGAATTTATTGCCACCCACCATGGCACCACCAAGGCTCAGTATTTCTATTTAAAACACCAGGAAGAAAATCCGGAGGAGAAAGTCAGTGAGAATTCTTTCATCTATCCCGGTCCACTGCCGCGAACAAAAGAGGCAGCTGTAGTAATGATTGTAGATGGCATAGAGGCTGCATCGCGAAGTTTGAAAGAAAAAACAATGGAAAACCTGCATGAACTCATCAATAAAATGGTGGAGCAAAAAATCAGGGACAAACAACTGGACCAATCGGAACTCACTTTCAGAGACATTAAAATCATAAAAGAAACCCTCCTGAAGAAACTGATGAATATATACCATGTACGCATTGAATACCCGAAAGAGAAAGAAAACAATACAACCAACCGGGAAAATAATTAATTTTGCAGCGTAAATAAATAAGAAAGAGAAAACGATGAAATTAACAAAAAACACATTTATATTTTTAATTCTGCTGGCGTTTGCAATGGCTTGCAGTGAAAATCCATTGCCCGACCCCGTACCTGAAACCCCGATGGATACGGAAAATGAAAAAGAAGAAGCACCCAAACTTACCCAGGAAATTAACGGCTTTATAAAAGAAGCCATGACCGACATTTATTTGTGGTACAATTACCTGCCTAATATCGACATCAGGTATGAAATGGACTCCAAAGCCTATTTCGACAAATTGCTTTATGAGGAAGACAAATGGTCTTTCATAACCGACGATGTAAAAGCCCTGGAGAGCAGTTTCGAAGGAGTGGAAACTTCGTTTGGTTATTCGCTGGCATTTGGCCGCTTCTCGAACACCGGAAATATTTTTGCACTGGTTGAGTTTGTATATCCCAACACACCTGCTGCCGAAGCCGGTTTGAAAAGGGGTGACATTATTGTTAAAATGAATAACCGTGACATTACCGATGATAATTACAGAGACCTGCTATACGCTTCAAACCTTACCATTTCGCTTGGCATTTTGGGAGAAGGGGGCATTTCGGTTGATCCCAATTCGGTTAAAATGACAGCCGAAGAGCTGACTTTAGACCCGATTCTGATGACCGAAATTATTGAACACGAAGGTACCCGTATCGGATATCTTTTCTATGCCCAGTTTATTTCCAATTTCAACACAAGCCTCGATACGGCCTTTCAATTCTTCCAGAGCGAAGGAATTACTGATTTGATTCTCGATTTCAGGTACAACCCTGGCGGTGGAGTAACTGCTGCGCAGTACCTTTGCAGCTCGGTAGCACCGGTTAGTGTTGTCAACTCCGGCAGTACACTGGTAACCTATCAGTGGAACGACAAGTATCAGAACTACTGGAAATCAAACAGAAGAGCCGATCAAATTGAGGTAGATTTCATTAACAATACCAAGGTACAAATGGGGCTGAACAAGCTGTACATTCTTACCGGAAGTGGAACCGCTTCGGCCTCGGAACTTTCCATCACAGGATTGAAACCTTATATGGATATAATTACTATTGGAGAAACCACCTACGGAAAATACACAGGTTCAATTACACTAAAACCGGAGTTTTATTACGATAAAGAAAGCGACTACGCCGGTTTTGAAAACTGGGGAATTCAGCCCATCGTGTTGAGGTATGCCAATTCGCAGGGAGTAACCGATTTCAAAGAGGGTTTTGTTCCCGACATTCCGGCTGAAGACGACCTCTTTTCGGGAATTCCGCTGGGAAACATACAGGACCCACTAATTAAGGCTGCCATTGAAGACATTACCGGATCACAAATTGTGGCCATAAAAAAAGCAAAAATTGAAACCCCTTCTTATACCATTTTCGACCGGGGATTCTCAAAATACGATGCAAATAAACGCGAACTGTTAATCGACCTGAAAGATTTTAATTTTTCTGAAAAATAAAATCTGTGGTGCATTAAACCAATTCCCTTTAAAGTGGTCAAAAATATCTTCCGGTTGAGCAGCAACCGGAAATCTAAACCAGGCCGCACCTTGAATTTAGATGCGGCTCTGTTTTTTTAAATTGTAACGAAAGTATTTTATATATAAACCATGAGAAAAAGAATAATTATCACATCCGTTGTCCTCATCTTGCTTTCTGCAGGGGCATATATGATTTTTGCCGGATCGAGCAGCGAAAAGTCATACATCACCACCACCGTGCAGCGTGGTTCTTTTGAAATTCTGGTTTACTCAACCGGGCAACTGGAGGCTCAAAGCTCTGAAAACATAGTGGTACCGGAAGTTTTACGCGATCGCAGTGTCCGTATTTATGAAATAAAAATTACCGACTTAATAGAAGAAGGCACTGTGGTGGACTCGGGCGACTATGTAGCTTCACTCGACCATAAATCCGTAGAAGAAGTACTTGTTGCTGCACAGGAAGACCTGGAACAGGCATTGAACAGCTTTGAAGATGCAAAAATGGATTCAAACCTCACCCTGAGCAATTACCGCGATCAGATCATAAACGCCCGGGAAGAAGTGGAAGAGATGCAGATTATTCTCGATGAATCGGTTTATGAGTCGCCGGCAGTTATCAGGAAAGCTGAAATGGACGTGGATAAAGCCAAACGAAAACTCGAACAGGAAATTAAAGGATATGACCTGAGAGAAAGGCAGGCCATTTCGAGGGTTGAACGTAGTGCCATAGAGTTGCGCCGGCGACAGGAAAGGGTCAATTTGCTGCACGAAGTGCTCCAGTCGCTCCGAATTCATGCACCCAAACAAGGCATGCTGGTTTATGGCCGCGACAGAACGCGCGAAAAAATACAGGTAGGTTCCAATGTAAGCGCCTGGAGCCCGGTTATTGCAACCCTCCCCGACCTCTCTACCATGCAATCGCTAACCTGGGTAAACGAAATCGACATTTCAAAAGTGAAAGTGGGGCAGAAAGTAATTCTGGGCATCGATGCCTTACCCGACCGGGAACTGGAAGGAGAAGTGGTTTCAGTGGCAAATATCGGTCAGCCCATGCCCCGGAGCGATGCAAAAGTTTTTGAGGTAAAAATACAGGTATTTGGAGAAGTGGATGATTTGAAACCGGCAATGACTACAAGCAATATTATTCACACAGGAACCTGGGAGGATACCTTGTTTATTCCTGCGGAAACCGTTTTCAAAAACGATTCGCTCGATTATGTTTTTCTCGAAAAAAACAATGGGTTTGTGAAACAAATTGTTGATTTGGGAGATCAGAACGAAAACTACTTTTTAGTGAGAAAAGGACTGGAAGAGAACGACCGTCTGTTATTAAACATTCCCGACAATGAAGAAGACCTTGCCCTGGAGGGCATGGATATTTACCAGGAAATAAAAGAACGGAAGCTGAAAGAAGAGGAAGAAGCAGCTGAACAAGACAAAAATAAGCCCTCAGCAAAGGGCAATGATATGGAAGAGGCTTCTAATAACCCGATAAACAAAGCTGGATGAAAGGAATTTTTGAACGGTATAAATACAATGTAGCCAGCGGAGTAGAGGCCATTTTTGCCAACCGGGTAAAATCATTCCTCACCGCATTGGGGATAATATTTGGGGTTGCGGCAGTTATCAGTATGCTTGCCATTGGAAACGGGGCAGAGCAGGAAATTCTGGAGCAGATAAAAATGGTTGGGGTAAACAACATCATCATTTCTCCTACCGAAAATGTAATCGATACCGAAGAACAGCAAAGTTCGGATGAGGATGCCCAAATCAGCTCGAAAAAGTTTTCACCGGGACTAACCCTGCTCGATGCAGATGCCATCAGGGAAGTAATACCGGGAGTAAACAAGGTTTGTCCGGTCATCACCTTTAATTACTCTGCCATTCTCGACGGTAAAAGCAAACCGGTTGTGCTGGAAGGCATCAACAACAACTATTTCGACCTGTTTAATATTTCGCTGCAAAGCGGAAGCCATTTCACTGAAAACCAGCTCGAAAACGGCTATCCGGTGTGCATCATCGGCGACAATATAAACAGCGTTTTTTTCAACCGCGAAGATGCGGTAGGGAAATACATCAAGTGCGGACAAATATGGCTTCAGGTAATTGGCGTGGTAGAACGAAGAGACTTTACCGCTTCGGCGTCCGACGAACTGGGAATAAGCAGTACCGACAATAAAATATTCATTCCGGCAAAAACCATGATGATGCGGTTTAGAAACCGCTCGCTGCTGCGAGCCGACGAGGTGGAAGCGGCAGCCGCAGGAAGGAATTTCCCAAAAGAAAACCTGAATCAACTCGATAAAATCATTGTTCAGGTGGAAGAAACCGAATATTTAAGCACCACTGCCGAAGTGATTAACCGGATGCTATACCGCAGGCACAACAGTCTGTACGATTTTGAGGTAACCATCCCCGAGCTCCTGTTGAAACAACAGCAGCGCACCAAAAATATTTTCAACATTGTGCTGGGAGTTATTGCAGGAATTTCGCTCATTGTGGGAGGAATTGGCATTATGAACATCATGCTTGCCTCGGTTATGGAGCGTATCCGGGAAATTGGCCTGCGTCAGGCTATCGGAGCTTCGCGTAAAGATATTATTGCCCAGTTTTTATCTGAATCGACACTGATAAGTGTAACCGGGGGCATCCTGGGAATCATTCTGGGAGTCATCCTGTCACGGGTTATCATGGTCGTTTTCGACATTACTACCGTGATTTCGGCATTTTCCATTGTCATATCCTTCGGAGTTTCAGTAATTATAGGGGTTACTTTCGGATACATTCCCGCCAAGCGCGCTTCCGATCAGGACCCGGTAGAATCACTTCGCTATTAAATCAACTTTTATAAAAATGAAATTCAGATTTATATTTTTAACCATCTTTTTTGTATCCTCTTTCAGCTTAATTGCAACGGCGCAGCAAAGGCGTTTCCTTACACTCGACGATGTTATTGAAATTGCATCAAAACAATCGCTGGATGCATTCAGAAACCAAAACATGTACCTGTCCAGTTACTGGGAATTCAGATATTTCAGGGCCGACAGGCTGCCCACCTTAAGTTTCGAAGCAACCCCGTTCGATTACAACCGATCGATGCAAAAAGTGTATAACTACGATGAAAACCGCGACGAATACAAATCGCGTGAAGATTTAAGTTCCGAAATTGCTTTACTATTAAATCAGAATGTGGGACTGACCGGCGGCAGGATTTTTGCGCGCTCGGAACTGAATTTAACCGAAAAGCTGGGCGACGACCGTATTTCATCTTATTCATCTACACCTTTCAGCGTGGGCTATGTTCAAAATGTGAACGGATACAACGATCTGAAATGGACTGCTAAAATTGAGCCTCTCAAGTTTGATCGGGCCAAAAAAGATTTTATTCAGAGCAAAGAACGGCTGGCCATTAAAGCAACACGTTTATTTTTCGACCTGGTTGATGCCCAGATAGAGGTAAATATTGCCACAACCAACCTGGCCAATGCCGACACATTGTATAAAATTGGCACAGGCCGGTTTCAGGTAGGTACTGTGACTCAGGATGAACTGCTGAACCTCGAACTTGGGTTCATGAACGCTCAACTGGCACTAACCCGGGCAAATATTGGACTGGAACGTGCCCAGGCGCAGCTGAATTCTTTCCTTGGTTACGATAAATCCATCAGAATAGAATGCATCATTCCCACTGAACTACCCGACATGCAAATCAGTACCGATGAAGCAGTAGTTGCGGCATTCGAAAACAATCCGGAAATTATTTTACAACAGCAACGGCTGATTGAGGAAGACCGGAAAGTGAGGCAGGCAAAATCACAAACCGGCATCAGCGGCGATGTGTATGCGCTTTACGGGCTTAACCAAAATGCAGAGGAACTGGGCATGGTTTACCGCGACCCGCTCGACCGGCAACGATTGCAGATAGGAGTGAATATTCCGGTGCTTGACTGGGGGCGCAGAAAAGGAAGACTGGCTATGGCTGAATCGAACCGTGAGGTGGTGCGTATCAGTACTAACCAGGAAAAAATAGATTTTGAACAGAATGTGGAAATGAACGTATTGGAGTTTAACCTGCAGGCCGACCAGGTTTTAAGCCGCGCAAAAGCCGACACCATTGCACAGATGGGCTACGATGTTACACAGCAGCGGTTTCTCATTGGCAGGGTGGATGTAACAAAACTAAACCTGGCGCGAAACGACCAGGAAACGGCCCGAAGAGCCTACATTAATGCCTTGCGGACATACTGGAATTACTATTACACCATAAGGCAGTTAACTCTTTTCGATTTTGAAAAAAGAATTACCTTGTCGGAAGATTTCGACAGGTTGGTAAATCAATTTTAAGAAATGAAACATTTGAAAAATAAAAAGGTATTGTGGATAACGGCAGCAGCAATAGTTGTATTGGCCGTTGCTCTTCTGGGCCAAACCACACTGACAGGTCCGGGAGTTCATACCGTTAAAATAACAGGTTTTGAATCCAGTATCTCGGTGAAAGGTGAAATTCAGGGGAAAAATGCTGTACTTATCTCATTTCCCGACGAGTTAAAACACCGCGATTTACGTATCCGTGAATTCGAAATAAAAGACCTGATTGAGGAAGGAGCACTGGTAAACAAAGGTGATTGGGTAGCCACGCTCGATATCGACAACATCAACCAGCAAATCCAGTACAACAACGACGATTTGGAAAGAAGGCTTGCTGAATTCAACGATGCCAAAATTGATTCGGCCATCGAGCTGACCAATTTCAGGGAGGAACTGAAAGAACTTGGATACGACCTGCAATACAGAGAACTCGATTTGGAACAGGCTCAGTATGAATCGCCGGCTTATCAGCGGAAAGTGCAGGTAGCCTATAACAAAACACTCAGACAGATAGAAAAAAAACGCCGCGATTACGAATTACGCAGGTTGAACCTGGCGGTGCATACCAAACGCCGCGAAGACCGTTACAACTTTTCCCTGCACCGCGATTCACTCTTACGACAGGCGCTTGAGGCGGCCACCATTACCTCGCCCGGTGATGGCACAGTGATGTATGCCCGTACACGCAGGGGAAGAAAAATCAGAATTGGCGACAACGTAAGCCAATGGCAGCCCACCATTGCCAACCTGCCCGACATGTCGGAGCTTATTTCGGAAACGTATGTGGAAGAAATACAGATTACCAAACTGAAAACTGGCGACAGCGTGGAAGTTACCGTAGATGCTATTCCCGGAAAAGTTTATACAGGAAGGGTTTACAGAATTGCAAATATTGGACAGGAAGTATCCGGGATGGATGCAAAAGTGTTCAATGTTTTAATCGATATTACTAACTCCGACGCCAGTTTACGTCCGGCAATGACCTCCAATAACCGAATAATTTTGCATGACAGGAAAAATGTTCTGACCATTCCGCGCGAATGTCTGTTTTCGGAAAACGGAGAAAATTTTGTTTACCTGAAAAAATCAGGAGCAGTTTACAAACAACCGGTAACCGCCGGAGTAGAAAACGACTCGGAAATAATTATTCTTTCAGGCCTGGATAAAAACGACCGGATTTTGTATTCAGCGCCGGAGAATGCCCCGGAAGTAACCTATTTTGAAGAGATTGCATCGAATTAACAGATTGGGAAAGCCGTAAATTGGGTTAAAACTATTCATCATTCCCTCACAACGGAACCCAAACCTTCAATGCTTTGAAAAACCTGAGGGTTTCCTTTGTATCTGATTTTTCCGGCACCTTTTATGTCTGCCCGCAGGGTTTGGGTGGCAAACACTTTTCCTGTACCCACGCCTTCAATTTTAAAACTTACATTTTCGGCCTTCAGTTCCTCCGCATTCACATGTCCGGCCCCGGCAAGCCTCACATCCAACGTGTTGGTAACTCCACTGATTTCACACAAAACCCCTCCTCGGTTCTCAACCCTAATCCGGTTGGCAATCAGTTGAAAATTAACCCTTGCTCCCCCTTCCAACAACAGGTCAACTTCATCCAAATCAAGAAATCCTTTGGTATTCAGCCTAATGCCTCCAAAAATATGGATGCGGCTGAGTGTTTCAAATGTCACATACAAAGTTATTGGGCTGAAATCGAAAGGCTTTCGATCCACATGCAGATGCAACTTGCCCTTTTCGTTGGTTATGTTCAGGTAATCAAAAGCTTTTTCGTCTGAAGCACTAACTTCCAGCAAGTTAGAATTTCCCTGGATGAGTTCAACTCCAAATGCGCCCTCAAGAAAAAGTTCCGTAAAATCTCCTGTTTCGTACGTTCTCGACACACGATCACCTTCCTGGGCACTGGTCACATGAGCAAAAGAGAAGCTAAAAAGCAAAACAAATATTACCGGCCACCTTTTACTCCATTTTATTCTATCCATTATTACCATTTTAGTTTTCCGAAATTTTCTTCACAAACAAATGTATGGTAAACGGCTGAAAAGCAGAAATAATTTCGGCAAACGGCATAAAAATTCAGATAAACACAAAAAGTTACTTGTATAACCGCCATAAGTAAGTTAATCCGTAAAAAATAAGCATGTATAAAACGGCAATTATAAACGCATCCATGAATTCAACAAACGCCTGCGAAAGCAGCAAACGTACCGTATAAACAAGCGAAACAACCACCAAAGCATACAGAAATTTTAAGCTTGTTGGCACCAATTGCCTAATCAGACTGCTGGCGATACCCATCCACAACAGACCAAATATAAGCACCACCAGTCCTTCGTTTCTATATCCGTTATTCAGCTTCACAACCCCCCAAATCAAAGGAAGAATTCCGGCAATGAGCAATCCACGAGCCATACTTTTTCGAATTTTATTTCTGATGTGCTCATTTTCAATATCCGGGAAAAGCTTCGTCTTTAAAGGCTTTGTTCTGAACTCAGGCGCCATTAAATCCTCTTCAGAATGAATTATCTCCCTGCCTATGGCTTCCCGCACCGCTGCTTCAACCGCTTTTTCCTGGTAATGATTCCGCTTTTGAAGCACTTCTTTTAATCTTTCATCATCCATTTCGCCCATCAATTCTTCAAAATCACTATTATGATCGGATGTAATTGATATTTTCGGCATTTTTCAAATATTTTTATATTTTCAAACAAATAAAACAGAAATTTGTAATATAGATAGAATTGTAAAACCATAAAAATATTAATATGTACAACTTTGAATACAAAAATCCGGTAAAAATCATTTTCGGAAAAGGAACCATTAAAAAAGTAGCTGATGAAATACCGCAAAACGCGAAAGTTTTAATGACCTACGGTGGTGGAAGCATAAAAAAAACAGGTGTTTACGATCAGGTAAAAAATGCCCTGAAAGATTTTCAGGTATTGGAGTTTGGCGGAATTGAACCTAACCCGCACTATGAAACCTGCATGAAGGCTGTGGAAGTGGTTAAAAAGGAAAACATTGATTATCTGCTGGCTGTAGGTGGAGGCTCGGTACTCGATGCCACCAAATTTATTGCAGCTGCGGCCTTGTATCCCGATGGTGATCCATGGGACATACTTTTACACCGGTACGAGATAGAGGTTAAAGCAGCTTTGCCACTGGCTTCGGTTCTTACTCTGCCGGCTACCGGTTCCGAAATGAATGGGAATTCGGTAATTAACCGTGTTTCAACACAGGAAAAGCTGGCTTTTGGATCACCGCTGGTAATGCCCCGCTTTTCCATCCTCGATCCCGAATGTGTGTTCACTCTGCCCGACCGGCAGGTAGCCAACGGAGTGGTCGATGCTTTTGTACATGTACTGGAGCAATACCTCACATTCCCTGTAAATTCGCCGCTGCAGGATCGCATGGCTGAAAGCATTTTGCTGACATTGATTGAAGAAGGACCAAAGGTGCTGGCCAACCGGACCGATTACGATGCTGCCGCCAACTTTATGTGGAGCGCCACCATGGCTCTGAATGGGATGATAGCGGCAGGAGTACCTCAAGACTGGGCTACCCATGGAATAGGACACGAACTTACCGCTTTTCACGGCATTGACCATGCCCGGACCCTGGCCATTGTTTTACCGGGTTTGATGCACATTAAACGGCAAAATAAAAAAGAGAAAATCCTGCAGTATGGCGAACGTATTTGGGGCATTACCGAAGGAAACCACAACGAACGAATTGACCAGACCATTGCCAAAACCGTTGAATTTTTTGAATCTCTGGGCGTTCCGTGTACCCTTCCGGAATATGATGTGCCGGCAGAAACGGTGGATAAAATTACGGAACGATTTAAAAAACGCGGCACAAAGCTGGGAGAAAAAGCAGATATCGACAACACAGAAGTGGAGGCCATTTTGCGCGACAGGCTATAGCATAAAATAGTACCAGCCCTGCCCTTAGAAGTTTACGCTTGAGCTGTTTGCTTTTTCACCATGATATAGCCGGAAATCAAATCATCATACGCTTTCCGAAGCTGTTGAACTATATGATTTTGCGGATTGAAATTCCACTTGCCAATGCGCGCGAGAGGTAAAATTTTGGGAGAAGTGCCCGTTATAAAAGCCGCCTGAAAACCGGGGACTTCTTCCAGTAACACATCCTTTTCAAATATTGGGATGCCTGCATTTTTTGCAAGTTGAATGGTTTTTTGGCGGGTAATCCCCAACAGCACTTCATTGCCGGGTGGTGTAATCAGGCGCCCCTCATCCACAAAAAAAACATTGCTGCGACTGCCTTCGGTAACCCGTCCCTGATAGTCAATCAATAATACTTCATAAAAGCCGTTTTGCTCCATCAGTTCGACGGCCTGCTGCCGCACCGGTGTTTGAAATACCTTGGCATTGGGGTTGTTCCTTTCAGCCGTTAACAAACCACAGGTAACTCCGGATTCATACCATGCTAATTCAGGATATTTATGCGGAATAAACAGAGCCTTCAAACGGGTTTTACAGGAAAGCAAAATATTTCCTGTACCTGCTTCATTCCTTTCTGTTAACACATTCAGAAATCCTTCAATCTGCTCTTTTGAAAACCGGATGGTTTTACCGGCAAGTTGAGCCGAAGTAAAAAAACGGTCGAGATGCTCTTCCAAAAAAAGCGGAGTACCTTCCAGAACCCGCAATACTTCGTAAACGCCACCGGCATTTTCAGAAGCCCTGAATTCGGAATTTGGCTTTATTTCGCCATCATAGATGAAGAATTTATGTAGCGGATAATAAATCATTCGTTAATTTTGAGGCAAATGTATGGATTATTTTTGGTGAGCCCTTACAAACATCATCTGGAGTTTTTGAAAAATCAGATTGAAATATGGAGGACAAAAAACTGGAAAAAGGAAAGGGAATTGCCCGGCTGTGGGCGGAATTCAATCGGCCATAACCGGTTTTCTTATTTGCAAAGTTCCCATCACTTTATTTTTAAAACTCCGGCCAATGGGAAGTTCCTTTCCGCTCACCTCGATACTGGAGGAGGTAAATGCCTCAATTTTTGGCAACGAAACGATGTAGGATTTGTGAATGCGTACAAAGTCACTGTCAGACAATTTTTCTTCCATGCTGGTCATGCTGGTTTTTGTAACTATTTTCTTATCGTCAGTATAAATCTTAACATACTCACTCAATCCTTCGATATACAAAATCTCGTTCAGTAATAGTTTTACGATACGCTTGTTTTCTTTCACATAAATAAAGGCTTCTGAATGTTGATTTCCATTTACAACCGGGTGCGCTGCATTAATGGTTTTCTGCGAAACCAGAAAGTACTTGTTCACCGCTTTCAAAAACCGTTCAAATGTAATGGGTTTCAGCAGGTAATCAAGCACATCCAAATCGAATCCCTCGATGGCATATTCGCGGTACGCGGTTGTAATTATTACCTGGGGTGGGTTTTTTAGAGTTCTCAGGAAATCAATACCTGTTATTTGAGGCATTTGAATATCCATAAACATGAGATCGACCTGAAATTTTCGTAACGCTTCCATGGCTTTCATGGCATCTGCACATTCAGCAACAATTTCAAAATTGTCTAGCTTTTCAACATGGTTTCGCATAAGTTCGCGCGCAAGAGGTTCATCATCAACAATGATGCATTTTGTTTTCATGGCAATTCGTTTTTGTTTTCTTTGTTTATCTGTTTTCTTATCAATTGGTATCCTTTTGCTATTTCTGTTACAAATCATGGGAAAACATTCAGATTTACCCGCAGATAATTTTCTTTGTAATCTTCCTGCAGCCTGTACTTACCCGGGAAATTGTATTGCAGGCGTTTACCAAGCATAATAAAATCATATTTATCAAACGGATTGAATTCATTATTGCTGCTTATTTCGAGACAAAAGTGCAATTCTCTGTTTTCTTCCCCGATAAAGACGCTGCTACTAACTGAATTGTTACATTCTATTCCAATTATTAGGGCAAAATTCACCAAAGGCAGAAGCAATCCGGCAGGAATAACCAGTAAACTGTGGTTACCTTCTGTTTCCAGCCGTATATTTGCCGGGTTCCCCAAAGCAAGGTGATGTATTTTCAGCAACAGCCTTATAAGATCGGTTTCCTTGTTAAGCGGCAGCCACTTTTCATGCTTTTCATCGATAAACCGGTTCAGAAAATCCGACACCACAATAATCACCTCAGATGACTTTCGGGGATTCATTTTCAAGGCCAACCCGAGCATTTCCATTAGATGGAGCATGATGCGCGGCTGTAACTGGAAATGATAAATTTCCAGTTCAGTTCTCCGGTTCCAGTTTTGTTCATAATTTTTGTGCGATTGGGCCCGGTACCAGGCACGCCCAACCTTAATGGCTAAAAAAACCAATAGAATGTAATGGTTTCCAAGGCCGCTAATTACAATGTTTTTGAAATTTAAGTAATCCGGTTCTAATGCCAATTTTGAATTTTCCGACCTAAAAACCAGTTCGTTAGACACCACAAGTTCAAAAACCGAAAAAACCGGTAATAAAATTACAAAACCAAAAATGAACCAGCCATAGCGGTTCTTATAAAAAGCAACCGGAACCAGCCAGTAAGCAATGAGGTAAGTATGAAGCATAAAAACAGGCAAGGTAACCAGATAATATTTCAACCAAAGCTCCGCCGAAGTAAAGCCCTGCCCCAGGCATTGCAACAAGGTGAAAGTGAAAACCCAGGCCAGCCAGAAAAAGGCATGTTCCATTGCCCGGCGCTTACCGATATGCTTTAGTCCCAAATCCATTCCTAACCTTTTTCAATTCAAGTATAATTTTAAAATTCCGGTCATCTTCCTCAATATGCAAGCTATACCCTTTCTCTGCAAACAAAATATTTAACCGCTGTTTCAGATTTTGCATTCCATCGCCGGGTGATTGACTGTCAATTTTCAGGTTTTTTCCTGCCGGTTTGCTGTTCGATGCAGAAAGAATCAGGTGCTCGGGTCGGGCATCGATGGAAATATTCATCCAGGGCAAGCCCAAATCGGAACTACTTCCGTGTTTTATGCCGTTTTCGGCCATAAAAAAAAGAACCATTGGAGGTACCTGCCAATGATTCAGAATTCCCTTTTTCAAAATTTTTACCCTTAACCGCGGACCATACCTGAGTTTTTCAAGTCTGATGTAATTTTCAACCAAAGCAATTTCTTCAGTCAATGGCACAAAGTTGAACCGGCTTTGTTCCACAATATAGCGTAGCACTTCCTGCATGCGTTCAGCCATTTCTGCTGTTTTTTCAGGCTTCAGTAGCGAAAGCGCGTACAGATTATTTATGGTATTAAACAAAAAATGAGGATTCAATTGCGACTGGAGCAACCGCTGACCAGCCAAACGGTTCTGGTTCTCCAGTTTTTTTATTTGTCGCTGTGTATAAACATAGTCTTTTGCAAACTTAATCACACAAAAAAGCGCCACAATGAAGGTCATATCCTTTGTGTTCACCAGAATGAAATGCAAGCCTTTTAACCTGCCAGGCTCCAAATTCTCAGGAGCTACTGAAGCATAAAAGATTTCGTCGGAAACGGTAAGTTTAATTGCAGAAAGAGCTACACCTGTAATGAAAAAAAGCAGAATGAACAAGCCGGTTTTTCGTTTTAACAAAAATTCGGGAATAAGCAGAAATAAAACGATGTAGGCATAGCCCAAAAAGAAAAATGAATTGAGAAAGGTGATTGAAAAAGCTTCCAAAAGACCGGCATTATTGTTTTGCAAAAAAACAATACAGGTAAAAACGAATACCGTAACACAAAACAGAAAAAGATGCCGTGTTGTCCGGTATTTCAAGCCAGTATCAAAAATCCATCGGTTCATTCAGTTTTCAATTTCCAGTAAAAGATTATAGCAGTTTATGCTTTCATCTGTTTGCAACCTGTAGCGCCCTTCATATAAAATATCGAGTCTCTTTCTGGCATTCTGTAACCCTATTCCACCGGTTTTGGTTTTAACTGCCAGCTTTTTAACTGACATTGAGTTTTTGGCCGAAAACCTTAAAAGTTTGCCAGTAACCGATATATTAATATGAATAAAAAAAACGCCCTCGCTGTTGGCGCCTCCATGTTTAAAACTGTTCTCAACAAAAGTGAACAGGAGCATGGGAGCAATCTTTCGGGTTTCGTACGTTCCGCTCATTTCAAATTTAACCTGCAGCTGTTCTCCGTAACGTAAACGCTCGAGTTCAATATAATTTTCAATCAGTTTCACTTCTTTTTCCAAAGGAATTTCTGCATCGTTACATTCATACAAAACCGCCTGCAACAGCCCGGCCATTTGGGCAATTCCTTCCGAAGTTTTTGAAGCCTCCTTCATCGATATCGAATACAAATTGTTCAAGGTATTAAAAAGAAAATGCGGGTTGAGCTGTGCCTTCAAAAGGTTAAGCTCTTTTTTCAGGTTTTGCTTTTCTATTTCGTGCTTCTCCTTTTGTTGCTCAAACCATTTTTTCACCATTTTTATGGCAAAAACGATGGCTACCATAAAATTGGTTTCAAGAAAAAGGTAAAGAAAAGTTACTCCCAAAACCGAACCTGAAGTAACAGGAAGTCCGTTTATCAGCCTTAGTGAAATACGTTCGCCCAGCGTGGCCAGTAATAAAATACAAAGTACCAGAACAATAGTTACAGTCAGTTTCCGGGTACGGAGATACCAGGGCAATACAGCATACACTGTGGTATAGGTAGCTGCCATAACAAATGGCAACATGCACAATGATTCAATAAAATACCACTGAAAATTATTGCCATACTTACCATACACCGATCCAAAAAAAAGCACATAAAAAGTCCAAAAAACCAGGTGCGACAAAAATCGCCGGTACTTTGAAAAAAAGATTTGCATTTGTCTCCAGTTCATTGTTTTTCACCGGAAAGATAAGATATTTTGCATAAACACAACACCATAAACACCTTTTAAACAGGCAATTAAACTGCACAAACCAATACATTCAATGATGAATTCCTGTCGTTTACCCTCAATTTCACACCGTTTGTTGAAAATAAAGCCCCTGCCCACTGGCAGAGGCTCTTTTTTCATCTCTATGAAAAAAATTGCGCTGTTCTATTCAGAATTCAAAAGGCTGCTCAGTTTCTGTCAGCCATTAAAACAAAGCATGGTATTGCGGGTCAACCAGATTGGGAAAATAGCAGGCAATGAGCCCAAGCAGTTCTTCTTCAGTTTTAGGCTTTTGACTGATAACCCGCTGGGCGTAAAAGTCTGTCTTACTGAGTTTTGAATTAAACTCTTCTTCGGGTAATTCACGATATTGGATGTCCATTTTTTTAACACCAAATACATTTTTAACACAAGCGTACTGAACTTCAAATTCGCCGGAACGAACCAAAAATGAGGTGCATTTCTTTTCCTTAATCACCCCAATCTGTAATGGTTTCGATGTGTTCTCATAAATCAGTTCATACGTTGGCACTGCCTGGTTATCAACAACCATTTTAGTTTGCGATTCCACAATGGTGTATGTCCCAAAATCAGTAAGCGAATTACCGGAAACCACCTGGCCTCCTTTCATTTCTGCAGGTGCTGCAAAAGCAGCAAGCAGCAAACAGACACTAAAAAAATACATTTTTGTTTTCATGATAAAATTGTTTATTGTTTTACTTGCCCAAAAGTAATTAACCTTTTGAAAAGCAACAACTTAATTCAACAAACAACCACATTGCGAAAGTCAACTGCACATTTTTGGCTGTAAACCTGCCGGTTTACCGCTCGCAGGTATTTTACTGCATTTCCTCTATTATTTCTGTAAATCTACTGCACAATATCTAACTGTTTTCTTATTTTTGGGACTTCATTTTAAAACCTTGTAAAACCTGTGGTATGAAGATTATGCGCATTTTTGTATGTTTACTGGCAGTGGTTTTATTGACTCATTGCACAAAGAAAGAAGAAAAAAATTACCTGCAATTTGTTGATTTACTTATTGGAACGGCTCCAGCCACCACCCCGGCTGCTGTAAAAAAGCAAACAACCAGCGAAAACTACGGGCAAACCATACCGGCAGTAACGACCCCTTTTGGAATGACTCAGTTCACACCTCAAACCCATGCAAAAGAAAAAAAATGTGTGGCTCCATTTTACTGGGGAACTCCGGGGCTTCAGGGATTTCGGGCAACCCACTGGACCAGTGGCTCGTGTGTTCAGGACTATGGCAGTTTTACGGTTTTTCCTACTGTCAGAGGAAGTCATTTCCGGTTTCTCCCATCGCAACGCAAAACCCTGTATATATATGACAGCGATCATTCGTCGCCTGCTTATTATGCAGCAATGCTCCCCGAAAACAATATTTTAACTGAAATAACAGCTTCCCGGCGGGCTGGCTTCTTCCGTTTTTCCTGGCTCGAGCCCGAAAACCCTACAATTATTATCGATGTAAACAGTGATGAAGGAGAGGGCTTTATCAGAATCGATACTGAAAAAGGAGAAATTACCGGGTACAACCCGGTACATCGCATTTACAACGGGCACGGACAACCGGCAGGGTTTAACGGCTATTTTGCAGCACAATTCGACAAACCCATAACAAAAGCAGGAACCTATGGCAACAACGAACTCTTTGATGACATAACTGAACAGCAAAACAAAAATGACATTGGAGCTTTTGTTACATTTGAAATGAATGACGGGGAAGTATTGAAAATGAAAATGGGTACTTCGTTTACCAGCATTGAGAATGCCCGGCTGAACATGGAAACAGAAATTCCACACTGGGATTTCGAAAAAACAAAAAGCGAACTGGAAAAAACATGGAACAGCCTGCTGGGGAGGATCGATGTGGAAGGCGGATCAGATGATGACTTTACCAAATTTTACACTGCAATGTACCATAGTCTCATCCACCCGAGGCTTTTCAGCGATGCCAACGGCGATTATCCGAAGTTCGGCGGAGGGGAATCTGTTCAGAAGGCAGACGGGTTTGATTATTACTGCGACTTCTCCAACTGGGATATATTCCGCGCACAAATGCCTTTGTTAAGCATTATTGCACCGGAATATTACGAAGACATGGTCCGGTCGCTCATTGTGAAAGCCGAGCAGGGAGACTGGCTGCCTATTTTCCCTATGTGGAACAGTTATACTTCGGCGATGATTGGCGACCACAGCACTTCAATTATTACTGATGCGCTGATGAAAGGATTCGATATTGATCCTGAAAAAGCATACCACTACATGAGGAAAAACGCCTTTGAAACACCGGATGATTTGGATGAATACATTGACGGCAAAGGCAGGCGGGCACTTGAGTCGTATCTGCAGTTCGACTACATTCCCATTGAAGACGAAGTTCATCACGCTTTTCATACACACGAACAGGTTTCGAGAACTATGGAATATGCCTATAACGACTGGGCGGTGGCTCAGGTGGCAAAAAAGCTTGGAAAAACTGATGATTACAACGAACTGATGGCTCGGTCGCTCAACTATGCCAATGTTTTTGACCCGGACAAAGGTTGGGTTTGCGGGCGTTATGGAGACGGCACATTTACCGACGAATTCGACGCCAACGGCGATATGTTTTACATCACCGAAGGTACACCAAAACATTACACATGGTTTGTTCCGCACGACATAAAAGGATTGATGGACCTGATGGGGGGACCTGAACCATTTTCACAAAAACTGAATGCATTTATCGACAACAAAGAATACTGGCACGGTAATGAACCCAGTCATCAGATTCCATACCTGTTCAATTACATCGAAAACTGGAAAAAAACGCAGGAAACAGTGAAAAACCTGTTGCAAACCGAATACGGCACAGGTCCCGGCGGACTTTCGGGCAACGACGATGCCGGCCAGATGTCGGCATGGTATGTATTTGGTGCAGCAGGTTTTTACCCGGTCTGTCCGGGAAGCAACGAGTATCAGCTATCGTCGCCGGCTTTTGAAAAAGTAACTTTCCGTTTAAATAAAAAATATTATCCAGGAGGGCAATTCATTCTGGAGACTCCACCAGAAAACCAGTACAATACCTTTTCAAAAGTTTTGCTCAATAACAATGAAACGGAAACTGTCATTCGCCATGAAGATATGCAAACCGGCGGGAAACTTCTGTTTTTAAACGATTGATTTCACTGGCGATCATTACAATGCAGAGCAGGTCGCTTTCATTCTGGCGGCAAAACATGTTATAAAACGCCTTTAAACTGTTCTCCAACCCGATGAATATCCTTTGAAATATTCGTTTTAAATTGTATTTATGCAATCATAATTTAAAACGATTCATTATGGTACAACTTACAACAAAAGATTACATAGCCAAAGAGGACAAATTTGGTGCACACAATTACCACCCGATTCCTGTGGTTCTGGCAAAAGGCGAAGGCATATTTGTATGGGATGTGGAAGGAAAAAGGTATTTCGACTTTCTGGCCGCATACTCGGCAGTAAATCAGGGGCACTGTCATCCCAAAATAGTGCAGGCACTCACAGAGCAGGCCAAAACACTGGCACTAACCTCGCGTGCGTTTTACAACAACACGTTGGGTGAATGGGAAGAATACATGACCAAATTGTTTGGGTACGATAGAATGCTGCCCATGAACTCGGGCGCCGAAGCCGACGAAACGGCGCTGAAACTGGTTCGCAAATGGGCCTACAAAGTAAAAGGAATTCCCGACAAGCAAGCCAAAATTGTAGTTTGCGACGGAAACTTTCATGGCCGCACCATCACCATCATTTCCATGTCGTCCGATCCGGATGCATACAGCGACTACGGTCCATACACTCCGGGCTTTGTGAACATCCCCTACAACGACCTGGAAAGGCTGGAAAAAGAGTTGAAAGATCCCAATGTGGCTGGTTTTCTGGTAGAACCCATTCAGGCTGAAGCCGGAGTTTATGTGCCGGAAGATGGCTATCTGAAAAATGCGGCTGAACTGTGCAAAAAATACAATGTTTTGTTTGTTGCAGACGAAGTGCAGACCGGACTGGCCCGAACAGGAAAAATGCTGGCGTGTGACCACGAAGGTGTCCGGCCCGATATTCTGGTGCTGGGCAAAGCGCTTTCGGGAGGCATGTTCCCGGTTTCGTGCGTACTTGCCGACGACGAAATTATGCTCACCATTAAACCCGGAGAGCATGGCAGTACTTATGGAGGAAATCCCATTGCAGGGAAAGTGGCTATGGCTGCCCTGGATGTTCTTCAGGAAGAAAAGCTGGCTGACAATGCATTGAGGTTAGGTGAAGTATTCAGAAAAGAGATGAAAGCTATTCCTTCGAAATTAATTAAAGCCGTTCGCGGCAAAGGGTTACTGAATGCCGTTGAAATAAAACCCACCGATGGCAAAACAGCATGGGATATTTGTGTAGCACTGAAAGAAAACAGCCTGTTGGCCAAACCCACCCACGAACATACCATCAGGTTCACTCCACCCCTTGTAATAACCGAACAGCAACTGATGGAGTCCATTGGTGTTATCAAAAAAACATTTAAGGAAATGGGCATTTAAGGAAAAACTGGTTGGCGAAGGAAAAATATTCCTGAAAATAACCAAACAATTGATGCGGCTTTTGTTCCTGTTATTTCAGGCAGCTAAAGCCGCATTTTTTTGTGAGTGAACATACAGCCTGTGAAAACCGGCAAGGAGAGTAAAGGCACGGATCCGGTTTGAATAATCCCAATGGCTACCTTTGGGCGAAACGGTAAGGCCCGATAACCCTTTTCCGCACCACATCGAAATTACGCTGATAACTGATTACCGAAACACCCTGATTCATATATCCTCCAAACTGTGAAACTTTTTCGAAACGGTAGCTGCCCTGGGCCAGATGTACCCGCTGATATGGAAGACATTCGGGAAAATCTCTTCCGTAATATTTTAGCGCATTCAAAAAGTAAAAGGCTACGTCGTATCCCTGTAAGCCGAAATTATTGGGTTCTGTATGAAAATGCTTTTTAAACTTCTCTAAAAACCGAATGGTTGCCGGGTCTTCATAATCAACCCAGTAGGGTGCAAGGTAGTGCAGGTTCAGGTTATGAAAAAACTCATTTGAAATGCTGTGAAACTGCTCGTACCTGTTAAAACCAACAAGCGTAATGGAAAAATCGTCCGTCAGATTGTTGATATTTGATAAAATCACGCTGAGATCGCCTTCGTTCATCGATGCTACAAAAATTACATTTTCTTTATGGGGCGAAAGAATTCGTCTGAAACCAAACGGGCCTTCCCGGTCAAAATCATATTCTTGAAATTGCATACCCTCGGGATGCCCCCAGAATCCTGAATTAACCATTCTTTCCCTAACTACTTCCACTACTTTTTCTTCGGACAAACCACCGGAATTCGAGGTTTTAACAACCACAAAATTGCTGTTAAAATACTCTTCTGTAATCAATTCAGCTGTTTTTACAGCAAGAAAATCACGGGTGGGATTCACCTGAAAGAAACTCGGATTTGAAGTTAACTCCCTGGATTGCGCCGAAAGTGGCGATACCATGGGGATGCGGTTTTTTGCTGCAATTTCGGCTACTTCATCCTGAACCTGGGGGAAAACCGGTCCAATAATAAGGTCGGTTTCCAAAAACTCCTCCCTGTATATAAACTTTCTAATAGAATCGGCATTCTGCTGTGTATCGAACACGTTCAGTTTTATGCTCATGCCCGTTTTCCTGAGCGAATCCACTGCCAGTAATACGCCTTCGTAAAACTGAAGAAAATTTTCACTTTCGCGGTAAAAACCATGAAACATATCTTCCGGTTCATCCACCTCAATCAGGGTATCTCCTTTCAGGTAATTCTCGAAATTAATCAAAGAATCAGACTGAACAGGCGATGGTTTCGCCCTTTTATTCAGAGCTTCATTGGCATCCACAAACAAAGGCAAAAACAATGCTATTTCATAGGTTTCAGCTGTTTGAAAGCGAACATCAGTGGGGCGGCAACTTTTAGGTATTATCTCAGGCAATTCAATACGGTAAAACTCATTGTCAAATTCAGTACCCTGTATCTCAAGAGAGTCATCCGGTTCAGGTATTTCAATCTCAACCAGGTCAACCGAAAGTTTTCGGGGAATCAACAGGGTTTCACCACGCACAAGGTTCCGGTTATCGAGCTGCGGGTTAAATTTTCTGATTTCAGGAATGGTTATATCATACGTCGAAGCCAGTCCGAATAACGTTTCTCCCGGTTGAACCTCATGCCGTAAAAAAGCATCTTCGTTTACAGGCTCGGCGCTGGCTATATCCTCTTCCCTTATTGGAACTTTAATGGAAACTCCGGCTGGAAAACCAGTTTCCAATATGGGATTCAGCTGCCTGAGTTCGTCTGCCGACACACTATATCGCCTCGTAACCGACCACAGTGTTTCGCCCGAAACAATGGTGTGCTCAAAATAATTGCCAAACATTGTTTCATCTCTGTCAGCAAAAGTTTCACCGGGCCGGTCAACCTCATCAGCGATTGCTTCACGATGAGTTTCTGTTTCGGGCCTCGGAAGATAAATGACACTGCCCGCCTTTAGCTCCCGGGCGCCTGGATTGAAAAAAAGAATTTCGCTTTCAGAAATGTTATACCTGCGAGCCAATGAATACAAAGTTTCTCCGGGCTTTACTTCATGCATAATCAGTTCCCGTTCTGTTTCTTCCTCAACCATTATCCTTTCACTTTCTTCAATACCCGGCATGAGCTCAGGTTGTTCCCAGCGTGGGATACGAAGCCTTGTGCCTTTTCTGAAACGCGTAACTTCAGGGTTATAGGCATATATTTCTTCTACGGTTATGTCGTATTCCCTTGCAATAAAATATGGGGTTTCCGTACGCGAAGTAATGGTATGGTATTCAAAATAAGCCGGGTCGCCCTTTTGAGACACGGGCAACTCCTGCCATTCCATATTCTCACGGTAAGGAATTTTTAAGACGTCGCCAATTTTTAAACCTTCGGATATTTCCGGGTTATGCTCAACAAGTGTGTGTCCGTCGATTCCAAACCGCTGGCTGATAGAAAAAATGGTTTCGCCGGTACGCACCTGGTGCAACACAAATTTCTGCCCCTGAATAACAACTATTTCGTTTTCCTTTAACTGTTGCGCAGCGCCTTCACCGTAAAAGGAAGCAACCAACAGAATTACAAGGAAATAATGCAACAATCTCATTGAAATACGGTTTTAAAATTCTGCCCAAAAATAACAATAATTGACCATCCCTTTGTCTTAAACGTCTTTATTTAAAAATAATTTTGGTTTCTTTCTGAAAACAAAGGAACTGTTTTTGTTTTGTAATTTTTACTTTTGTGACTGAATTACAGATAATCAATTTTAAAACGATATTCATGCAGGAAAAAATTCTGATTCTTGATTTCGGATCACAATATACCCAGTTGATTGGCCGCAAAATACGCGAGCTGAACGTTTATTGTGAAATCCATCCCTTCAATCACTGCCCGGAAATGGATGACTCCATCAAAGGAGTAATTCTCTCGGGAAGTCCGTTTTCTGTGCGTGACCCCAAGTCTCCACGCCCCGATCTGACACCGTTCAAAGGGAAAGTTCCGGTTTTGGGAATCTGCTACGGAGCGCAATATATGGCGCATTTTTACGGCGGCGAGGTAGCACCATCCGATTCGCGTGAATATGGCCGGGCAAAACTGGGCTTTGTTGACCATGACTGCCCCTTGCTGATTAATGTTTCTCCGCACTCACAGGTTTGGATGTCGCACGGCGATACCATTATTAAATTACCTGAAAATTATAAAGTGGTTGCTTCAACCGAAGATGTAAACTTTGCAGCTTACAAAATTGACAACGAACAAACTTATGGCATACAGTTTCATCCCGAGGTATATCACACTACCGAAGGACAACAGGTTTTAAAAAACTTTGCAGTGGACATTTGTGGCTGTCAGCAAACATGGACACCAGCCTCGTTTGTTGAAACCACCGTTGCCGAACTGCAACAGAAATTAGGAAACGACAAGGTGGTACTCGGCCTTTCCGGCGGAGTGGATTCGTCAGTTACCGGTGTTTTGCTGAACCGGGCCATTGGAAAAAACCTCACCTGCATTTTCGTTGACCATGGCCTGCTTCGTAAAAATGAATTTGAAACCGTACTCCATTCCTATAAAGATATGGGGTTAAACGTTATTGGTGTAGATGCAAAACAAAAATTCTATGATGATTTGAAGGGAGTGACCGATCCGGAACAAAAACGAAAAATCATCGGACGTAATTTCATCGAGGTTTTCGATGCCGAAGCCCACAAAATAAAAAATGTTAACTGGCTGGCGCAGGGAACTATCTATCCCGACGTAATTGAATCGATTTCGGTAAACGGCCCGTCGGCCACTATTAAATCGCATCACAACGTAGGCGGATTGCCTGAAAAAATGCACCTCAAGGTGGTGGAACCGCTGCGGCTTTTGTTTAAAGACGAGGTTCGGCGGGTAGGCAGGGCACTAAACCTTAAAAAGGAATTGCTGGGACGGCATCCTTTCCCCGGTCCGGGTCTGGGAATCCGAATCATCAGCGATGTTACCCCTGAAAAAGTAACCATGCTGCAGGAAGCTGATGCTATATTTGTAAATGGCCTGAAAAACTGGGAACTGTATGATAAGGTTTGGCAGGCGGCAGTTATGCTGCTCCCCATCCAGTCGGTTGGCGTTATGGGCGACGAACGTACGTATGAAAACACCGTGGTTTTACGCGCGGTAACCTCTACCGATGGAATGACTGCCGACTGGGTGCATTTACCCTACGACTTTCTGGCAAAAATGTCGAATGAAATCATCAACAAGGTTCCCGGCATTAACCGGGTGGTTTACGACATTAGCAGCAAACCTCCTGCAACAATTGAATGGGAATAAACGTTTCACAAAACAGAAGAAGAATTTAGATAAAAATATAATGAGATGAAAAATTTCAAAAAAAATACAGTGAATGCATTGGTAATCCTCTTTTTCGGGTTGCTGGTGCTTCAGCCAGACATGCAGGCCAATGCGCAGGAAGCAGTTCAAAAAAACCAAATGAAGTTTGGCAGACTACTGCGCCTGGTTGACGGTTATTATGTCGATTCGGCCGATGTAGATGATTTAACAGAAAAAGCGATAATTCACATGTTGAGCGAGCTGGATCCCCATTCCGTTTATATCTCAAAAGAAGAAGTGGAAAGAATGAATGAACCGCTTCAGGGAAACTTTGAAGGCATAGGAATCTCTTTCAATATTTTCAAGGATACATTGCTGGTAACAACTACCATTCCGGGAGGTCCCTCCGAAAAGGTGGGATTGCGGGCAGGAGACCGGATTGTTGAGGTTGACGGGGAAAGCATTGCCGGCACCGGAATAAAAAACAGCGATGTAATGGACTTGCTGCGTGGCGAAAAAGGCACCACCGTAGAAGTAAAAGTTTTACGCAGGAATGTTAACGAAGCTCTTGACTTCACTATTGTTCGAGACAAAATTCCGATCCACAGCCTCGATGCTGCATATATGCTCGACGAAGCCACAGGGTACATTAAACTCAATAAATTCTCGGCTACAACCACCGATGAATTTACAGCAGCCATGGAAGAGCTAAAGGCACAAAACATTCAGAACCTGATACTTGATTTACGTGGAAACGGAGGAGGTTACCTCAAATCGGCCATTGAATTATCGGACCAGTTTCTCGAAAACAATAAAATGATTGTTTACACCGACGGACAGAACGACCCGCGAAGAGAATACAAGGCCACCTCAAGGGGATTGTTTAAGGAAGGGAGTCTGGTTGTTTTGGTTGATGAATCCTCGGCATCGGCCAGTGAAATTGTTTCGGGAGCAGTTCAGGACTGGGACCGCGGGTTGGTTATCGGCCGCCGCTCGTTTGGGAAAGGACTGGTACAAAAACCCTATTTCCTGACCGATGGATCAATGGTCCGATTAACTACTGCACACTATTACACGCCCAGCGGGAGGAATATTCAAAAACCCTATGAAAACGGAATCGATGATTATAAACGCGACTACCTCGACAGGCTGAGTACGGGTCAGCTCTTCAGCGCCGACAGCATTAGTCTTTCCGATTCACTAAAATTTAAAACGCTGATAAATGGCCGCGATGTGTATGGAGGTGGAGGCGTTATGCCCGATATCTTCATACCCATGGACACATCGGCACACTACCGTTACTACAACCGCCTCAGAAGAAATAACATCGTTTATAATTTTGTGCTCGATTTTGTGGACAATCACCGGGAAGAGCTGAAAAAAAGCCATCCTGATTTTGATGATTTCAATGCAAAATTTGAAACATCTGCCGAAATGGTTGAGAAAATTGTTTCCGAAGGAGAAAAGGAAGGAATTGAAAGAGACGAAGAAAGCCTTGAGTTTACCCTTTCTACCATGAAAAAAGAGATAAAAGCACTTATTGCCAGGGACATTTACTCCAGAAATGATTTTTACAAGGTATTTTACCAGGACGATGAAGCCATTCTGAAAGCCCTGGAAGTGATTGAGAATAAAGATCAATACAACAATTTACTTGTTGCGGCTGACTAATACAAATCATGGCTGAAGTTTTATCCACCTGGCTGTGGGGGAACAAAATTGAATTGCTGGGAGCGCTCCTTGGCATTTTATATATCTTTTTTTCCATCAGGCAGCACATTTTAACCTGGCCTACGGGGTTATTAACCTCACTGCTCTATACGATTGTGTTTTTTCACTCGGGCTTTTATGCCGATATGGGTTTGCAGGTTTATTACGTTGCCATTAGTTTATACGGCTGGTATTACTGGTTAAAAGGAGGAAAAACGGTTACAAAAGCAGAAAAAAAGCAAGCTGAGGTAACAAGAACACCCCGGATTATCCTGCTTTACAGCTTGCTGGTCACCGTTGCAATATATTGCATTATACTCTATATTTTGCTCCATTTCACCAACTCAACGGTTCCTTATATGGATTCGTTAACCACAGCCCTGAGCATTACGGCAACCTGGATGCTTGCAAAAAAATACATTGAGCACTGGCTTATCTGGATATTTGTCGATATCTTTTCTGCCGGATTGTATATTTACAAAGGACTTTGGCCAACCGTAATCCTATTTATTGTTTATACTGTGATGGCGGTTATTGGCTACATGGAATGGAAAAAAGACTTAATCCGGAAAAATGAAATCTGATACGAAAATCATTGTAATAACCGGCGCAGAATCTACCGGGAAAAGCGCACTTACCAGATGGCTGGCCAGCCATTTTCAAGCCCCTTTTATTCCTGAATATGCCCGTGACCATATCGAAAACCTGGGACGAAAATACCTGTTCAGCGATGTGGAATATATTGCACGCAAACAGATACAGCAGTTAAAAGAACTTCAAAAAACAAATCACCCGCTGGTATTCTCCGACACCTGGCTCATCATTACAAAAATTTGGTTTGAAGAGGTTTACGGAAGGAAACCAGATTGGCTGGAGCACGAGATAACAAATATAAAAATAGACCTTTTTCTGGTTTGCGATACCGACCTTCCCTGGGTACCTGATCCTGTCCGTGAAAACGGTGGAGAAAAAAGGCTGTATCTTCATAAAAAATACATTGAAACAATGGAGAAATACGGTTTTAACTATAAAATTGTCCGTGGAAGAGATGAATCGAGATTTGCCTGCGCGCTAAAACATATAAAGAATTTGATTTAAATCTTTCCTACATTTGCAAAACATTGATTTAATAAATAATATAATATGACGACCCAGGAATTTGACAGCAAATTGGTTCAAACCATCGATTGTTTAAGCCATCCGGATACCTATGATGTGGTTTGCCACGAGCACCGGCTGGGCGAGCCGCTGCCATCCATTGCCCGGTTACAGAAAATAATCGACATGGTGAGGGAAATCCTTTTCCCGGGATATTTTGGCAACACCTCGCTTCGGCCCAATTCCATCAAACATTACATGGGGGTTTATGTTGATGAGCTATATGAACTGCTCAGCCAGGAAATTTTGGCGGGCATGTGTTTCGAGTGCCAGGATGAAAATGCAGAAAAGGTAAAAAAGCACACCCATAGAGCCAGGGAGATTGCCGTCAGCTTTATTGAATACCTTCCCGAGATCAGAAGAAAACTGGTTGCCGATGTAAACGCCACATTCCTTAACGACCCGGCTGCCAGAAACATTGGAGAGGTTATTTTTTGCTATCCGGCCATCAGGGCTATTACCAACTACCGGATGGCACACCGGTTGCTCGAAATGGAAGTACCACTCATTCCACGGTTTATTTCAGAAATGGCGCACAGCGAAACCGGTATCGACATTCACCCCAGGGCTCAAATCGGTGAAAGTTTTACCATCGACCACGGAACAGGTGTGGTAATTGGTTCAACCAGCATCATTGGTAATAATGTAAAAATATACCAGGGAGTAACCCTTGGAGCCAAAAGTTTTCCGCTCGACGAAAACGGGAATCCCATCAAGGGAATTCCACGCCACCCCATTGTGGAAGACGATGTGGTCATCTACTCCGGAGCAACCATACTGGGAAGAATAACCATTGGAAAAGGCTCTGTAATAGGTGGAAACGTTTGGGTTACCCGCGATACTCCGCCTCATTCAAAAATTGTACAGTCACGCCCAAAAGAAGTAACTTTTACCGACGGCCTCGGCATTTAATTTTTAAAATCGTCAATATTGGAAAATTTCAAACTTACTGCCAAAACAGTTTACGGACTTGAGCCGGTTCTTGCAAAAGAAATAGAAGCCATCGGAGGAAAAAACATTCAGGAAGGCAGGCGGGCTGTCTTTTATGAAGGCGACCTGGGGCTAATATATAAATCGAACTATTTTTTACGAACAGCCCTGCGTGTACTGAAAGAAATTGCAGTATTTCAATTCAGAGATATCGACCAGTTTTACCTCAGATGTAAAGAGGTAAACTGGATGAAACATTTTGCCATTAATCAAAGTTTTATGGTAAGCAGCTCGGTTTCCTATTCAAAGGAATTTAGCAACAGCATGTTTGCATCGTTGAAAGTGAAAGATGCCATTGCCGACCATTTCAGGGAAAAAACCGGAAAAAGACCCAATGTTGACACCCAAACGCCCGAGATATTTGTGAATGTACACATTAACCGGAATACCTGCACACTGTCGCTCGACAGTTCGGGCGAATCGCTGCACAGAAGAGGCTACCGTGCCCAGCAGGGGAAAGCTCCCCTGAGCGAGGTACTTGCAGCTGGAATGATTCTGTTGTCGGGGTGGAAGGGAGAAACCGACTTTATCGACCCCATGTGCGGCTCAGGAACAATTCCCATCGAAGCAGCCATGATTGCCCAAAACCTTCCGTCAGGCAGGTTCAGAAAAGAATATGCCTTTGAAAACTGGCAGGGATATAATCCGCAGCTGTTTGAGAAAGTAAAAGCCGGCCAGCAACCAAAACCGTTTTCAAAAAAAATATACGCCTCCGATATCTCCCGGGAAAATATTCTCATCGCCCAAACCAACGCCCGGCGAGCCCGGGTATTTTCAGGGATAGAGTTTCAAACCTGCGACATGAAAAACCTTCAGGTAAACACGAATAATGCCACCATCATCATCAATCCTCCCTACGGAGAAAGACTTACTGACGGGAATATAAACGAGCTTTATGCTATGATTGGGGAAAGATTAAAACACCAGTTTGCCGGAAATACAGCATGGATACTGACCTCTTCAAAAGAGTATCTGAAAAATGTCGGTTTAAAACCAACACAAAAGTTGACACTGTTTAACGGCCCACTGGAATGTACCTTTACCAGTTACCTTCTTTTTATAGGTAGAAGAGTAAAAAACTTGTAAGAAGAGATGATCAAAAATTATCTATCTCTTTATAGAAAAAATAAAACTCAGAAAGAATTATTCTTCATCAAGGTTGTAAATATCTTTATCACGGGTTCTTGGCCTCACATCGGTTCCACCGCGAACCTGCAGCATTTCATTTGAAGTTAATACGTTGAAGCCGTTGAAATTTCTTTTTTGGGTATTTGCAAAAATCCTTTTCATCACAAAAAATTTTAAATTCGTTAAACTTGAAAAACACACATTCTATATATATATTCCGAAAAACGGGAAAAGGTAACCCTCAAATTGGAAAAAAATTTTATTTCCTATAACTTGCAAACCAAAAATTAGTGCAAAATGCTAAAGAAAACAGTCTTTTTTTCAATAATTTTTATTAGCACCAACTCCTTTTTAAAAGCTGAATATCAGAATTTTAAATCAGACAGCATCCGTTCCAGAGAAACATTTAATGCAGGGATTAACCTAGCCAGAAATTTTTTTTTCAAGGAAGCAATTGATTCCTTGAATTACTCCTTAAAAATTAGACAAAGAATATTTGGACAATACAACACTGATGTAGGTAATGTTTATAACGCACTTGGAATTAATTACAAAAATATTGGACAATTAGATGAAGCAATAAATCATTTCTTATTAGCTGAACAGGCATATTCTTCCGATATTGAAGCGAACGCATCGCGTATAGCAAATTTATACAACAATATAGGGAATGTTTATAAAAATCAACTGAATTTTGGTTCTGCTCTTGATTTTTTTCAAAGAGCTATTAATATTTTATCGGGAAATGATTCAGAAAATAAATTGGTAATTGCAGATTTCTATTACAGCATTGCAGATATTTATTTCTTAACCGGCAATTATCCGAAAGCACTGGAAATTATCGAAGCATATCAGGATAATGCCTACGCCGACACACGGTTGTTGTTCCTGAGCCTGAAAGCAGCTATTTTACAAACCCAAAACCGGATGGAAGAAGCTACCTGGGCCTATCAGGAAGCCATTCGGTTTGCTGAAAATATTTACTCTGCTACAGATATTTATGTAGCCTTTGAGTACCTGAACTTTGCCACCTTCCTGATTTCTGCCGGTGAAACAGATAAAGCGGCAGAAATACTCCAAAAGGCAGGGGATATTATAGTGCTTACAGAAAAAGAGACCGGTACCAATCTGGCAGAATATTATTTTGTTTCGGGAAACCTGCATGCCGGCAAAAAAGTGGAAACAAATGATTTTAACGCCTTCAGAGAGCAAAAGTCATCGAACCTGACCGAAGTCATTCGCAACTACCAAAAAGGGCTCAGGGCTCTCGGTGTGGACACAGAAAGTCTGTTTAACGAGGGTACTTCCCTTGAAAATGCACTATCACTCACCCAAAGCCTCGATTTTCTTAAAATAATTGCCGACACCTATACACAGATGGCAGATATTTATTCCGACTCGAAGCATCCGAAAAGATCGGAATCGATTTACAAAGCTATTGATTACTACAAAGTTACATCAAACCTCATACAACAGGCAAGGAAAGAAATTTATTCCGACGAAAACAAAATTCAACTCAGCGAACTGGAGGAAGCAACTTTTCACAAAATTGTTCAAACCGCATACAAAGCTTACGAAATGGATGAGAATCCGGAAATTGCCGGATTTGCCTTTGAAAATGCCGAACGAATGAAAGCCAGTTCAGTTTTCGACCGGTTATCGGATCAACTGGCCAAAGAGAGCAGCCTGATACCCGACAGTCTGACCCATCTGGAAAGAACCCTCAATTACAGCATAACCAGTTATACGGAAAAACTCTACAACCTGAAACGCTCAGAAAATACTGACAGCCATGAGATTAATGCAACAGACTCTATTCTGTTTCAGCTGAAACGGCAGCGCGACGAACTCAGTCAGTACCTGGAAAGAAACTACAGTGACTATTACGAACTCAAATATGCAGTAAACAGTATTCGCTATAGCGAAGTGCAGCAGAATATCAAAAGCAATGAGGTTTTAATAGAATATGTTTTAAACGAAACCGAACCGGCGCCTGAATTGTATGCATTCTGCTTTTCCTCAGGCCGTAAAGGTTTTCATAAAATCGATATCGATTCTGCTTTTATCCGGTCCATTGAAACTTCTTTCCGGTTCATGTCGAATCCGGCCTACCTGTTTACCCGAAAAGATAACTCCAGGGCTTTTTGTGCTGCATCCCACAACCTGTATCAAAAGCTGATTCAACCTTTTGAAAGTGAGATACAGGACAAAAAATTAACCATCATTCCCGACGGAAAGCTGAGCTACATTCCGTTTGATGCACTTTTAACCGAAATGCCTGACACAACCGGCCAGATTCAGTTCAATCAACTCCCCTACCTTATCCGGAACACTACAATAAATTATGCCTATTCAGCCAATCTGCTTTTTAAGTTCAACCGGCAAAAAAGGAAAGCCAAAAACCGGATTATCGCATTTGCTCCTGAATATCAATCGGATACAATTGAGTTTGAAAATGAAAAACTGATTCTGGTTCCTTTGCCCGGAGTGCAAAAGGAGGTGGATATTATTTCGAAGGAGATAAACACCCGGCTTTTCAGAGGAAATGAGGCAACGGAACAGAATTTCAGAGAACACAGCCAAAACCATGATATACTGCACCTTGCCATGCATGCATTTATCAACGATTCACTGCCGGCATTTTCGCGGTTTGCCTTTGTTCAAAACACCACAGGAACCGCAGATAACGACGGCTGGCTGAACACAGCAGACATATACAACCTCGATTTAAACGCAAGGCTCACAGTTTTAAGTGCATGTAATACAGGAAGTGGAAGTTTGCGAAAGGGTGAAGGGGTGTTGAGTCTGGCCCGGGGATTTTTATATGCAGGTTGTCCTACCATTGTAATGACCCTATGGGAGGTGGAAGACAATGCAGGAACAAAAATCATGAGTTCATTTTATCAAAATCTTAAAAAAGGACGAACGACAGACGAATCGCTCCGGTTGGCCAAACTGAAATACCTTGAGGAAGCCAATCCGCGAATGGCCCATCCTCACTACTGGCTGGGTTATGTGAGCATAGGTAGCGCACAAACCCTTTTCAGAAGCTACGACTATTACTTTATGGGCCTCGTTGTTTTAGCCCTTTTGGTTATTACAGTCGATCAGTTTATCCGAATGAAAAGAGCGCGTAAAAAACGTTACAAAAAATAGAATGTGTGGTTTTCAAATAACGTTTCCCTTTATTTCTGCGAATTTTCTTTTTTAAAAGCGTTTTCAAATTTGAGAATGTGTGGTTTTCAATTTTAACGCTTTTGCTTTTTTCGGCTTTTCAAATTTGTAAAGAACGTGTTGAATGAATGTGTTGAAATCAAGTTTAACGAATCAAATTTACCGTAATGAATATTTCATTTTTCGAATGATTGCTTTTGCGTCGTTTTTATAAAATCCGTTTTTATCCATAATGGCAACCAGTTGTTCCCGGGCCACATCTTTTTTTCCCAGTTTAAGGTAGCAAAGGGCCCGGTACCATTCAGCTTCGTCCACAAACATATTATCGCCATGGGTAATCACCTGTGAATACCCGGGAATGGCATCTTCGTATTGTTCGAGATTTTGAAGTGTGGCTGCCTTGTAAAACTGAAATACAAATTTTTCGTCATTTTCGCCAATGGCCTTTTCGTATAGGAGAAGTGCCTTTTGGTATTCTCCAATAGTGAAGTAACCGTTTGCTTCCTGTAAAATATTCAAATCGGCAGTAACCGACCTTTGTGGAGCCCATTCCGGTGGCTGATAATATTGGTTATACGTATGGTTAATATTCCCAAATTCATTTCTGAAAACGCCGGCAAGTGCAAACAGAATTACTGCAACGGCCACACCTGCCCTCCACCAGTGCATCTGGTGCATTTTAGTTTCGGGGATCAGTGATTTAACTTCCTTGTTTTCCAGCTCTTTCTTAACTCCAGCCAATTTATCTCTCAGCGTAAATATATCTTTTTCGCCTACGGCTTCATCAATATTTCTCCGCAGGTTTACTTCGGCTCTGAGACCTGCATTTTCATTCCATTCAGAAAGAAAAGATTCCAGCCCGGTACCTTCAAGTGTTCCCTCAATATAATCTTCGATTTGCTGTTCACTGACATTCCAGGAGGTTTCCGTTTCCATGAGGTGCGACAATTGCCCTCTCAGGCTTACTACATCGACTTCCTGCAAAGCATTTTCCATTTCCCGGTGCAATGCTACTTCCCGCTGCAGTATGCTGTTTACTTTCAGCTCATGCTCAAAACGTTCAAACTCCTGCCCGGTAAGTTCTCCGTTCAGGTAGCGGTCAATTTCCTCTACCGAGTATTGCTCCCTCACAGACGCTGATACTTTGTTCAATGTATCACGCAGGTTTAAAATGTCCTTCTCAAGCAGAGCTTCATCGAGTCCTTCAAATTCAATCTCGTCATCGTCCCATTCATCGAAAAACGCATTGTTTTCATGCGATGATTTTTCCTGCTCCCTGTAAAATTCGTGAATGTTTTCATTTGAAACCAGCTCGTGCTGATAAACATGTGCTTTGGGCAACGAATCATAAAATTTGAGTAATTCTTCGGGGGGAAGTGTTTCGGTAAGCTGCTTAATGTTTTCAAAACCTTCCAGAAGGTCGAAAGGGGTCTTTCCGTTTCTGGACTGTTTGGCGACTGTTTCCAGTTTTTCCCGCAAGTTAAGAACTTCTTTTTCCGAGATTGCCATTTGCATCTCTTTCTCGAATTTTACTTCTTCACTTAATTCCCTGTTGTTTTTCAGTTCTGTTTCAAATTCGTTTTTTTCCTGCTGGCTGAGTGCGTCCAAGCAATATTCCTCAACCAACTCAAAAAATCTTGTTTTAGGTATCATCTTCAAGTATTTTTTTAAATTCTGTATCCTGCTTAATTCTGCTAATCAGAAGTTCTTTACACTTAAACTTCCTTTTCTTTGCATATTTTTCGCCTTTGTAGCCCATAATCCGTGCAATCTCGGACAGAGGGACTTTCTCGAAAAATAACTGCAATAATTTCTGACAATCTGTACTCAGGGTTTTGAAATGTTTCTGGTATAAACCATACTTTTCATTTTTTTCTACCAGCTCCACCAGGCTATCATCGTAAACATCCTCCTGGAATGGTAAGGAATCATTTATTTTTTCCTGTTCAATGCGCCGCTTCTCGAGCTGTTTAAGCCATAAAAACCGGCATACAGAAAAAAGGTACCCCTGAAAAGAACTCGCCTCGAAAACCAAATCGTTTTCCTTCAACTTACGGTAGATGACTATTATCGCTTCCTGAAAAATATCGTTTGCATCATCTTCATTTCCACTGTTCTTTTTTATAAATAAATTAACCTGGTAATAGAACTGTTTGTAGATGTATTGCAATATTAAATTATCATGTCTTAATATCCCTTTCAGGATTTGTTCATCACTGTAATTTTTCATGTCCGTCTATTATATTATTCGTTAAAAGTAAAAAAGGTAACCCTCATTTTACAAAAAAATGAAAAAAAAATTTCATCAAACACAACAAAATCAACACAAATAACTAAAAAACAAATACTTACGCCTAATATCTGGTTTTTATTGATTTTAGTACCAAATGGAAGTTTTAAGCTTGAAAAAATAAAAAACTTAGAATTTGAAAGACAAGCGGTTACCGGATTTAATTAAAAAAATCTTATTTTTTTTTGATTTTGAGGGTTACCTTTTCCTTAAAAACAGAACATTCTAATAGGAAGGTGCTTTTTCCTTCAACCATTAAATCGGTTAATTACTTACAAAGGGGGAGTGCGGCCCCCCTTTTTTTACATCCTGTCGGGAACTTCTATACCGAGCAGTTTCATTCCACGTTGAATCACTTTACCAACAACGGCAGCAAGCATTAGCCTGAAATCTCTTTGGCCTGCATCTGTTTCGTTAATGATGGGATGATCGTAGTAAAACTGATTAAACTCGCGGGCAAGCTCATAGCAGAAGTTGGCAATGAGTGCCGGACTGTAGCTAACCCCGGCTTCATTCACCACCTGGGGAAAGGTACTTATCCGTTTCATCAGTTCCTTCTCCTTGGCTGTCACACTTTCCGGCTTCAAACCACCAATATTTTCAACATTGAGATTCTTTTCAGTTCCTTTACGTAAAACAGATTGAATCCGTGCATGGGTATATTGAATGAACGCTCCTGTATTTCCATTAAAATCGATCGACTCTTCCGGGTTGAACAGCATATTTTTTCTTGGATCTACTTTTAAAATAAAGTACTTCAAAGCTCCCATAGCAATCATCTCATAAGTACGTTCTGCTTCTTCTTCTGAGAGAGAATCAAGCTTTCCGAGCTCCTCTGCCATTTTCCGGGCAACCTGCACCATTTCTTCCATTAAATCGTCAGCATCAACCACTTTGCCTTCTCTCGACTTCATTTTTCCTGTGGGTAATTCCACCATGCCATACGAAAAGTGGTGTAAATCTTTTCCCCAGTCGAATCCCAGTTTATCAAGCAAAACAGATAGCACCTGGAAATGGTAGTTTTGCTCGTTTCCAACCACATAAATCATTTTGTCTATCGTGTAGTCGTTAAACCGCATCTTAGCCGTTCCGATATCCTGGGTCATATAAACCGAAGTGCCATCGCTTCGCAGCAGCAGTTTATGATCGAGGCCATCATCTGTTAAATCGGCCCAAACCGAACCATCCTCTTTCTGATAAAAAATTCCCTCGTTCAATCCCCGAAGCACCTCTTCTTTTCCCACCAGGTAGGTTTCCGATTCGTAATAAATTTTATCGAAATCAACTCCCATACGTTTATAGGTTTCATTAAATCCTTCATAAACCCACTGGTTCATCGTTCTCCATAGTTCTACCACATCATGATCGCCGGATTCCCATTGGCGCAGCAACTGGCGGGCTTCCTGTATAGAAGGAGCCTGATTTTCTGCTTCCTTTTCAGACAATCCTTCTGCTACCAACGCCTCCACCTCCAGCTGGTAATGCCTGTTAAACTCTACATAAAGCTCACCCACAAGGTGATCGCCCTTTGTCCCTGTATTTTGCGGGGTTCTGCCTTCCCCCCATTTCTGCCAGGCCAGCATCGATTTGCAAATATGAATCCCCCTATCGTTTACAATATTGGTTTTCACCACCTCAAATCCATTGGCTTTCAAAATTTCAGACAAGGAATATCCCAGCAAATTATTTCGGATGTGGCCTAAATGCAGGGGCTTATTTGTATTTGGTGAAGAGTATTCAACCATAGCAACTTCAGGTTTTCCGACTGCCTTTTTAAAACCAAAGGTTTCATCTTCCCATGCTTGTTTCAAATCAGTTAACCAGTATGAATCATCAATAATCAGATTTAAAAAACCTTTAACTACATTGAAGGATTTTACCACATCAACTTTTCCCATGAGAAACTGTCCGATTTCACTGGCAGTATCCTCCGGTCGTTTTTTTGAATGCTTCAAAAACGGAAATACGACCAGCGTAATATCCCCTTCAAAGTCTTTACGGGTATTTTGCAACTGAATTGTGCCTTCAGCGGGTTCAAAACAATAAAGCGTTTTTAGTGCATCTGCAACGGCAGAATGAATCATTCTTTCAATATCCATACAGAAAAAAATTTAGAGCGACAAAGATAATGTTTTACGATTTTAGATGACAGGAATTGGTGACAAAAGCAGCGATGTAACTTTAATGCAAACAAAAAGCCCTGCCGCATGGCAAGGCTTTTTCTATATCCAATTGAATAAGTTCTATTTTTTGATTGTAGCTTCTTCAAACTCAACCCTGCGGTTTTTCCTTCTGTTTTCAATAGAGGTATTGGGAACAGCCGGATTTTCTTCACCGTAGTAGTTTGAGCCAACATAAGCATTGCTGATGCCTTTTGAGAGCAGGTATTTCACAACTGATTGTGCTCTTCTTTCTGAAAGCTCCATATTGTATGTTCCGGTACCGATGTCGCAGGTATGACCGCCAACTACAATGCTGTATTCTCTTGCACTGCTTAGTGTTTCAACAAGCTTGTCGAGTTCTGTTCTGGCTTCAGGTCTGAGTTCGGACTTATCGAAATCGAAATAAACAGCCGGAATTTGCAGTTCTTCTTCCAGTGGACATCCGTGCTCGTCAACTTCTACCCCCTGAGGAGTATTGGGGCATTTGTCGAGGTAATCAGGAACGCCGTCACCATCGCTGTCAAGCGGACAGCCATGTTCGTCAACAGCTACACCACGCGGGGTGTCAGGACATTTGTCCAGGTGATCCGGTACGCCGTCACCATCGGTATCGGGACATCCATCAAATTTGGCCAATCCGGGAGTATCCGGACATTTGTCGAGGTGGTCAGGAATTCCGTCACCATCGCGGTCCGGGCATCCGTCAAGTTCTGGTAATCCCGGCTCGTCGGGACATTTGTCGAGGTAATCAGGAACGCCGTCGCCGTCGCGGTCGAGCGGACAGCCATGTTCGTCAACCTGAACCCCCGGAGGAGTATCGGGACACTTGTCCCTTTTGTCCGGAACGCCGTCGCCGTCAGAATCTTTGGCTGCACCAAAGGCAAATTCAATGATACCGGTTAATCTCAGCAGATTGTCCTGAACTGGTGACAACTGGTTATTGATGTGCCTTTCTCCCTCGATTCCATGCACATAACCTGCTTCCAGAAAAAGGGAAGTATTCGGACTTAAGGGAAATTTAGAACCAAGTCCGGCATTAAAGTTCACGCCGTTGTCCATGTTATCCCATAACATTCCCGGTCCGGCAAACAGATAAGGTTGAATGGAACTGGTTTCAGACAGAATGCTTCCGTTAAAAAACTTAAACCTCAGGTTTAATGAAGGATTGAAAAAATCAATACCATCGTTGTAAAACCCACCTGGTGCTTTTAACATGAGGTCGAAAGAAGGACTTAGGTACCGGCTGAGATAAAAATCACCCATAAAACCTAATTCGTTCTTCTCCAGATTTTGGTAAAGACCGGGCCCTAAACCAATGGCCCATTTTTTATCTGCATTTTGGGCAAATGCAATTCCCACAATAAAAAGGGAAAGAAAAAGCAGAGTAAATTTTTTCATAATCATTATTTTTTAATAGTGTTCTTATTTGTATAGGCAATTTATAAATAAAATCCAATCTTTCAAAACTATATTATTGCTTTATTTGTAAGATTTTAAAAGCAAATTTTTAACAAATTTAAATATTTATTTAAAATAAAAACAGTTTTAGCCAATTTTGTTTGCCATAATCGACATTGAAACCACAGGAAACAGCTATCATTTTGGTCAAATCACTGAAATTGCGATAGTTCTGCACAACGGGAACAAGGTAACCGATACCTTTTCAACGCTTGTAAAACCCGACATGGACATCCCTTTATTTATAACCCGACTGACAGGCATAACCAATGAAATGGTGAAAGACGCTCCCCGGTTTTTTGAAATTGCTAAAAAAGTGGTTGAAATGACTGCCGGGAGAACCTTTGTAGCTCACAACGTTCATTTCGATTATAAATTCATTAAAGAAGAGTTTAAACGGCTGGGATACGATTACCATCGCAAAACTTTATGTACAGTGCAACTCTCCAGAAAACTAATTCCCGGGCATCGTTCCTACTCGCTGGGTAAATTGTGTGCTGAACTGGGAATTGAAATAAACGGAAGACACCGCGCCGGCGGGGATGCACTCGCAACTGCAAAGCTATTCGAATTGCTGATAATTGAAAATGATAAACTAAACCGGCAAAAAGCCGTTAACCACAATTTATTGTTCTGAGGATTCCCCGATATCTTCTCCCTGCGGTTGTTCTGTTTCTTCTTCTTCCGAAAAATCGAGCATCTCTTTTTCATGGAGAATATTATACCAGAGAAGCACCTTTTTAATGTCGGAAACATAAACCCGATCGCGATCATAATCAGGCAATACTTCGCCAAAATAGTTTTTCAACTTATCGGAGGATGATTTATGACTGATGGTCTCCCCTCCGTTCTCCTTTTCAGAAATTTTCTGAAAAACTTCTTTTAAAGGTACGTCAGCCACATCGGTGTATATGGCAATGTCTTCCAACGCTGAAATTTTGGTAGTTGAATAGGCGGGCATACGTTTCCCCGTATCGAGAGATTCAACGATTATATTGTTTTTTGCTTCGGCAACCATTTTGTACAATCCGGGCTGCCCTGAAATAGCCAATATTCCTTTTAACATGGTTCAAATCTTTAGCGCGAAGATACAATTTTAAAATAACCCCAAAAATAAACCTCAAATAAAAATCAGAAAGAAGAATTAAGTAACCATTTTGTATTGTTTTTAATTTCATTTCGAATATCTTCGCAGCAAAATTTAGAGAAGAATATTTGTTTGCAGAAACAAAGGAGATTGCCTTTTTATGAAATTTGTATTTGTACTTACCACTGCGTTTTTTTATACATTATTTGCCGTCTATGGAATCGATTTACCCATACAAGATTCTACTTACGACCACGTTTCTTATGCCATCCCCCAAAAAACCAAAAAGTCGAAAGCCGCTGCAATCACTCCTGATAAAGCCTTTACGACAGATAGTTTAAACCTACATGCTGTGGCCAATGAATCGAAACAGCAAACACTCAGGTTTGATCACCGGTTTGTTGTTTATGAATACGAAATTTTAAAAAACGGAACCACAAATCCAAAGCAGATTGCAGTATTAAAATCGATGAAAGCGCCCAGGAGTTCTGTCGGGCCCTTAACCAAAGAAAACCTGGCTTCGTTTTATCAGATCTCAGGTAAAAAAATCGAAATTAACAATACTTATTTAAAAAGCAGGCGTGACTTCGGGCTTAACCTCATCGCAGGCAGCACGTTCAACGGCCTTTCTGCAACCACCGGACGTATTGAATACTATCTCTCAAAAACCATGGGCGATATGATTTTACCCGGCAAAACCGGAAAAGGACTAACCTCGGTAAAAATTTATTTTGAAGGGGGGCAGAAGAAAAATAACCTCTACATTGATGAAATTACAGATGAGTTTACATTTACGCGCGGGAGTATAGGTATTGGAAAAGACTACTATCCGTTACGCTTTATGCATTGGGGTCCGTATGCCGGATATGGAATGGAATTTACCCGACAAACCCAATCGGAAAATATGTTGTCAACCAATTTTGCTGAATTAGGCGCCCGTATGGGTATTAACCTCCGGCACAATTTTCAGTTGATTGGGTCGGTTACATATTTTCACCTCATTAACTCGGTTTTATTAAACGAAGCCAGGGATGTTGTCGAACCGCGCTATAATTACAAAAGTACTTTCCCCGACCGTACTGGTATAGGCTACAGTATTGCCTTCCGATTGATGCTTTAACAGGACAGATTGAATCATTAGCGGTCTGCTCCCGTTTGAAACGATATACCAGCCTTAACCCACCGCCCCGGTTGAACGATATTTCCCAGATCGAAATAGTCCTTGTCAAACAGATTATTTACAGAAACAAATAATCTGAATTTGTTCATCTGATAACTGAGCTTTGAGTTAACCAGACAAAAGGGTTCATAACCGGTTTCCCCCACATAATTCCCATTCTGATATTTGGTAAAAGTTCCTTCCCGTTTCTGAAAAATGAAGTTGACATCCGCTGACAGACCCTTTAAAATTTTTTGGTTCACTGATGTTACAAACTTGTGCCTCAAATTGTCAAGCACATAATAGGAAATGAGTGCGGTTTCTTCTTTTTCCTGATGGTTGAAATGGTAGCTAAACCTAACCCGGCTGGGCAAAAAATCACCCAAATGGTCTGCCGGAATGTACTGCAAGTGTATTTCTGCTCCATTACTGTTTAATTCAGTGTGGTTCATGGATTGCCACAACTCATCGTTTTCTTTTTTCACCCAGTCGATCAGGTTTGTTCCTTTGCGATGGTAAAAAATGACATGTCCCTGAATCAATTCTGAACTGAACTTAAAACCACTTTCAACAGCTGACGTTTTTTCAGGCTTCAAATCCGGATTTCCAATGTTTGTAGGACCTGAATAATACAAATCGGTAAAAGTAGGCATCCGCATCGAGGCGTTCCATGATGCAACCCATTTAACTGCCGGAAACACCTGAAAGCTTATATCTATTCCGGGGAAAAAGCGGATACCTGTTCCACTTTCAGAAATATGGTTGGCCATTACACCTGCCGAAATACTCCATTTTTCCTTTAGCCACGAATGTTCCAAAAACAAAGAAGCCAGTGACCTGCTTTTTGATTTGGAATAAAACGCCTCTTCACCTCTTACATTTTTTGAGGTTTCAAGTTCATCACCCAAAACATTGCTCAGAATGTTTTCCCATCTAAAATCCGTTCCAAAAGCTGTCTTTCCGCCCAACCATAAAAACCATGCATTCAAATTCACTCCTGCGACGTCGGTACGGTGGTAATTGTGGTTTTTGTACCAATCGGGAGCTTCATTTCTGAACAGCATAAATTTGTCGGTATGACTTCTCCAGTAGAAGGCTGGTGAGAAATGCAGGGGCTTGTTCGACTCCCATTTTACCGAAGAAAAAGTTGTTCGTGTTTGTTCGTATTGTTCGGGGTAAACCGGTGTGTAAAAACTGTTGGCGCCAAATTCCTTATCAGAAACTCCCAATTGTAATGCCAATCTCCCGCTATAAGACTGAAAACCGGCAGAGTAAAAAAAGTTCAGGTCCGAAAAATCGGTATTTTCAATATAACCATCTGATTTTTTCAGGTTTCCTGAAAGCAGATGACTCAGTTGTCCTGTCTTAAACCCTCCCGAAACACCGGTATTTAAAAAGCCAAAGTTTCCGGCCGAAAGTTCTGCTGCCAGAGAATTGCCCGAGGGAGATTTGGTTACAATATTTATTGCTCCGGAAAACGCATTCGGACCATAAGCCCTTGCTGCAGGCCCTTCCAGAATTTCGATGCGCTCAATTTGTGATAAACTTACAGGAAGATTCAAATTGTGGTGTCCGGTTTGGGGGTCGGTGATGTTAATTCCGTTCAAAAGAATCATGGTCTGATCGAAGGAGCCGCCCCGGATGCTGATGTCGGCCTGAACGCCACCGGCACCACGCTGCCTGATGTCCACTCCGGCAACATACTCCAGCATCTGCTGAATACTCTCAACCGGCGCCCGCTCAATTTCACGCTGCCCGATAACAGTAATAATCCGGGCTACCTGAGAGTAAAGCATCGGTGCACGGGATGCAGTAACCTCAATCTCGTCCAAATCGTACTGCATTTTCACTGCTGTCGTATCTGGTTCCATGGCAACTGACAGTACCGGAACAGTCAAAAAATAGGAAACCGACAATACCGAAATCTTAACTACCTTGTGAAATACAGAATAAAGGGAATAATTTTTTCTTCCCCATCTTCTGAAAACAGCAAAATCCTTTTTTTGAGCGTTGTTTTTATGCAATTTCATACCCGGTTTTCTATAAAAATTTGGAAGCAGCAAATATATAGCTTTATTGCGAAACAGTTTGAACAGAAAAAACGCTTGTTTAACACAGCTCCAAAAACTCTTAAACAGAGCATTTTGCATGGAACCTATCCGTGGCTCATAAGCATTCTTTATCTGACATAGAAAAAATCAACCATTAAAAGAGCTAAAAATCTTTTTTATTTGTTTTACACTTTCTATATTTGTTTCGACAAATTGTAAGAAAAAATAATAATTAACTTTAAATTTATAACGCCATGACTCAAGTTCAATTTAACAACTCACTTCTCGGATTAAGAGACAAACTGCACTACTATGCACTTAGTTTAACTTCCGATTCGGAACGCGCCGACGATCTTTTGCAGGAAACCATGCTGAAAGCGCTGACTTACCGTGATAAGTTTACGCAAAATACGAACTTCAAAGCATGGATTTATACCATCATGAAAAATACGTTCATCAACGATTACCGCAGAAATGTAAAAACAAGGAACACGTTTGATGATTCAAACAACGATTTCCACCTTTTGTTCTCGAAAGACAAAGTTTATCCTGCACCCGATTCGTTTTACAGCACCAAGGAAATTCATAATAGCATCGACGAACTGGAAGATGAATACCGCATTCCGTTTACCATGTTTCTGGATGGATACAAATACAAGGAAATTGCCGAAGAACTGGATTTACCGCTCGGAACTGTAAAAAGCCGGATTTTCTTCACCCGTAAAAAACTGGAAAAATCCTTGCACGAATACGCGAATAATTGAAACACTGATAAAATCTCATCTGAAAAGATCTTCGGTTTCCGGGGATCTTTTTTTATTTTTACAGAAACAGAAAAAATATGGAAAAAACAGTTGCAGTATATCTGGCAGAAGGATTTGAAGAGATTGAAGCCGTAAGTATTATCGATGTTCTGCGCCGTGCAGGTATTGAAACTTTGGCAGTTTCGGTAACCGGACAAAAAGCTGTGACGGGCTCGCATGGCATTCAGGTTACAGCCGATGTTCTTTTTGAAGAAGTGGATTACAGCACGGTTGACATGATTGTTTTACCCGGAGGTTTGCCCGGGGCCAACAATCTGAAAGAACACACTGGCCTGAACAAACAAATACTCAATTTTTACAAAACAGGAAAACCGTTGGGCGCTATTTGTGCCGCACCAATTGTTTTTGGAAATTTAGGAATTCTTAAAAACGAAAAAGCCACTTGTTTTCCCGGTTTTGAAAACCAGCTCACGGGCGCCGAAGTTACCGGTACCGATGTGGAAACTTCAGGAAAAATCATCACCGGAAAAGGCGCCGGAGTTGCCATGAAATTTGCCCTCAGAATTGTGGAAATGTTTAAAGGCAAAACCTTTGCTGAGGAATTGGGCAGAAAAATGATTGTGAGCTAAACTGAATTAGCGAAAAATGACAATCTACAAAAAACAAATCTCAAAAAAATTCCAATTCCGAATCATTAAATTCCAATTGCTCAGATCTTGTTTGTAATTTTTCAAGTTCGAATTTGAAATTTGTTTGTTTTTTGAAACTTGATATTTGGATATTTTATCCAAATATGCTCAAATACTATTATCAAGTAACTGATAAATTGCCGATTGTAAATCGCTATTGACTGTGTTTTACAATCCAATCCCTTGCATTCACAAATGCCTGAATCCAGGGTGCCAGTTCATCTTTTTTCCGTTCAGCCGGATAGTTTGCCCACTGCCACGGTGCAAAAGCCCTTTCAAGGTGGGGCATCATGGCTAAATGGCGACCATCATCAGAACAAATGGCAGCGGCGGCAAAATGCGAACCGTTTGGATTGGCAGGGTATTCATCGTGACTGTATTTCATCGGAATGTGATATTCCAGCTCGTTAAAAGGCAGGTAAAATTTCCCTTCGCCGTGCGCTACCCAAATTCCCAGTTTCATTCCGGCCATATTGTTTAGCATCACCGACTGGTTCTCCAGGATGTCCACATTCAGGAAAGCCGATTCGAATTTACCCGATTCGTTGTGCAGCATTTTAGGCTGAATGCTGTGCTCCGGGAAAACCAGATTCAGTTCAACCATCAACTGGCAGCCGTTGCAAACACCCAAACTTAAAGTATCGTTTCGACGGTAAAATCTTTCAAGTGCAATGCGGGCTTTTTCGTTGTATCTAAACGCCCCGGCCCAGCCTTTGGCCGAGCCCAGCACATCGGAATTGGAGAATCCGCCCACAAAAACAATCATGTTCACATCTTCCAGTGTTTCGCGTCCCGAAATCAGGTCAGTCATGTGCACATCTTTTACATCCATTCCGGCCAGATACATAGCATAAGCCATTTCACGGTCGCCGTTCACCCCTTTTTCACGAATGATGGCCGCTTTAATTCCTGAAGGTTTCCGCCTGTTCAGATCAATTCCGTAATCAGAAGCTTTTCCGGTAAACGCTCCAAAATCAAAATTCAGTTCGTTCTTTTTATAGTTTTTGAAACGTTCCAGCGCCAGTTCTTTCCCACTTTGTTTCCGGTCGAGAAGGTAGGAGGTTTTAAACCACAAATCGCGCAATGAATCGATATCAAAATCGGTTTCGGTTTCAAAATTTTTCAGCCGCACTTTACGGTACGGAACAGGAAATCCGAGCGAAACAAAACCTACTCCGCTGTCAGTGAGTTGTTTTTTAACTTCATCGTTATCGGCACATTGAATAACAATTCCAGGGTTTTCACTGAACAGCACTTTCACCAAATCGGCTTCACCCATTCCGGTCAAATCGACTTTCATTCCACTCTTATTGTTGCTGAAACACATTTCGAGCAGAGTGGTTATCAAACCTCCGGAACCAATATCATGCCCGGCCAAAATCAATTCCTGTTCAATTAGTTTTTGAACCGTGTTGAATGCTGGAACAAATTTTTCAGTGCTGGAAATTGTGGGAGCTTTTTTTCCGATTTTATTAATTGACTGCGCAAACGCACTTCCGCCCAAAGCTCTTTTAGTAAAAGAAAAATCGATAAACAGAATTTCTTTCGATTCGTCATTTACCAAACCAGGTTCCACCACTTTTCGCACATCCGAAACTTCGCCTGATGCAGAAATAATAACTGTACCGGGAGCAAAAACTACATCGTTCTTATATTTCTGGGTCATCGACATGGAATCTTTTCCCGTAGGAATGTTGATTCCCAATGCACAGGCAAAATCGCTGGCAGCTTCAACAGCCTTGTAAATGCGCGCATTTTCACCCGGATTTTTTGCCGGCCACATCCAGTTGGCGCTCAGTGAAACACTGCGAATATGGTCGGTCATTGGTGCCCAAACGATGTTGGTCAGCGCTTCAGCAATGGAAAGCAATGAGCCGGCAGCGGGATCGATCATTCCGGCCACCGGGGCGTGCCCAATGGAAGTGGCCACTCCTGCCCTGCCCTGGTAATCAAGTGTAATGACACCTACGTTATTTAAAGGCAAATGTAGCTTTCCGGCACCCTGCTGTTTGGCAATGCGGCCTGTAACCGATCGGTCAACCTTGTTGGTGAGCCAGTCTTTACATGCCACCGATTCCAGTTGAATTACCCTTTCAACCAATGTATCGATTTCTTCCGGATTGTATTCCAATTCAGAAAAATCCGGCACTTCAGTTTTATCTTCCAGCACCGTTTTGGGCGGATTTCCAAACATGTAGCCCAGTTGCCAGTCGATGGGTTTTTCGCCGGTTTGCGAATTTTCAAAAGTAAACTGCATATCACCGGTGGTTTCACCAATTTCGTAAATAGGCGCCCGTTCGCGTTCAGCAATTCGTTTGAGCAATTCCACATTTTCTGGTTTCATTACCAGGCCCATTCGCTCCTGCGATTCATTCCCGATAATTTCTTTTTGGGAAAGTGTGGGATCACCAACCGGCAATTTAGCCGTGTCAATCTTTCCGCCGGTGGTTTCCACCAGTTCCGACAGGCAGTTCAGGTGGCCACCTGCACCATGGTCGTGAATGGAAATAATGGGATTTTCATTCGATTCCGCCAGAGCGCGAATAGCATTGTATGCCCTTTTTTGCATTTCGGGATTGGCACGTTGTACGGCATTCAGTTCAATGGCATTTTCAAATTCACCGGTTGCTACTGAGGAAACGGCGCCGCCACCCATACCGATGCGGTAATTGTCGCCGCCTAGCAAAATAACTTTATCGTCTTTATCCGGGTCGTCTTTCAGACTGTATTTTTTATTGGCATAACCGATTCCCCCGGCCAGCATAATCACTTTGTCGTATCCGTATTTTTTATAGTTTTCAAAATGTTCAAATGTAAGTACCGAACCGGCAATCAGCGGCTGCCCGAATTTGTTTCCAAAATCGCTGGCTCCGTTGGAGGCTTTAATCAGAATCTCTTCGGGGGTCTGGTACAACCAGTTGCGTTCTGCTGTAGCCTGTTCCCACGGACGCTCAGCTTCGGTGCGTGGATAGGAAGTCATGTAAACCGCAGTTCCGGCAATGGGGAAACTGCCTTTTCCGCCGCCAATCCGGTCGCGGATTTCCCCTCCGGTTCCTGTTGATGCGCCGTTAAATGGTTCAACAGTTGTGGGGAAATTATGAGTTTCAGCTTTCAACGAAAGAACCGTTTCAATATCTTTTATTTCGAAAAAATCGGGTTTATCCTGTGTTTTGGGCGCAAACTGTTCGGCTACCGGTCCCTGCACAAACGAGCAGTTGTCTTTATAAGCCGAAATAATTTTATTGGGGTTTACTTTCGCAGTTTTTTTTATCATCTGGAACAGCGAAGATTCCATTTCCTTTCCATCGATAACAAATGTGCCGTTAAAAATTTTGTGCCGGCAGTGTTCAGAGTTTACCTGAGCAAAACCATATACTTCACTATCGGTTAGCGGGCGTCCCATGGCCGTAGAAACCGAATTCAGGTATTCAATTTCGTCATCGCTCAGGGCGAGGCCTTCCTGCTGATTAAATGCTGCAATATTTTCAATATTCAAAATGGGATCGGGAAGTTTTTCAATCACAAAAATACGCTGGTTCAATCCATCGTATTTCCGCTGCAGCATGTGGTCGTAATCTGCGTTTTCATTTTCCACCTGAAAAAACTCCTCGATGCGGACAATACTTTTAATTCCCATATTCTGGGTAATTTCAACGGCATTGGTACTCCATGGGGTCAGCATTTCACGGCGTGGCCCGATAAACCAGCCGTCAAGGTTTTCCTGTTTCAGAAATTGGGCATCCGAAAACAACCACACTAACTTTTCTATGTCGCTTTGACTTAACGGCAGAATGGAATCAACCGCGATTACTGTACGGTTTTGAGTTCTGAAAAATTGAATCATGTTGCAGCTTAATTTTGATAATGAACATGTTGTATAACACAGCGCAAAGATAGAAAATATTCACAGGCAGCTATACGCAGTTTATTCAGAATAGTCCCTGAGTTTTCAACAACATAAAAGTTAAAAACTGTGGTTATCACAACTTTTTCAATATTTTGAAGTTACTTTGGCAAAAATGCATAAGATGTTTAAAACGATATATCTGCTTCTGACTTTCTTTTTGCTGGTTTCCTGCGGAACACAGCAGCAACTGAAAAAATCATTCACAGGAAAACCATCATCCGTTCTCGAACCACGGTTTGGCAAACCGGTAACCATTATTGAAACGGCAGGCGACTCGGTGTATATTTTTGAAAAAACCGAAGCGCTACGCAGTGCGGAAATCAGTCAGGGTAAAATGACACTCGACCCGATTTTAACACCAAAAGTAAATAAAACCGAACGATTTTATTTTACCGTTAAAAACGGACTGATTATAAAAACACGGTTTGAAGAGGAATATGAACGGTAAAAGCCGAACATTTTTCTGCAAAGCTATTTGGTTTTGAAGAAATTTTATAGTTTTGCATCGCGATTTTTGAAATAACAATTTGCCCGGATGGTGGTCCCGATCCCGATAGCTATCGGGATGGGAGGTGACACACCATATTGATAGAAACTAACGTTCTTTTTAAAATATTTGCCCAGATGGTGGTCCCGATAGCTATCGGGAGGTAGACACACCATATTGATAGAAACTAACGTTCTTTTTAAAATATTTGCCCAGATGGTGG
>Ga0334893_1000327_pt1 | contig 71700 bp, 71 predicted proteins | sample GraSluR3_MG_5_FD_207218 | JGI IMG/M metagenome (GOLD analysis project Ga0334893, IMG submission 207218) | Sludge microbial communities from methane-producing bioreactor in Wageningen University, Netherlands - Granular Sludge_09_05-R3 | ecosystem: Engineered > Bioreactor > Anaerobic >...
AAGGCTTCATGGATGATACGACATCCTCTATCTAATAAATAGATTATACACCTAAGTGTATGATCTTGCAGGATTTAAAGGCTTATAGGTTGCCTTTATTAACCTAAATACATTATACAAGGATGATGTACATGGTCGATAATATTGTTCTATTTCGACATGGAAAGGCTCAAGACAAAGGTTCATCAATCCCCGACGAATTTCGTCAATTGACCGAGGAGGGTATTGTCAGCCTGCAATCCGAAATGATAGGCCTGATGAATATGCTGCCAGAAGATCTAAATATCCAAATTTGGGCCAGCCCCCTTAAGAGAAGTCTTGAAACTGCAGAGATTATCGACAGCTATTTAAAAAGCCAGAATATCATTATTTACGACTTTATAGGAAGCGGTGCATATAGTGCCTTAATAAACGAACTTAGGACATGTTCCAAAGATATGGTTTTAATTGCTGGACATGAGCCTTGGCTTGGCGACTGGAGCAAACGGATGACTGGTTGTCAGCTGCCTTTTAAAAAAGGAGCAGCAGCTCTTTTGAAGCCGGATTCATCTTTTGATAAGTTTGATATCTCATGGTTTCTCCAGCCTTATGCTCTAGCAGAACTCAGCTGTAAGATAAAGAGGTGATCGTGATTGGGCTTGGATATGATACTAAACTCCGCATTAAAAGAACTTGAAGGTACTGTTAAAAATCTATTTTGCCAGAAAGATGATCCTGAATCAGTTCATACTTTTAGAATCAAGGCAAGACAGCTTCGCTCCCTGCTTTATTTCTTTAAGCCTTTGATTGAACCTAGTAGCTACTCGGCTTATCAAGCCACCTTGAAAAATTTGGGTCTGGCTTTTTCAGAAATCCGGGAATATGACGTCATGATCAAATTTTGGATGGAAATAACCGCTTCCAACGAAGACCTACTTCCCTTTCCCGCCAAGCTATCTGACTATTTATCTGAAAGATTGATTCAGTTGAAGAAAGATGCATACTGCAAAGTAGATGAGGATTATGTTTTAAAAAGCATAAAGTCGATCGATACATCTCTTCTTATATACAATAGCAAAATAACTTCCCAGAAGGATTTTGAAAAATACTGTAAAAAGAGAATTGCATCGATGAGAAAAAGGATATCGATTGATTTCGACAATTTAAACATCTATGACGATGAGGCTGTTCACAGTTTGCGAAAACTAATTAAAAAACTACGATATTCTCTTAAATGCCTGCAACCCTATACAAAGTCTGACTATGAGAATTTGTTAAAAACCAGCAAAGATATTTCTGATGTCCTGGGCATCATCTGTGATTGCAACAGATTTATATGGATTTTAAGTAAAATCGGAAAATCTTCATCTATTGAATTTACATTTGAAAAGGGCGTCTTTACAGGATGGCTTATCGAAAAAAGAGCAACATACCTCGTTATGCTTAACAATCTACATGTTTAATCAACATTAATACAGATTTAACAGAGAGTTAACATTGAACAGATATAAATAAAGTCAAATTGCATATAAAATAATTCTACAGGAGGGATATCACATGATTTATGCGCTGGTTGATGTGGGTTCAAATACAATGAGGATGAATATTTACAAATGCGAAGAGCACAGTATCAAACTGCTTTTTGGAACCAAAAACCCTGCCGGACTTGCAGGTTACGTGGACAATGGATCAATGTCACAAAAGGGCATCAAAAAAGCCATCAGCGTACTGATGGAATTTAAAAGCATAGTCGATAATTTTGATATTGATGAGCTTTACGTATTTGCTACAGCCTCTTTAAGGAACATAGACAACAGCCTAGACGCCGTAGATCAGATACAAAACAAAACCGGCCTAGACATAGACGTCATTTCTGGAGAAGATGAAGCGATATTGGATTTCATAGGAGCAACAAAGATAATAGACGTTACCGATGGGCTCATAGTCGATATCGGCGGTGGCAGTACTGAGTTAGTGACATTTGAAAACAAGAAAATTATAAATGCCATAAGCATACCGATAGGATCATTAAATTTATACAAAAAATGCGTCAGCCATTTATTGCCCGATAAAAAAGAGAAGAAACTAATAAGAGATATTATAAAATCCGAGCTTGAAGGTATAGAAGAAATCATAAATAAGCCTTACAAAATAATTTGCGGAGTAGGCGGAACAGTCAGGGCAACCAGTAAATTAAACAACTCTATATACGATCTCCCGGACAATAATAGTGAAATCGATATAAAAAACATCAAAAAAATCTTAAAAATACTCTCAAAAGACTGTCGTGACTCTCTTGATACCATTTTGCAGGTCGTACCAGATAGAATTCATACGATAATACCTGGCATGATGATTTTAAGCGAGGTCAGCAAGGTCTTTAAGAGTGACCAAATAGTGGTAAGCTCATACGGAGTCAGAGAGGGTTATCTATATGACAAAATATTAAAGGAGAAAGCTTTGTATGGAAAACCATAACCAAAAATACGACACTAGTTATACCCAAAACCGGGAACTTTCGTGGCTTAGATTCAACGAAAGAGTGCTGCAGGAAGCGTCCGACCACTCGGTACCCCTTATTGAAAGGTTAAAATTCGTATCCATTTTCACAAGCAATCTCGACGAGTTTTTTATGATACGGGTAGGCAGTCTCTTTGATTTGTCACGCATAAAAAAAGAAACTCATGACAACAAAACCGGTGACACTCCAAAGGAACAGCTTGAGAAGGTTTTCAGTGCCGTAAGACCACTTTACTTGCAAAAGGATGAAGTTTTTTTTCAATTGGAAGATCAGCTGAGGGCGCATGAGATTTTTAACCTGAAAATGAGTGAGTTGACAAGCTCTGAACTTAAATTTGTGGACAGCTACTTTAAAAAAAACATCATGCCTCTTCTGTCTCCCCAGATAATTGACTCACACCACCCTTTCCCTCATCTTTGGAACAAGGGCTTATATATAATCGGCAATGTAAAGTATAAGGACAACTCTTCAACTGTTGGCATTCTTGGCGTTCCCAACGCAGTACCTAGATTTATATTGATGCCTGGAAATAGCCTGCGGTTTGTTTTGATGGAAAAGATAATTCTTTATTACTACGACAATGTATTTGACCTTTACAGCGTTGATAATAAATGCATTGTATCGGTTACTCGAAATGCAGATATCAGTCCTGAAGATGAAGCTTTTGATTTCGATGAAGATTTCAGGTCTCACATGAAGCAGATATTGAAAAAAAGATCTAAGCTCGCTCCTGTGAGGTTGGAGGTAGAAGGCGCCCTTGATAAAAAGCTTGGAAATTATCTCATTGGCAGACTTGAAATCAAAGATGAACAAATTTTTTTCAGCAAATCACCATTGATATTGGATTATGCTTTTAGAATAGGTGAAACACTATCAGCATCGGCGAAACGCGGTCTTGAATACCCTCCTTTCGAACCCCAGTATCCGTCATCTATAAAGCGACGGGAAAGCATCATAGGCCAAGTCTTGCGAAAAGACCTTTTGCTGTTTTTCCCTTACGAAGACATCGAGCCTTTTATTCAGCTTCTAAAGGAAAGCGTCACATCAAAAATTGTGAAGTCTATAAAAATAACCCTTTACCGTCTCGCTTCTCGGTCCAAAATAATAGAATATCTATGCGAAGCAGCTGAAAACGGAAAAGATGTCACGGTTCTTATAGAGCTTAGAGCACGCTTTGACGAAAAAAACAATATAGAATGGGCAGAGAGGCTTGAAGATTCAGGGTGCAAAGTCATTTACGGATTTGAAGAATATAAGGTTCATTCAAAGATTTGTCTTATCACCTGCATGGAGAGAGAGAAAATCAGCTATATCACTCAAATTGGAACGGGAAATTACAATGAAAAAACCGCCAAATTATATACAGATCTATCGTTGATTACAACTGATTTAGAAATAGGAAAAGACGCCGTTAATTTTTTCAAGAACATGTCCATAGGGAATTTAGAAGGAATCTATTTTAAATTGATGGTAGCCCCTTCATCTTATAAATGCAGGATAATTGATCATATTGACGAAGAGATCGCCAAAGCTCGGCGGGGTGAAAATGCCCGTCTGATTTTTAAGGCAAATTCACTCACCGAACGAAGCATTATTGATAAGCTCTCAGAGGCTTCTATCGCAGGGGTGAAAATTGATTTGATAATCAGAGGAATCTGCTGTATTTTGCCGGGAATCAAAGGGAAAACGGAAAATATAACCGTCACAAGCATAGTAGGCAGGTTTTTGGAGCATCCTAGGATTTATTGCTTCGGGAGCGGGAAAGACGCCAAAGTATATATATCCTCTGCCGACCTTATGACACGAAATATGAACCGCAGAGTGGAGCTTTCCTGTCCTATTCTGGACCAGGATAATAAAAAGAGGATACTTCATATATTGGATGTAATGCTAAGCGATAGTACTAAAGCACGTTTGATGTTAAGTGATGGAACATATACCAAAAAATCCAAGGCTGAGAAGGAGCCTCTAAACAGCCAAAAACATTTTATCAGGGAGGCTATGCTTTTAAGTATGAAGAACAATCACAATAAATCAGCTCTTTCCTTGAATTCAACCCTTAAAAAGAAAGTAATGAAAGGAATCGCTAAAATTTTGAATAGATTTTAATCATGAGATATTAAAACCGCTATTGATGGAATAACAATAGCGGTTAAGATTATTACTTAATTTTAATTATATTTTTTTCCAGACACTTAACCGAACTTCCCACGGACGACACCTCGATCTTCTCTCCTGTCAAGAATACAATTGGAGATTTAAGTGATTTTCCTTTTTCAAGAATTTTTTCCTTGTCTATTTTCACCAGCAAATCTCCCTGCTTTATACTATCTCCTTGAGCGACGCACAGATTAAATCCTTCTCCTCCAAGCTCGACAGTATCCATACCTATGTGAATCAAATATTCCATGTCATCGTTTTTAATACCTATTGCATGTCCCGTAGGAAAAGCCATGATAACTTCTCCATCAGTTGGCGCCTTAACCTCAACACCTTTAAAATCTATGGCGAAACCATCCCCCATTGCCCTTTTTGAAAAAACTTCGTCTTCAACCTGATCAATACTCATCAATATACCCTCCATAGGTGAAAGAAATTCTTTTTTATAAAATATTTTCTTAAACATAATCTCGTTTGAGCCGCTAAGCCAAACTTCCCCCTTGATATTTAATTTTTTAGTAGGCCATTTGCGTCGTTATTGGAAATCAAGCTTTCAAAATCATCCCTTACTTGTGGTACAGAAAGACCTACTATAACCTGAATTGCATTCCCGTTTCTGACTACTCCATGGGCTCCGGCTTCTTTGAAGTGATTATCCGATAAAAGTCTAGATCCGTCATTAACTGAAACTCTCAATCTCGTAGCACAATTCGTAACGTCTACGATATTTTCCACTCCACCTAGCGCCTCTAAAAACGCCTGAGCTTGTGAAGGCTTTTTGTTTGTGACTTCTGAAAGCGAAGACTTTTTAGCCTTGTAATCTGCTTTGGAGTACAGCCTTGTCTCGTCTGCGTCCTTTTCTCTTCCCGGAGTAGCCAAGTCAAACTTCAGTATAGCAAACCTGAATGAAAAGAAGTAGATGACCGTAAATATCAACCCTATTATGATCTGAATAATATAAGTGGAAGAATGATAGTTAAACAACGGCATCCAGTTTTGTGCCAGCCATTCTATTAGTCCTCCTCCAAAGTTACCCACAACTCCAAATGTATATGAGACTGCTGCCAGTGTCGCGGCCAGTACGGAGTGAAGGGCAAAAAGTGCCGGCGCAATGAACAAGAATGTAAATTCAAGAGGCTCGGTTATCCCTGCAATAACGGCTGTCAAGGTTGCAGGAATGAGAAGACCTGCTACTATCTTTTTCTTCTCGGGCTTAGCTGTTGAGTAAATTGCCAGCGCGATTCCCGAACAACCGAATACTTTTGAAAGGCCGTGAAGAGCAAAACCACCTGCCGGAAACATTTCTTTTAAGCTCATCGAAGATGTGGCAAATGACGACAGATTTTGCGTCCATTCTGCATATATTCCGCTTTCAACAACTGCAGGGCCAAAAATAAACGGTCCGTAAACAAAGTGATGAAGCCCAGTTGGAATCAATATCCTCTCTAAAAAAGTGTACAACCAAACTCCGAATACCCCAGTTGATGTTAAAAATCCCTGCATGGAAGCTATTCCTGCTTGTATTTGCGGCCAAACAAAGCTTATTAAAAGGGCTGTTGGTAGCATTAGGAAAAATCCGATTATGACTACAAAAGAAGATCCTTGAAATATACCTAAAAAATCAGGCAGCTTAGTATCAAAAAACTTATTGTGCAAATATACTGCGATGGCTGCAATAAATATGGCCCCTATCATCCCTGTATCTAATGTCTTTATCCCGGCTATGAGCGCAAGTCCACTGACGCCCCCCACTTCCAAAGTATAGTCTACATTAAATGTCGGTCCCCATAATTGAAGCAAGGCGCTTATAAAGTAATTGAACGTCAAATATATTACCAGAGATTCAAGGCAGGCTCTTGCTTGTGCCTTTTTAGCCAACGCTATGGGAAGGCCCACCACGAATAATAGCGGAAGCTGTCTAAACACTGTCCAGCCGCCTTCCTCGACGACAAACCAAAATTTATACCACATCCCGTCAGGATGGGCTATTGGTCCCATTATATCCTGATTTTTAAACAATATAGTCAGCCCTACAGTTATTCCTGCAAACGCAAACAGGAGAACCGGTACAAACATCGCTGCACCAAACCTTTGAATTTTCTGTTTCATTTTAATCACTCCATCTATAATTAGTGTTTGTCCATGACTTTAATTTAATTCAGGCCAGTACTCTTTATTTGCTTCTATTAAATCGTCAAGTATCTTCTTTGCAATTGTTGCACTTGGTACTGTTTTGGATAAAGTCATAGCTTGCCACAACTTTTGATAGCTTCCTGTTATCCAGGCATCCACTACCAGCTTTTCTACAGAAACCTGCTGCTCCATCAATCCCTTTTGAAATTGGGGAATTTTTCCGATGGTCAATTTTTCATAACCTTCACTTCCCACAAGACAAGGAATTTCTACCATACCGGTTGAATCGAAGTTTTCAATTGCCCCTCCGTTCTCCACTATAAGCAGCATTCTTTCCTTTGTATTAAAAGCTATGGCTCGAGCTAAATCTACTATGTAGCTTGCATGTTCATCGGGGTGAAAATCACAATTTTCTGCAGTCCCTTTATCTATTATATCTTGTGCTGCTTTAAATACTGTTTTTTCTCGCCCATCCATGACTTCATTGGCCCTGGAATATTCTTTTTCTGAATGTTCAACCACGTAGTCTTGAAACAAATAATATTTTAGATATGTATTGGGCAATGTTTCCGGGTCCAAAGCAAATACATCTTTTGCCTTGTAAAATGTGTCATTCCAGCTAGCATCCACATGCTGGTGGTGCCCCATATCAAAAGTATATCCATATTTCGCCACATGCTCTTTTATCTTGGGCATAAGATCATTTCCCTGCTTGTCCTTTATGCTGTTCCACCAGCCAAAGTGGTTTAAACCATAATATCTGACATCCATTTCTTTTCTGGAATTCAAGCCTGCAATCCTGGCCATGAGCTCTTCTATTCCAACAGGCATATCACATATATTAAGCACTCTTGAATCAGGTCTCAGTCTTCTCGTGGCTTCAGCTACTATTGCTGCCGGATTGGAGTAGTTAAGCATCCATGCGTTTGGTGAATATTTTTCCATAAAGTCTATGATCTCAAGTATCCCTCCTACGGATCTCATTCCGTATGCTATTCCCCCAGGTCCACAGGTTTCTTGACCTAGTACATTGTATTTTAATGGAATTTTTTCATCCAATTCACGCATTGCATACTTCCCGACTCTTATGTGAGCCATTACGAAGTCAATATCAGTAAAAGCTTCTTCGGGATCCGTAGTATAGCTGAACTTGATTTGTGGTGCCCTTTCCTTTAGAAGTATCTCACAAGCCTTTCCTATTACTTCCTGTCTGTCGCCATCATTATCGTAGAATTTTATTTGACGTATCGGGAATTTGTCGAGATTGTCCAGCAACATAATTACTATTCCGGGTGTGAAAGTGCTACCTCCACCTGCTATTGTAATTGAGCTTGATTTCATATAAAACTTCCTTTCGATTTTTAATCTAATTGTTTACCGGTTTGATCAGCGCGCTTGTTATGTGTTTATAGTAATTGTTTACATCTACATTTTCAATACTTTCTACCCATCGTGTTCCTTTAATCCAACAAGGGACATTATCACATTTTCCGTGATTTATCACAAAAAAAATCTCAAGTCTTAGACTCGAGATTTTTTTCCAATAGGATTTGTTTTCTTTTGAATTTTTCGTATTTCACATACATTATCTCTATTACCAAATAGTATATGATTAGAGATTCGTAAGGTGGTATGCTGGAATCATCCAACAAGTTGAATTGATATGGCGTTATATATATTTTTTCAGTGCTCAAGCTTGCTAGGGTATTGTCTTTAAGTCTTGTTATCGAAATAAATGGTATCTCCCTTAATTTCAGCTCTCTGGCCATCTTTATGACTTGCTGGGACTCTCCATCCAAGGAAACTATGATGAACAGGTCGTCCTTAGTCAGCCTTTTGGACAGCAGATTGAATTCGGCATTTCCCTCAAGGATGTAAATTAGGTCTCCTCCGTTTACGAAAAGTCTTTTAATTTCATTTACGACATTTTTTTGTACAAAACCAGACCCATATCCGATTACCCTTTTGGCTTTATAAATAAGCCTGCACACTGATGTAAAATCCTTATCTGCCATCTCCTCGGCGACTCTTTTATAAAGACCTAGCAAAGCCTTTACTTCATCAATTTTTTCTTCTTTTTGACTGCCTGATTCCATTTTTAAAATTGCTTTTAATTCACTGTAACCGTCTAAGGATATCTTTTTTGCAAAGCGAAGTATCGTTGTTCTCGATACACAGCAATGATCCGCCATTTCATAGATAGACATGGTCTTGCATTTTTCTTTATTGTTATATATGAACTGCCAGACCTGAAGATCTGTTTGGTTTAATTGCTCCCGGTATTCGTTAACAAGTTCTTCAAGCTTCATGTTGCACCACCGCTTCCAAATGAATTTGCTCATACCTCATTATACTACATTTTTGCAGCGTTAGCGTTTCACATTTTGATAAGTTGAAATACCTTAGTTCTCTCCAAGGCTTTTATAATCAATACTGAAATTGTGCTTCCTGCAATCGAGCTTACTCCAAACGGAATCACAAATGCAAACAAGGCTACCTCCCTGCCCATTAACAATGCGGCTACAGGGTAGGAGGCAAGCGCTCCTACTAAACCGGTCCCAACGACTTCTCCTAAAAATGCGTGGGTCATCTTTCTGCTTTTCATGTATAAAACACCACACATCAGAGCTCCTAGCATGCTTCCCGGGAAGGCGAGCAGACTTCCGGTACCCATTGAAACGCGAATCAGAGACGTTGCAAATGCAACTCCCACACCATACACGGGTCCCAAAATTACTCCAGATAAAACGTTGACCATATGCTGTATGGGAAAGCACTTGGCGGCTCCCACAGGAATAAAGAATCCGGACAATGATACAGCTAGTGCAATAAATAGACCTGCCAAAGATAATTTTTTGATGTTCATTTAAATCCTCCTTAAATTTAATCTATAAAATAAAAAGAGACCTGCCCTAAGCAGATCTCAATAAATACAAGCTATGAGTCCCTACGTTGGCATTATCCAAATCAGGTTTTTAGGGTCGAGACAGCATTTAGTCTCCTCTCAGCCTACATTGCGCAAGCTCCCCCATTATGTATAACAAGGTTTTGTTACTTATCTAGTCAATATATGTCATCTGAATAGCCGGATCTGTTTTTGCATTCCTCAGTCAAAATCCCAAGATATTTTGCAAGCAGAGGCGCATACGACAGGGCAAAAACGGTACTTGCACAGGCCATCACCTTTTTTCTCTGGGATTGAGGCACAGCCATTCCCATAAGGACTCCCATGGAGCATAACGAAAGCTTTAAAAGCCCTATATCTACAACAGTCATCTGATCTTTGTACTTTTGAGCATATTTCAGCATACCTTTCACTATAGACTACCTCCTCTGATTTTCTTTCAAGTCAGCAATACTAATTACAGGTTAAATTCATTATAACAAATTAACCATTTACATACAATGGCAAAAATCAGTTTCTTTGATGCTGGCTGGGGTACTAATTATTAAAATGATAAAGATGGTGATAAAAATGGAAAATTTAAAAAAGCACATCATATCATTCCTCTTGCCAATGGTCGTATGCATCGCAGTTCCCTTGGTGATTATTCTCTTTGAAATAAGTGTCGTGGGCGACTCTCTTTTCAACCAAAATAAAGCAACTTTATTACTAGGCGTTATATTGCTTTTAGTAAGCTGCATTTGTTTTTTTATTATTATTAAGCTTTTTATTTCCGTTAGCAAGAGCACTATTATGCCTTGGAATCCTTCTCAAAGACTCATTATGTCAGGACCATATGCCTATGTTAGAAATCCTATGATATTGAGCGTGATCTCGTTATTGCTGGGATATTCTCTGATTTTTGCTTCAACGAGGATATTTGCCTTCTGTTTTGTATTTTTCATAGCCAACAACTTGTATTTCTCGTTATTTGAAGAGCCTGATCTCTTAAAACGTTTCGGCAAAGATTACGCGCTTTATAAAAAAAATGTTCCCAGGTGGATCCCAAGAATAAAGCCTTGGAATCCACCTGGGAACAATGATCAATAGCTATCAAGTTCAGTAGACTCTTCTTCCACTGATGTATTTTGCTCTCCAATACGCTGTATTGATTGAAGTTATTTCAACTCTTCTTCCTGGCCTAGGTGAGTGAATCATGTTGCCGTTTCCTACGTAAATACCCACATGACCTGAAAAAACAACTAGATCTCCAGGCATCAAATCGCTTTTCGCAACGAATCCTCCGACGCTTCCCTGCCCTCCGCTGGTTCTAGGAAGACCTATGCCCAATTGTCTGAACACATACTGTGTGAAACCGGAACAATCGAAACCAGCTGGCGTCGACCCTCCACTTCTATATGGCGTTCCAAGGTACTGCCTTGCAGTAGCTACTATCGAAGAACCCAGATTAGACTTATATGATGAAGCCGAAGTTACTCTCGATGCAGTTACCACCGGTCTTGATTTGGTGCCTTCAAGCACTATCTTGGCAATTGGTTCAGCTATTACCTTTTCGCTTATAACCTTTGATTTTTCCGCTACTCCATTTATGTATAGAACTTCTTTTGTTACTTCCTTTTCGCCGTTCTTGCCTTCCTGCTCTACCTTCGTTTGTCCGATATACAAAGAAGAATCCTTTTTCTTCTCGGTGGCATATGATACTTTTTCACTGACGGTCTCTTTTACCATCGCTGATACGTCAAGGAATGGTTTTTCAACGCTTAAATTTATAGTGTCTCCCGGCATCAACTCTTCAAGGTTTTTATCAGGATTTGCCTCTTCCAAGCTTCTCAAGCCAGTTCCGTACGACCTAGAAATTGTCCAAGCTGAGTCACCTTGAGCCACCTTGTATGTCTGAATTTCTTCTGTATTTGCATTAACTCTTTCAAGTGCGTCAACTTCATCAAGTATCAAATCCGCTTGAACATTTTTTAATATTACTTCTACATCTTGCTCAAATGCTATGTCTAGAACCTCGATATTATTCGCTGACCCGGCAAGTCTTTCAATATATGGTTTTTTCATTTGTTCCAAAATTTCATTAGCTTCCTCGACAGTCGCTAGAATAAGCTTTTCTTCTCCGTCAACCATAATGACAGCCGCTTCCTGGAACACCTGAATATTTTCTTGCAATGCATTTGTTAAGCTGTCAATTTCCAAAGTCGAGCTTTTATCCACTCTCACTTTTTCGAAGGTTATTTCCTTTTCATAAAAAAAGTCTTCACCGTACTGATCTATAAGCTGTCTTTCGATTTCAGCCAATGCATCTTCAACCATCATTTGCTCTGATACATAACCCAGGTCCTGACCATTGAAGTACAGCTGATAAGAAAAGCTGTTTTGGTAGGTCAATACTCCTATAGCTATGGTCGCGGTAATGGCACCAGATACTGCCAACGCCTTTGCTCTGTCTTTTAATTGCCATGTCTGTACATCTACTGTTTTCATCCAGTTTTTGTTCATAACATTTCTCCCACACTCTTGATAGAGTTAAATTTTTCAACAAGAGTATTGTAACATTAAATATACAAATGTGCAAACTTTATTTACAATTTAGATACAACTTTTAAGGCTTTTTAGTTTCTTCATAATAATGAGGAATTTTCAGATCAAGTTCAATAACTGCTTTTTCTTAAGACTTGCAGAAGGGTGTTCGTTATTTTTTTGATATTAACTCAATCATCGTAACTCTAATCGTTATTTTGAACAACAAAGACCGGTTTTTTCATCATTTTCTATATATCTACTTAGTCATTTTAACTATATAATAATCTCTGTCGGAAATTGGTTAATTAAATAACTATCAGACAATTTGTTAATAAGAGAGGGGATACTCATGAAGAAAAATGGAATCAGCCGTAGAGATTTTATTAAGGGCGCAGCCGCAGGGACAATCGGCGTGGCTGCAATGGGCGTATTAGGAGCCTGTTCCCAAGGAGCCACATCTGTTGACGACATCAATTGGGACAAGGAATCAGACGTCGTCATAGTAGGCGGAGGTGGTACAGGAGTAGCAGCAGCCGCACAGGCAGCCATGGACGGGGCTCAAGTATTAATCCTTGAAAAAGCAGGCATCGCTGGAGGAACTACCAATTATTCCGGAGGAGTAATGCAAGCTTCTTCGACAAAGTATCAAAAAGAATTTACAGACTTTAAAGACGATACTCCTGAAAAACATTTTCAGCTTTGGCTTAAAGCAGGCGAAGGTCTGGTAGATGAAGATCTTGTAAAGGATCTTGCATACGGAGCACCTGATCATATTGAATGGTTATCTGATATGGGACTTAAATTCACTAGCGTTTATGGTCACAGCGATATACCTTATATAGACAAGAATTTGTTCGCAGACAGAATACACGTCTATGAAGGTGGCGGCGGCCATGGCGGCGGCGTTCCGATGGTTAACGCAATGTTGGATTCAGCAGTAGCAAATGGAGCTGTCATAGAATACAACACTGAAGTTACCGAACTTATAACAAACGACAATGGAGAAGTAATAGGCGTCGTGGCTAACCAAGATGGTAAATCCATAAATGTAAAAGCAAAAAAAGGCGTAATACTCGCTTCTGCAGGAATCGACAACAACAAGCAAATGGCAAAAGAACTTGCACCACAACAATACTGGGCTATAACCAACGGAGTACCTATGTGCGCAGAAACAGATACTGGCGATGGAATCAGGATAGCCATGGAAATTGGAGCTTCAGTATGCGGCTTTGGCGGAACTATCGACTTTTGCGGTAAAACCGGCGCTTCAACCGACAATAGGGTGCCACACTTCCCCGCTTTCATTGTTAACGGCAAGGGAAAAAGATTTGTTAATGAAGATGCTACGTACGCTTATCATTACAGAGCGATTTTTCAGCAGGAAAGCCAATTAGATGCTCCTACATACATGATATTTGGAGAAAGCAGCCTTTCAGATGAATTTGCAAGATGGAACAAAGAGAGTCTCGATAAGGATATAGCAGAAGGAACAGTGATACAAGGCAATACAATAGAGGAATTGGCTGCAAAGATAGAAGTTGATTCCGCCAACCTAGCTGATACTTTGGCAACATGGAATAACGAAGCTGCTAATGGAAAAGACAATCAATTCGACAGAACGACTGGATTAAAAGCAATAACAGGACCTTTTTATGCTTACAAAAATACTGCTTTCAACCTGGGAGCCATCGGAGGAGTAAAGATCAACACCGACGCTCAGGCTATTGATACAAAGGGCGAGATAATACCAAGGCTGTATGCTGGCGGATTAAATGCCGGAGGCTGGATAGGACCATACTATCCAGGATCAGGCACTGCTATAATCGGTACAGTACATTGGGGCCGAAAAGCCGGAGCTCACGCCGCTAAGCTGACTTCCCTTTAATATGTTGTTGCTGAGAAGATTCTCTTTGGTCTTCTCAGCAATAATAACAAGTATGAAACGAAGGAAGGTTTTATTATGAGAATCGGTACATCGGAATTAATAGTGGTATTAATAGTAGCTTTATTGGTCCTTGGACCTGAAAAGCTCCCCTTTTATGCAAAGAAATTGGGTGGGGCTCTAAGCACGATAAAGAACTATACAAATGATTTTACACGCGAGATCAACGAAAACATACTAGAACCGATCTCAACAATCAAAGAACCATTAGATAATGCTGCGAAGCCTTTAAGTAATCTAGCTGAAGAAATCAAGGCTCCGTTCAACGAAGCAAAAATGTCTGTTGAAAAAATTGGGCATACTGACGAAGAGAGCTTTCAGATAAAAACAACGGAAAAGAATGCAGTGGATAACGTTTAGTAAAAATAAGGATAAAAAAGGAGAATCCCATGTTAGGTAGAATCGGCACATCCGAACTATTGATAATTTTAGGAATCGCATTAATAATCTTTGGACCAAAACAGCTCCCAAAACTTGGCAAGACATTTGGTTCAACACTAAAGAGCTTTAAAGATGGAGTAGATGGCGATACAGAAGGTAATGAAGAAGAAAGCTAGACTAGGAGTAGATTGATTTGAAAAGGAAGAAGATCAGAAAAAAATCTACCAAGGAAGTCATGGGCATAGTTGATCACCTTGGGGAAGTACGGAAAAGACTGTTTACAATTATCGTAGTCTTCTTTATTTTTGCAATTGCCAGCTTTAATTACGCTGATGATCTGGTCAATATTTTGATTGAAAATTCAAAGAACCTGGGCTATTTTTTGGTATATCTAGCTCCTGGAGAATTATTCTCACAATATATTAAGGTTTCTTTGATATTAGGAATCACACTTTCTTCACCTGTGATATTGTTTCAAGTATGGGCTTTTATCAAGCCTGGGCTAAAAAAAGGTGAAAAAGCATCTGTTTTTCTCTCGCTTTTTTTCGGGTTGGCATGCTTTTTAATAGGAGCAGCATTTGCATATCTGATAGCAGTTCCCATGATGCTTAATTTTTTCATGACCGTTGACCAAAACCAGATTGTATCGCCGACAATATCCATACAAAATTATATAGGCTTCGTACTGTCGACACTGCTGACATTCGGCATTGTGTTTGAAATGCCTGTAGTGACAGTCTTGCTTACACAACTGGGTTTGATCAAGGCTGAATGGCTTGTTAAAAGCAGAAAAGTGGTAATAGTAATGCTATTTTTAATTGGAGCCCTTATCACTCCTCCTGAAGTAGTATCACAAATTCTTGTTGCAGTTCCCATGCTCTTGCTTTTTGAAATCAGCGTTATATTAAGCAAATTGATAGGCAGAAAAAAGAGAATAAAAGAAATGACATAATATAAATTAAGGAGATTAAAATGAAAAGAACTAAATTTATGATATTATCAGTTATATTAATTGCGGTATCGGCCATCACCCTTGGTTGTGGGTCATCAACGGCTGTCTACACTGACGGAACATACGAGGGAACCAGCGATGCAGGAATGCATGAAGGCCTGAAGGTTTCAGTATCAGTGAAAGATGGGAAAATTTCTGAGGTCAGCATAATTGAACATGATGAAACCGAAGGAATCGGTACATCAGCATTCGGTCCTGTCACGGAAGCAATTGTAGATGCACAATCAACAGATGTTGACTCTGTTTCAGGTGCAACAAAAACATCAAATGCCATCAAAGAGGCAGTTGATGGAGCCCTTGCTCAAGCAAAATAGTAATGAAGCGTTGGCAATTAATTTAACCAACGCTTTTTCTTTTCAGTATCTGCATAGATATGTGCATATGCCTGCACATTTTATTGTCATCCAGTGAAATTCCCAGGATTTCTTCAATTTTTTTTAGTCTGTAGTTCAAAGTATTTCTGTGAATGTGCATGATCTTTGAAACTTCATTTATATTTTTATAACATTCAAGATAAGCCTCCAGTGTTTCTGAATAGCTGGTATGGTGCTCTCTGTCATATGCTACTAATTTATAAAGCCCAGGATATATAAAAATTTTTGAATTCAAGCTTTTATTGATTGTCTTAATAAAATGTTCTTCAAAAAAATCATTGTAATAATGCAGTTTCCCCTCTTCTCTTCTTACGCCAAATCTATATGCAGCTTTTGCCTGCTCGTAGTAAACTGTGGATTCTGAAAGCTCATAGAACTTATCGCTTATACCGCAATCTAGATCAAATTTCCTCAAAATAGAATTAATTCTTTCAATCGATCCTTGAATCTGATTCCCATAGAATAGAAGCACGATATTTGACTCGTGGACAGTCGCCTGTGCATAGGGTAGCTCTAACATTATATCCTCCTGAAGATTCTTTAAAACCGAAAGGTTGAAATTGTTGATATCAAATGGAATGTTTACTATCTGATATGGAGCTTGCCAATTAAAATTACCGATTTTGAATGCATGATCAATCTTTCCGCTATCATAAACATCTCCTTCGATTAGATTCGAAAGGAATGTCTGTTTGTATGAAATGCTTTCGTCGTTAGGTGGGTTGGTCTCCAATATCAGATTGAGCACTATCATGCTCAGGGAATTTACGATTTCCAAATCGATCCTTATGAATTTTTCATAAGACTCAAGAACTCCTATCACTCCGAAAAAACGTTTTCCGTCAGATATCTTCCTGGCGATTCTTCTGAAATTTTGAGCAAATCCCCAGTCGAGATAAAACGGAAAGTTTCTTTTTAAAGTCTCTATCTTAGTATTGTCAGATTCGATCTGGTTCATAAGCTCTTGATCGGCATATCCTTTCTCCCTAATTGAATCCCATACAGGTTCATTTAATTTTTTGTCCGGGTACAATTCAACTAGTCTATATCTGGAGTCGGTTACCGTAATAGGATTTTTTAAATATTTGAATGTAATCTCCAATATTCTCCTCATATCAGATTTGTTCAAAATCGCTTCAAAGACTTCGCTTCTATACAGTACAAGCTTATTCTCTTGTTCCAGTAGCTCCTTTATGATTTTAATGCTTGATTTTAAAAAATCTCTATCTACTATTATAAAATTGCATTCACAACCATACTGGCAGTGAACCGGCTGGTCCGATATGATTATCATACCACCCAACCTTTGTGTAAATTCTTCCGCTTTTCCATAATATATAGTTCTTGAGTCCTTCTCTTTTGAAAATTCAGAAACATGACAAATTTCATTGATATCCCTATCCCTCACTTGGATATCAATGAAATCAGTTCTAAAGCTCTCAAGATGATTTAGTATATTCTCAATCTTCACTAATTACTCCATTCATAATGATTATTTTAAAGGCTACTTTCCGTTAAATATTTATTTAATATCAATATTCACCTCTGTGATCTTCCTTTTTCAAAGTTCCAGGCATCTCTGACCATATCTTCGACGCCAAGTTCAGCTGTCCATCCCAGCTCCTCTTCTGCTTTTTTAACATCTGCGTAGCATTTAGCAATATCCCCTTGACGCCTTTTTGTTATTGAATACGGTATTTTTATTCCATTGATTTTTTCAAAGGCTTTTATAAGCTCCAAAACAGAGGTTCCTCGACCTGTTCCCAAATTATAAACAGAAGTACCCTTTTGTGATTTTTCGATAGCAGCTACATGCCCCTTAGCTAAATCAATAACGTGTATGTAATCTCTTACCCCTGTTCCATCGACAGTGTCATAATCATCTCCGAATACTTTTAGCTCTTGGAGCTTGCCTTTTGCTACTTGAGTTATAAACGGCATCAAATTATTCGGAATCCCGTTTGGGTTCTCTCCAATCAAGCCGCTCTTATGAGCTCCCACCGGATTGAAATATCTTAACAATATCACTGATAATTGTGGATATGCATTAGAGACGTCACTAAGTATTTTTTCGCTGATAGCCTTGGTTTCACCATATGGGTTAGTTGTCGGCAAAAGTTCCATCGTCTCTTCAAAGGGCACCTTGTTCTCACCGTATACAGTGGCAGAGGATGAAAATACGATTTTATTCACTCCATACAATGTACACATCTTGCTAAGCAATATGGTGCTTACCAGATTGTTATAATAGTATTCGATAGGCTTTTCAACAGACTCTCCCACCGCTTTGAATCCTGCGAAATGAATAACGCCATCAATATCATTTTGAGAAAATATCTTTTCCAATTCATTTATATCAGTAACATCGCTTTCATAAAACTTAACCTTAATCCCTGTAATCTTTTCTATATTATACAATATTTCAATTTTACTGTTAGAAAGATTGTCAGCAATTATCACATCATGCCCGGATTCTATAAGAGAGATGCATGTGTGGGATCCTATGTACCCAGCTCCGCCGGTAACCAGTATGTTCATATCTACGCCTCCATGCAGTTATTATTGCCAGTCGCTCGATTAGTCATCGTAAGTGCCCTTCTTATTGGCCTTTACCAGCTCTATTTGGCTTTCAAATAGCTGGTTTTGCAGATCCAAAATAGTCTTCCTGCTTTCCTCGATGTCATACTTGTATTGCTTTATCTTCTTGGAGTGCTGTTCAAGGCTGTCTCTTGAAGTTTCAAGTTCTTCCTTTAATCTGTCATTTTCCAGAGAGAGCTCTTGATAGATCTCGTTATTTCTACTGGCATACTCTTTGTATATACGAATCTGCTCTTTCAGCTCCTTGATATTCTCTAGGTTTCCTATCTGTTCATTGAGCTCATCGTTTAGCATCTTTTGGTTTTTTAGACATTCTGACAGGTTTAGAGCACAGAGCAACAAAGCCATGTTCTTATTCATCAGAGGATTTGACTTTTTTACATCCAAAAGCATATCATTAACTGTCTCGCAGATTTCATCCATATGCTCTTGTGATATGTCCCCAACCAATGTATATTCCGCACCTTGTATTTTAGCTATGACTTTGTTTTTATTATCCATGACAAAAACCCTTCCTCCAGTTCATTTTTTGTTGCTTAGGCTTTTTTACTTTCTAAATCTTCAATTCTTTCTTTCAAATCATCTATTTTATTACAATGTTCAACTAGCCTTTCATCAACAGCTGTCTCACCTTCCTTGTAAAGAATGTAAAGCTTACTGCCAAGTTCTTTATAAATTCTTCCAAGCTCTAGCTCAGTCTTTTCTATCTCTATTCTAATTTTTCCGGACTCAATCAATTTTTCGGACTTTTCACCTGCTTTTTTTGCCGCTTCATTTGCTTTCTTGCTAAAATCATCAATAAATCCCATAATAACCCCTCCTTGTTTAAACTTTAATCAGAAGCCGCGTCCGCCGGTTCCGCCTCCACCGCCTCCGCCGCCTCCGACGCTAAACCCACCGCCTCCTCCGGATCCGGAAGAATGCTGTGTCATTGCAGATTGGACTGCGTTTCTGGTAACTGTGTCAAGAGATGTGTTAAGTGCGCTAAAGGCGTAAAATCCTGCGTAACCGTATCCTCCTCTTAAGTAAGTCAAATTCGGATCGCTAAAGTCTGAATCTTTCAATACTACCTTCATTGTCTCTATAACCTTATCTGCAACTCCCAATGACACGGCGTAAACCAGATAATGCTCCCATAATATGATGGACGGAACTACTGCGTCCTCAATTTTACTAAAATCAGTCAAAAAATCCTTGAATGCTTTCCATTTTACGAAGTCTTCATTGCCGCTTTTGCTCCTTCTTTTAATCCTGATGGAAAATATAACGATTAGGATTCCTAAAGGAACATTTATCAATGTCAATAAGACTCCCCATACGGCACCTGCAACGCCTAGGATAATGCCACTGATTCCTAAAAGAACTCCCATGATGGCTCCATAAACTGCTTTATCGTCAAAGAAATCGCAACCCTGGGCTTTGCCTTCAATTATGGTCTTCCATATATCATAGTCATCATAAAATGCCAAAGCGTTTTTTTTGTTCTTGGAATACTCTTCGATATCGTCAAAAGTAACAGATTTTCCGTTTCCAATTTTGCCGATCAACCAATCCTTAAGGTGTGCTTCCTCTCTGGTAAGGTCTCTGCGCAAATTATCGGAATTATCTGTTATGGTATAAACATCTTCCATTTTGCTTCCAAAAATCAGTCTTTTTTTCTCCACCTTTTCATAAGTCAAAGTGAAAGCCTTATTTCTAATCATATTTAGAATAGTCGCAGTCAAATCCCTAGGAGATATTTTTTTGAAGTTGTAATTATAGCTCATGACAGCAGGCCCGTAATCTGCAGGCAGCTCCCTGTAATATTTACCATAAAAATCCGCCTTGAATTCTTTATCGTATTTAAAATATATAAAGATTGTCCCTGCTGCCATGAAGATAAACCAACCTATGCCTAAAACGCTCAACGCTGTTTTTATTGCTCTGGCCCTGTCACGCTGGGCATTTGCTTCATCTGCTCGCGCCTGCTCGACTCTCAGTATTTCATCCAGTGCATCTATATTTGTTTCTTTAACGACACCTGATAAAACTTCAGTTGAAAAAACAAATCTTGCATCTACCGCTTCGCCAGGATGCACTCTGTCTATCTGAAGCTTTGCCTGGTTATTGTCAACCAGCTCACTGACGCCTGTCAAAGGGCCATGAGCAAATATCCTTAATTCATCACTCCCGGTAGGCAAGTACAAATCTATCTCTAGATTGTTAATTGTGTCTTCCCAGCCTGTGCCGATAAAATTCCAGTATACCTCACCAACGTCATTGTGCAACACGGCGACATTTGAGAGGGTGTACTCAATTACCAGTGTCTTTATACTGCCATATGTGGGAGAAAATATTTTAAGTTCGGCTCTTTGATCGTCTACACTAAGCTCGTATACTCGCTCATCCCCAGGAATGCCGCTGCCTATGCCTATTTGTGTATACTCCTCTAAATTGCTTGGAGTCAATGGACTTCCCGGATCAATCAGCCTTGACACCCTGATATCAGATATCTCATGGGCATTATACAGCCCCGAGCTTCCCTCCAAGTCACCCAGGCTTCCCGTTATCGGCTTTTCTCCTCCTGAGGAGTATTCCAAATCCCAAATTTGGCCATTAAAGCTGCCATCGTATGTAATCGCCTCTGTTACCTTCATCGATCCATCCTGCTGGATATAAGCATCGATCTTATATCCGGCGATGTCAAAATCCACATTTGATACGGCTGCTTTTACCGGAGATGTCATAACTAATGCCAGTAATAATAAGGCCGTAAAAAACTTTAATCTACTGCGATTAAAAAGTAACATTGGGGTTTTCCCTTGAACTTTCTTCGATTTCAAAAAATTTCTCAGATTTAAAGTTAAACATGTTAGCCACTATATTGCTTGGGAACATCTGAACCTTGTTGTTGAACATCAATACAGTATCGTTGTAAAACTGTCTTGCAAAACCTATCTTGTCCTCTGTTTTGGAAAGCTCATCCTGTAAACTCAAGAAGTTTTGATTTGCCTTAAGATCAGGATAACTCTCAGCCAACGCAAACAACCTGGACAAAGCAGATGTAAGCTGGTTGTTGCTTTCCATCTCTTCAGTAGGAGTTGTAGCTTGAGTGAATTTATTCCTTGCACTGATTACAGCATCCAATGTTTCCTTTTCGTGGGAAGCATATCCTTTAACCGTGTTCACGAGATTCGGTATGAGGTCGAACCTCCTCTTTAATTGCACATCTATTTGCGCCCATGAATCCTTAACCCTATTTCTCAGGGATATTAAAGAGTTGTATATTCCCGCTACAGCCAGCGCCAAAACAATGATTAATCCTCCAATAACATACCAATGCATTTTTCTTCTCTCCTTTTAATCGAAATATGGTTCCATGCCTTCATTTTCGTAAAACTTCTGCATCATCTCAAGCTGTTCCCTTGTTATTCTTGGACTTGACAGCTCCGGCAAGTCGTCCAGGCCGTAATATCCAACATCTAGAGTTTCCATCCCCGGTTCTTCAATTCCACCGGTTTTTTTGCATAGCATAAAAATAGTGTACAAATAATAAATCGATTTTGGATGTCCATGCTTGCTTTTGTCCAATACACCCAGAAGTTTTACAGCCTCTACGTCTATTCCCGCTTCTTCCTTGGTCTCCTTGACTGCTATTTGGGAAGGAGTATACCCAACATCGCAAAAGCCTCCTGGCAACGTCCACAGCCCATCTACTTTTTCTTTAACCATCAAAAATTTTCCTTCATCATTGAATATCACGCTTCTAAGGTCGACTTTTGGCGTAACATACAGGGTTTCGCTGTGCAAAGCTAAGCTTATCTTTTGAGGATCTTCAGTGCTTAATCTTGATATTATGCTAACAGTCGCATCCATGATTTGATTATATCTGTCAATCTCATATTCATTATTGACATAATGCAGCCCTGTTTTCGCATAGGCTTGAATTTGCATCGCTAGTTCAAATATGTCGTTTTTCATTATACGCTCCTTTTACTTGTTTAAAATGTTTGAGAATCTAAAATAATAATCGTCTATAATATTGTGTATCAAGGCTATTATGTATGAAGAATTGTAAATCTTTCTCTTCTGCATTTTATACCTTATACCGGGAACTCCAGAAGTATATTGCTTATATAAAGGAAAAGCCAATGAAAATTCCTTTATGTTGATCTTTCTGGGAGTTGGTATGCTGCAGGAGTTTTCATGGAACCTTGCATTGCTGATTTCCACCTCGTCTCCTTTTACCTTGGCATTAAACCAATAGTTGCTGTCGTAATTTATTGAAAACAGCTTGTAATCCTGATCGTTATTTTCAATGTGTTCCAGTATTTTCATCCATTCTTCCGTATAAAGCTTCACGTGATGACCCCCCTTTATTTCTCGATAATCGTTTTTGATAAAAAATTAGAATCAGTTCGATACACAGTATGAATATCTGCAGATATTACAAAAATTAGAACGTACAGTTCTTTCTCGGTGAAATACCTCCCATACATCCTCCCGTATGATTCGACTATTGGAAAATCTTTGCCCGAATAATTCTTCGGACTGCCATATTGCAAATACGCTCTTTTAAATTCCTTTTTGTGATGCTCTGGACTGTTCGAGATTATCTCGGCATCGAATACGGTCCAATCATCATAACCTGCAACTTCCATACCCGAAGTTTCTTTCTTCACTATAAATTCGGCTACCGGATTTTTGGCTCCCAAGCTTCTTAACACCAATACCTCCAGGTCATATACTGGTATCATTTTGATCCTCTCGATATCCCATTCACCCTTTTGATCGTGTAGAATCATTGGGGTATCCTTCCCCTTTATTATATAACATCCATAAAAAGAATTGAAATACTTACTTTGAGAATCGTACAACAACGAGCTTCCCTTTTTAAATGCCCCAAAGTTGTATCTAATGCTCATCTCTGCATCTGTTTTGAGAATTTTAGAAATATCTGAATCATTGTATGTAATGACAAATGGATACCAGTCCTTCTCCCAGGTAGAGAGACCACCGGGAATTATTACGTCTATATTTTCTTTGACAAATAGAGACTCTCGATTCTGTTGAAAACTGTAAACGCTCATAATAAATAAACTTCTGATAAACGCGAACTGAAAAAACAAGCTCCCAGCGGCAACTGCAATGGAAATGATAGCGATAATCCTTTTAAGCTTTTTCATGTATAAACACCTTAAAATCATCCTCGCTGCTAATCGGTATGATTTTGTGTTTGCAACTGCCAAGCAGCATCAAATTACCCTTTCGCTGCGGTATTTTCATTAGCCCATACACGGCAACTCCTACCGGTTTTGATTGTTGCAATGTGAAATTTACTGTATGCATGGTGCCCCCCGTTACGCCTGATTCTACGACAAATACCTTTTCACTCAAACAAGCTTGAAGCTTGTCTCTAGAAATAAATTTATAATTTTCAACGCCTTCATCCGGATGATACTCGCTTAGTAGGAGCCCTCCCTTATCGAGTATGGCTTCAGCAAGTCCTTTGTTATCCTTCGGATATATCCTGTTTATCCCACCGGGAAGTACCGCAACCGTCATCCCATTAGTCTCAACAGCACCTATGTGCGCACAAGTATCGCAACCGGCAGCAAGGCCGCTTACTACTCCGATACCCTCACCAGCAGATACCCTGCCGTAGTCACAGGCTGTGCTTCTTCCCTGACGGGTGGGATTTCTAGTTCCTATAATTCCCACAAGCTTGTCTTTTAGAATTTCTCGATTCCCTTTTAAATACAAAACCGAAGGGGATGCTTCGATTATTGAGAACTTATCCGGATATTCATCATCGACAAAGCTGCAAATCTCTACATCATTTTTCAGACATGAGTCGATAATGTCGTCTTTCATTCTTATAGCCCTAGTGATAGCTTCAGAATCAATATTAAAATTTCTGATCATCTGGATAAATTTAATTAAATCCTTAAAAGCAGCACTATCAAAATCGCTAAAAAAATTATAGGCATGCCTTATCGTCGCGCTTCCTATTCTATCAATTTGGCTCAATGTTAATATCTTTTCAGTTACATCCATTTTCATCCTCCATTTTCAGCAGGATTATGTATCTCTTATCATTATACCAAAAAAGAACCTTTTAGGTTCCCTTTTGTGGATATAGTTTATTCCTTGCTAAAATACCCGGCTACATAATAATCTTCAGGTATGCCATAGTTTTTGGCGCTTTCGTTTGCTATGGTCCACTTACCGTTGTAGCTGTAATTATTCATTATAAGATCAGTATACAGCATGGCGATCCCTGCATCCAGCATGTCGTGCTCGTGGTTTATGCTCTCCTGTGTTTTTATGGTCAGATAAATTTTTTTATCCTTGATAAAATACCTCCATGGCTGCCTGTTTAAAGTGGATGGTGCTAGCCTCACATAGAAGAACACACTGTCCAAGCCCAAGTTCTTAAGCTCATCGGCAGTTGGATTGTATCCCCACTTATCAAGATATACTATTTCCTCTGGCTTTAACCTGGCAGAAGTATTGTCATCCACTACTTTCAGATTCGCCTGGGAATAATTATCTCCTGTATGAAGGGGATTTATGACCTTCTTATCTCTTTTTTTGTAACCCACTGCTATCAGTGCTGAAGCTTCCCTTGAATCCTCTATGCCTAGTGCCTGTTTAACCAACGCGCCATCTTCTGGAATATTAAGCCAGCAAGTGTCTATTGATTTTGACTCAAGATCCAGCATTATATTCTCAGCATAATAGCCCGTCTGTATCTGGTGGTTTTTCACTTCGTTACTTAAAAACAATATGTATTGGGGTGCTTCTATCATCAAACCGTTATAGCCTGCTATTCCGTTTAGAAGCTTCGATATTTTTTTGCCATCTTCAAGTATTACAGCCTTCATATTTGTGCTGCAAACCAATTCGTATTTTGGCTTGCAGGAATCTATAGACCCCTGTAAGGTTTCAACAGGCACTTTTTTGTCTTTAAAGTCCCTTACCGATTTTCTTTCTAGCATGACTTTGCGGATATCCATAAATACCACCCTCTCAATTGTTTGATCTTTAAATTATGTTTATAACTTTATACCCTTATTCGCTTTTGATAAATCAATAAACCTTTATTGATTGAACATTACATTCTCATTTTCAAATAGCACCTTGATCAAATACACCAAGGCAACGCCCACCATGAGCGAAACCCCAATATTCAAAGCCAAACCCAGGACAGTCATCTCAAAGCTCAAGACGCTTTTTAATGCTACGATGCTTCCGTAAACAGGTATTGCGTACTCAAAGAGCTCTGGGGATTGCATTGAATACATATTACTGAACGCTGCTATCATTACCATGAAATATATAGGCATCAGGTAAGTGCCCGCTTCCTTGACATTTTTTGCAATAACAGAAGCAGCGCTGATCATTCCGACAAAAATTACCTCCATGGATATCAGTATTCCCAATATCATAAGATAATCCACTGCTCCGTAGTTCACATAATCCGTTATATTCATGCCCATTTCCCCTGAAAATGATCCAGCCAGCAGAGGCAGTGCTATGATAATTCCCACAAGGGAAGATAGCGCGCTTAAAAATGCCAGTATCCCCAAACTTATTACCTTTCCGAATGCTATTACTTCTCTCTTTACTGGAGTCATCAGCAATGTAGCCATAGTGCCTCTTTCCTTTTCTCCTGCGATAGAGTCCGGTCCTAATGACATTGCTCCGGCAAACAAGAAAATGGTAATCAGCATGGGGAGCAGCATCGACAGAAGTCTTCCTGAAGCCCTCTTGTCATCTACTATCACCTGTTCTGGGTTGTTCATGTTAAGCTCAAATATACTAGCGTAAGCTTCATCTCCCATTCTGATTCCCAGCATTTGGTTTTCGTATTGAGTGAGTATGTCTCTGACCATGTAGAAAGCTGAAGACGAGTAATCCTCACTTGAATTGTGATACGTGTTTACATAAGGAGCAGCCATCGAGGTGTAGCTCGTGACTTTTTCTTCAAAATCAGGATCAAACTCAATCATTACCTCGATGTCTCCCGACCTAATATTTTCCTTAATATCTTCCATTTCGTCCCTTTGGACAATGGTGACTTGCGAACCGGTTGCTCTGATCGCATCCACCACATCTTCAGGTGCCTCTACAGCAACTATTCTGGAAGTATGTGCTTCAATATCCTCCATCATCCCGCTGGCACCCATGCCTATGATGCCGTAAAGAACCACTAGCATGATAGGAGGAAGAATCAACGTTGTAAATATCAGCCTTTTATCCGTGAAAACTCTCTTTAGCTCTTTTTTTATTATTACTCCAACCATCTCAAGCATTTGTTATACCTCCTGAAGCTTGGTCGAAATAGAGCTTGAAGAATGCATCTTCAAGATTTTTCCGTCCCGTGTTCCTGCAAATTTCTTCAGCAGTTCCTTCAATACTTAGTTTTCCGTTGAGCATTATTGCAATCTTGTCGCAAAGCTTTTCTGCCACGTTCATTATGTGCGTCGATATTATAACGGTTTTACCCGCTTCTTTCATCTCCAGAAGATAATCGGTAACGCTCTTGGCAGTAATAATATCCAGTCCATTTGTAGGCTCGTCGAATATTATCACCTTGGGATCATGAACAAGGCTGACAGCGATGGACAGCTTCTGCTTCATCCCTGTGGATAATTCTCCTATTGCCATGTTTTCAAAATCCGAAACATCAAACCTCTTGAAAAGTTCTTCTTTCCTTCTATAAATCGCTCCAGTATCCATTCCATGCAGCTTTCCGAAATACTCGATGGTATAAGCAGGCGTAAAATGAGTATCCAGTTTTAATTCATTTGTCAAAAAGCAAATCTCTTTTCTGACTTTTTCAGGATTCGATGCAACAGTTATCCCTTCAACGTTTATTTCTCCTTCTGTAGGCTTGATTAGCGTTGATATACATCTTAACGTAGTTGTTTTGCCTGCTCCGTTGGGGCCTAGAAGCCCGAAGATTTGACCTTTTTCGGCTTTAAAGGATAGACCATCTACAGCAATTTTTTCTCTTTGCTTGGTTTTTTCTTTCTTCATATCTTTTTTGCTGAGTCTGAAAATTTTTTTTAGATTTTTCACTTCGACCATATTACCGCCTCCTAGCTTCCATATACAATGATAACAGCATTTTAAAAATCCTTAAACCTGAACAGCATATTTTAATGGATTTTTAATATATAAAAAACCTCCAATTGAATCGGAGGCATCATAACCAAAATATAAATAATGATAATATCGATACAAATAAAAAAGAAGCGACATACATCATTTTTATTGTTTTATGGATATCACCAGTTTCGGCGTTTTTTCTTTCATCGCCTATTGTAGGCTTGTATACAGGTACGCCCCAATAGTCGTGAGTCCCGCCTAACTTTATGTTCAAAGCCCCTGCAACCGCGCTTTCAGACCAAGCTGAATTTGGACTCTTGTGATTGCCGTGATCTCGAGTGAGTATATGCCAAGCATTTTTACAGTCGTATCTTAAAATATAAGCAGCTATGACCATCAATGCTCCACAGATTCTTGCAGGGAGGTAATTTAACAAGTCATCAGCCTTAGCTGAAGCTTTTCCAATATATTCGTATTTTTCATTTCTATAACCCACCATGGAATCAAGAGTGCTGACGGCCTTAAAGACCATAGCTCCAATCGGGCCTAAAAGCAAGATATAAAACATGGGTGATATTACCCCATCAGTAGTGTTTTCAGCAATGGTTTCTATTGTCGCCTTTACTACCTCTTCCTCAGACAGATTCTCCGTATCCCTGCCAACAATATTAGACACTCTTTTTCTTCCTCGCTCCAGAGACTTTGCCAATTCATCTTTAACCTGAATTCCTTCAAAATGAAGCGATCTGATAGATAAGGTTGTATATGTTAAGAACACCTTTGCTCCAAATCCTAAAGAGGGATTTATCGACTTTGAAATGCTAAGAATAAACCAAGTTATCCCGGCAGTAAATAATGCTGTATCTAAAAGCAAGGCGACACCCGCTAAAGTCTCCATTTTTTTACCTTTAAAATGCTTTCGTATAAGTTTTTCCTCAAAACTTATGAACTTGCCCATTATCCTGACTGGATGGTAAAACCAATAAGGATCGCCTATCATAAAATCCAGCATTAGAGCGAGTATCAAGATAATAATGTTCTCTTTTATCATGTCGTCCTCCGAATAGGATTTGACAATATTGTTTCTAAATACTCCACCAGCATGGAATTTTCTTTTTCACTTTTGACCCCAACCCTAAAGTACCTATCCCCTAGACACTGGTAGTTGAAACAGTTTCTTATAAGGATATTTTTTTCTTTCAGCATCATTTCGATATAATCGAGGCTCACTTCTTCATCATTTATTTTTACCAAAAGATAGTTGGCCTTAGAATCAAGCGCTGTAAAACCAAGTCGAGAAATATCACTTGATAATTTCCTTCTTAGCAGTCTGTTCATTACCGCTGACTCATTTGCAAAAGCCTTCAAAGAAGGCAAAGCTCTGCTCGCACCTACAGCTTGAGCAGACAGAGACCATGGCATCATGTAGCTTTCATATTTTTTTATCATATTTTCACAAGCCAATACATAGCCGAGCCTAACTCCCGGTATGGCAAACATTTTTGTGAATGATCCCGTTATGACCAATGAAGAGTACTTATCAATCAAATCTCTCGCTGAACTCTCCTCGCAATAGTCTATAAATGCTTCGTCCAGCACCACTACTGCTCCGGACTTTTCGCTGCAATCCAATATTTCCAAAAGAATTCTTCTTTCGACTATGTTTCCAAGAGGATTAGACGGAGAGCATATGAAAATCATCCCTTTTTTCGTTATTTCTTTTTTTATCCCATCGACATCCCATATGATTTCGTCCTTTTGAAACATGGGTATATGAACTGTATCAGCTCCTGATTTCAAAGCAAGTCTTTTATATTCTGCAAATGAGGGTTCAATTATAATTGCCTTAGTCGGTCTCTCATGTTCTACTACCAGCTGAAGTGCCCCTATCCCTCCATTTGTGGGCAAGACTTTGCTAATATCACATCCCAGAAAATCTGCTATATTCTCTTTTGCCTCCCTCATCTTTTGGTCTGGATAAAAACCTATTTCGCTTATAGATTTTTCAATTTCCTGCAACATCCTATCCGGAGCGCCTAGAGGATTGAGATTGGCTGAAAAATCAATCCAATTGGAAGGATTTTTCCCTTGCCATACATCTCCTCCATGGCAAAAGCTTTTCGTCGTCACTGTCGTCACCTCTCAAAATGTTTTTGTCAAATCAATCTTATCTTCAGCTTACTGTTTCTATCTAATCCATGGCTTCTTTAACATGTCTCATAAAAATTTTTATGATGCCATCGATTTCTCCCAAACCTTTAACTGATCCCTCTACAGAGAAGCCGTTGCTTTCCAGAACTGACTTCAATGACTCATCACTTGAACCATAAATATCTTCAAGGATGTGTTTCCCTGCTGAAATCATAAGGGGCAACAGTCTAATATCTTCAATCTTTTTTTCTTTGAGATTCATTAACAGACTGTCAAAGCCGGATTTTCTCTTTAAAGTCTCGACATAAACATTCTCAAAACCTTCATTTTTAAAGCTTACCTTTAAATCCCGATATGATTGATTCCCCCTATGGGCAGACCCATGTCCTATAAAAATCGTATGTTTTTCGCCTTTTAAGCCATATTCTTTATCTAGTGCTTCCGTCAGTTCTATAAAGTCTAACCTTGAACTTAGCAGCGGCTTTCCGATTGAAATCTTCTTAAATCTCTCCTTAAAATCCATGGCGCTACAAATAATCTTATCAAACTCCATACCTTCTATCACTTGAATAGGCTGTATGATTATCTCTTTATAACCCTCAGCCAAGAGCTTTGACAATGCTTCAGCCGTGGTGTGAGCAGCGAACTTATTTTCAGACTTGGACATTGATGCTTTTGAAGTAAATGCCCTTCGCACAGCCACATCAGACCAATTATCAGTTATTGCTTTTTCAATGGGATCTAAATTCCTTTCATTTATTGTTTTGAAGCTGGTTCCTACTCTTACAATCAACAAGGCTTTCTTATTGCTGATATTGGATAAATTATCATTATTCATAAGTCACCTGCTCTAATTATTCACCTGCTAGCTTTAACGCATTAATATTTGATTTGATAGTCAAATCCAGATCCTCATCAGTATGAGCTGCAGAAAGAAACAACCCTTCATATTGAGATGGCGGAAACAATATCCCTTGACTGAGCATCTTTCTAAAATACCTGGCATAGATTTTGGTATCTGATTTCATTACTTGAGCAAATGTGGTTACCGGGCTATCCGTCATGAACATGCTCAACATACCCTTTACCCTGTTGACCGTCACAGGTATCTTCCCGGATTTTGCCCCTTCCACGAGGCCCTCTTCCAGTTTAATGGCTTTTTTTTCTAGCTCAGAATAGATTTGAGGATTTCTATTTAAGTGGCTTAAAAGGTTGAGCCCCAAATGGACAGCAAGAGGATTGCCTGACAAGGTTCCTGCCTGATAAACGCTTCCTAAAGGAGCGACTTCGCTCATTATATCTCTTTTCCCCCCGTATGCGCCTACTGGGAGCCCTCCACCTATAACTTTGCCAAAGCAGGCTAGATCAGGCTCAATACCATAATATCCAGCTGCTCCATCTATCCCCAGACGAAATCCGGTTATCACCTCGTCAAAAATTAATAAGGTTCCGTTTTCTCTAGTGATTTTTCTTAAAGCAGAGATAAATTCCCTCTCCCCTTCCACAACTCCCATATTTCCGGCCACCGGCTCAATTATGACACCTGCTATTTCAGGACCGAATTCTTCAAAGCATTTTTCAACGCTTTTAAAGTCGTTGTACGCTGCCACCAAAGTGTCTTTGGCAATGTCCTCCGTCACCCCTTTGCTAGTGGGAATATTAAAGGTTAAAGCCCCGGATCCGCCTTTGACCAATAAACCGTCAAAATGGCCATGGTAACAGCCTTCGAATTTAAGTATTTTATTTCTCCCGGTATAGCCTCTGGCAAGACGGATAGCGCTCATGGTCGCTTCCGTTCCGGAATTTACCATCCTGACCATCTGTGCAGCGGGATACATGGATGATATAAGTTCGGCCAGTTCAATCTCCTTCTCTGTTGAAAGCCCAAAGCTGATGCCTTTCTCAAATACATCCATAACTCCTTTGTGGACTTCAGGGTTTGCATGTCCGAGTATCAACGGTCCCCAGCTCGATATGTAGTCTACATATACATTTCCGTCTTCATCAGTTATTTTACTTCCAGAAGCGCTTTTGACAAACAATGGTGTCATCTCTACGCTGTTAAACGCCCGTACGGGACTGTTGACCCCTCCCGGCATGACTTTTTCAGCTCTTACAAAGAGCTCTTCCGATCTATTGAATTTCATATGAAAAACCCTCTCATCTCGATTTTAATGCAAATTCCTTCGCAAAATAAGTTATGATAATGTCGGCTCCCGCTCGTTTAATAGACAACAACGCCTCATTTATCACCTCTGAATTCATTATTCCGTTTTCAACCGCCATCTTAAGCATCGCATACTCACCACTTACATTGTATGCAGCTACAGGAACATTTGTCTCATGTTTGATTTTAGAAATAACATCCAAATAGGATAGTGCCGGCTTGACCATCACTATATCCGCTCCTTCGTGTATATCAAGCTCTACTTCCTTGACAGCTTCTCTGATATTTCCCGGATCCATCTGATAAGCTTTTCTGTCTCCAAAGGATGGCGCAGAATCCGCAGCGTCTCTGAAGGGTCCATAGAAGCTAGATGCATACTTTGCGCTATAGGCCATTATAGGTATGTCTTGATATCCCGCTAAATCCAGATTGGTTCTTATCTTGCCTATTCTGCCATCCATCATATCTGATGGTGCAATCATGTCTGAACCTGCTTTGGCATGTGTCAATGCGATTTCTGAAAGAACGTTCACTGTGTCATCGTTTCTCACCCGGCCCTTGTCGTCTATGATTCCGCAATGACCATGAGAAGTGTATTCACATAAGCACACATCTGTGATTATATATATTTCATCTCGATAAACTCTCTTGAGAATTCTCACAGCTCTTTGAATGATTCCATCCATGCTTGATGCCTGGGAACCTTTATCGTCCTTATCAGACGGTATTCCAAACAGCATAATCTTGTCTATCCCAATCTCAATAAGCTCGCCACATTCTTCAACCAGCCTGTCAATAGAATATCTAAACTGCCCTGGCATTGACTTTATCTCCGTTTTTATTCCGTCTCCCTCCTGAACAAAAATCGGGTAAACGAAATCTTCTTTCTTAAGATGTGTCTCCCTTGTCATTTTTCTCAAAATTTCATTTCCTCTAAGTCTTCGAGGCCTTATTGAGATATTCATTGCTTACCTCCTTGTTTTGCCGCTATAGCTTCGATTACCCCATCTGTATCGAATGTTTTTGCTTCTCTCCAAACCGCAAGACCATTTTCAGCAATTGTGCGACTTGTTATAGGACCAATAGATATAATCTTTGTTTTTTCAAGCAAATATTTTTCATCCCCCAATATCTCAATCAAGTTCTTAACTGTGGATGAGCTTGTAAATGTCACATAGTCGATTTCACCAGCTGCAAGTTTTTTGATTATTTCTTCTCTTTTATCCTTTGCCTCTTCTTTTACCGCTTCATATATCCTTAGATCCACTACAGTACAAAGCTTAGAAAGCTCTTTAGCTAAAAAATCCCTGGCATACTCAGCTCTGGCAATAAGAATTTTTTCTTCTGGCTTTACTCTTTCGTACAAAGCATGGGCTAGAGACTCTGCTACAAAGCTCTCGGGAATCAAGTCAGGCTTTATACTGTATTTTTCTAGCTCCTGTCCCGTTGCCTTGCCAATCACTGCAATCTTTACCCCTCCTAACTTTCTTGAGTCGTATCCTGCTTCAAATAGATACTTGAAAAATATTTTCACCCCATTTTGACTTGTAAATACTAACCATCCATAATCCTCAATATTAGAGATTCTGTCCTTCAGCTCGGCTATCGCTTTAGTCTCACGAATTTTAATAACCGGAAACTCCAAGCTTTGTCCACCTAGACTCATGATCTTTTGAGATAACAGACTGCTTTGCTCTCGTGCCCTTGTCACTAGAATTCTCTTGCCGAAAAGGGGCTTGCTCTCAAAAAAATCTAATTTATCCTTTAACTTCACCACATCGCCAACGACGATTATACTCGGTGAACCTATGTTTTTTTCTTTTGCTTTAAGGTATATGTTATCAAGCTCGCCTTTCGTGCTCTTTTGCATGGGCGTGCTTGCCCAGTTTACAATTGCAACAGGAGTTTTTTTGTCCATTCCCTTTTCAATCAATTTTAATGTAATTTGTTCAAGCTGTCCCATACCCATCAAAAAGACCAATGTCCCCTTTAATCTTGCTAGAACATCCCAGTCTAGTTCCTTATCTTCGTCTTTAAGATGTCCGGTGATGACATGAAAGCTAGAGGCATGATCTCTGTGAGTTATTGGTATCCCTCCGTAAGCCAAGCCCCCTATTGCTGAAGTTATTCCAGGCACTACTTCAAATTCTATGCCTCTGTCTGAGAGATATTCTCCTTCTTCACCGCCTCTTCCAAAAACATACGGGTCTCCTCCCTTTAATCTTGTGACGATCTTACCCTGACATGCTTTTTCGCAAATCATCTGATTAATCTCATCCTGGGTTTTTGTATGATCTCTCGAAACTTTCCCAACGTAGATAAGCTCACAGTCTTTTGAAGCATGTCTCAGGAGCCCTTCACCGGCCAACCTGTCGTAGACCAGCACATCAGCTTGGATAATCGTCTCCAGACCTCTCACAGTAATCAGCTTCTCATCCCCTAGCCCCGCACCGGTAAGGTAAACCTTTCCTTTTTTCATTTGGACATCTCTCCTTTGATAATCCTCGCAAGCTTTATTCCCAGAATTTCTGCATCTTCAGCTTTTCCTTCAATTTTTCTTTTTACAAGGATTTTGCCATCTGCATTCCCAAGCAAGCCAACCAACAAAATGTTTTCACCCTCTACTTTGCATAAAGCGCCTATTGGCAGATGACAGCTCCCACCGATCTCCTTTAAAAATCCTCGCTCCGCACGTATCTGAACAGCTGATTCATAGTCCTCTACAAGCCTTAGAATATCATCGAGCTCTTTGTCTTTTTTTCTTATCTCGAGGCCAAGCGCCCCCTGAGCAGGTGCAGGAAGCATAAGTTCTTCGTCCAGTAGAACGATATTTTGCTTTATATCAGATTTTATTTTCAGTCGATTCAACCCTGCCGCCGCTATTACCAATCCATCGAGATTTTGTTCATACATTTTTTTGATTCTGGTGTCGATATTTCCTCTAATGGGTACTATTTTAATATCCGGCCTGTAGCGTAAAAGCTGGTACTCTCTTCTTTTGCTTCCCGTGGCTATAACAGCACCCATAGGAAGTTCATCCAGGCTTTTACGTCCGTAATTCAATATAATGGCGTCTCTAGGATCTTCTCTTTTGGGAATGGCGGAAAACATAAGTTCCTCAGGAATGGCAGAAGGCATGTCCTTCATGCTGTGCACTGCTAAATCTATAGTCCCTTCTATAAGGCTTTCCTCAATTTCTTTTACAAAAACGCCTTTATCTCCTATCTTGTCCAGGCTTACATCTTGGATCTTGTCACCTGTAGTTTTTATGATCTTGATTTCATATTCAAATTCCTTGTGCTTTTCCTTCACGCTTTCGAGCAATATCTGGGCTTGAGCAATCGCCAGCTTGCTGCCCCTGCTTCCAACTCTAATTTTCATCTATGTGAACCTCCTGTCGGATTGCTTCAAAAAAGAAATCCCAATATTCAGGTTTAAGGTCCAACAAGGTCTTCAGCTTTTTTCTTTTTTGATTATCTTCCAATTTGCAGTTCGATATGAAATCTCTGATTCTGCCATATTTTATGACATCCGTCTCCCATTTTGGATTAAAATTCTCTTCTAAAGAATCTTTTATATCTCTAGCGAGTTTAGGGGATGCTCCATTTGTAGAAACACTGATTTGAACCTTTCCTCTTTCAAAGTATGCAGTGTTTGAAAAGTCGGATAAATGCTTGTCCGAAACCACGTTGCATAAAATGTTTCTTCTGCTGCAGTCACGCTTTATTTCCTCATTTAAAGCTGCATCAGACGTTGCCGCAAAAACCAGCATGCACCCGTCTAATATTTCTGCTGTATAACTTCCCCGTATCAAAGATATATTTTCATTATATATTTCTTCCAGCTTGGAAAATCCCTGGTGTATGTCCTGAGCCTTGACTATTAAGACGGCACCACATCCCAATAGCTTTTCAGCTTTTTTCAATGCGACCTTGCCTCCCCCAATAATCCCTACCTTTTTACCTTCAAGATCTAAAACTACAGGATATCCCATATCATTCACCGTACCCCTCTGCCATGAAGCTCAAATAATCCTTTGGGTCCATTAATTGTGCCTTGCTCTGAGATTTTTTAACGTTTATTATAGGTTTTTTAAACTTCTCTTTTAATTGAGAAGTTAGAAATCTATCTATTGATACTTTGTCTTCCTCGCTTATGCGTGTATTGCTTTCTATATAGCTCATAGTCTCTTTTCTGATTTTTTTGCATTTGTCATCAATGTATCCAATTAAAGGATCTACCTTGGCTCCAGCCTTCCAGCAGAAAAACTCCTCTATCTCGCTCTTAATTTCAACCATTGCTGCCTTGAGGATCTTTTGTCTGTAGTCCTTGCTTTCTTCCTCTACTTTTTTCAGATCATCTATATTGAATATCTTGACACCCAGGATATCCCCAACTTCATTTTCTACATCTCTGGGAAGGGCCAAATCCAATATGCAAAGCTTTTTTTTGATATCAGGCATATTTTCTTTAGTAAAAATCTTATGTGGTGATGCAGTCGCGCTGATTACTACGTCTGTCTCAGCTAGATATTGGTATCTTTTTTCATAAGGTATCGGCACTATGTGGTCAGTTTCCTGCACAATGGCTTTAATTCTGTTATGAGTTCTGTTTGTCATCAAAATTTTCTTAGGTCCTTCATCCAGCATGTATTTAAGAGCCAATGTCCCGATATTGCCGGCACCTACAATCAGAACTGTCTTGTTTTCAAAGGAACCCACTTCATTTTTCAACTTTTTTAGACCTATATAGCTTACCGATAATGGATTTTCTGAAATCTTGAATTTAGTTTTTACCGCTTTTGAATAAGTTATCGCTGATCTAAAAAGCTTATTTAATATTTTTTTGCTGTATTTTTTCTTTATGGAATGCTCCATAGCTTCTTTTACCTGCCCAAGAATCTGATCTTCTCCCAAAACCAAAGATTCAAAGCCAACAGCCACGCGGTAAAGATGCCTTGCAGCAGCATCCTCCCTCATCACGGTAAGAAACTTTTCAATATCCACCATCCCTGTTGCTTTGCGATAAATATCCACCACATGGGGGATGAATCTGTCAATATCTTCGGAAGATATGTATATCTCGCTTCTATTGCATGTTGATAGAATCACTATTTCCTCCACCCCCTTGGCAGAAAGCTCGTTCATCACCTTCTCTCTGCTTGAATAAGTAGGAAAGGATGCTTTTTCCCTTATATTTATGTGTGCTTTATTATGGTCTATTCCAATCACGGCTATTTCCATGCGCTTCACTCCATTATTCGATTATTTCCTATTATGCTACAGTCTAAGTATAACAAATATATTGGTATTGTAATAATCTTGATGAGGTTTTAATATAAACATTTGCCATCACCAACTATTATGATAGACATTATAATATATATCTCATCATTTATCCACACTTTTCCCAAACTTTAAAGGTAAGTACAGAAAAAACCCGACTCTAAGGCCGGGTATATACTGTTTTCACATTTTAGCATTTTATTCGATTCAAATAACAGAAAAGATCAATACTTGTCAGAATGTGCTATTCTGCTGGCTGCCGCTGCAGCAATGGCGCAGACAAGATCATCCATGAAAGTATTTATCTTCTCGCCTTCCTTTGTATCCAGCTTTTTGACTATCCCAACCTTCTCCTTGTCTAAATAACCGTAGTTAGTTAGCCCTATTGTGCCATATAAATTCACGATAGACAATGGTATAATCTCATCGATTCCATACAATGCCTCATCTGACTCAATTATCGATTGAAGTGGCTCCGGCAGCATTTTTTTCTCAGCAAGCTCGTCCAGTGCTATCCCTGTGATTATGGCGTGTATTGTTTCACGTTTTGTAATTACCGCCTTAACGTTTTCAATACTTTCCTCCATAGTAAGCTCAGGATGGTATTTTTCTTGTAAAAACAAGACTATTTTTGCGATGTCATCAATTACTACTCCACGCCGTTCCATACACTCGATAGTCATTTCGTATAACTTACCCATATCGTATCCCATATTAAACCCTTCTTTCATACAGTAATATAGTGCTACTTATACCCGTGCTCGGCTTAGTCAATCAAGTATCTCATCACCCATGGACCTCATGGCTTCAATTGTGACTTCAATAAGGTCTCTTAATTCCATATCAAGCATCTGTGCGCCTTTTGCAATGACTTCCCGAGAGCAGCCTTTGGCAAAGCTCGGCGTCTTGAATTTTTTCATGACAGACTTCACCTCAAGATCCCTTAAGCTTCTAGATGGCCGCATTATAGCGGTAGCTCCTATCAGCCCCGATAACTCGTCTGTGGCAAAAAGTATTTTTTCCATCATATGTTCAGGCTCTACGTCTGTTACGATTCCAAACCCATGGCTTTCAACTGCCCTAATGAGTTTGTCGTCAAACCCCATATCCTTCATAATTTCTTTTGTTTTTATGCAATGCTCTTTAGGATATCTCTCAAAATCCAGATCGTGCAAAAGCCCTGCAACTCTCCAAAACTCCTCATTGTCAGGATCCTGCTTTTTTGCAAAATACCCCATTATGCCGGAAACTATCTTGCCATGCTTTAAAAGAAATTTATCTTGATTGTATTCTTCCAAGAGATTTTGCGCTTCATTTATATCAGGTATATATCCCATTATTACACCTCGTTTTCTATTAATATTATACGTTGTTGAAACTAGCTAATCAAATAAATTTAAACCGGCTTAAAAGCCGGCTTATTACAAATATCTAAGTATCTCCTGTTTTAGTTCAAGGGTCTTTGAAGACAACAGCCGCTTATTCTTGTCGTCCTTGTGAAAATCTACATCGATTTCCTTTTTGATTTCAGCAGGAATCTTAGATATCACGTATATCCTGTCGGATAAAAATATCGCCTCATCAATATCATGAGTGATAAATACCACAGTATTATCCAGCTCGCTTTTCATCTCAAGCAGCCATTTTTGCATCTGGCCCCGGGTTATTGAATCCAAGGACCCAAAAGCTTCATCCAATAGAAAAATTTCCTCGGAAGTCATTAGCGTCCTTAAAAAGCTCGCTCTTTGCCTCATACCACCTGATAGCTGAAAAGGAAATTTATCTTCATAGCCTTCCAGCCCTACAAGAGGCAGATACTCCTCTATTCTTTTTTTTATGTCTTCTTTTTCCACTCCTTTGAGCTTCAAAGGAAGTCCCACATTGGCAGACACGGTTTTCCACGGCAGCAAAAGATCCTTTTGCTGCATGTACCCAACAGTTCCTTTGACGATGACATCTCCGTGATCTACGGGAATCAAACCTGCTATTATATTGAACAGAGTGCTCTTTCCGCTGCCGCTTGACCCGAGTATGGATACGATCTCTCCTCTGTTGACATGCAGCGAGATATCCTTAAAAACCACCATTTCGCCAAAACTCTTACCTACATTTTTTAGACTAATTACTGTATCACTGTCTCGTTGGGAGGAATTCATTTGTAAAGGCATTATCGACATCCAACTCCTTCTCCAAAAGACCATTGTCCATCAAGAAATCAGCATAGTTTTTCCAAACCTCCGCTTTCATGACTCCCCACTGATCTGCTCCCATCATATACTGATCAGCAAGAAATTTTTGGCTTTCTACCACTAATTCTTCTTCGAGTTCCGGAGCATATTTAAGCAAGACTGCAGCAGCTTCTTCAGGGTTTTCTATAGAATACAGATATCCCTTTTCCACAGCTCTTAAAAAAGCTTCCACTTTTTCCGGGTTGTTTTTGATAGTATCATTGTTTGCAACCAAAATCGGCGTGTAGTAATTTAATGCATCATCTAAATCTTTTATAGGCATATAGTTTAATTCTATGCCTCTAAGCCTAGCCTCTATGGCAGTCCAACCTTCAAATATCCACACTAGATCTATTTCTTTTTCTGTAGCTGCAAAAAAATCGTCCGTTCCTATATTTGTGTTTGTTAATGTTTCGTAGTCAGCTCCGGCGTTTGTCATTATGGCATTTAAAATAGCTTCTTCAGACGGCGATCCCCATCCTCCGTAAACTTTTCCTTCAAAGTCCATTACTGTTTCAATATTAGCTGTTTTTCTTGATGCAAAACCTGACGTGTTGTTTTGGATTATCGTAGCGATCGCAGTAACCGGCAATGGATCTTCACTTGTGAGTGCATAGGTGACATCCTCTTGATATGTCACTCCAAAATCTCCCTGTCCTGTAGCTATAAGGGTGGTGGTGGAACCTTCCATTGGTTGAATGATTTCTACATCCAAGCCTTCATCCTCAAAATATCCGTTCTCCAAAGCTACATAAAGTCCTGTGTGGTTCGTATTTGGAGTCCAATCCAGTATGACCGTAGTCTTATCTTCAGTTTCTCCCCCGCAACCTGCCAACGCCAATGCTAATGCTAATGTTAAACCCATCAATATTTTTTTCATTTAATCCTCATCCCTTTCTGTTTGCCAATGCAAAACTCTATTCCCTAATATTTCTATAGCATATATTATTAAGATACTCATAATGACTATTATTAATATCGATGCAAACACCCTGTCCAGGGCGTAAGCATTTTTTGCCCTTAGCATGTACACTCCTATGCCCCGATCTCCCCCTAGCCATTCTCCAATGACTGCAGACATTATCATATATGTAGCGGCAATTTTGAGTCCGGAAAAAAAGTGTACCAACGCAAAAGGAAGCTTCAAGTGATAGAATGCCTGCAGCTTTGTAGCCTTCATTGTCTTGAACAACCTTAGGTAATCCTCATCTATGCTTTCCATTCCATGAACCAGGCTGATTACAATTGGAAAGAAGCATACGATAACCACTATAATTATTTTAGGAAGCGTGCCGAACCCGAACCATATGATAAGCAAAGGTGCAATTGCTATTATCGGAATCGTTTGAGAAATTACCAATAAAGGATATAAAGCCTTTTTTATTATTTCAAAGCTATCCATTATTATCGCTAATATAAAAGCCAAAACTATGGAAAATCCAAAACCTACAAAAGATGCGTAAAGAGTTCTTGCCGAGTGATATCTGATAAGTTCAAAATCTCTGACAAGGGCGGAAGCTATTCTCGTAGGGGAGGGAAGAATATAACCTGGGACATTCCTGACCTGTACAATAATCTGCCATAACACAAGTGCCAACGCTATCCCGGCTATAGGGTAGAGCTTATCTGTATTTATATATTTTTTCATCCATTGTGACCCCGTCTTTTTTAGCATCTATTTTAATTACGGACACTACCCGCTCAGCTCCATTTTCAAAAACAATTTCTTGACATCTTTTTACTATGTCCATGAGCTGATCGTATTCTCCCTCCATGGTCGTTTCCATGGGACCAACTATATGTTTTACGCCTGTTGATTGTATGTACTCTATAGCCTTGTCCACCACATCGTATATTTCACATTCAGGTACGCCAGGCAATACTTGAAGACTAACATTTACTGTTTTCATTTAGACCTCTTCCCTTTCTTTGAAATCAATGTTTAACTTTTCATAAAAGTTTTCCTCAATGATTTCTGTCATTTCAGCCACATCTTTTTTTTTGATTTCCGCTACTTCTTTTACTATGTTTTTTACTTCATCTGGGTATCCGTACTTCCCATTTACACATAGCAATGACCCAGGACCATCTGTTTCCGTCAAGATCTGCTTTAAAGGCACATAATCAATAAGCTCTCCGGCAGCTGGCGAAATGCCGGCATCCACGCTAATCGTAAATGAACATCCAAAATCGATCAGCTTTGTCAAAATATCTTTAGGTCCGCTGTACCAATGAATGATAGGCGGTTTGATATCAAAGGATTTAATCGATGATAGAACCTCTTTTTCAGCTCCCTTGGTATGAATGTTCGATACTTTGCCATATTTTTTGCACCTGTCGAGCATATATTCGAAAACCTTATACTGAGCAAGATAATTCTCTTTATTTTTATCCCAGTAAAAATCTAGTCCTATTTCTCCTATGCAGGCTGCCTCACGAATCAGCGAATCATAGTCTTCTAAAACATTCAAGTTCTCTGATGCTTTCCATGGATGTATTCCGAAAGCAGGTATCACAAGCTCCCAATCTTTAGAAACAGCCTTTGAAAACTCATATGACTCAGCGTCCATAGAACATGCCAAAGTCAGTATTTTTTCCTTTTTTATTATATCAAGGGCGACATGAAGGTTGTCTTCAAATTGCTCCAAATGAGTGTGGGCATCGATATACATTGTTCCTCCAATATGCGGCTGCTCCAATATAAAAAAGCACTGTAAAACTACAGTGCTTGGGCGAACGTCCATTAAAGCTTTCCTCCGGCAGTTTTAACCGCATCAGGTTCAAAGGGTTAAAGTTCAACTTTTCTCAGCCTTTCAGGCACCCCCAGCACATTTCATTATTGTGTTAGAGCCAGTATATCACATGATAATCCTTTATTCAACCACCCTCGCTTATTAACTAATCTCTTAAACCTGTGTTTATTTTTGTATATTTACACATCATATTGACATATCTGCGATTAAAGTCTAGAATGATATTGCGTGCTAATCATAGTTTTTAAGCACGAGCTTTTAAATTAATTCCACAAGGAGATGTTTTAATGTTCCGTCCAAAGCTTTTCACTTTAGTAAGCACCAAAAACCCCTCCCTAAATAAAAATCAAATAACAAAGGATATCGTTTCAGGCATAATAGTGGCAATTATTGCTCTGCCTTTATCCATAGCGTTAGGGATCGCTTCAGGCGTAGAACCTGAAAAAGGTTTGATAACTGCTGTTATTGCAGGATTTTTGATATCTTTTTTAGGCGGCAGCCGTGTACAGATCGGCGGTCCTACAGGGGCATTTGTCATTATAGTTTACGGCATAATTTCTCAGTTTGGCATCGAGGGGCTTACTATTGCTACAATTATGGCAGGTGTTTTCATGATTCTTTTCGGACTTATGCAGTTTGGAAGCATAATCAAATATATACCCTACCCCATCACTACAGGTTTTACATCGGGAATAGCTGTAGTTTTATTTTCTACCCAAGTAAAGGATTTTTTAGGTCTTGAAATTGTCAGCGTCCCTTCTGAGTTCTTTGAAAAGTGGCACTCCTATATATCCAATATGCATACCTTAAGCCTACCTACAGTATCAGTCGGACTCTTGTCCCTGTTGATAATAGTATTATGGCCAAAAATAAACAGGACTATCCCCGGATCCTTGATAGCTCTTCTAATTTCCACAGGTATCGTTGCCGCATTCAATCTTCCCGTCTTAACAATCGGAGATCATTTCGGAGAAATTTCAAGCAAGATAACACTTATTGATCTTGCAGCCATAGAAATCTCTATACCAATCATTAGAAACTTGATACCGCCTGCCCTGACCATTGCATTTCTTGCCAGCATCGAGTCACTGCTCTCAGCTGTGGTGGCAGATGGAATGATCGGCAAGAAACACAGATCAAATACGGAGTTGATAGCCCAGGGAGTCGCAAATATCGGTTCGGCCGTTTTTGGAGGCATACCGGCAACGGGAGCTATAGCCCGAACTGCAGCAAATGTGAAAAATGGCGGCAGGACGCCTATCGCCGGAATAGTCCACGCTCTTTTTTTGCTTCTTATAATGCAGATTTTCATGCCTTTAGCAAAACTTATACCTATGACTTCATTAGGGGCTATACTTTTAGTAGTTGCTTACAACATGAGCGAGTGGCGCTCATTCAAAGGGCTTTTGCGTTCTACTAAAAGCGACGTGGCCGTTTTGCTTCTAACTTTTATCTTGACTGTGGTTTTCGACCTTATAATAGCTATCCAAATTGGCATGCTCGCTGCCATGTTTCTGTTTATCAGAAGAATGGCCGACAGTACCCAAGTTGCAAATACGGCATCAATGTATAAAAATATACTTGACGATGAAGATGACGAAGATATGGAAACGGACAGTATTTCCCACGATTATCTAGGATCTAAAATATTGGTCTACGACATCAACGGTCCGTTATTTTTTGGCGCAGCAAACACCTTCTTGGATATCTTAAACGAATTGAAGACCCATACTGAATTTTTAATACTTAAAATGGACAACGTCCCTAACATGGATGCCACTGCTTTGGATGCACTTAAAAGAATACACAAAAGATGCGTTAAGCAAAAGACCGCCTTATATTATTGCGGAGTCAATGAACAGCCCCTTAAGATTTTAAGGGTTTCAGGCTATATCGATGATGTAGGTGAATACAATTTCTTCGATGACGTCAAAGATGCTGTTAAATCCGCTGCAGTGAAAGTTTCAAAATTATAAACCAACTCCTTAAATCACCTTGGAATGAATTCAAGGTGATTTTTGATTTCATTTAATCTAGTAGAAATACACATATAGATCATATGCTATTGACAATAAATAGCGTGAGTAATATAATGTGACTAACAAGTCACATGACCAGTTGGACACATTAGATTCTGAGGAGGAATTTCTATGATAAGAGTTAAAAATCTATACCATTCCTATGAAAAAAACGACGTCTATGCTGTAAAGGATGTTAGTTTCGAAGTTGAAAAAGGCGAAGTGTTTGGTTTTTTAGGCCCATCCGGGGCAGGCAAGTCTACTACCCAGGGCATCTTGACCGGTCTTCTCCCTTTGCAAAAGGGTGAAGCGACGGTAGCGGGCTGCGACATGCACAAACCCCAGAGAGGCATGTTCAATAAAATAGGCGTCTCTTTTGAGCAGTCCAATGTTTACGGCAAGCTGACAGCTTTGGAAAACTTAAGATTCTATCAAAAACTCTTCGATGTAAAAACTGAAGACCCAATGAAGCTATTAGAGATAGCTGGTTTGGATCATGTGGCAAACAAAAAAGCAGGTGAATTTTCAAAAGGAATGAAGCACCGACTTACCTTCGTAAGAAGCATGCTCAACAATCCGGAATTGTGGTTCTTGGATGAGCCTACAACAGGATTGGATCCCGCAATTGCAAGTAAGATAAAAGATATAATAAAAGAGCAGAATTCAAAGGGAACAACCGTTTTTTTGACAACCCATAACATGTTCGTGGCAGATGAACTTTGTCATAGAGTTGCTTTCATAATCGACGGGGTCATAAAACTCATCGATTCCCCCAGAAATCTTAAGCTCAAATACGGTGAAAAAATGGTGGCTGTAGACCATGTTGAAGAAGGTAAAACCGTAAAGGAGCAATTATCCCTCTTGCTGCCAGATGACAAGGAAAGACTAAGTCATATAATCAAAAATGGCAAGATTGAGATGATGCATACAAAGGAGGCTACTCTAGAGGAAATTTTCATAAAAGTAACCGGGAGGGGGCTGCAATAATATGAAAAAGCTCTTCACCACTTTTCTAAAGGACGCAAAACTTTCATTCAATGGCCTTTACTTTTATATCGAGATTGGAATGGCCGTCATTTTCATAGCCGTGATGCTGTTTGTGGTACCCGAAAACTTCGATCAGTCTCAAAAGCTTTTCGCATACATCAACTTGGATGAGCCAGCTAAATCTCAGATCATGGAGCTTGTTGAATCTGAATCTATCGAGATTTTATCCGAAAGATCCCAGGTGGAAGAAGCGCTGTCTAAAGACCGGTCAGCTGTAGGGGTAGAAATAAAAACAGACGGCTACGTACTAACATACGACCTTATCCTTCAAGGCTATGAAAGCGAAAACATGAAGTCAATGCTAAAAGCTTCGATAGAAGGAGAATTTTTGTCTCAAATACCTGGATTTACTTCTGCAGTCAGCACCAGTACATTGGAAGAAAACCCTCAAAGGCTTTCAGATAGGGTCAATGTCCTTCCAATATATCTTACTATCAATGTGGGAATGATGGGACTCTTCATAATAGCAGCATATATATTTTTAGACAAGGACGAAGGCGTCATCAAAGCCTACGCCGTAGCACCTGTGAAACTGTGGCAATATCTGGCAAGTAAAATGTTAATCATGTTGATGATGGGACTTGCAACATCAATAATGACAGTTTTAGCTATTGCGGGAACAGGTGTCAATTTTCTCCATTTGTTTTTGCTGGTGGTCTCATTCAATCTATTTGGCTCTGCCCTGGGACTCTTAATTTCAAGTTTCTTTGACACCATGGTAAAAGCCATGGGGGGACTATATGCAGGCATGATGTTGCTGGTTTTGCCGGTTGTTTCGTACTTCATGCCATCATTCAACCCATTGTGGATAAGGGTTTTTCCCTCTTATCCCATGATGTTTTCTTTCAGAGAATTGCTCCTTGAGGGCGGAAACACTAGATATATTTACACTCAAGCTGGATTATTTTTGGTATTGGGGTTAATCGTATTCGTTGCTGCAAACATAAGATTCAAAAAAACATTGACGGTTTAGGGGGTGCACTTATGAAAAAAATACTAGCAATAGTTGGAAGAGATATAAAAAACGGCACCAGGGATTGGCTGATTATATATCTCACCATAGCTCCTATACTTTTCGCCTTTATCATCAGGGCTTTGATACCGAGCGTAAGCTCATCAGGGCTCAATGTAGTCTTAATGGAAGGCGCAGACAATGCGTTGACAGAACATCTGTCAACCTTCGCCACTGTTGAGTACGCATCAGACATGGAAAAAATGGAAGAGAGAATCCTTAGGATGGACGATGTGTTCGGTGTAATCCCAGACAGCAACGGAATAGAAATACTAAAGCAAGGCAATGAAACTGGTAACATGGATATCGTCTTAGCTAGCATTTTGGATAAATACGCTCAGACTGACCTTCCCGATGCTCCAGTTATCGTTGAGTTTTCTGATGTAGGATGGGAAATGTCTCCATTGAAGCAGCAAGGTGGCAACATAATAATAATATTTACCGCCATTCTTGGCGGGATGCTTATTTTATTAAATCTTGTTGAAGAAAAAATGAGCAACACTATAAGCGCAATCAACGTCACCTCTGCAACGAGGCTCGAATTTGTCGTTGGCAAAGGATTGCTTGGCTTTATTCTACCGATAGTGGGTTCTATTTGCGTAGTTCTGATTTTGGGATTTGAGTCAATCAACTATCCCATGCTCATTGTGAGCCTTGTTGGAATAGCTTTGATAAGCATAATCATAGGCTTTAGCATCGGGGTGGTCAACGACGAACCCATTGCAGCAATTGCCAGCATGAAAGTAACTTTTATTCCTGTATTGGCTTCTGTATTCGGTTATATGTATCTTCCGGACAGGTGGCAATTCGTGCTGTACTGGTCGCCTTTTTACTGGGCTTATGACAGCATAAACGATATCTTGATGCAGGATGCAATTTGGACTCAAATAGCGAGAAACAGCACAATCATACTTGTCATAACGGCGGCAGTATTTGCTCTTCTGAAAAAACGCATCGAACAGGGATTAAATTAAAGGGAGGTATACCTTATGAACGGACTAGCTCTGCTTGGCATTATACTAGTTGTTTACTCATTTGCTGTAGTTGGAATCACTGTTAAAAAACCGCCGGCAATATGGAATATGGCGAAAATCAAGTTTTTCATCAAACTCTTCGGAGAAAAAGGTACGGTGATCTTCTTTTATGTATTCGCAGCTATTGCCCTGGTCATCGGCATCTGGTTGCTTACCATCTAAAGCTGCAAACGGTTAAAGAAGCGGAATACTCTCCGCTTCTTTAACTTTGTATCAAATGTGTTATAATTGATAGTAATTTATAAATAAAGGAACATACCAATGAATATAAAAGGATTCTTTACGAAAAAACAAAACATAATTCTTATTGCTGTGCTATGCACTTTTCTTTGGGGAAGTGCCTACCCTGGTATAAAAATCGGATACGAGATGTTTTCTATCCCCACGGAAGATTTGTACGGAAAAATGGCCTTCGCCGGTTACAGGTTCACGCTTTCAGGAATTTTGGTCTTGACTCTCAACTTTATGCTGTTTAGATCAATCAAGCTACCATCAAAGTCCGATGTACCCAAAGTTTTTCTACTAGGTGTTTTGCTTACCGGCATTCACTATACTCTTTTTTATATCGGTCTAAGTAATACTACTGGAGTAAACGGCGCGATACTCAATTCTACCGGTGCTTTTTTCTCGGTAATCTTAGCCCATTATATTTACTCCCAAGACAAGCTGACCCTATCAAAAACCTTGGGCTGCATAATTGGTTTTACAGGGGTCGCCGTAGTCAGCCTCAGCGGCGGCACCATCAATATCGATATAAATTTTTTTGGGGATGGTTTTATAGTTCTTGCTGCTTTTGTGAGTTCAGTTGGCTTTATTTACAGCAAGAGTTTAAGCAAAAGAATAAATACCATAGCCTTAACAGGTTTTCAGCTTTTATTTGGCGGTGGAATGTTGATTTTGATTTCAATCCTTAACGGGGCACGATTATCAGGCTTTACTCTGGAGTCGACATTACTTTTGATTTACATGGCTTTTTTAACTGCCGCCGCCTTTACCCTGTGGACTACGCTTTTTAAATACAACAAGGTTGGGCAGATCAGCGTATATAAATTCCTTATTCCCGTTTTTGGCACGGTATTATCAGGACTTTTTTTGGGAGAGCAGTTTTTAAGTTTCAAAAATCTAATTGCCCTAGCCCTAGTCAGCATGGGAATCTACTTAGTAAATAGTCCCGCAGCTGTCGTATTCCTTAAAGATTTGCAAAAACAACATCAAAACTAGGATACCGAAACCTTATGGTATCCTAGTTCTTCACTTCATGATCTTTATCCTAAAAATTTATGGATTTTTTCATGTCACTTTTTTCACCTTTTGCCATTTCAACAGCTCCCCCATTTGCAAATAATCCAAAACATATTCCTTCTTTACTTGGGAAAATCCTGGCAGTAAAAACTTCTTCTCCTCCGTTTACGAATACTTCAACTGAAGACGTGTCCAGATATATATCCAGTTCAACAGAGTCTGCTGACTTTAACTGAGCTCTTCTTATTCCACTGCCCCAAAGACCGCTCTTTTCTCTGTTTAGCTCTATTTTATTCGTGTCAGAATTGACCTTGATCATGGTGTTTTCCTGCAAATCATCAGAAGCCTTCAAATAAACCCCAAATTCTTTTGCTCCTTTATTTTTTAGCAGCATTTTAATGTTGACGCTTTCTCCGGCGAATTCAGGGATCTTTATATGACCCTCTCTAATTTCCATAGGGTCTGATTCAACCTTGTTTTCCTTAAGACGCTCTATCTCTCCCACCGGCTTTTGAATCAGCATTCCTCGGGATATGTCCAGCTCTCTGGGCATAGTCATACAATGAACCCAGTTGTCTTCTACGCTGGGATGATCTTCTTCTTCCGGCATCCCCATCCAAGCATAAAGGATTATTCTGCCATCAGGCAGAGATACTGTCTGGGGCGCGTAGAATTCAAATCCTCTATCCAATTCCACAAAATCACCGGAGTCGAATTTGCCATTTTCCAAATTCATGTTCCCAATCATATAACCGCATTGGTACCTATTGTTATAAAGATCTCCCTCAGGCTCAAGACCCTGGGGACAAAATATCAGCACATCATATCCATCAAGTTTAAACAGATCCGGACATTCCCACATGTACCCCAATTTTTTATCCGATATTTCCCCCTTGAATTCCCAGTCAAGCATGTTGGTCGAGGTATATAGAACAACTGTACCAGTATGATTTTCTCTCTGAGCTCCAATGACCATAAACCCATTTCCGTTCTCATCCAACCACACTTTAGGATCCCTGTAATGGGGAGTATATCCCTTAGGGGTACCGTCAATCAATGGATTTTGATCATATTTTTCAAACTCAAATCCATCAGATGATATCGCCAGACACTGGTATGCACTTCTAATGTTGTTTTCATCCTTTACGTTTCCAGTATAAAAAGCATAAAGCTTATCATTATATTTAATAGCCGAACCGGAATAGCATCCGTTTTTGTCATACCAGTCCACCGGGGCAAGCACTGCCTTGCCATGATTCCAATTAATCATGTCATCACTTGAAAAATGGCCCCAGTGGATTTGTTTTTCCCCTGGAAAATTCGTGTTCCACTGATAAAATACATGGTAGACGCCCTTATAAAAGGAAACCCCGTTCGGATCGTTCATAAAGCCATATGGAGGGCTTAAATGATATCTTTGCCTATATCTGTCTCTACGCATTTTTAGCCTCCCTTGCTGTTAGTTTGATTATTTCCTCACCTGCCTTTATCATGCCACCTTCTTTAATGAGTGTAATATCAAAATCTTTGCTGTTGGTTATTACTACAGGAGTGATGGAAGATGGTGCATTTTTATTTACAGCCTCCAAATCCACTTCGAGGATTGGATCTCCTTTTTTAACTACATCTCCTTTTTTGACCAGTAGCTTGAACCCTTCGCCGTTTAATTTTACAGTGTCTATTCCAAAATGCACCAGTATCTCGCCACCGTTTTCACTTCCTACAGCAAGTGCGTGACCTGTTTCAAATGCCATTAAGATCTTACCGTCTACCGGAGAGAAAACCTTTCCGTTTGATGGTTCTATAGCAAAGCCGTCTCCTAGGATCTTGTCGGCAAAAGTTTTGTCCGGAACTTCTTCAATCTTAACTAGTCTGCCGTCAACAGGTGCGCTGATAACAACTTCTGATTCGGTTAAGACGATCTCTTCCTTTTCATCTGAATCAACAAAGTCCTCAATCTCATCCTGCCCCTCTTCCGGCTCATCTTCAAATCCAAGCACGTTTACAAACGCAAAGGCTCCACCAAATGCCAACAGGATTCCGATTATGTAGTGAATCATAGACTGCTGCTGCACTATTGCAATTCCTGGTATTCCCGTAACCCCCACAGCAGTCATGGCAACGTTCATAAATACTACGTATGCCCCGCCCAATGCTCCGCCAAGAGCTGCCGCTATAAATGGCTTTCTGAGTCTAAGGTTCACACCAAAAATCGCAGCCTCTGTAATCCCCAGAAGGCAGCTTGTCGCCGCCGGCAAAGCGACCTGCTTAATCTTTTGATTCTTTGTTTTAAAGTAAACTGCTGTAGCTGCTCCACCCTGAGCCACATTTGCCATTGCCCAAATCGGAAGGAGGAAGTTCACTCCGATTGATGGATTTGCCAATAGCCCTGCCTCTATAGCATGAAAGCTGTGATGAATCCCAGTAATTACAATTGTTGAATATAATCCTCCGAATACGAGCCCTGCTAAAAATCCTGCTGTCGAATAGACACCTTGTAATCCGTAGGAAATGATATCTCCTAAGAATCTGCCTGCAGGCCCTATTACTATCAATGACAAGAACGCAGTAGTCATAAGCGTTAAAAATGGAGTCAGTATTATATCTAAAATATTGGGTACTATTTTTCTAAAGAACTTCTCGATGTAGCTCATTATCCATACAGCTATCATTACAGGCAAAACTGTTCCCTGATACCCTACCATGCCAACTTCAAAACCGAAAAGGCTTATGGTGTTTTCCACGCCTCCACCCAGGGTCCATGCATTCTGGAGAGCAGGGTGTATCATAATGCCGCCCAAGGCTGCCGCTAAAAAAGGGTTCGCTCCAAATTCCCTGGCTGCACTGAAGGCTATGAGAACAGGCAAGAAAACAAATGCCGCATTTGAAAACATGTCCAGTAGAATAAATAATCCGCTATCTCCTTCTAGCCACCCAAATGTGGCGCTCATGCCCAGCAAACCCATTAAAAGTCCGCTGGCCACTATCGCAGGTATAATCGGCACGAATATGTTGGATAGTATCCTTGCAAATCTTTGCAAGGGGTTTAGGTTCTTCATTGCCGCCTTTTTCACATCGGAAGTGCTCGATTCCTTGATACCGGCTATCTCGCTTAATTCCTTGTATACCTTATTTACCTTTCCTTGTCCCAGGATAATCTGAAACTGACCCGCATTGCTAAATGATCCCTCTACCAAATCAAGCTTTTCAATTGCCTTGGCATCTGCCTTTCCTTCGTCTTTTAAAACCATCCTTAGCCTTGTTGCGCAATGTGTGACACTTTCAATATTGTCTTTTCCACCTATGTTTTTTAATATTTCTTCAGCTGCTTTCCTATAGTCCATTTTTAAAACCCCTTTCGTTTTTTAAATAAAAAAACCCGGATTCGAAAACATCTAAACATAGTCTTGTTATTTAGCTTCCCATTTTTTAATGATGCTAAACAACTTTAGATATCTTCTAACCGAGTTTTGCCTGCTTAACCAGTAACAATCTCATTATTTGGTTTTATTTTCATCTATCAACCTCTGCAAGTGTATGCACAGGTAGACAATTTCGTCTCTTCCTACCGTATAATCGTGATTCTTTTGGATGTAGTCCTTAATCCTTTCTGCTGCGTGAAATGCCTGTTGATAATTGTCTCTCATGTGCCCGTAGAACGGTGTCTCCATATTAGTGCTATTCTTTTTGCCTACGATGCGCTGAGCAAAGAACCTGATATGAGTGACGAGCCTCTCATAAGATAGACTTGAATCATCGTAGTCTATTCTTAAGATGTATTTTATAAGATTCAATATGTCTTGAACCATCTCTGTAATATCCACGGTGTTAGGCATTTCCTCTCCCATGGTGGCATTGATCAAGTGAAGAGCGATAAATCCAGCCTCGTCCTCAGGCATTTCCATGCCAAGTTTCTTTCCTATAAGCTCCAATCCCCACAAACCGGTTTTAAACTCCTTTTTGTAAAGCTTTTTTATTTCCCATAGAAGATGATTTTTTATGACCAGGCCATTTTTGTGCCTGTGCACCGCAAAAGATATATGGTCGGCCAGGGCGATGTGAATGTTATTTTCAAGCTTTTTTTCCAGTATTTTTTCTCCGTAGATTATTATTTCTTCAGAGATGTCCAAAAGGGCAGGAGATATTTCCTTGATCATCTGTTCATAAATATCTGCTTCTCTTTCGTCCTTCAATGTGAAGACTTTTTCGATTTTATCCTTTTCTATGATATCTCCACCAGCCTTTTGAAAAGCTATGCCTTTTCCCATGACAACGATTTCTTCACCTGTATCTTCTTGATGGGAAATTACCACGTTGTTGTTAAGTATCTTTCTAATCCGCATCCTCATCTCCCCGTCTCCGATTATAAATTATCAAGCACGGTATCCTATGCAACAAAAAAACCCGAACCAAAACCCCCAGGGGCTGACTCAGGTTTTGCCTGCTTTACCAGTAACAATCCAGATATAAAACTTCACATTCGTTTATTTCTGATTTAATCTTACAAAATTTCTGACTATATGTCAATAAAGTTTAGGAATTTATTTTCTTTTATCAATTACTTCTAATGAAGACATGGCACCCATTTTTGTGCATACCATTGCTGCCACCTTGTTTGCTCTAGCTGTTATCCCCTCTAGCACCGCAAAATCATTTAGGGCTACTCTGCTGTTTTCTTCAATCATCAAACCGCTTAAAAAAGCTCCTACGAATGCGTCGCCCGCTCCCGTAGTATCAACAGGATTAATTTTTATGCTGGGAATCAACACCCGTTTGTCTGAACTTGCCAACAACGTACCTCTGCTCCCAAGGGTGACAGCCGCGATCCCTTTAAAGCTTTCAAACAGCGTATCCAATGCATCTTCCGAATTTTCCTTTTCAAATATCATCAACAGCTCCTCGTCAGAAAGCTTAACAAAATCAGATTTATTGATATATTCAATCGACAATAGTACAAACTCTTCTTTTCTTTCTTTCCAAAGGTCTTCCCTGTAATTTGGATCAAAGGATATTATTCCACCATTTATTTTAGCCAGATTTATAGCCTCTTCATATGAATTTTTCATCTTGCCACCTAATAGTGCTGTAGCAGATCCCAAGTGTAATATTTCACATTTTTCGTATCTTTCTTGAAAACCGGTTAATTCATATTCTGCATCTGCTCCCCTGTCAAATACAAAGTCCCTTTCTCCATCATCCATTATAGATACAAATGCCTTGGTAGTCTTTCCTTTTCTTTGAATCATCGAAGTATCCACTCCAAAATGCTCTATGGACGCAATCAGAAAATCGCCGAATGGATCCTCTCCAACACAACCTGCAAAGCTGGCATTCACTCCTATTTTTGCTGCAGCTGCCGCTTAACTGTAAAAATCAACTCTTCATATTTTCCATTTTCAGCTCCTGATTTATAGTTACGCAATATATTAAAGTTATACCCGCTAAATAAGAGCACCAATGCTACGTTATATTATCGTTAAAAAAATGTTATGTGCCTTCATTGACCGTTAAGGAATATTACGTATTGCGGTTGAGCTTCAAGCGTGATAATATCATAATGTATGCAATAAGATATTGTTAATGGAAGGATAGTTGCAATGAATAAAACTGAACTTTTAGGCCGCTGGACAAAAGAAAAATCAGAAGAGCTTTACGGCATCAAAAACTGGGGAGCAGGATACTTTTCAATATCTGACAAGGGCGAAGTCATGGTTAACCCTTATATGAAAAACAAGGAATCAGACACCAGCTTAATGGATATAATTTCAGGCATTAGAGAAAGAGGGCTGGATATGCCCGTTTTGTTGAGATTTGAAAACCTTTTGGACGCACAGATCTCGTATCTGAACGAATCATTTAACAATGCTATCAAAACCCTTAATTACCAAGGTTTTTACAGAGGCGTTTATCCGATTAAAGTAAACCAACAGCAGCAAGTAATAGAAGAAGTTACAAAATTCGGCCAAAGGTATCACCATGGTTTGGAAGTAGGCAGCAAGCCAGAACTTATTGCGGCTCTTTCTCTTTTAAAAGACAAGGAAGCCTGCCTTATATGCAACGGATACAAAGACGAAGAGTTCATCGATCTCTGTCTATATGCAGTAAAGATGGGCTTTAATTGCTTTTTCGTTATCGAGATACCCGGCGAACTCGACTTGCTCCTTGCAAGGTCCGAAGCGCTTGGAATAAAGCCGAATATCGGAATAAGAATCAAGCTTTCAGCCAAAGCAGGAGGCCATTGGACGGACTCCGGTGGCGATAGAAGCATTTTTGGGCTAAACGTATCTCAAGTCATAACCATGGTAGACAAACTCAAAGAATGCAACATGCTGGATTCTTTAAAGCTGATGCACTACCACCTGGGTTCACAGATTCCCAACATAAGAGATATTCGTTCTGCTGTCTTGGAAGCGACCAGGGTGTATGCGGAGCTGGTCAAAGAAGGAGCTCCCATGGGTTACCTTGATCTTGGAGGCGGGCTTGCAGTTGATTATGATGGATCGAATACAAACTACACAAACAGCAGAAACTACTCAGTAGAAGAATATTGCACGGACATCGTAGAAGCAGTTATGTCCATACTCGATCCTAGTGAGATACCACACCCGGTAATTGTGACTGAATCCGGCAGAACGACTGTAGCCTACTACTCGGTACTTTTATTCAATGTACTTGATGTAGAAAAACTCGAGGAATACGAAATTCCTGAATCTCTGAAAGACGAGTCCCCTGAGCAGATAAAAAATCTATTTGAAGTATATAAGAGCCTGACTCTTAAAAATATCCAAGAGTGCTACAACGACGCTCTATACTACAGGGATCAAATCAGAGAGATGTTCAAGCATGGAAGCATCACCCTTAGAGAGAGGTCTTTTTCTGAAAAGATATTTTGGAGCCTTATCAGCAAAATATCCAAGGAAAAGCAAAAGCTTAAAAATCCCCCGCCTGATCTGGAAGATCTGGAAAGCGCCATTGCAGATATCTACTACTGCAACTTCTCGGTATTTCAGTCTATACCCGACAGTTGGGCTATTGATCAGCTCTTTCCCATTATGCCTCTACACAGGTTGACGGAACTTCCAAAAAGAAATGCTATAATAGCGGATATTACCTGTGACTGTGACGGTAAGATTGACAGGTTCATCGACCTTCACGATGTAAGAAACACTTTGCCGCTGCATGATGTAAAAAACGGCGATGATTATTATTTAGGCGTTTTTCTTGTAGGGGCATACCAGGAAACCTTGGGTGATCTCCACAATCTCTTTGGTGATACAAATGTGGTCAGCGTAAGAATCTATCCTGACGGTGACTATGATTTTGTCAAGGAAATTCATGGTGACAGTGTCGCAGATGTGCTCTCATATGTTGAGTTTGATCCTAAAGATATGATAGAAAGGTTCCGGGAAACTGCAGAAGCAGCTATACGTGAAGGCCTTATAGACCCAACCGACCGGCGTGAGATCATGAAAGCTTATGATACAGGTTTGAGAGGATATACATACTACGAGAGATAACAAACTCAATTGCGATTAAATAAACTTTAATCGCAATTATTTTTGTTTATAATTATTTTTTTGTGGTATATTATGTTATATAAATTCGTTGTAAATTTAAATTTTTATTTACGATGGATTAATTTTTTTCAAAAATGAATGGAGGCAATTATGGAAAATCAAAAGACACTACAAAATTTAATGGAAGCATTCGCTGGTGAATCTCAAGCGAACAGAAAATACCTGGCTTATGCGCAAAAAGCTGAAGCTGACGGAAAGAAGAATGCTGCTAAATTATTTAAGGCGGCTTCTGATGCCGAAACCTTGCACGCTCTTAAGCATTTTGAAGTAGCAGGAAAAATCAAAACTACAGAAGAAAATCTTAATGACGCTGTTGAAGGAGAAAACCACGAATACCAAAGCATGTATCCTGAGTTTTTAGAAGCAGCCAAGGCAGAAGGCAACAAAGAAGCAATAAGAACATTTACTTTCGCCTTGAAAGCAGAAGAAGTTCACGCCAATCTGTACAAGGAAGCATTGGAAAACCTGGATATCGAAGAAGAAGTATACTATTACTTATGTCCTGTCTGTGGAAACATAGAAAAATCAATACCTGATAAATGCTTCATCTGTGGAGTGCCGGGAGACAAGTTCATTAAATACTAAAGAAATAAAGGGTAGAGAAATCTTAAAAAGATTTTTCTACCCTTTTGTCTATTCTAATATAGTCCCCGCCGACAAATGAATCATAACAAAGTATTTTAACTCCCTCATCTCTTGCTTTTATAAGGGTATTGGAAAATTCCAGGTCCCTTTCATAGTTTGGCGAAAATATATGAGGATGATTCATCTGCACCAAAAAAAACACGTAATTTTCATACCCTTCATTCTGGAGCCTTATTAGTTCCTTAAGATGCTTTGATCCTCTAAGTGTGGGAGCATCTGGAAACCTGGCATGGCCAACCTCTTCCAACGTCACCCCCTTAACTTCGATAAAGCCCTTTGTTCCATCCTTTTCATAATAAAAATCAAACCTTGATTTTCCACAGGACGCTTCTCTTTTCAATTTATGGGTTTTTCCTATCTCGATGATTTTCCCTTGAAGAATTGCCTCTTCAACCACATTATTTGGAATTTGTGAATCTATATTTATGATTATCTTTTTTCCCTCAGATACTCTCTTTTCAACTGCAATAAGATCGTATGCAGTCTTTCTATTTGGATTAAGACTTCTTTGAAGGTATACCTTCGCACCTTCCATAAGTATTTCTCTGCATCTACCTGTATTTTTCACATGGACGACTTCTCTTTTACCGTCGATTATCACATTTGCTATGAACCTGTTAGGTCTATCTAAAAAAACGCCTTCTTTGACCCTTTCATAAATCATTCATACATCCTGCTTTCTAAATTATAATTAATTTGTTTTTATTTTTTTTTGTATTTCATTTACCGACATCTTGTTTAGTCCGTAAGCCTTGAGGCTTAAAAATGAAGCTACAAAGCTCACAGCCGAACCGATGCCTATTACCAGACCTATTACGATAACGGTGCTCTCCATCTGAAAATCCAGGTCCGGATTAAAGCTTGCCAGGTCTAGTATCCACCCTATCAGAAACAAAGTTATTGATTGGGACAGTTTGTAAAACATGGTCAAAAAACCATAATAGCTTCCTTCTGATCGCTTACCGGTTTTAAGCTCGTCCAAATCGATGACATCAGCCATCATGGATAAGGGTATAGTGTACAAACCTGAAGTTCCAAAACCCGCCAAAACTGCGAATGGGATAAAATAAAGCACGCTGCCCCTGACTTCTTCTCTGATGGCAACTAAAAATGCAAATAGAAGGCAGCTCGCGATGCTTATGAAGACCCCCATCATCACAGCTGGTTTTTTGTCGAACCTTTCGGATATCTTATACCATACGGGCTGGGAAACAATAGATACCGCAAATTGTACACCGACCACTATTGCTATCTGCTGACTCGTTAAAAAAAATGTATAAGTAAATACATGTAGACCCATGTTCGCTATTAGTGCTGAAGCGATATTGTTGAACATGTATGAAAAGGACAATGCCCTGAAATTAAGATTCCCAAATATCCGCCTAAATTCCCCAAAAAGCTCTCTTATCGTTAATCTTGGGTTATCTTTTTGGATGTTCTCCCTAAGTGTCGGAATGTACTTTCTTGTTGTAAAGTGACAATACATGGCGAATGTTATAATTATCAAAGAGGAAAAAACTCCCATGGTCCTATATGACAAAGGGTTCAACTGTCCCGAAGGAAACTGCAGGGAAGGCCTGAAAAACACGTACATTCCAAAAACTGAAACAAAGGCCAGCCCCAAAAGAAAAAACACAGTCTTAACGCTCTGGATTTCTGTCCTTTCGTCGTAATCCTTTGATAGCTCTGCACCTAGGGCCGTATAGGGGGTAACATATATAGTGCTAAAGGTTTTAATAATAAGAATGAGCATCACAATAGCTGAAAACTTAAAAGCCAAGGACAAATCGGGATCAATGTTCCACAACAAAAAGTTGGCCACCGCCATTCCGATGCTTCCAAAAATTATGTATTGATGCCTTCTGCCAAATCTCTCGGATTTTGTTATATCTGAAAAATATCCCATGAACGGGTCTGTCAAAGCATCCCAAATAATGCTCAAGCTCAATGCCGTACCAATCAAGCTACCGGGGATTCCTAAAATTGCGGTGCAATAAAAAACCAGATATGTCCCTACAACCTGGTTGATGACTCCCGTGCTAAAATTTCCAGAGCCGTATCCTATTTTGTCTTTCATCGGTATCAGCTTATTATCAGTTATTGAATTTTTATATCTCAAACCTGTTCTCCTTAAGGTTATTGCATCCCATTAGATGATTTTAGCATATTTCAGTCCTTTTATCACCAGATTTTTGAAGCATAAGACATTGATATAATCTTTTTTATCGGATATAATAATTATGTCGGAACATTAGATATTACAAGCCTCGATTTACTCGAGGCTTGTCTTCTAGAATACACAAATCTAACTAACTGGAGGTAATGGTTTATGTTAAAAGAACTGAGCCAAATGGCAGAAAAAAGCAGCTATATAAATCCTGAATTATATACCAAATACGAGGTTAAAAGAGGCTTGCGGGATATCACCGGCAAGGGAGTGCTTACAGGACTTACTGAAATTGGGGAAGTCCATTCTTACATAATATGCGACAATGAAATGGTGCCGGAACCCGGCCAACTGTTCTATAGAGGAATCGATGTAGCGGATTTGACAAAGGGGTTCATGACAGAGGAACGAGCGGGTTTTGAAGAGACGATATACCTTTTGCTCTTCGGTTCACTACCGACCAGTGAAAGGCTTACAGACTTCAACAAGCTTCTCGCTGATTACAGAAGTCTTCCCAAAAGCTTCGTAAGAGACATAATTATGAAAGCGCCCAGCAAAGACGTAATGAACATGCTCGCAAGGGGTGTACTGGCACTGTACAGCTACGACGAGAATGCAGATGACACATCTGTTGAAAACGTGCTTCGGCAAAGCTTGATGTTGATAGCTCAATTCCCACTTTTAGCTGTTTACAGCTACCAGGCTATTTCACATTATCATAGAAATCAGAGCTTGATAATTCATAGCCCAAAGGCTGAGTATTCCACCGCTGAGAATATACTTCATCTTCTAAGACCTGACAGCACATTTACTCCCCTTGAGGCTCAAATACTTGATTTGGCTCTTGTCCTTCACGCCGAGCACGGCGGAGGAAACAACTCCACATTTACTACCCATGTAGTAAGCTCAGCGGGAACAGATACCTACTCTGCAATTGCCGCCGCTTTAGGCTCGCTGAAAGGACCAAAGCATGGCGGAGCAAACATCAAAGTTGTTCAGATGTTTGATGATATCAAAGAAAACGTACAGAATTGGGAAAGCGACGATGAGATTAAAGACTATTTGACCAAGCTTTTAAGAAAAGAGGCATTCGACAAGTCAGGGCTGATATACGGCATGGGCCACGCAGTCTATTCTGTATCCGACCCAAGAGCAGAAATCTTAAGAGCACACTGCCAAAGCCTTGCTCACGACAAAGGCCTTGAGCATGAGTTTAATCTTTATCACAAGGTTGAAAAACTTGCGCAGGAAGTCATACAGGAAGAGCGAAAAATCTATAAAGGCGTCAGCGCCAATGTAGATTTCTATTCTGGTTTTGTTTATCATATGCTTAATCTGCCAAAGGAGCTGCTAACACCAATTTTTGCAATATCGAGAATTGCTGGCTGGAGCGCCCATAGAATCGAAGAAATAGTCAATAGAGGCAAGATAATCAGACCTGCATACAAGAGCATATCAAAGCGCAAGGATTATATCAGCCTGGAAAGCAGAAAATAAAGCTTGTGATATATTTTATCTAGATAAAATATATCTTGAATATTAAAATATTTTTTTGTATAATCACGCATGTTAATAATTTTTATCATACAAGGGAGGATTATAAATGGGAAAAGCACTGATCATTGGAGCCGGTGGCGTTTCAAATGTCGTAGTACATAAATGCTGCCAAAATTCCGATATATTCGAAGAAATATGCTTGGCCAGCAGAACTATAGAAAAATGCGACGCCATCGTGGCTAAGCTACCCGAAACGAAAACAAAGGTAAGCACAGCAAAAGTGGATGCAGACAATACGGATGAGGTAATATCCTTGATTGAAAAGTTCAATCCGGATATAGTAATAAACGTTGCACTCCCTTATCAGGATCTTACGATAATGGATGCATGCCTTGCAACAGGTGTTCATTATATGGATACAGCCAACTATGAGCCTCCGGATATTCCTAAATTCGAGTATAAGTGGCAATGGGCATATAGGGAAAGGTTCGAAAAGGCAGGTCTTACTGCATTGTTAGGCAGCGGCTTCGATCCCGGTGTAACAGGCGTTTTTTGTGCTTATGCGCAAAAGCACTATTTCGATGAAATTCATTATATCGACATAGTGGATGCAAATGCGGGAGATCATGGATATCCCTTTGCAACAAATTTTAATCCCGAGATTAACATTAGGGAGATTACTGCTAACGGCAGGTACTTTGAGAATGACGATTGGGTGGAAATTCCTCCCATGTCTATGAAGAAAACCTATGACCTGCCCCAGATTGGAGAAAAAGATATTTATCTTCTCTACCACGAAGAGCTGGAATCTTTATCAAAAAACATAAAAGGCATCAAGCGAATCCGTTTTTGGATGACATTCTCCGAAAAATATCTGACACATCTAAAGGTATTGGAAAATGTAGGAATGACTTCTATCGAACCCATCGATTTTGAGGGTCAAAAGATTGCTCCTCTTCACTTTTTAAAGGCCGTGCTGCCTGATCCTGCTTCACTGGGACCTAGAACGAAAGGCAAAACGAATATAGGTTGCGTAATTCAAGGAACCAAAGACGGCAAACCAAAGACTTACTATGTTTACAATGTCTGCGACCACCAGGAGGCTTATCGCGAAGTGGGCTCACAAGCAATTTCCTATACAACAGGCGTACCTGCTATGATCGGAGCGATGATGATTCTTAAGGGCTTATGGAAAAAACCTGGAGTATACAATGTAGAGGAATTTGATCCGGATCCTTTTATGGAAGCTCTAAACGAAAACGGCCTTCCTTGGCTGGAATCCTTCGATCCTGTTTTATTGGACTAGGAGCAGATTATGACTATAGATTTTAATAAGGTCCCTACTCCCTGCTACGTGGTAGATGAGAGTTTGATCATAAAGAACCTTGAGCTCCTAAAATCAGTTCAAGACAGAACCGGATGCAAGATACTTCTAGCCCTAAAAGGTTTTTCAATGCATGCTCTTTTCCCCCTTATAGGTCAGTATTTAAAGGGCATAACCTCCAGCTCTCTCTTTGAAGCTCGTTTAGGATATGAAGAGATGGGCAAAGAAGTCCACGCCTATGCTCCAGCTTATGTGGAAGAGGATTTCGATGAACTTTTAAGTTATGTAGACCACTTGGTATTTAACAGTTTCGATCAATGGCTTAAGTACAAGACCAAGGTGAAGTCAGTGAAGTCAAAAGATATCGAGTGCGGCATACGAATAAACCCTCAGTATTCTGAGATATCTACTCCCATCTACAATCCTTGTTACACCAATTCAAGGTTGGGAGTGACCTTAGATAATTTTAAACCGGATTTGTTGGATGGTATAGACGGACTTCATTTTCATACCATGTGCGAGCAGAATTCTGACACGCTGGAACGAACAATCAAGGTAGTGGACGAGAAATTTGGCAAGTACCTCAAAAATATGAAATGGCTTAACTTTGGCGGGGGTCATCACATAACGAGACCAGATTACGACATAGAAAAACTTATAAACTCCATTATTTTCATGAAGGATAAATACGATCTCGAAATTTACTTAGAGCCCGGAGAGGCAATAGCTTTGAATACCGGCTACTTGGTAGGTTCAGTCCTTGATATAGTTGAAAACGGCATGGAAATAGCCATTTTGGATGCATCTGCAGCATGCCACATGCCTGATGTGCTGGAAATGCCATACCGCCCTCATATCATAAATTCTGATGAACCAGGTGTGCTTGCCCATACCTATAGACTTGGAGGCAACACCTGCTTGGCAGGTGATATAATCGGAGATTATTCCTTTAGCAAGCCTCTCAAGCCTGGAGATAAATTAGTTTTTTGCGACATGGCTCACTATACCATGGTAAAGAATAACATGTTTAATGGCGTCAATCTTCCTTCAATCGCAATATATAGTGAAAAAGAGGGGTTGAAAGTGATCAGAAAGTTCACTTTCGAGGATTATAAAAACAGGCTATCATAAAGAGCAGGCTTTCTGCTCTTTTCTATTGCCTCAATTTTAAAGTGGAGAAAGGCAGATTTATTATGAGATTGAGAAAAAAACCCTGGGCTGAACCAGAAATGAGGAAAGATTCAAAAGTCATATTCAATCCATCAGAGCACAAAGGTCATTGGAAAGAAGTCTTTGGAAATTCAAGCCAAATACATCTGGAGCTCGGATGTGGCAAGGGGCGCTTCATAACACAAAAGGCACAGGAAAACCCTGAAACGAATTATATTGCATTGGATTATCAAAATGAAGTTCTCATATATCTTTTAAGAAAAATAAACAATCTGAATATAGAGAATGTAAGAATTTTGCCCATGAGAGCAGATTTTCTGGAAGCTGTCTTTTCAAAGGATGAAATCAGTAAAATTTATATAAACTTTTGCAATCCTTGGCCAAAGGACAGACATCAAAAGCGTCGACTCACCCACACTCGCTTTTTGGAAAAGTACGATGCTTTCTTAAGAACAGGAGGTTTGCTGGAATTTAAGACTGACGATACCCAGCTCTATAATGACAGCTTGAGATACTTTGACGATTACGGTTATTCATTGATCTTTAAAACAACAGACCTTCACAACAGCGACTTTAAGGAGAACACAAAGACTGAGTATGAAGAAAAATTTTCATCAATGGGCATCAAAATCAAGTATGCATCAGTAGCAAGGCGCTAGACCCGGAGTCTAGCGCCTTTTTGGAAACCACGGAAAAAATTTATTTGTAACTTTAGCATATTCTCTGAACTCTTCCCTTTTCATGTACTTCTTTTCAAGAAGTGGAACCCCTGATACGAACAACAGCAGATAATTAATGGTTATGGGACTTACTATGCCCCAAATGTTTTCTAAGGAACTTAATGAAACCAGAAAAATTCCCCACCACATTACCGCCTCTCCAAAATAATTTGGGTGACGTGTATACCTCCAAAGACCGGAACTCATGATTTTACCCTTATTTTCCGGATTTTTTACAAACTTCCTAAGTTGATAGTCTCCAACAGCTTCAAAGAAAAAACCTACTAGCCATATTAACAAGCCTATATATGCCGTTATTCCCAATTTCTCGCTGGGAGATGCGCTCATTATCATAATGGGAATGGATATAACATATAAAAACATTCCCTGTATTAGAAATACATTAACAAATGCTTTAATATAGTAATTTTTACTTCCCCATTTTTTTCGCATTTCAACATATCTGTAGTCTTCCGGCTTGCCCCAGTTTCTTATGGAAATATAGAAAAAGAGTCTTATAGCCCATATAATTACCAGCCCTCCCCCAAGTACCAGCCTATGGTTAGATGCTTGGTTAGAAATCATAGCATAAATTGCTACAGCTGCAAAACCTGGTCCCCATGCAATATCGGCTATTGAATTGTTTCTAATCTTCTGTGCGATCAAAAATACGATGCTAAAGTAAATGAAAACCAAGATTCCGATTTCAAAGTACAATATCATTGAAAACACCCCTTAATCCGCCATAACTGCAATCGCTACGCACCCGATTCCTGCGCTCATTGCTACAATTGGCGATATGCTCATTATATATTCAGGATCTTTTCCGATTACTTCTTTGAATGTTGATTCATACTCAACCGCTCTTTCTTCAGCTCCCGCATGGACGATGGCATATCTAATATCGGTTTCCCTGTTCTTGATTTCCTTTATTCTCTTGACGATTTTTTTTGTGTTTGCTCCTGTGCTGAAAGCTTTATCGAGAATTGTGCCCATGCCGTTTTCATCCAATGATATAACTGGCTTAAGATTCATCAATTTTGCTGCAATACCCGTGACTTTATTTACTCTTCCCGACCTGACCATGTATTTGAGAGTATTAACGCTTACGAATATTTTTGTCTTTTGAGCCAGCCTGTTGATTTCATCGACAATTTCGTCATGATCGTACCCTTTTTCTATAAGTTCTGCCGCTTTCATTACCAACAGCCCTTGTGCTCCCGAGTTTTGCTTTGAATCGATGACATCTATTTTTTTGCCTGCTTTAATGAAAAGCTCTGCTGCATTTGATACTGTTTGATGGGTGCCGCTGAGGGCTTTCGCCACAGTAATGGCTATCACTGAATCGTAATGTTCTGTGAGTGATGCAAATATGCTTTCCACAACTTTATAGTTTGGCTGTGAAGATGTAGGGTATTCCTCAACCTGATCCAACAAATCGTAGAAGTTTTCAGAAGTTATAGTTAGTTTGTCTAAATAAGCTGTGTCCTCCAACATGAGGTTCAAAGGTATCATGTGAATCTGGTGTTCATCCATGATACCTCGAGGCAAATCAGCGATGGAATCTGTCACTAGGGCTATCTTGTGTTTTCTATTATAAATAGAGTCGTATTGCGACTTCATATCATCCACCTTTTGTTGTTTGATTTTCCCGTATTTTCGCAATATCATAAATATTTCATCGGGATTGTCTGTGTGGATATGAATTCTAGCCTTGCTTTCATTTCCGGCAACTATAAGAGAATCACCGAGATCTTTCATCTCTTTTTTATGCTGTCCAAATTAATCCCTTCATTTTGAACCAAGCCTTCTGTACAATACCTGAAGTTGAATTCATTGTGGACATTTTCAGGATGATCTTCAAATGAAATTCCACCAAAGTTATCCTTGTTGAGCTCTTCTACCTTTCCTGTATGAAGGAACCTTGCAAAGCCCTCAATAAAGTGAACAAAGCCCTTAGCTCCCGAATCGACGACAGCTGCATCCTTTAAAACCTTTAATTTATTTGGTGTGTCTTTTAATGAATTAATAGCAGCATCTAATGAACCAGAGATCAAATCATAAAAATCTGCCGCATTCTCTTTTAAACTGTATATGGAGTCGGCCCAATCTTTTATTACTGTGATCATCGTTCCTTCCACCGGATTGCTTATTGCAGCATAAGCGTGAGGAACCGCTTGCTTTACCGATTCTGCAAAAGTGCTTATCGAAATTCTATCATCTTCTTTCAAGCCCATGGAAATTCCGTTTATATACTGGGCGAATATTATACCGGAATTGCCCCTGGCACCGATTAAAGCCGCATCTGCTATGGATTTGAATGTTTCCCTTGCAGAACCTTCAAATTTTGCTTCTTCTATTATAGTTGTCATCGTCGAAGCCAAGTTATTGCCCGTATCTCCGTCCGGAACCGGAAAAACGTTTATTTCATTTAGAACTTTTTTTTGACTGATAACTTCATTTGCTCCCGACAAAAATGAATAATATATTTTTTCTCCATCTAAATGCGTAACTTTCATTTACATCATCCCCTCATGTAATTTTATTTTAAAAATGTCTTGACGACCAGAAAGCTTATCGTCGAGGTCAATCCGCTTAAAACCGTACCCCAAATCAAGTCGATTATTGTTATAGTCAAAGGCCAGTCTCTGATAGTAGCTAAATTTGTGAGATCATAAGTCGCGTATGTTATAAATCCAAAAAAGCCTCCGGCTAAAATTGCATAGACTATATCTCCCTTTTCAAGCGCCGGGTTGACTACAAAAAACACCATCCCCGCAACAAACAATAGATAAAATACTATTGCTGCTGTCCAATTAACTTCTGGAGCCAACAGATAGCCCAGATATCTCTGATACAGATTTTTAGCAATTACTCCGAGCCAAATCAAGTCTATTGCAAAAAATACCAAAACAGCTACGCCGTATACCTTTAGAAATTGCATTGTCATCCTCCTCCCTATTCTCTTAAATAACTATTACCCCGGATTTCATTTTTCAAATAAGCTTAATTTTAATTTATTCTGTATTTTAATTTTTGATTGTTGACATCCCACATCGTCAGATATATTCTATCATTGAAAGGTATTCATTATTTTAAGGAGGAGTACGAATGAAAACTTTGATAGCTTTTACTACAAAATATGGCTGCACTGAAAAATGTGTCAGTAAATTAGCCCAAGGTCTCAATGGGGATGTTGAGACTGTAAACTTAAAAACACAAAAAAGCCCTGACATACAAGATTTCGACAAAATAATTTTAGGCGGATCCATTTATGCCGGCAGGATTCAAAAGGAACTGCAGAATTTCACATCCGCCAACCTCGAAGCACTGCAGGATAAAAAAATCGGACTTTTCGTGTGCGGAATGCAGGAAGGAGAAGAAGCCTTGCAGGAACTTAACGCAGCTTTTCCTGAAAGCTTGCGAAAAACAGCTGTCGCAAAAGAATTTTTCGGAGGTGAGTTCATATTCAGCAAGATGAAATTTTTGGATAAAGCCATTGCCAAAAAAGTCTCTGGAATGGAGAATGATACTTCAAATATAAATCAAGATAAGATAGAGAGTTTTATCTCCAATATGAATAATATTTAAATAGTCATTAGATTTTTATTGAATAATCCTTCATTTTTATATAAAATATATTTAATAACCATTTTTAAATATGGATATTGAATACATAACGAGGAGTTCAATATATGAATATGAAATTAATAAAAAGGCTTCCCTCAAAAGAAGAAATCCGTGATCTATTACCTGTATCACCTGAGAGTCAAAATGCAAGAGCAAATAAAATTGATGAAATAAAATCAATTTTTTCCGGAGAGGACGATCGTTTTCTCCTTGTAATAGGTCCATGCTCTGCCGACAATGAAGATTCTGTCTATGAGTATATTGACCGACTGGCTCGACTGCAGGAAGAGGTTAAGGAAAGAGTGCTGATGATTCCCAGAATCTATACAAACAAGCCAAGAACCACAGGCGGGGGTTACAAGGGCATGCTGCACCAGCCAGATCCCAACAAAGAGCCTGACATGTCTGAAGGCATTAAAGCCATGAGGAAATTACACATAAAAGCACTTGAGAACTTCCATATGCCTGCAGCAGATGAAATGCTTTATCCTGACAATTATTCTTACCTTGAAGATATTCTTGGTTACATTGCCATCGGAGCAAGATCTGTTGAAAATCAACAACACCGATTGACTTGCAGCGGTGTAGATATTCCTGTAGGCATGAAAAACCCAACAAGTGGCGATTGTTCTGTCATGCTAAACGCTATAAATGCCGCTCAACAAGGCCACAGATTCATTTACAGAGGTTTTGACGCTGAATCTTCAGGAAATCCTTACGCTCATGGTATACTAAGAGGAGCAGTCGATCCATATGGAAAGAACGTGCCAAATTACCATTATGAAGATTTAAAATTCTTCTCAGAGCTTTACGAGAAAACCGAATTCGCAAATAAAGCCATCATAATTGACACTAACCATGCTAATTCCATGAAACGATACAAAGAACAGCCTAGAATCGCCAAGGAGATTTTATGGAGCAGAAAATACGATCCATTGCTTAAAAAGATGGTAAAGGGTCTAATGATTGAAAGCTACCTGGTTGAAGGAAGCCAGGATGTTTCTGAGAATACATACGGAAAATCGATAACTGATCCGTGTCTCGGATGGGAAGACACGGAAAAACTTGTTTATCACATAGCTGAAAATTCATAAAATACAAGGGCAAACTTTATGGTTTGTCCTTTTTTCTAACTAACATCAAGCACGAGGAGGTCTTTATGGATAGAAGAAGCAGGCTTCTTAAAAACGGGAATAATAAAGGTGGATCTCACATTGTATATTGGATGAGCAGAGATCAAAGAACTGAAGACAATTGGGCTCTCCTACACGCCCAAGATGCCGCAATTAAAGAATCGAAGAGCATGAGCGTTGTCTTTTGTCTTTATACCGATTATCCCAACGCACAAAAGGAACACTTTGATTTCATGTTGGCAGGCCTTCTGGAGTGCCAAGAAAAGTTAAAAAGACATAATATACCTATGCATATTATTAAAGGAGATCCTTCTGAAATCATACCTTATTATCTTGGATTAGCTAATGCGTCATTGCTGGTCAGCGATTTTTCTCCTCTCAAGACAAATCTGGATTGGAAAGCAGAAATTAACAAAAGAATAGATATTTCCCACGTGGAGGTAGATACGAGAAATATCGTCCCCTGCTTTGTCGCCTCAAATAAAAAGGAATACGGAGCTTATACGATAAGGCCTAAGATTCACAAGTTATTGGATATTTACTTGAAAGAAATCCCCAAGCTTCGTATCCATCCCATACATTTCAAGCCCCCTGAAGGCTTTAAAACACTGCGTTATTATGAACCCCAAGCTACGACCCTGTCAGTTTTAAATAGTGGTTCCTGGGAGGCCATGAAGGTCTTTAATGACTTCATCCAGCACAATCTTAAAAATTACCACCTTAGAAATGACCCGAACGCAGGTGCTGAGTCGAAATTGTCAAAATTTCTTCACTTTGGACAGATAAGCAGCCAGAGGATAGCACTCGAAGTAATAAATTCGGGGATTCCTGACAACGGTTTTTTAGAAGAGCTTATTATTAGACGTGAGCTTGCTGATAATTTTTGCTATTACGAAAAAAACTACGATTCTGTAGAATCCTTTCCCGATTGGGCTAAGATCACCTTGGAATTCCACAAAAATGATCCTCGTGAATACATTTATGACATTTCAGAGCTTGAATCTTCGGCAACTCACGACGAACTCTGGAATGCTGCACAAAACCAGATGCGTTACACAGGTTACATGAATGGATACATGCGAATGTACTGGGCTAAAAAGATACTTGAATGGTCCCCTTCTGCCGAAAAAGCTCTTGAGGCATGCATCTTAATGAATGACCGGTATATGATGGACGGAAGGGATTCAAACGGCTACGCTGGCATTGCATGGTCCATAGGAGGAGTCCACGACCGGGCTTGGAAAGAAAGGGCTGTATTTGGCAAGATCAGATATATGAATTACAACGGATGCAAGCGAAAATTTGATATCGAAAAGTACATAAGAACCTATATTTAATCATATAAAATCGGCACTTCCTAAGGAAGTGCCGATTTCTTTATATCATATCACGTTTTACATAGTGAGTGTGAAGCAATTTATGAGCTTTTTCACCGTATGGCTCACCTAGGAACTCTTCATAAAGTGATTTGATGTATGGATTTTCATGAGATTTTCTAAGGGTTTTATCCTTATCCTCTTGATAGATTCCTTTTGCTCTTTCTTTAAGGATGTTCAAATCTCCATGATGGTAAGGCTGTCCTCCTCCACCAATACATCCGCCTGGACAAGCCATGATTTCTATGGCATGATACTCGGCTTTTCCGTCTCTTATATCTTCCAATAGCTTCCTTGCGTTTCCTAATCCATGAGCTACGGCAATCTTGACATCAGTATCGTTCACCTTAACTGTTGCTTCCTTGATTCCCTGCATTCCTCTTAAATCTTCAAAATCAACCTTTTCCAAAGTCTCTTTTGTCAACCACTCATAAGCCGTTCTTAATGCAGCTTCAATAACACCGCCCGATGCTCCAAAGATTACAGAAGCTCCGGTAGACTCTCCCAAAGGATTATCAAAGTCAGAATCTTGAAGGTTCTCGAAATCAATTGTTGCTTCCTTAAGCATTTGAGCAAGCTCTCTAGTAGATATAACGAAGTCTACGTCCCTCATGTTGTCGTTTCCTAGCTCAGGTCTTGCCGCTTCGTATTTTTTAGCCAGGCAAGGCATAACCGATACTACTACCATGTTTTCGGGATCCACTCCCATTTTTTCTGCCAAATATGTTTTTGCCACTGCTCCGAACATCTCGTGAGGAGATTTACATGAAGAAGGTATATCTAACATATCCGGGAATTGATGCTCAAAGAACTTAACCCAACCTGGACAACAGCTCGTCAATATAGGCAGCTTTCCGCCGTGCTCAAGCCTGTGAACAAATTCCGAAGCTTCTTCCATAATTGTCAAGTCTGCTGCAAAATCAGTATCGAATACTTTATCGAATCCGATCTCTCTTAAAGCTTTTACCATTTTTCCAGTTACTTGAGTTCCTGGAGCCATACCGAATTCTTCACCCAAGGCAACCCTAACTGCTGGAGCGGTTTGCACTATTACAACCTTGTTTTTATTTTGGATGGCCTTCCATACTTTTTGTACGTTATTGGCTTCAGCCAGAGCCCCAACAGGACATACAGCGACACATTGTCCACAGAACGTACATGTAGTCTCGTGCATAGGCAAGTCGTAAGCCGGTCCTACTACTGTTTCAAAGCCTCTTCCTACGCCAGATAGAACATTAACTGTCTGAACTTCGTTGCACATGGTTTCGCATCTTCTGCAAAGAACGCATTTGTCCAAATCCCTAACGATTGAATGGCTGGAAACATCTTTTCTATATGTTGACATTTCTCCCTCGAAAGGGATGTCTCTTACATTAAGCTCTGCAGCAAGATCTTGGAGTTCGCATTCTTTGTTCTTTACGCATGACAAGCAGTCTTTGGGGTGGTCTGAGAGCAACAGCTCCACAACTGTTCTTCTTGACTTCATAGCCCTTACGCTATTCGTAGTAACGACCATTCCCTCGTCAACAGGCGTTGAGCATGCAGGAGCTAAGTTTCTTCTTCCCTTTACCTGGACTACACAAACCCTGCATGAAGCAGATTTGTTTACAAACTTTATGTCATGAAGGTCTAGATGACATAGGGTCGGTATATTTATATTCAGTTTTCTAGCAGCATCCAGTATCGTGGAACCTTTTTCCACTTGGACTTTCTGTCTATTTATCGTTAACGTAACCATTTCCATACTTCACACCTCACTTATATTTTTACAATTAGGCGTTTGCAAAACGCCACAACCCGCATAAATGCAGGGTTTTTTCTTGCATAAAAAATATAACTCCTCACCAGATTGTGATAAAATTGAATTATCTATAAACAAATTCACACCATCTGAAAGG
>Ga0334893_1000335_pt1 | contig 70042 bp, 73 predicted proteins | sample GraSluR3_MG_5_FD_207218 | JGI IMG/M metagenome (GOLD analysis project Ga0334893, IMG submission 207218) | Sludge microbial communities from methane-producing bioreactor in Wageningen University, Netherlands - Granular Sludge_09_05-R3 | ecosystem: Engineered > Bioreactor > Anaerobic >...
AGATTTTTATCTTCATATAGCTGATAAAGTTCTTCTTTATATTTTATATCTGGTTTTACAAGTAATAATCTTTTTGTCTTTACTGGCTTATACTTATACCCTTTGTTAAATATTTTTTCATCCATAGTTTAACCTTTTATATTCTATAATTGCTTTATTAAGTATATTTAAAAAATTAGGATCTTTTTTCCATTCTTCTAAAATAAATACTCTTAATTTAGAATGTTTAAGATAACCATTATCTTTTATTTCTATTAAATCTTTAAATTCCTCATTAATTATTACTGTAAAAGATTCTTTAATATCATGAATTTCAGATTCAGATAAATTCTTTTCTTTACAAACGTTCCAAAAATAACTATGAAAGAATAAATGCATAAGCTCATGAATTACAACTCTAAATAAATATTTATCCACATATTTAATATAAATGAATATTCCAAACCACTTTTGGTTTTTTCTAAATTCATAAGGACAAGCAACAAAAGTATTATATTTAATATATACTTTATTAACAGGAAATTTATTTTTATGAATCTTTTCTAATTTATTTATAATCTCATCCTTATATTTATTCAATTTTAGATTAGAATTATAGAAATTAGTTAAATACTTTTTAGAATAAAACTTTTTAGTGTATTTATCTATTAACTCAACTTTTTTAGAATCAGATGCACTTACTAAAGAATTTTTAAAATCCTCAGGATAATCTTTAAACCAATCATTACCATAAGCACTAGAGTTTTTAATAAATTTAAGCCAATTTTTTAAATCTTCTTCTTTTGATACAATAAATTCTATTTCAACCATAATAAATTTTAAATTTCAATTATGTATTCTTTTAAAACTTTTGTAGCCCATATTCTAAACTGAGTTGCTTTAGATGAATTTACTCTATATCCTACTGATATTATTGCATCTAAATTATAAAAATCAACATTTCTTTTAACATCTCTAGTTCCTTCTTTTTGAACTATTTCCATTTTGGAAATAGTTGCTTTTTTATCTAATTCTTTATCGTTATATATGTTATCTAGATGTTTTGATATTGCAGGAACTTCAACTCCAAATAATTCTGCAATCCTTTTCTGAGTTAACCATATATTTTCATTATAAATATAAACATCTAATTTTACTTCTCCATCTGGAGATTTATACAATAAAAATTTATTATTTTTAGAAATGATCTCTTTAGTCATAATATTTATTCTACTTTTTATATTTATTATTCTTTTAAATTATTTAATCACAAATAATTTTTCTAAGTATAATAATAGAAGATTATTTATGTTTAAAAAGCTTTCCAAAGTGCCTGACCATAAAAGGATTTTTTATCTTTTGATAACTTGTAGTATAGTTATTAATATTAAATTTTTCAGTATCAAAATACCCTCTTTTTGATACTTTTTAACTTAAAAGTATCATGAGTGATACTTTTTTAATTAATAGTGTCAAAAGTAACCCTTTTTGATACTTTTCTAATAATCTACAAAATAAGTTATGTTTAAAAACACAATTAATTATAAAATTAATTATGGATATAGAAAAATTACCTTTTAGAAAAGAAGTTACAGCATATATTGTAAATGAAAATAAAGAATTTATAGTTGTCTTTTCAGCACTTGCAAACAGGTTTTGTAAAACTCCTGCTGGAGGTGTTGAAGAAAACGAGCCTTCAGATAAAGCAATATTAAGAGAAATTAAAGAAGAACTTAATCTTGATATAGAAATTATTGCAAAATCAAAGATAGAATACAAATGGGAACATACAAAAGAAAGAATAATTGAAAGAAACTTAAAATTTAGAGGATCAACTGGAGAAGTTTTTCTTGCAAAAATAAACCCACCAAATCAAGAGATTAAAATACAAGAAGAAGAAATCTCAGGGTATAAATGGATTAAAAAAGAAGATGTAGATAATTATTTTACAACAGACACTTTAAAAGAAACAGCAAGAAAGATGTTTGAAGAGTTTAAAGAATATTTTTAAAAAAATTATATTATTTATGAAAATAAGAAAAATAAAATTAAGAGAGCTAAAAGAAGCAGATATTTTTAAAGAAAAAATATTAAACCCAGAAAAAAAAGAAGATATAGACCATATTATAAAATTTTAAAAAATTACAAAAGAGAGCCTTCTTTATTTATTGGAGCTTATGATAAAAATAGAATTATAGGAGTTGCTTTTGGATATATTAAAAAAAAGAAAATATTATTAGGTGAAATGGCTGTTTTAGAAGAGTATAGAAACAAAGGGATTGGAAAAAAAAATATTAAAAAAAATTGAACAAAATTCAAAAAAATTAAATAAGAAATATATAGAGCTTGGTGCTCTTGATAATGCAGAAAAATTTTATCTTAAACAAAATTACAAACCAATTATTTTTGTGCAAATATATCCAAAAAATATCTTGAAAAATTACAATCATTTAAATTATAAAATAATTAAAGAAACAAATTATGTTGATTCTAAAAGATTTTATATTGAGGTTAAAAGATATGATCCTAAATTAAAAGAAAAAATAAAAAAAGAATTTAAAGCATATGATGTAATCTATTTATTTAGAAAATATTTATAACTTAAAATCCCACAGATGTTTACCATCAATAGTTGCATTCTTATCCATCTCTTGGATATATTTTCTAATTACCTTATAACTCTTTTCCAAAGAAGTAATTGGTTTTTTACCTTGATCAATTCTTGTAAAAGAAGAAATAATGTCCTCTTTTGAATATTCCTTAAGTAATAATTTATAAAAACCTTCTTGTAAAAAAGGCACAAGATTTCTAAAATAGGAAGAAGCTAGATTTAAATTATTTTTATTTTTTGCCTTAAGATACTCTTTAAAGTTATCTTGCATAAATTCAACCATATTTTTTAACTTTATTTCAATATTTATATAATCTAAAGATAAAATATACTTAGTTAATTCCTTTTTATCATTTTCAAATTCTTTTGTTTTAATTATTTTTATCATTTTAAATAAAGATTTTTCTTTATTAACTAAAATTTTTAATTTTGGAGAATAATATACTTTTCCTTTCTTTCCATCAACTATAACTTCATCAAAATTATTTGTTTCTTTTAATAATTTTGAAATATTAATACCACCAATACAAGGAATATTATTTTCTCTTGCAACTATTGCAGGATGTGAGGTTATTGAATCAACTTCACAAATAACAGCTTTAGCTTTTTTAAAAATAGGGTCATATTCTGGAAAAAGAACATAAGTAACTAAAATATTTCCTTTTTTAAATATTTTATAAGCTTCTTTAGGGTCAGTTGCATCTGAAACATATTCTATGTTTCCTTTAGCATAACCATTTGAAAGGGTTATACCTTTTAGTTCTTTTTGGTTTTTTGCTTTATTTACTATAATTTTTTTAATATTTTTAAAAGTAGTAATATTTCTTGTTTGTAAAAACCAAATTCTGTCTTTATTATCTATTGCAAATTCAATATCTTGAGGATATTTAAAATATTGTTCAATTTGTTTTCCTTCTAGATATAATTTTTTAAAAGTTTTATTTAATTGTTTAGTGGTATTAATTTTTAAAGAATTTTTCTTTCCTGAAACCATTTCTTCTAAATGTCCTTTTACATGTTCTATTAAAAAACCTTTATTTGTTATTGGGTTTTTTGTAAAATATACTCCTGATAGTTTTGGTATTATTTGTTTTTGTATAATTACAGCTAAGGTATCTTTTAATTTTTTATTAGTATATGATTTTAAAGAGATTTTCTTTTCTGAAGCAATAACTTTAGATATTGCTAAAAATAGTTCTTTTTCATTATTTATATTTGTAATTGAGGTAAACTGTCCTGCAAAAGATTGTTTTACAGAATCTTCATAGATTGAGGAGCTTCTAACAACTAAAGGGTATAATTCTCCTCCATAGTCTATTTGTTTTAAATAATCTTTAATTTGTTTTTTTAGATTAGGAGAAAAAGATTTTTTTATTAGTTTACAGAAATCTCTAGAGAGAACAAAACCATTAGGCACATTATAGGCTGCTCTTTTTAAAAGCATTAGGTTATATGCTTTATTTCCTACTTGTTTTTTATCAGCTACAGTGTAAAGATTATATATCATATTTAAATATATAAACTAACAGTTATGTTTAAAAAGAATGTTTTTTTAGAAATAAATTACTAAAACTAAATATTTTTAAAATAATAACAACTATATCTATCTTTTTCTTTTTTTCTTTTTATAAACTTAAAACCATTTTTTAAAATATTTTTCTTGCTAAAAACATTCTTAGGATTAACATTAATTAATATCTTATTACAATCTTTTTTCTTTAACAACTCAATTCTTTTTTTAATAAAAAAATCTTGTATACCTTGTCCTCTATATTTAACATCTACAGCAGTTCCATAAAAAAAAGCAGATTTTAAACCCTCTTTTTCAGAGATATTATATTTATCAAAATCTCTTTTTACGGGAAAGATATAACCACTCCAAGCAACAATTTTATTATTGTCTAAAATTAGTAATATTTTTCCAAAATTTAACTTTCGTTTAAAATTATCCTTGCTATGTAAAGGATAAAAATCAATTATAGTTGTTTTTGCAATTTTTTTATCAAATAAATAAAGTGATTGTATATCTTTTTTAGTTGCAAACCTAATTTTGTATTTTTTTAAAATCATAAAATCAATAATTAATATTTATTTTTTAAAATTTTTTTGAAAAAATATATAATGGATCTTCTCCAAGTTTCATTTTTTCAATCTTTGCTTCATTTTTAAAATTATTTTTTAAATAAAAGCTTTTAGCAACCTTATTTTCATCTGAAACATAAACTAATATCTTTTTACCATCTTTACAAATTATAAAATCAGATATTATTTTTAAAAGATTACTTGCTACACCCTTACCAAGATATTTTTCATTTGTGAAAATTCTTCCAAGTTGCCAAATTTTAGGAAATTCAAGATATTCTTTGAATAAAACACATGAAATAACTTTATTATTTTTATTCTTTGCATAGGCTATATATTGATATTCTTTAATAATCTTTTCATAAGCTTTATTCCTTAGAATATACGGGAAAAACTCTATAAAGTCACTTCTTATTTTTTTTAAATTAACTTTTTCAATATTATAAGAGTACATATCTGCACCTAATTACTTATATTTAAAACGGATTATAAAACATTATATTTAAATTTCTACTTCACCTGTTTCAAAATTGACATTAATTAGTTGACCAGTTTTCAATTTTTTAGTAATATTTTTTATACCAACAATACAAGGTATATTTAATTCTCTAGAAACTATAGCTGCATGACTTAACAATCCTCCAGACTCTGTTAATATAGCCTTAGATTTTTTCATAATAACCAAATAATTAGGATTTGTATCAAAAGACACCAATATTTCGCCTTTTTTAAAATTATCCAAATTATCTTTATTTATTAATCTAATATTACCAGTAATTTTTTTAATTGGACAAGATGCCACAATACCTTTTAATATCATATTTATTACCTCTAATTTTGTCTCCAAGTTCACTATCTAATCTAATCAAATATAATTTACCTTCTTTAATCATATTTACTATACCAAATAGATTATCTTTATTAGCTTTCCGGATTATTTTATTATCATTACAAACTAATACATCTTTTGTATTAAACAAACTTAAATAAAAGTTTAAATCTTTCTTATTAATTGTTTTGCCTAAATTCAAATCTAAATAAATACAATCTTTATTATAATATATATTTTTTCTAATTAAATTACCAGTATTATTTAAAAAAATATACATTTGATCAGAATTATATTTATTTATTAAATCTTTATTAAATCTATTTAGATATATATATTTAATTAAGTTATATTCTTTTTTATTTATATAAAAATATACAGTACTATATTTAACAATATAATTATTATAATTAGATCTAATCTTTAAAGTCCCTATTGTTTCCATAATTATTTACACATCCAATATATCTGTTAATAATATATCCTCAGAATAAGGGGTATTTGATCTAAATTCTACTTGAGAAAATTTACACCCACCTTGACAATCTTTAATAAATTTACAAGATTTACATTTATCTGGCAACCAATTTAAAGTTCTAAAATCTTTTAACTCTTTAGTATTCCATAATTTAATCAAATCTGAATTTAATAAATTACCAAAAGGCTTATTATTCATAATACAAAGCATATTATTACCCCAAGGATCAATATATGTAAAACTAAATCCAGCACCACAAGGTTTTTGTTTAATTTTGGTATAACAATAGGGAGCAACATCAGCCAAATTTATATCAAAAGAATATTTTGTATTTAATTTTTTAATTTTTTTAAATAATTCAATTTGTACTTTTTTAGATAAATAAATTTTATTATTATAGGCAGAACCAACAAAAGACATCCTATTAATATTAAATGTAGAAATATTTTTATAATTTTTAGCAACATAATTTAAAGTTTTCTCTAAATCATCATAATTTTTATCAAATATAGTATAATTTAAACTATAAATCATTCCAGTATTATCTAATTTTTTAATAAATTTATCTATTCTTTTAAAGCTATTTTTTACTGACATTATTGTATCTAATTTTAAACCAATATTATGTATTGAAACACCAATTTTACTCACATATTTTTTAATAGTGTCAAATTTTAAATCATCTATATCTAATCCATTTGTACTTATAGATATAGTTATATTATTATCATATAAATATTTAATAGTTTTATGAAAATATTTAGAACAAGTTGGTTCGCCACCAGTTAAATATACATCAAATACATCTGCTTTAATAAATGCATCACATATTTTCTTAATATTATTCCAATCTTCAATAAATTTTATTGGTTTATCTCTCCACTGATTTAAACAGAAAACACATTTTGCATTACAATATGGTGTTAGTCCATATTCAACCATTATTGGAGTATTAAATTTTACTTTTTGTAATGTCATATTCTTTTCCAATTATTTTCAAACTTATTTTTGGAATCCAAACATTAATTATATCATTATTATATTTAACATTTGTTTCTTTTTCTAATTTTTCAATTAAAAATTTCTTTTTTGACATTAAATCTACTCCAAAATACCAACAAAAGTCTTTTGTAGGTTTAATATATTCAATATACAATTTAATTATATCTTTTGAATAATTAGAATACTTTTTAGAGTCTAAATTCATCAGTAATTCTATAGGATTTATTTTATTTTCATAACAATATTGTTGTATTTTAAATAAACCCATTTCTTCTACTACACAACAATCTAAAATAGAATAAATATTTATTATATTTATTATTTTTATATAATTCCAAAAATAGTCTTTTAAGGATTTTTCTACTTTTAAATTTTTAAATTCAGTAATTAATTCTTTTTTAGTTTTATTTATAATTAATTCTAATTTTTTAAAATCTAAATAAAAGATACATTTATTTATATCTTTAAACAATAATTTTATTTTTTTAGAGTAAAAATAAGCGTATAAGTTTCTCCAAACAGAATCTTTAATTGGCATTTGTTCAAAATACAAGTTAGAATTATACACTATTTTATAATTAGAAAAAAGTTTTATTTTTTTAATAGCCTCTACAGGATATAATAATGGTAAGATAATCTCTTTTGTACTTTCATTATAATTAAATGGATATATTGATTTATTATATTCTGACATATGATCTATTTTGCACAGCCTTTACTATCTGGACATCTAGCCGTCATTTGTTTGATATTAATTTTATTTACATTTACTTCTTTTTTATCTCCAACATAATTAATTTGTTTCAAATTAACCACCTCACATATATTTTTATATACAATATATTTAAAAACCCATTGTAGAGTTACAAAATTAATTTATTTTAACCTTAATAAATTTATTTAATATTTACAACCTAAAATACATAATATCAAAAGAATGAAGTACTTTAGATTTATGCTTTAAACTATTGTCATAATAAGCAAATGGACAGAAATAAAGCTTAGTACCAGTATCTAATTGAACATTAACATATCTATTTTCATAAACAAAGCCATGTTTAAGATTAAATCTTTCTAATCTTTTTTCAATAGCACTATATACTAAAAAAAGCCTATCATAACCTTTTTTTCTAGCTTCTTTTTTTGCAAAATTAATTAATTTACTTCCAATTTGTTTATTTCTGTATTTTGGTAATACACCAATAAACTCAATTCCAAAGAATCTATGATATTCAGTAGTATAACCTAAGCTAATATACCCTATTGGTTTATTTGTAAGTTTATCATAACAATAATAGTTTGTTATATTTAAAGTTGAATCTTCATAATTACCTAAATCTTCATAAGTTGTTCCTTTTACTATATTTTTATGAATTTTCTTCCAATTATGCTTTTTTTTATCTTTAGTAATAATAATATTCATTTTTTAGCACCTTTTGAAAGATATTTTTTAATTTCTTCTTGAATTTCTTTTTTTTCTTTATCTTTTATTAAATTAGATTTAGAAATTGAGTTATAATCTGTTAAGATAGGTACTAAAAAACCAAGTTTAATTAACTTTACTTTATTATTAAGTTTTTCTTTTAAATTAATTGAAAATATTGATGAATTATAATGATTATAAAATACTCCTTTATACTTATAAAGAAAAGGATTTTGTTTAAGCTCTAACTTTTTTAAATTAGGTATTAGATAATTTTTATTTTTAAGAGAAAAACCTATTTTTTTTAAAAATAGAATTAATTCTTTGTTAAAAGAAGAAATATTTATGATTAAATTATAATTTATTAAAAATAAGAGATTATGAAGTAATTTGGTGCCTATTTTGAAATTTGTAAAATTTGAATCTACTGAAAGTTCTTTTAAGTTCCAGATGTTGTTTTTTAAGATTGCTTTTGATTTACCTACATTTAAGCCATGGTAGAATATAAGTAATGTAATTGTGTGTTTTTCTTTTTTAATTTCTAAGTTGTATATGTAGTCTGAAAGTATAATTTATCACATTAATTATATTTTGATTACTTTATATTTCTTTAAATTTTTTACAAGTAATATATTATAAACTTCAAAATAATTAGAACTAAGATATGTTTTTCTTACTTCCAAAAATGCCGAAAATGTAATAGGTTTTAATTCAAATGTATTAAACATATATGTATCTTCATTTATTCTCATTTTTCTAATACATTTTTTGTAAACTTTTCCTTTTTTAATTTTAAAATTTACAGAATAATCAGAAGATCCAGAATCACTTACGTAAGTACCAACAGCAATAATTAAAATACTGCCTTTAGTTATAATTTTTATAGGTTTTTTAGACTTAACATTTGAACCTTTTAAAAAACGTTTAAAAAAACTAATAATTTTTGAAAATACCATCATAATCAAATAATATATATATTTATTTAAATAAGTAACTATTTGCACAATATCTACACAACTTATTAATAAACCCCTCAAAGTAAACTACTATCTACAATTTATTAGTAAGTAGTACGAAATAAATAAAATTAGTGATATATTTAATAAAATTAAAATAAACTTTGTCGTTCACTCTAATAACTCAGAAACACATATAAAGTATCAAAGGGATTAATATATAGAGGTGATATAAATGAAAATATCTAAAAAAATAATTGATAATCCGGAATATAGTGCTATATTGTATTTAATATTCAAAAATAAAAATGGAATTTCTACAAGAGAGATTGCAAATGAAATAAATAACATTAAAAAGCAAAATACAACTATTCAAAATTTTTCTAATAAAATAACTAGACTTAAAGTTAAAAACATAATTTCACTTAAAAATGATACTAAAAATGTTAAAAAAATGAAATATGTTATCGATCAAAAATGGTTTTTTAATTTTATTTATAAAGAATTAAAATTAGAAAATGTAGAATACCATGATTCATCTAAAAATGATTTTCAAGAATTTATATTTGAAACTTTTTTTAATTTTTTTGAGCTTTATTTTATAAAATCATTTAAAGAGGATGAATATTATCTCTCAGAACATACTTTTAGACAAATTGTAAATTATTTTTTTATTTTTTTTGGATTTAATTATTACGATGAAATTATTTGGGCACACACAATTAATGAAGAATTACGTAATGACCCTAAAGTTAAATTCATAAATGAAAATTCTAATAAAAGTTTAAAAATTATTGAAAAAATAAACAAAATTTGTTCAAATTGTTCTGATGAAAAAACCAATATTTCAAATATTTTACAAAAATTAAATAAAGAAGAGCGTATGTTTTATGAAAAGTATGAATCATTTTCAGATTATCACGAAAATTTAATTTATAGAGAATTATTAAAAAAGAATTTTAAAATTCCGATTAATAAAGAAATAAAGCCTATATGGGATAATTTTAGGAAAATTTGTTATTCTCAAATTTTTTTATCACAACTTAATTTTAAAAAACCTTTTGGATTGGGAAGTAGATTTTATTATGAATTAATATATTTAAGTGATAATAGAGATAATAAACTATTTTTTAAATCACAACTAATCAATTTAATTCATAAAATTAAATAAAATTGAACAAATATTTTTAAAATTTATTTTTCCAATATTTGATATGACTTCTAGTTTTGAAGTTATATTTATTCATTAATTCTTAAGTAGATAATACCCTTAAATCAATTACAAAATCATCATTATTTTTACATTCAATAGGTTTGAAAGAAGAAATTGTTTTTTTTTCAATACAGTTTAATTTTTTACGGTTAAATACCCTTAAATTTATCAAATACACAAAAAACTAAAAAACCAACAACTAAAATTAATATTACTATTGGAAAATAAAGAAAGATATTTCTAAATAAGATAAGTGGCCAAGCTATAATATCTAATATAAAAAAAGAAATTTTATCTAATGAAGTAATAACTAAAAGAGAATTATAACTATAATAATCTGTTTTTGATAAAAGAGAACCAAAATTTAGATAATTTAGATTTAAGATTGCAAAGTTTAAACCTAAAAGTAAATATATTGTTATTTTTTCTTGTTTTTTTATCATTATATATTTATGAAGAGAAGTTTATTTAAATGTTACTCTTAAGTAACGCTTAAATATATACTTATGTAACTCTTAATATTTATATGGTAGAAAAAGAACTTGCACTTGTAATAAATGGAAACTTAAGAAAAAAGATAATATTAAGTTTAGCAATTCCTAATATAGCCACAAATTTAGCAAAAAAATTAGATGTTTCAAGATCTTCTGTATCAAGGACCTTATTATTTTTAGAGAAGCATTTTCTTGTAGAATGTATAAATAATGATGCAAGTTTTAACAGGTTATACAAGCTTACCTTAAAGGGGAAGAAAGTTTCTGATATGTTAAGGAAGATGTGAGCTAACTAATAAGTATAAATTTTACTAAATGCAACCTATCAATAAAATATAGCTGATTTATCTTTTTTTGTATGGTTTTTAAATATTTTGTATCTATAGAATACTTATGAGTTGGTTTAAAGAAATATTAATTTTTATTGGTTTAAAAAAAAGATGGATCAAAATTAAATGCAAAGAATTAAAGTTAGTTACAGATATTAGCTGGGGCGGTGTTTATTCTGTAAGATACAAACTAATTCAAGGAAGTTATATTAAAAAAAGTTATTCTACAGGAAGTCCAGATGATAATGGATATATTGGATATAATATATTTAAACCTAAAACACAACAAGCAAAAATTTTAATTTGGATAGATTACTATACTAAAAATAAACATAAAATTAAAAGATATTTAGTAATTTTAAATCAAAATTATAAACTTAAAAGAGAAATACTTCAGGAGCACACAATATTAAAAGCTCCAGAAAGTAAAAAATATTATAAATAAAGCAAATTACTTTTTGTACGCTTTTTATATACTTTTCTATTCTATTAAATATTTATGAATAAAGGATATATTCAAATTATATATGGTATATTTGGATTAATAATTGTATTAATAGTATTAGATGCAATTACAAGTATTAGTTGTATTAATGAAAAAAATCAAATTAAAAATTTAACTAATAATTTAAAAGATTGTAATGACAATTTAAATAACTTAAATTCAGATTTATTAAAATGCCTTTCTGATAATGAACAATTAAATGAAAAGCTAAATATCTGCCTACATGATTTAGATGATTGTATTAATGATTTAAATAAATGTAATATATTAATTTTTAAATTAACAGATGAAAATGAAGACTTAAAAAGAAAAATACAAAATTTAAAAGATGCTAATCCTAATCAAATAATAGCTCCTGCGATAGTAAGTAGTATTATACCTATTTTGTTTTTAATGATTATATTATTTTCAATATATCCAAAAACACATATTTTTAAATTAGACTTTAAAAAAGATATAATAAATTTATTTAAAATATATTTATTTCCTTATTTTCATAAATCAAATCTTTTTAATAAAATACTAACGATTATAAATGTAATTCTCATAATTATTATCATATTTTGTATTCAAATAATATTACTATTAAAGAGTGCTGGATTATTAAGAGTCATTTAATATTTATCTTTCCAATACTTAACATGACTTCTTATCTTAAATCCATATTTTTCTTTTAATTCTTTATTGCTTAGTATTTAAATATTTTCTATATCAAAAAATTTATTATTTTAAAAAAATTAAAGTTTTGTAAAATATATTACCAATAATACCAGTTTTAACAGGTTATGCAAGCTTACCTTAAAGGGGAAGAAAATTTCTAATATGTTGAGAAGATGCAATTAAATTGATTTGTGTTTAATATTACTAATCATAGATATATTTGGTCTTTTAATAATCATTCTTTCCTTAATTATATTTGGAAAGTTAGATTCTAAAGTTCTTATTATTTCATGTGCAATTTGTCTGATTGTTCCATTTTCAGGGCCTTCTATTACAGTCTCACCATTTTTTAACCAACCCATAGAATTGTTTCTTGATAATTCATAATATTTTTTATCGATTTCAAATGATATGTGGCCTCCCCCATCATTATGTGCAATAAAAATAATTATATCTTTTCTTGAAAATTTATTTCCTTTACCATCACAAATAACTATTTGATTATACCATTCTTTAAATAATTTATTTATATTTTTTATAAAAGGAGGATAATTATCTAATAAAGGATAATAAATATCTTTATTTGTTTTTGCAACTAATGATTCTGTAATTATAGTATTTTTAGGATCATATTCCTCCCCTGTATTTAAATATTTAATTTCACTTTTTTTATCAAATAAATCTAATAATGATGGATGTTTTTTATTACTTTGTATTAATAAAGAAATTCTTCTAGCTAATTCTTTTGATTTTACTTTTAAACCATTATCATAATCTCTAGCATCAAGAACTAAAAGATCATATTGTTGTTTTAAATGTAGTTCTAAATCTGTAGGTGTTAATTTGCTTTTTTCACTCATAATCTTCACTTTATATAATTAAATTTATTTAATTTTTTATTATTTATATTTTTTAAAATTTTTTATTAAATCTTCAAAAGAATTATATCCATATCTATTAAAAGATTTTTGGTCAACATATAAAAAATTCCATTTTACATTGTTGTTAAAGAAGTTTTATAATACTTAATCATATAATTCTTCTCCTAATTATTTTAATAATACAATATCTCGCATAATTTTATTAGCAATTGCTTCTGCAAATTTGACAGGAACTGCATTACCTATCATTTTATATCCATCTGCAATATCATTATAATAAAATATAAAGTCATCAGGAAATGTCTGTATCCTTGCACATTCTCTTACAGATAACCTCCTGTAAAGATATTCTTTTCCTTTGACAAATTCTCTTTTATTCTGCTCAATGAATGTCATTTTAGGTGCTTGTGGATGAATTGGAGCATGGCGTCCTCCTGCTTGAATTGTAAAAGAAGGCTCATCCCAATTTCTAACACGATTTCTTGACATATAAATAGTAGAAAATCCTCCAGTCATATATTCATGATTTGGCACATCTAATTTACCATTCGATTTATTCTTTTCTTTTGCAGGTTTAGGATTCGGTAGATCATAAATTGAATCTTTTAATACAACTTTATTTGAATTCGATTCAGGAAAGTCAAATTTTTTACCTAATTTACTATGATATCCTACAATAATAACTCTTTGTCTATCTTGTGGTACACCATAATCTTTTGCATTTAACAATTTATAAGTAACTTCATATCCAATTTTTCTAAATGCTTGAATTATTTTTTTAAATTCAGGTAAATGTTTATCAGATAAAATACCAGGCACATTTTCTGCGAGAAAAAATAATGGTTGTTTTGCTTTAATTAATTCCACATAATTATAAAATAATTTTCCTCTATAATCATTTATTCCTCTCATAGCTCCTGCAAGACTCCAACTCTGACATGGTGGTCCTCCAACAAACCCAATTACGTCCGGAATTTCTTCAGATTTAATTTCTGTAATGGATTTTTTGCAAATTGGATAATTATGATTTTTTTCAAATGTTTCCCAACATCCATCCCAATTATCATTTGCAAATGCTATACTAAAACCTGCATTAGTGAAACCTAAGTCAAGTCCACCTGCTCCAGAAAAGAAAGATGCAATTTTCATTTTCTCACCACAATTAATTTAACTAGAATTTGCTTAGCTGGATTATCTGGATCTTGAATTTTAACATCTTGAATACTAATACCTTTTTCTTTTTCGATGTTTAATTTATCCTCTTTTGGAAAGGAATCATATTTTGTTTTTCTCATCAAAGCAAATAACTGAAATTCATCATCATTAAGACCAAATAATTCTTTATAAACTTTTAATGGATTTTGAATTGTCCACATTCCTCTAATTCTAAGATTTGTAATCCCTAAAGGATCAACTCTATTAATCCTACCCAATTCTCTAGTTTCAGAAAATTCTAAATCCATATCTTTAAGACCTGTACTAATTTTATCTTTGATTCGTTCATAAATTTCTTTACTTGCTGCATAACAATCTCCATAAACCAAAGATAAAACTTTAAGATTATTATTATCAATATTTCCAACTGCATAAATTATGTCTTTTTCTTTCCAGATTTCACAATTTTTACATGCAGAAGTTATCATTGGGCTATCTTGATGAAGTTTTGCTTTTGGATAAGAACTATTTAATGCTAAATCTGATGCCTTAATTCCATCTATTTTTTTAACTTCGATAGCATCACTATTCTTAATTATAATATCAGGAGGGTTATTTTGATTTCCTAAATAAGAAAAATTTTCGCAGTAAATATCTTTCTTCTTTTGTGCATTAAGTTCATCGAAAGTATTACAAAAAGCATCTTTTGTAAAATATTCTAACGCTTCACCCATATTATTTGCACGATTTACAGCAGAAGCTCTACCTTTTGAAATAACATTAATTTTTGATAAATTAAAATCAGTTCTCTTTTTTATTGTGATTATTGCTTTTAATAAATTAGTGACCATTTTAATTAACTCCTTTAGATTTTTAACCTAAACTAAATCCACCAAAACCTATAAATAAATCAATCGTTTTATATGTGCGTATCATATTAAATTACTAAATCAATATATATAAATACTTTATTAAAGTAGATGACCGCGAAAATTATTTATTTATAGCTAAATTTAATCTTTTCTTAAAATAATTTGAAAGATTTTCATCAGTACAGTATATATAACACCCTTTTTGACCTCTTGTCATTAGTGTTCTATAAGTATTTTTTATAATTTGATCAGAAACTAATTTTGCAAGTGAAGGATTTTGAGATTGAATTTTATTTATCCCTCTTAGTGATTGGTCTGTTTTTGCTCTCTTAGTAAAATCAGTAATAATTTTACCATTTTCATATCTTATATCTGGACCAATTATTACCCCTACATAATCAAACTCTAAACCTTGTGTTGTGTGTATACAACCAACTTCATTTATTGAATCCTTATCTATTGCCCAAGTCTTAGTACTACCTAAATTCCAACTCATTGAAAATTGATGTTCTGGAATAACAATATCATGAACATCAGTCTTTTCTTTTCCAGTTGTAATCCAATTCCAACAATATCCTGCAACTAATCTGGATTTATTATTTTTCTTATTTTTTTCAAATATTAATTTTTTAAGTTCATTAGGTGTATCTACTACTTTAAAATCAAAATTTAAATCAAAACCATCAAAATTAGCAGTTTCTTTAATTTCTAATAAATCATCCAACCAAGAAAGATAACCATCAGAACCATTACATCTAAATTGAGACTCTAATTTCATTTGATGTATTTCAGCATTATGTATCTCACTATATTTTTGTATTGTTTCAATATCACCTATATCACTAAGTGTTACTTTTTGATTTTCATCAACAAAAAAAATTGATAATTTAGAAGCATTTATTATTTCTGATATTTGATTTACACCCTTATTTTTAAACAAACCAGATTTCTCATTCAATCTATGTGCTTCATCTACAATTAAAACATCAAATTCATTCTTTTCTGACTCAATATATGCTCCTGATCCTTTGAATAAATTTTTAATAAATGGAGCTTTATATTTTTCCATTAATTTAGCAAAAAATATATCCCTTGGAGCTGAATTTTTAGTAACATAATTTGATACTAGTTTTTTATTTGTAAAATAAGATAATAAATTTATTGCTAATACTGTTTTTCCTGTTCCAGGCCCACCTTCTATTATAATTACTCTTTTTTTATCATCTTTTTTAGATTTAACCCCAAGATATTTTGCATTTTCAAACACTACTTTTTGATCATCAATTAAAATAAATTCTTTATTTCCAGAAAGCATTTTTACTAAAGAATCTTGTAATCTTTTAGAAGGAGATATTTTGCCATTTTCAATAATATATAACAAATCCTTATAACCATATTTAATATATTTACTGATAAATTTTCTTAATTTAAATACATCTCCATTTCCAAATAATGGAGCATAATTTAAATATTCTGAATAAATAGGGTTAAGTATTGGATCTTTATCTTCAATTTTATAATTATGTAAATATGCACAAGGATAAACTTTTATATTATTTTCTTGTATAGCTAAATTAAAATCTTCAATAAGTGTTGCATAAGACCAGACTTGATAAGAAGGATGTTCAACTTCTCTTATTCCTCCTGCAATATAAGTCTTTACTATACCGTCTTTTTCATCAACAATATTACAAGAATCCCATTGTTTTAATTCAATAATAACAATACCATTAATATAATTTAAATCTTTACCAGCTATAATAAAATCAATTCTTTTAGAAGTAGACGGAATATTAAACTCTATTGCTATTCCAGAATCATTAGGAATATCATTTGTATTTAAAACTTTATACATATATTCCATTGAATTTTTCCAAGATCTAATTTGTGATTCATTAGACCTACCAAAATATTGTTTATATTTTGAGTATATTTGATCAACTATTTGATCTTTTTCTACATCTTCAATAAACTTTTCTTTTGTAGATTCATATACCAACATAATTAATCATCTAACTCATTATATTTTTTAAAATTGCCTTTAACTTTATCAATAGGATATTTCTTATCATTTTTTTCCATTTTATCATAAAATGCTTTTACAAGATCTATATCTAATTTATCTGAAAGTCTTAATAAATATGCAAAAACATCAGCAATCTCTTCTCTAACTTTTTCTTTTTTAATAGGATCTGAAAGCATATTTTCTATTTCTTGATTTGTTTTCCATAAAAATAACTCTTGTATTTCAGATGCTTCAATAGATAAGGCTATAGATAGATCCTTTGGGGTATGATATTTATCCCATTCTCTTTCTTTTGTAAATTGTCTATAGAATTCTTTTAATTCTTTTAAGTTTGCTTTTGTTTCCATAATTATCAATATATATATCTAATAACTAAATATTTATAAATTACTCTTATAAAAATTAAAGTTTAGTATTGATATTATCTAAAGTTTCTTTTAAAATTGGTATTATTAATTTTTTATCTAAAAGATTAAGATCTTTTTGTCTTGTATAAGAACCGATACATTTAATACAACCATTACTACAACAATCTTGCTCACATAAATTAATTGATTTTTCAATAACCCTCTTTAAATTTTCTGAAAAAATATTTACAAAACCAACTCCACCCTCTACAGTATCAAAAAAAATAAATTCTAAGTTATTTACTATAATTGCATTAACTTCCCCATCTTCACAACCAACTTCTATATTTGCTGATGATATTAAAGAATTATATAATTTAATTAATTTATTTAGGTATAAATTATTATTTAAATCACTATTAATATATTTATTCAAATTAAGATAAACGGCAGTAGTATTATATTTATCTATAATACTACCATCAAAAGGCTCGTGTTTTGTACATCTATTATCTTTTTTTTCAGTAATATTATATATTTTACCACATTTTTTACAAATATTATAATTATTAGAATTATTTTTATAATTATTATAATCAATAATTCCATTAAACAATAATCCAACACTACATTCAAAATTATACTTTTCTCTAAAATCATCCGGTAAATCTATTAAAATAGTTTTCCAATCTACTTTTTTTGAAATATTAAAGTATTTTTGCTCAACAGCGTCTATTATTAGTGGTCTAAATAATATACGTTCTTTAGAAGTTAAAAGAGTATTACAAATTGGACATAATTGTTTATCTAAATTATTTGTAGATATATAATTTATACAATAGGGATTAATACACTCTTTATATTTGTCAGTATATATAAAATTATTTTTATTAAAATAATATTGATCTACCTTTAACCATTTACAACTATATCTTTTTTTATCTATATCAACAGTATTTAAAGGGCAAGATTCTTTTAAACCAAAACCAGAAATTATTTTTTCTGAATAAATATTTTTAATTAATGTGCCTCCATTTCCAAATGAAAAATCAGGCAATAAATTGTATAATCTAAAATAATCAAGAGTATATTTTTTATCATTGTCAGTTAAAAATTTATTAGATTCAAATAAAGTTAAACAAGATTCTAATTTATCTATCCATTCATAAACAATTTTAGAATCGTATTTATTATATATTTCAAATAAATTATTATTAAATAAATCTAAAGTATTTTTAAATTTACCACTATAATAATCTAACCAATATTTTTTTATTTCAGACTTGTTTTTAATCCAATTATTAATTATTTGCCAATTATTATTAACAAGTAAATTAAAACCATTTTCTTTTAAAATATTTGATAAAAAAATTGAAAATAAAAACCTATGTATTGGTTGTTTTAAATTAATATCAAATAAAGGAGGATTAATTTTACCTGCAATTAATTCTTTTGGATTATAGAAATAATACCCACCTAATGCACTCTCTTCTAAATATGTTATTGCAAAAGAAGACACATTATTTTTTCTACCTGCTCTACCAGTTCTTTGAACATAGTTAGCAGCAGATCTTGGAGATCTTAATTGACCTACACAATTTAAATCACCAATATCAACACCTAATTCTAAGGTAGGAGTTGCAACTAATATAATGTTATTTTGTGTTTTAAAATTAGATTCAATCTCTAAACGTTTTTCGGGTGAAGTTTTACCTGTATCATTTTCTGTAGCCATAATTGGGATACTATAATCCCAATTATCATAATAATTATCAGGTTCAGATATAACCTTATCATTTTTAGACAAATAAATTTCACTATCTTTAATTAGATAAAAATTGTCTTCAGAAATAATAATATTTTTTAAAATTAAATCATTTAAATATTGATTTAAATGTGCTTCACTAAATTTATATTTTTTACAAAGAGTTTCTTTTAAAAATTTATTATTTTTTAGATCTGAAATGTTATAACCATTAATTTTTAATAACTGGTAATATTTTTGAATTAATTTATTATTCAACATATAATGTAATATTTTATTATAACTATCTAACTCTTTAACAAAATCAATATTAAATTTATATTTAATCCATTTTCTATTTTTAATAGAACCTACCTTATGTTCTTTAGCTAATAATTCTCCAAAAAATTCAACATCTATTGCTAATTTAACATCAGATTTAACATTCAAATCATCAAAAATATCATCTATTTTTTGATGTAATTTATATAAACTTATTGTACTTTCTAAATTTTTAATTATTTGCAATAGTTCTTTTCTTAATATATTCTTTATATGTGTTTCACTTATTTCTCGTGAAAATTTTGAACTACCTTGCACATTATCAACAAATAAGAGAATTTTCCTATTAATATCTAAATTACAATATAGCTCATCAAAAATTATATGAGAAATATTTTCATCAGAAATTTTACTTAAATCTGTAATAAGACTTGGTTGTTTTCCCCCTACTTTAAAATTACATTTAACGCAAAAATTTGAATTAGAAGAATATTTATTTTTAAAATTAATATATTCTTTATTTACAACATCTTTTATAGTATAAACTTTAATATTTTTAAATAAAATTGATTTACAATAAGGACAAGAATCAAAATTAGGAAAAATAGATTTACAATTAGAACACAATTTAAAGTTAGTCACATTCTCAGAATCAAAAGCATCATCAATTAAAAACAATATTTTTATATCATTATTTAAATTATATTTAAGATAATTATTATTGTATTTAAAAAATTTATCATTCAAATTTATTTTATTTGTATTCCCATAATCATCTGAATTAATAAAATAAGAAAAATATTCTTCACCACAATTTCTACAAGTATTTAACTCAAAAACTAAATTTGAACCACAAGAACATCTAAAATCTGATGTTATTGAATTTTCAGAATATAATTTACCACAATCTAAACATTTATAAAAATTATTAGGTTTACTAAACATAACATGAAATTTATAATTTTCCGAATCTAAATTAACATCATTTAATTTTAAAATATTATTTTCAGGCACATAACTAACAATATTTTCAATACAAAATTTAACATTAAATATTTTATACAAAAAATTAAATGTATCTTTATAATTATCTTCAGAATTTAAAGTAGCACTCGTACCAATATAAACAATATTTTCTAAAGTAATGTTGTTTTTTAATAACTCTAACTGTAATCTTTTAACTAAAAAAGATACATCTATACCTTGCGCACCTCTATAGACATGAATTTCATCTAAAATTAAATATTTTAAATCTAAATTAGATAGTATATTTTTATATTTAGGATCAATTAATATTCTGTCTAGCATAACATAATTTGTAAGTAAAATATCAGGAGGATTTAATATAACGTCTTCTTTTTCATCTTTTGATAAGTCTCCGTCTAATATTTTACAAGAAATATTTTGATTATATTTTTTATTTAAATAATTAATGTCATCTATGATTCTATCATATTGATTTTTGGTTAATGCTTTTAAAGGATATAAAATAATAGTTTTTATTTTAGAATCTTTTTTGGTTAAAACAAAATTATAAATAGGATATAAATAACATTCAGTTTTACCACTACCAGTACCTGTTGCAACTATACAGTTTTTATTATTTAAAATGTTTTCCCATGCTTTATATTGATGTTTATAAGGAATTTCATTTTGTTTTATTTTATTCTTAATTAAACCAAGCACAGGTTCTGTAAAATTTAACAAATCTATTTCTGAAACATCTATTTTAGGATAATTTACTTTTTTTTCTAAATAAACCTCTGTAGACAATAAATTATTTTCTAAATAATAAGTTTTAATTTTATCTTTTAAAATATCATTACGTCTACAAAAAGTAGTTAATAAGAATGATAAATATTTAGTTTTAATATTTGTATATAATTTTAAATAGTCTTTATTTTCCATTTATTATCCCATTTTTTAATTCTATCTATTAAAGTTTTTTTAGATAAACTATTATAAATATTTAAAAAAAATAAATTATATATTTCTTTAGAATAATTTCCAAAATAACAATTATCACATTCTTCTTTATATGCAGAATATATTTTACCTAATGTGTTTTGATCTAAGTCAAATAACAAATATGGTTTGTAATAGACAAAATCATTAATTACAACAACATAATTATTCAGAAAGCTACTAATAAAATTATCAAAACTAATCTTAATTTTAATTCCAATGTAACTTAATAATTCACATTCTTTAATATAAATTTTTTTAAGTTCACTTAATAAACAGATTCTAAAATCAAAAGTTATTAAATAATGATAATATATTCTTTGTATTATTTTATGATATAATATTTCTTCAGGAGTAGTATCAGAAAACAAATCTACTAAAAAAATTTCTCGGGAGTAATATTTAGAATCATACTTATATAACTTATCAATAAATAATCCTAATACAAACCTATCTTCATTATGAATTTTAGATAATTCATTTAGTAAATTTAAATCATCTAATCCTACATCGAAAAATTCAGAATTGCTTTTATAACTCATAAAATGATTTAAAACTTCAATTTTAACGACATTATTACTAATAGATTTAACTTTAAAAATTGAAGAAAAATACGTTTGAAAAGCATCTTTATTTAATTTGCTATCAAACATTACTGGAGAAAAAGACGGAGACATATAAGTCTTTATGGTTTCAGAAGATTTTTTAATAAAAGGCATATATTTCCAATCAAAAAAAATATTATTTTGCGTTATAATTTTAGAATTAGACTTAAACATTAAAATAGTAGAATAATTTTGATTGTTATTTCCTATTAGATAATTACCATCTAAATTTAAAGATGTATATTTATTATTATTTTTATTATTTTTAATTTCTTTAAACAAATTAATCTTATTATCGCTAATAGTATTATCACTATCATCAAGCCAAAGATTTAATACAACTGTATTTTCAAGTTCACAACAAAAACTTAAAAATTCAACCTTATCTAAATCATCTTTAGAAAGATATGATTTTACTATTTTAATATCTTCGACCCCTTTATTTATTAGAATGTTTATAGGAAATAGTTTATCGCCATGAATCCTATTTCTTTTATCTGGAGATATATACCTAAGCATATTATTTTTATCATTTAAAATTTTTTGAATAAAGAATTTAGATTCATTCTCAATTCTAAAATTTATTTTTTCTTTAGGAATTAAAGTTTCATAATCCATATTAACTCATTTTTAAATATAATTATATATTTTATATTATATATAAAATTAATATTATTAAAAAAATTTAAATAACATATTTTAATTTAAAAAAATCAAAAAATTCCTTTAAATTTTTACAATTATTAAAATTACTAATACTTATTGAATATTTAGAAATATTTTTATGACCCCTATTTGCATATTTATTATCTATTGTCGATTTATCTTCTTTATAATTTAAAACCTTACCTACAACCCCTAATTTATATAGATTCCATGCAATTCTAGAAACATCTGCTACATCATCAGAATTATATGTATAAATACAAATTACTTTAATATTTTGATTAGGGGAATTTGGATTTTCTTTAGAAGTACTAGCTTTTGAACTTAATCCTAATAACCCTTTTTCAGTAGCATCCGCTATTTTCTGCCAAACAAAATCTAAATTACTGACATCTATAAAAATTAACCATTTTCCTGATTTTAATGTATAATTATAATTTATTTTTTTAGATTCTACAAAAACCCAATAATCATCAATATTTTTAGAAGGAAACTTATTATACATTTTTTGAATACCTCTTATTTTTTACCTTTCAACAATTTTTTATCTTTTAAAACTCTTTTATGCTCTATTACTTTTATATCTTCATCAAGAGAGGAAGCATCTATTAACTTACCTACCTTGTCTTGATCAGGGTTTAATTTATATGATTTTTCAAAGTCTCTTGACTTTAGTTTTGTTTTTTCATCCAAATCATTACAACTGTCAAGTATTCCTAAAAAGCTCTGATTAAACCAATTGTCTATCTGTATCTTTCTTTTTGTTGAATGAGCAAATCTTCCTATAATTTCAGCAATCTTATCTCTCTCTTCTGGACTTAATTGATCTGTATATTTATAAGTTAATATTTCAACTAAAGATTCAATAATTGGTTCTAATGAATCTATACTTATTATATGTACTTTATAATTTGATATACTTATTAGATTTTCTTTTATTTTTTCAATTGTGTTATGAGGAACTACTAAATATATTGATTTTCTTACATCTTTTTCTTTTGTATATTTTTCTACTTCTTTTGCTTGATTTCTAATATATATAGGAAAATTATCTAAATTATCGTTTGCTGGAGATTTTGCATCAAATATAACATATTGATCTCCAATTTTTATAGTATTATCTGGTTTTCCTTTAAATTCTACTTTTTCTTTAGATAAATATTCTAAATGATTTCTTTCACATATTAGTTTTATTTTATCTTCTACATTTTGTTCATGGTTTTTCCATGTTTTTTTCATTTCTTCGTAATATTTTTCTTTTTCTTCATCTCTTTCTTGTTGAAGTCTTAGTCTATCTTTATCTATTTGTTCTTGTAATTTGTTTAATTGATCTATTCTTTTTTGATATTCTTTTTGTTCTCTTTCTTTTATACTTTCATATTCAGCTATTGTTTTTATATTTTCTTTATCTTTGTTATGTAGTTGTTTAATTTCAGATTGTAGTTCTGTTTTTTCAAATTCTATTTTTTCAACAGCTTTTTTTAGATCAATTTCTATTGTTTTTTCAATTAAACTAAATTCTTTGTAAGCTTCATAGCTTAATTCTCTTATTTTACTCCATGAAAAGATTCTTTCAAAGAAGCCTATTGTTTTTATTTTTTCTAAAAGTTGTTCTAAGTTTTCAAAGTTTTGTTCTTTTTTCATATTTTCACCATTTGTAATAAATTACAATTATAATCTTAAATCTCTTAATTTGTTTTCATCATCTATTCCATAATATTCATCTAATATTCTATATACTTTATCTACAGCCTCATCTAAAGAAAAACATAACCATGTATAATTAGAAATTACCCTATTATTAACTAATTCTTCTGTAAAATAAAACTCAGAAGTTAAAATCCAGTTAATTAAATTAGCTTGTTTTTCATTAATAGAAGGAACAATTAAAGAAAAATAACCTTCTTTTAAAGGAGTTATAATTACACTTCCATTACCAAAACTAAACTCTGAAATTAAATTGTCAGAAACTAAAGAATTATACAATCTTTTTTTAATAATATTTTTTATTTTTTCTTCACCAGATTTTGATTTATAATAATCATTTTGATTATTAAATTCTCCAATTAATTCACACATATAATTATAATATCTTTTCTGAACGTTTTTATTTAATATTATATTATTTTGTAAATTATTTGCAACTTCATCCCAATAGTCTTCAGCAGATCTTTTAAATTTAATATTTAAAAAACCTTTTTTCTCTTTTGTATCTTCAAACAATTGAATATGTTTTAATCTATCTTCTTTACTAGTACCATTTATTTGAAGTTCAGTTCTAATAAATGTTGCAAACCAATTATTAAAATTAGAATAAAGTTCTTCATTTGAAATTGATTTACCTAGTAAAGGATAAATAACCATTTCTGAAATTCTTTGTCTATATAATTCAGAAATTGAAATTGGTTTAAAATCTATACTTGAAATTAACTTTTCTTTCAATAAACTAGGAGTTAAAGTTAAATTAAATAAATTAGAAATAACATCATCATCCCATATTTCTATATCAAATTCATTTGCAAGTTTAATATCAGAAGGTTTTGCTTTTAAACCAGCAATAGCAATAATTACCTTACTTGCATTTATAATTTGATTTTTACTATTCCATTGATGAATTAAATTTCTAATAGTCATTGAACTATTTTGATAATTTTTACATTCAATAATAATATATCTATCACCTATTTTTGCAAGAATATCTATTTCGTATTTAGCAACAAAAACATTTTTTTGAGTTTCAAAACCAGCTGTTTTAAATATAAACTCAATAGCTTTTTCTAAAGCTGCACCTTTATCTTTAGTTGTTTCGGTTTCATTATTATTTATATTATCATCCATACATATCCCCTATCTTCTAATTTTGTGTTTTGCAATAATTATATTAACATCTTCTTCTTTTTTTTCATCTTTTATTTTTTCTTTTTTTAAAACATTATTATTAATATTTGAATTATAATAATTTAAATAAAAGTTATTTCCACGCAAAAGAACAGTTATTAAAGTAACTATCCAAAATAATAAAGGTAAATATAAAACAATTGAAAAACCAAATCCAAACAAAAGGCCCAATGTATAAAAGATAATTTGAATTAAAGCATGATTAGAATCTTTTTTCCAAGTATAAATAAAAGAATATGGCCCAAAAAATACTGCTAAAATTATTGCTGTTGATTTTATTTTTTGGTTAACAATTAATTTTTTATCAGTAGTCATAATATCACCTTTTATTTAATTTAAAATATATTTTTGTTATTAATAATCATTAATCCCAAAGAGGTATATTAAAAACATTTTACCGTCTTCTGTTTTCATTTTCAGTTGGTTACTATTACTAACCGACTCATTTCCTTCAAATTTAAATTTATTAAACACTCATTCTTTCAACTTCTGGCAGTAAAACTTATACCCGCAATACTTACATTTATCCTTGCTTGCAGCAACCTCAAAGTCACTCTCATAATCCTTTTCAGTAAATGAAAAAATCTATTTTAAACTAACATTCATATTTTCAATTAATGCTTTAAAAGTTACACATCTATTTTTAGGAATTGCTCCTCCAATCCATCCTTTAGATTTTTTTATATTTTTCTTTTTACAAATACCTGGTAAAGTTATAGGATCGTCTAAAAAATAATAAGTTTGATCTTTTGACTTATCATCTTCATTTAAAGATAATTTTATTCCTAAAACCCACTTTTCAATTAATTTTGTTTTTGAATTTGATTCTAACTCAGAAAATTTAAGAAAAACGTTAAGATCATTAATAATATCGTCTTTATTTGAATTTGCAGTTATAGTTAAAACACCTAAAATTTTGGATACAAACTTAATACCTTCAAACACATGATTTCCTTTAGTAAAATAAGGTGCAAAATATAATGGATTTCCTGCAGACTCAGGCCGCCTATAGATATTATATTCTAAAAAACGTTTTATTTCTATAGCTACACCTAAATCTTGAACTAAAATTTCTTTTATATAATTATTCATATTATAACCACCTTCAATATATTTTTTTACATCTATGATTAATTTATTTTTCTTAAATTTATTATCATATATTTCTGAAAGAACATCTAACCAAACTAGTTTATAAATTTTGATATTTTCTAATAATAATAAATCCAATTTAAATGTTTCTAAATTACTTGTAATAAAAACCATAATTTTAATTTTATCTTTTGAATCTTTTAAAATATCTAAATATTTACTTCTTTGATCTTTAACTTTATTTTTATTTATTTTACATTCTATAACTACATGATATTTAGTTGCGTCTTCTTTTTGCCCAAATATTTCAATGTCCGTAATGCCCTCACGTCTCTTCTTTTGAATTTCAATTTTAACGGTCTTATAATTAGATAAAGAATTTCTTATATTTAATCCAACCCGTTTTAAAAAATTAAAATAGAAACTCCTGTTATTAGATAAAATATAAGTAAAAACTTTGGATAATGCATTTTCATTATAACCTAATAAATCAAATACTGTTTTATGTGTTCTAGTAAAATATTCTTTTTTAAAAATATTATTTTCATTTATTATTATTTTATTTTGTTTTAATTTCATTTTATCACATTTCATTCCTTCCACTTCGGGCAATAAAACTTACACCCATAATAATTAATTTTTTATAAAACATCTTATAAATTTTCAACATTTTGTTCTTTTTTCATAATTTCACCAAAATATATATCTCTAATATAAAATATCAATTTTACCTTTATTATTCATAATATTATCTATATCTTTTATATATTTCTCAGGAGTATAATTATCTTTAAACAAATTAAATGTTCTAACAGGATTATCATTGTGTTTTTGCCCTTTTAAACCTGGCTTTTCTAACCACATGATATGTCTTTCTTTAATATATTTAGATAAAAAATTACTTTTTACTACCCAAAATTCAGGTTCTTTTTCTAAGTTATACAAATTCAAAAAAACATAATAAAAATCATCAGAAAAAATATTTTCTGCTTTTTCTCCAATTCTCCAAGTATTATTTTTTAAACCCCAACCTGTTTTTACTTGAATTTTTATAGTTCTTTTACCATCAGGAGTTACAGCTAAAATATCATAAGCCTCAGCTCTACCTAAAGTAATTGTAGTTGTAAACCCTTTTGCAGAAAGAATATATGCCACATAATATTCTCCAGCATTTCCTTTATTTTGATTATCTTTCATAAAATCACCCATATTTAATTTTTTAAATTTATATTATTCACTATTATTACTATTAAAAAGGTTAGTTAAATCCATTTTAACGTCTTCTGTTTTCATTTTCAGTTGGTTACTATTACTAACCAACTCATTATCGTCATAATTGCTTACCTTTTGATTTAATTTTATTATTTAAAATCTTAAATTTATATTAATTTAAGAGAATTATTTTATATATTTAAATTTTTTTAACTTTTCAAGTAAATTTGCTTTAAATTGATTATATTCATCTAAATTATAATCCTCAATAACCATATCATCTAAATTATCACTAAATTTGAAATTATTAGATTTTATACTCTTAAGATTGTAATTATAATTATCTTTATATATTGAAAAATATAAAAAAATACTTTTTAATTTTAAATACACATCTTCTATATTTATATTAAAAATATCATGTTGCTTATTAATTAAATATAAATCAAAAACATCTCTTTCTTTGTTTTCTTTTCTTGTCAGTAAAGCCCTGTATTTTTCTAAAATTATTTCATAAATATCATAGGATTTAAAATTAATTTTTTGTAAATCAAATTTAAAAGAAGCTAACTCTACTTTATCTAAATCAGTTAAGTTTAATTTATCAACAATATTTAATAAAGAAACATTTTTTGGATTATGTAAACGATCTTCTATAAAATTAACTTCTATTTTTATTCTTGATTCATTAATAGATATATAATCTGATTTATAGTAAATATAAAATACACAAATTTTTCTCTTATTTATTATATTAATATATTTTGAATTTTTTGATCTATCATCTTTAAAATCAAAATCAGTTCCTTTACATATGTCAACTAAATTGTCAATTAATTTAATTTCAATACTTTTTATTTCTTTTTCTAATTTTGAAGAAGTAGATAAAGATCTTAATCTATTAGAATCTAAATAACAAAAATCTAAATCCTCACTTAATCTATGATAATTTAGATAATATTTGCTTAATAAGGTACCACCTTTAAAAAGTAAATTGTTTAGTTCACAAAAACTATTTTTATTTATAAAGACACTAATTTTAGTTAGAAATAAAGATAAATAATATTCTTTTTCAATCATCATTTCTGATAATTTAGGAAATCTTTTTTTTATAAAAGAGATATATAATTTTTTATTTTTAAGATTCATATTTATTAACTGCCTCAATTATATCTTTTGGAAAATTTAAAAGATACTTTTTAACAATATTAATATTTAATAAATTTTTAGATATTGGAGATTTATGAGTGTAATATAAATAATCTATATTAGTTCTTTCTAAATCAGAATATTTAAAAATAATTTTGTTTTTTGTTTTTTTAGAAACAATACCAAAAGAAAGTAAATTTTTCTGTATTCTAAATATAAAAGCTTGATTTAAAATTTTTACTCTTTTTGAATATTTTGAATTAATTATTATAGTTGATTTAGGAATCTGGTGAAATAAATCATCTTTAATAGATAAATTATTAATAATTACTGCAGAATGTAATCCTAAATACCATTTTATTTTTAATTTATTTAAAATAATAAAAACCATTTCTTCAACAGAATATTTATAATATCCTTTTATTTGTTCATCTGAATTTAAAATATAATAATAATTGTCAAAAACATATTTTATTTTATTTAATTTGTTTAATTTAATTATAATTTTATCTACATCTATACCTAAATTTAATTTATTTAAAAGTATGTGCAGTCTGGACTTATTAATAAAGGAATGCCCAAAATTATCTAATTGATTATAGATGCTTGATATTACTTGATTATTTAACCTCATATATAAATATTTACTCACATAAGTTTTATAAAAGTATTGTTTTTTATAATTCCGATTTCGACTATTTTAAAAAACAATAAATATATAAATATTTACCACATTATTTATCTTAATATTTACTTTATTCCTTCCACTTAGGGCAGTAAAACTTATACCCTTAAAAGATTAAAAATAAAAGAATAAGGTATAAAATACCTTATAAACCTTTATTTTCTAGAGTATTTTACATTCTCCCTTTCTAAAATATCAATTACTTTTGATACATATGAAGAATCTACCTCAATTACTAAAGGTTGTAGTGAACTTACCTTTGCACTGTAAACACTATTTATCTTAGACACAATATTATTTTTCTTAAATTCAGGTGTAGATCTATCAATTTCTATTTTAACTAACATAGTTTATTCCTCCAAAACTTTATTTTTTTTCATATTTTATGCTTTCTTTCTCAAATAGTTCTAAAAGATTACTTACTTGGGAGGAATTTATTTCAATAATAAATGGACTAATTGATTTAATCTTTGAAGAACTTATATTACTTATTTTTTGAGTAAGTATATTTTTTTGATTTTTTAATAATCTTCCTTTAATTTGAAATATTGAAGTTTTTAAATTTTTATTAGAATCAATATTTTCAGAAGAATCTTTTGATATTTTAGATATCTTTTTATAAGCACTGTAAGCCATAGCACCAGTTAATAATGGATTTTCTTTTGTAAATTCAGACAACTTGGATCCAGACCCTTTTTTTTTATGTGTAGCATACTTGTAAGCACCATATGCTAAAATACCATCATGGATATCAATATAACTTTCATCTTTATTTTCATTATAAAAAGGATTACCAAAAACTTTTGAAATACCAATAGGTAGAAGGAAAATACTTATAACCATCAATATTACTATAAAATCAGAAACATTATCTCCTTGAGACGACATTCCAACAATACTAACTATAAAAAGACCTATACCTACTAATAGTAAGAAAATCCATCTAAATCTTTTTTCAGGATCTGTTTCTTTTGTATTCATATATTTTTTAAAAGTCATAAATTATCACTATTTATTATTTTATTAAATTCAGAATACAAAATTTTAGTTCTTTCTTCAATAAATTGTTCAAAATTTTCAATTTTATACAATCCTTTATTTAAAGGCAAATAATTCTTATCAGAATATATTTCATCTCTTGTATTTATCCATTCCTCAAATTTAATATTATTTTTAGATTCATTATCATTTGAAGATAATATTTGAAGATTACCTATATTATTAATTAAACTATCTGAAAATTTATTTTTTAAAAGACTTTTTGGAAAAATATGGTCTACATGAGGAATTGAATATTTATTATTAGAACTAAAATTGAAATCAGGATACAATAGACTTAATAATAAAAAGTGTTTTGTATCTCTGTAATTAATTTTGGAAAAATCATTAAAATTTAAAGAAATACTTTTTCCTGAAGGTAATGAATTATTTAAATCGTCTAATGGAAATTCCAAAGAACTATTATTTTTTATTACATCTCTAAATCTTTTTAATAATTCATCAGTTTGTCCACTAAATATATTTGTAATTAAAATTGTTAACAACCATTTTTTAATCTTTTTTGTATTTAAAAGATTATTTTTATCTAAAGAGCTATAAGATTTAAAATTATTTTTATATGTAAAATAAATAATAGGAATTATTGCGTTATTACTAGTCAACATTCTTTTTGAATTAATACCAAAATTTTTTAATAAATCAACAGTAGTTATGATACTATCTTTAATTTTAGACCAATTATTCTCAATTAAAGATATATTTTGAATACCAAAATTATTTACACTGTATTTTACATCTTTTTCAATTAACACCAAACAAGTTTTTAATATAAAATCATGATTAAAATTAAAAGAATCATTATTTATAGTATTTAATAAATCTTTAAATTCAGTATAAGCATCTTCATTAGACCATCTTAATTTTATTATTGAAAATAATAAATCGGCTTTACTTAATTTTGTTCCACCAGAATTAGTTCTTATAAAAATATCTAAAACTTTATCATAATTATCTTCTTTTTCAAGATAATAATTAATAATATCATCATTACCACAAATGAAATTTAGTTTTTTAATGTTTTTTTCAAGTAATTTTAATTGTGAACCTAAAAGCTTATCATTATAATTTTCTTTAAGTTCTTCAACATAATCAAATAATTTATCACTATTTAATAGTGCAAAGTTTTTTACCTTCACCCATAATATATTATTTTCAAAAATAACATCTTCTTTTGATTTAATAAACTTTGACTCATAAATTAATTCTTCATCAGTATATATTTCTTTATTTTCACACAACACATTTAAATATAATTCTTTACCATTATAACTCCCTTTTAAACCTATTAAAAAAGATTGAAGTCTTTGTTGTCCATCTAAAACTAAATAATATTCATCTTTTGAATTATCAGTAGATGTTTCACTTTGTTTATTTTTAGTAAAATCAGTAATAAATTTTATTTTTGAAATATCATATTCTTTTTTAACTTTCCAGAATAAAAAAGTTCCAATTGGATAACCTCTTAATAGTGAATCATATAATTTATAGATTTGCTCTTCATTCCAAACCATACTTCTTTGTATATGAGGTAAATAATAATTACGATCTATTTCATTAACAACTTCTTTTATACTTATTTTTGAATAACTCATCTTAATCACCTTTAATTTATTTTAATATTAATTCATTCTTTCCATTTAGGGCAGTAAAATTTATACCCGCAATACTTACATTTATCCTTGCTTTTCGCAACCTCAAAGTCACTCTCATAATCCTTTTCAATAGAATGGCAGATGTCCAAGATTTCGCGTCTTAACTCTGTGAGAGTAAAGTTTGAACGCTTATCGCAGCCTAAGGAGGAGGTGACGCTATTTTGGTCGTCTTTGTCAACAATCATCTCCACAGGAGTCTCAAGCTTTAAAAGATCCAAGACAAGACGGTTTACCTTATACCCTTGAGAAAGAAGCCCAAGGGCATAGATACCAAGCTGCATCTTTCTTTTCTCTGGAGGAATAGGGTTTTTATTTGTCTTATAGTCAATGATATCAACAAAGCCTGAGAGAGGAGAGGAAAGATGGTCAACCCTATCTACTTTTCCATAAATCTTATAACCCTCAAGAGAAAGATTAATATCAATCTCAGTATCCACTCTTAAAAGAGAAGAAAGCTTCTCCTTGTTTCTTTCCAAAAACACCTTACAAAGCTCAAGAGTCTCTTTATGGTCTTTTTCAGAAATCTTTCCTGAAAATTCATTTTTTAAAAGCTCTTTTGAAAGAGTTTCAATATCCTCAAAAGAAGAAAGCTTATTCTTTATGAAAAGCTCTAAGATCCTGTGAAGATAACTTCCCTTAGAAAGAGCAGAACCAGAACCCTCTTCTTCATCCACTTCATCAAACTCACCAATAGCTGGCATTCTATATATATTTTTAATTTCAAATAGTTTAGGGCAATGCATATAGTCCATGATTGAAGAAGGACTAAATGTAAATTCTTCTTTATTAAACTTAATTGAGTTTTTATTTTCTTGATATTTAAGAACATCTTTAGATAGTTCTTCTTTATCAATAACAACATTGTTTATTGTTTCTTGAATATCTAAGGTATTGCTTCTTACTGCAAAATATTTACTTAGTCTTAAGACAAGAGAGTTAAGGTCATCTGAATCAAGAGAATCTATCAATTGCTCTTTTAACAATGATTTATATTTTTCAGACTTAGAGCTTGGAGCAATTATTGTTGAAAGAGTATCAGTATCTTCAATAAAGGAAATGTTTTCATTTTCTAAATAATTAATCTCATCTAAAAATACTGAATTTTTAGAAGAATTAGGTTCAGAGTTATAGGATTTTGCAAAAGTTAAGATTAAATCCTCTTCAGCTCTTGTAAACCCAACATAACAAAGACGTCTTTCATCATAGAGAAGTATTTCTTTTTCATAGGCCTTAAGAGCATCAGCTATTGCTTTTTCTAACTTTTCAGGAGAAAGATCTTTATTTATCTCTTTTACTCTTTCAATCTCTTTTTTTCTATCTTCAATTAATTCCTTTGGAATTAATGGTTCATTATGTGTTCTATCTATTGGAAATCTTTTTTCAGCTAAGTTACTTAAGATAACTTTCTTAAACTGAAGTCCTTTACATGCATGTATTGTCATTAATCTAACAGCATTAAGGTTTGATACTTTACTTGAATCTATGTTTACTTCAAGTTTATCAAGAATTTCTAAATATTCAATAAATGAAAATAAGTCTTTATCATGAAATTCATAGTAGTTTTTTGTAATTTCATAAAAGCTTTTTAAATTAAGTAAATGTTCTGTGTTTTCAATGGTTCTCTTATAAGTAAACCTTCTGTTAAGACCAGTAATCTCAAAGATGTCTAAAACAAGAGAAGGTAGTGGTTTATTTGAGATTTTTGTTAAAGAAGTTAACTTTTCAACAACCCTTTTAACTATTTTTCCTCCTCTTTCACTTAAAAGAACAGATGACTCTAGTAATGCTTGGTCAATTGATAGGTTTTCATTCCTTTTTGATTTTAAAAATCTTCCAATCTTAATTGAGTCTTCTGGTTCTAGAGTGTTTTCATAATGGAAAAGATACCACCATGCTTGTTCACCAGTTGCTGTTCTGTTAATTAAGTTGTTTAATATTGATAGATAAGAAACAACTGTTTTAATCTCAGCATATTCTAAGAGATTTGTTTTACCTGCATAGGTAAAAGGTATTTTTTTAAGCTCTAAGGCTTGTTTTATAACTTCAGCTTGTTTATGTGTTCTTATCAAGACTGCTATTTGGTTTAAAGGAGTGTTATTTTCAATTTCTTTTTCAACTTCATCAGAAATAAACCTTGCTTCCTCATATTGATCATTAAAAGAAAAGACTTTTACTTTGGCTCCCTCTCTCTCTTCTGCATTTTGAACTTTTTGACATTCGTTTGAGTCTTTTTCAAAGTTATTTTTAATTAGATCATATGCTATGTTTAGAACTGTGTTTGGAGATCTATAAGACTTTGTTAAATTAAAAACATCTGTTTCTTTAACAACTTTAAAATTTTCTTCAAAATTTTTAAAACTATCTTTGTAAGCTCCTCTAAAACCATAAATTGATTGGTTCATATCTCCAACAACAGTTATGTTTCTATGCTCTGCTATATATTTTATTAAATCAAACTGTAGTTTGTTTGTATCTTGAAATTCATCTACAAAAACATATTTGTATTGTTCTGTGTATTTAGAGGATCCATTTATTGTAAAGTATTCTAAGACTAGTTTATTTAAGTCTCCATAATCTAGATAATTCTTTTCACGTTTAAAAGTTTCATATTTTTCCCAAGTTTCTATAAATTTATTAAATTTTATATAATCATCATAAGTACTAATAAAGCTTTTTAGTTCTTTTTTATATTCCTTTGATGATTTTCTTACATCTTTATCATCATGTTTAACTTCTTTAAAAATAGTTCTTATTTCTTTTTGTTTTTCTAAATAGAATTGTTCTAGAGAGTCAATAGTTGTAGATTCTAATAGTTTTTTTAAAAGATTGTTTTCAATGTATTCTTTTAGATTATCTATGGTTATTCCAAAATCTTTACAGTTTTGGATGGTGTTTATATATCTATTAGAGTAATAAGGTAAGATACCAAAGTATTTTGTAACTATTATCTTTGAGTCTTCTGGTAGGATTATCTTAAAATCTGGATTTATTTTAAAAAAGTCAGAGTTTTCTTTTATAATCTCTGAACAAAAAGAATGAAAGGTCTTTATTGTTAAAAAATTAGCTTTATTTGAAATATCTTCAAATACTTTCTTTTTAAGGTTGTTTGTAGCTTCGTTTGAAAAGGTAAGACAAAGGATTTCTTCTGGTTTGTATAGGTTATTATCTACAATATACTTTATCTTTTGTCTTATAGTGAAGGTTTTTCCAGTACCTGCTCCTGCTAAAATGATACATGGTCCTTTTATTTTCTTAATTGCGTTCTCTTGTTCTATGTTTTTGCTCATTTTTTATTACTCTTTTTTTCTTATTTATTAATACAATTACTTTAAAAGATTCTTTTTATCTAAATTATTGTCTTTTGACAATACTTTTTTACCAGTCTCTTTTTCAAGCTCTAATCTTGCTTTTTTAGATATATTTCCTCCTTTTTTAGAAGCAATTTTCAAATTATTAAATCCTTTTATATTTTGTGTTTGAGTAATCTCAGTTGTAGCTCTTTCTCCAAGCATTGAAAAAATTAACTCTAAATCAGTCATATGATCTCTTAAATTAATTTTAGATTGTTTAGGTATATTTTTTATAACTTTATGTTTTTTTATTGGTATATCAAATATTGCAGTATGAATTTCATTTGTAAGTATAGCAAAATCTTTTTTTTCTTCTATACCTCTTTTTTTCCATTCATTAGTTAATTCTTGCCTAATTGCAATACCTCTTAGTCTTTTATCAATCCAGTCTTTAGGGTACCCTTTTAATTCATAATATTCTTTAACTCTATTTTGTGCAAGTTCAGGGTTTTCTATTTCATCAATTCTTTCCTGTCCTAGTTGTGCAAGCCATAATTTGAAAGGTTCTGCTCTTTTTGAAGGAATTGACTGAATTATTCTGAAAATTGACTTGGTGTTAGCACAATTCATATTTTGCCTTCCACCTTTAGTCTTAACTTCAAGGGTACGTACAAATTGTACCCACCCTTGTTTTAAAAATTCATCTCTTGATTTTAATTTTTGAATATATTGCTTAGGGTCATTACTTTCAGTTAATGCATAGATAATATCTTCAATAACATAATACCAATCATCATTAAACCAAGTTCGTCTAATTTTTTTATCTTCAAAAACAATTAATTTATTATTATCCATAATTTTCAATTTTTTATTTTTTTATTTTAATTGCACATATATTTGATTGTATAAGATTTAATTTGTGTTTATTTAAATATACTTTACATCTATATCTTTTAATTACTTACTTTTTTTAGATAATCCTGTCCTTTTTCTGTAATTAAGTATTTTTGATTTGGACTTTTTGGTTTTTCAGGAATTGTTAAGGAGATTAGTTTATTTTTAATTAATTCAGAGATTATTTTCTTTAGTCCACCAGATCTTGACTTTTGACCTATTTTAGTTACTAACTCAGATATTGATAAAGAACCTTCTTTTAAATAAACTAAAACTTGGGCCTTAACTTGGGCCTTAACTTGGGCCTTAACTTGCTGGGTTGCTTGGGCTAAATTTACATTTTGTTTAAATTTAGGATGCAATTTAATTCTTGTAATAAACTGAACCCTATCTTCATCTGTTATAAATATAGGTTTAGGTGAACCATTATTTTTAAGAGCATTTTTAATTTTTCTAAATCCTGTATTCTTTCCTTCAGTTAAGTTATATTCTTTTAAAAATTCACCAATTCTTCTGTTTCTATATCTTCTTGAAATTACAACTTCATTATTAATATTATCTTTATTTAATGGAGGAAGAGGTCCAGGACAAGAAACTATATCTATTCTATCAAGCTCAACTCTTATTTCAACAGGTACATTCTCTTCATAACTTTTATGATAAACAGCATTAACTAAAGCTTCTTTTATAGCTTGATATGGATATGAAAAATATCTTAAACTTTTTGCTTGTCCATCTATTTTTTCAACTCTTTCACTAATAACTTTATTTTTTATATACTCTAAAGAATTTTGTATCTGTGAGATTATATCTCCAGTAAACTTTTTTTCTTCAAATTTATCTCCTATTTCATCAAAGAAAATAATTGTTTCAATAAAAGGAGTTTCAATAAATTTTTCAGGAGTTTTACAAAACATTAATAGACCAATATTTTTTGGTTTTAAATATTCTTTAGAACCATCAATTATATTTAAGCTTTTACAAATATCTATTTTAGATAATTCTTTTAGATTTAAGTTTGTTTCTTTTAAGTATTTATTTATTAAAGAATCATCTAAATCATCAATATTTGCCTTATGATTAATCCTGTCATCAAAAGGAATAACACTTAAGTTAATTAACTCTATTTCTTCTTTATGATTTGCAACAACTGTACAAGGACCATGCCTTATATATAATTTATAATTATAAGGTTTTACTAAAGATTTTGGAGCTTTATAAGGCCTTTCAAGACCACCAGGGCAATATAAAATTAGTATATGTTTGTTATTATATTCAAAAGGTTCAATAACTGGAAAATAAGTAGGTTGTATTTTGTTACAAAGTTCAATTATTTTTTTTGAAATTGAATCTATTTCTGATTTATTAACACCTTCAACTTCTTTATTATCATTTACTCCAATTAAAATATAACCTCCACCCCAATTATTAAAATCATTTGCAAAAGCTGTAATGGTATGTATGATTAATTCAGGATTATAACCTTTTTTAAGCTCTAGTCTTTCTTTTTCAACTAAATCAGATTCTAATAACTTTTTTGGGTTTATTGGAAGTTTCATTTATAATTACCTTATATATCATATTATGTACAAAATCTATTTAAACCTCTTTAGGATATATCACTCCTACTAGATAATCATTGAAATAAGTATCACACACTCTTTTTATATCCTCAGAAGAAACCTTTTCAATTAATTCTAGTCTTTTTTTATAGGATTCTTCAGAACCAAAAAGTTCATTGTTAATAACTAAGGATTCTATGATAAAAGGATATTTTTTAATAGAGTTATAATTCTTTTTCATTTTTCTTTTAACATAGTTTAATTCTTTTTTAGACACTGTTTTTAATTTTTCAATTTCTTTAAAGATTGACTCTTTTAAAAAATCAATTTTATCAGGTTCAACTGTTGTGTTTATAGATAAATAACCGGATTCTTGGTAAGTTGTTTGAATGGTATTAATATGATAGGTAAGACCTAAGTTTTGTCTTATACTCTCAAGTAAGTTTATTTCTTTTCCATAATCTAATAAATAATCAATAATTTCAAAGACAGGATAGTCTTTATCAAAATAATTTACAGCTTTAAAGACTAAACCAAAGTGTGTTGCTAAAACCCCTTCACTAAGACTAAATTGATGAATTCCTTTAAAGGTTGGTATTTTAAGTTCTCTTTTGATAGGTTCTTTTTCTTCTAAAGTAAAATATTTTTCAATTAATTTTTCTGGTTCTGTAAGATTACCAGTAACACTTATTATCATGTTGTTTGAAAAATAATGTTTTTCATAAAAAGAAACTAAATCTTCTCTTGTAAAAGAGCTTATGTTTTCAAAAGTACCTATTGGAAGATATGAAAGATTAGTATCTTTAAAGATAAAAGAATGTATTTTTTTATCTAAAATTACTTTAGGATCATCTAATCCTCTTTTATATTCATCTAAAATAACATTTCTTTCTCTTTCTATTTCTGCTTTATCAAAACTTGGATTTTGAACAACATCTAAAAGAATTTTTAAAAGTTTTTCATAATGTCTTTTAGGACCAAAGATACTATAACAAGTTCTTTTAATAGAAGTATAGGCATTATAGGTTGCATCAAGATCTTTTATTTTTTGTCTTATTTCAAAACCAGTGTAGTTTTTTGTTCCTTGCCAGAGCATATGTTCAATAAAATGAGAGATTCCTCTAGTATTTTCAGTTTCATCAAAAGAACCTACCTTTACATATAGGTTTATGACTATGTCATTTGATTTGTTTTTAACATGCACGAACCTTAGGTTGTTTTTAATGGTTTTTTTAATTACTTCTGACTTCATATTTTATTCTCCTTTTATTTAATTTTTTTTTTTAAAACTATTTTAAAAGTATCTGTAATTCTTTAGGGTTATTTTTAATTAAATTAAATATTTTTTTTTTTACTTTCAAATAAACCATTTAGATAATTTGCTGCAGCTATATTTAGTTCCTCACAACTTAAACAATTTTCAAGATTATTTACTCTATTGTAATCATCTATATATATAGTTAAATCTGCTTTTTTTGTTTTTTCTTTAACAATATCATAAAATTCTTTTTCAATTTTTTTTGGGTCTATATTAATTTTTTCTTTAGAAAAATTATATAATAAATTTGGGGGCATTACAATAACACACATGTTTAAAGATTTATTACTAGAAAAACTATTTGGTTTTGTTGCTTCTTCTAAAACTTTATCTAAGTAACTTAGAAAATGAAGATCTAAATTTTTTAAAGAATCTTCTTTTGTGTCTAAATAGTTTTCTTTGATTTTAAAATCATTTTTTTTAAAATAAGGGGTTATAAAAACTCCTAAAAAAATATTGACTTGTCCTTTAAAAGAAGCATTTAGATCAAATAAAGTGTTTTCGAGATTAAAGTTATTTTCTAGATGATCTCTATGGAAAATAAAATCAAAATTGTTTTCTTTTTCAGATATATGTATATTTATTGAACAAGATTCAATTCTGTTAAGAGAAAAAACTATTTTTGAAAATTCTGATCTATTAAGATCAAGGTCAGAAAGTATATTTATAGCAGGTATGCCGAGAGAAAAGATCTTTATTTTGTTTAATTCTATATATTTATCCATTTATTAACACATTTTCTTTTAATTATATATTTTTAGATAAAATTATTATATTCACTTTTTTCTGAACAGATATATAATAAATAGTACAGAATAGTTTAAAAAGGGTTTGTCAAAAATTAAACAAATACACTTTTTTTTGAACAAAGCTTTAAAAAAATACATTTAAAAAGTAATAATTTTAATAAATACAATAGTAGAAATTTATTTGATCTATTAGACGAGTTTCAGAAGATGTTTACTGCAAACATCTACAATAGTAGAAATTTATTTGATCTATTAGACTTATAGAACCTATTAGCTTCTGCATTAATCTACAATAGTAGAAATTCATTTGATCTATTAGACTTAGGTTTAGGGGGTAAAAAATTCCATAAATCTACAATAGTAGAAATTCATTTGATCTATTAGACGAACAACAAATGAAATTAACAGAAATGATATCTACAATAGTAGAAATTCATTTGATCTATTAGACATGATATTCCAAAATAAAACAATATTAAATCTACAATAGTAGAAATTCATTTGATCTATTAGACCATTAAGAATAGCAGTTCTTATATTAGAATATCTACAATAGTAGAAATTCATTTGATCTATTAGACGATTAGAGTTGCAGGAACAGGCACAAACCATCTACAATAGTAGAAATTCATTTGATCTATTAGACTTCCTAAAAAAGTATATAAAGAGTTCTTATCTACAATAGTAGAAATTCATTTGATCTATTAGACGTGAGTGAGCGATACCACGATTCCACTTACTATCTACAATAGTAGAAATTCATTTGATCTATTAGACGAACAAATCAATCATAGGGAAATAGAAATCTACAATAGTAGAAATTCATTTGATCTATTAGACTTTCTTTACTACAATAGTATAAATGTCTATCTACAATAGTAGAAATTCATTTGATCTATTAGACTTATATTTTTCTTTTATAACAAGTAAATCTTATCTACAATAGTAGAAATTCATTTGATCTATTAGACTTTTTATTTATCCGATCTTCATTTTTAAGGATCTACAATAGTAGAAATTCATTTGATCTATTAGACCATATATAATATTTAAATCACTACCCTGATTATCTACAATAGTAGAAATTCATTTGATCTATTAGACATACAGGGTTACCATCTTGGGAAGATTATCTACAATAGTAGAAATTCATTTGATCTATTAGACCTCCTTGGTTTTCGTTGGGATAGACGTCCATCTACAATAGTAGAAATTCATTTGATCTATTAGACTTTCTATAATAGAACAATAGCATAAAGCAAGATCTACAATAGTAGAAATTCATTTGATCTATTAGACGAAGTTATATTAATACAAATGGTGTTTATCTACAATAGTAGAAATTCATTTGATCTATTAGACGTTCATATAAAGTAACTGCACCTTTTTATCTACAATAGTAGAAATTCATTTGATCTATTAGACCTGGTTCGCCAAGACCACCTTCACCTCCAATCTACAATAGTAGAAATTCATTTGATCTATTAGACATTTACAGTTTTTACAAGCGGAACACTGGATCTACAATAGTAGAAATTCATTTGATCTATTAGACTATAGATAGTGCGGTAAGTTCTCTTAAAGATCTACAATAGTAGAAATTCATTTGATCTATTAGACTCAAGATGTAGTTTATAGAGGTCTAGATTATCTACAATAGTAGAAATTCATTTGATCTATTAGACGATCTGTTCCATTAGTTGTGTAAGTATCTACAATAGTAGAAATTCATTTGATCTATTAGACTATTACATAAATTACACTAGGTATACTTATCTACAATAGTAGAAATTCATTTGATCTATTAGACCTGTTGTGCCTGAACCAAAGAAAGGGTCATCTACAATAGTAGAAATTCATTTGATCTATTAGACGGTTAAGGCGAAAAATAGCGTCCAAGAAATCTACAATAGTAGAAATTCATTTGATCTATTAGACATAAAAAATGAATACCAACGATATTACTATCTACAATAGTAGAAATTCATTTGATCTATTAGACAAAATAAAATTGCATTTACCATTTCCTTATCTACAATAGTAGAAATTCATTTGATCTATTAGACTATCTTTAAGGTATTCTTCATAATTTGCATCTACAATAGTAGAAATTCATTTGATCTATTAGACTAGTTGTCCAAACACCATATTGATTTTGAGAATCTACAATAGTAGAAATTCATTTGATCTATTAGACAAGTAATACCTATTAATTCACATGCTTGCTTATCTACAATAGTAGAAATTCATTTGATCTATTAGACCTCTTTCTACTGCTTTGGTACCGTATTCTCCATCTACAATAGTAGAAATTCATTTGATCTATTAGACTTCACAAGTACAAACTTCTGTAGTATTAATCTACAATAGTAGAAATTCATTTGATCTATTAGACTAAGGTGAAAATAAATGAAACCAAGATATCTACAATAGTAGAAATTCATTTGATCTATTAGACTCAGAAGAGTATAAAGATAGGATTGATAATCTACAATAGTAGAAATTCATTTGATCTATTAGACCGTTCTGGAATTTTTAGGTTTGAAAATATATCTACAATAGTAGAAATTCATTTGATCTATTAGACGGTTATGTGTTGTGTTATAACTTAGACATCTACAATAGTAGAAATTCATTTGATCTATTAGACCTGATAAAGAACAAAAAGGCGATGTAATCTACAATAGTAGAAATTCATTTGATCTATTAGACTAAATCCTTAAACTTCGCCTCTAAACTCTATCTACAATAGTAGAAATTCATTTGATCTATTAGACAAGAAAACAAAACAAATTACACAATAAAAAATCTACAATAGTAGAAATTCATTTGATCTATTAGACTAGTTTAGAAAAACAAGAAGGTATAAAATCTACAATAGTAGAAATTCATTTGATCTATTAGACAGGAATTTTTTTCTAAAAATATTTTAAAATGCTCTAATAGCTATAAAATAAAGAACTTTTTCATTTTAAAAATAAATTTAAAACACATTTTTTTCCAATCTAATATATAAATTATGTTACCAAAATGTTTTTAAACACACTATAGTTAGCCCTAAAGCATTATAAAATAAGAAAAAGTAAAAGATAAATTAAAAATAACTAAAAAATAAAGATACAGCTTCAACATTTAATACATAACAAGATCACTTTCTTCGTTTTTTGCAAACCCGAATCTTGTTATTTGATCAGTATTTTTTAATTGAAATATAAATACACTATCTGCTTGAGAAAATCTTTTCTCAAAATTATTTATTATTTTTGATTTTACAAGAGAAAAAATTCTTTGACTATTATTAATTTCATAAACAGAATATTGAATTCTTCTACCATAACTTAATAAAAATTTAGAAAATTCTGTTCTTAATTCATCATCTTTAATATCGTAAGCCAAAATAATCATTAATAATCACCTATTTTAAAAAAAGGATAGTTTTCAATTTTTTTTTCTTTCATAAATGCTCTATAATATAACTGAATATATAAAAATATATCTTCTTTATATTTAAGAATTTCTTTCAAAAAAAATTCAGAATATTTTTTATTAAAATCTTTCTTTAAATAATATTGCCCATTTTTAAAATAAAAATCATTATTATTTATTTGTTTAAGATTATATCCTTTTTTGATATTTTTATCAATAATACATCTAAAAGGTTCAATAATATCACAAACCAAAGATTTTCTTTGGTAAAATAGTTTATGATAAACTCCATAATATGTATCAAATCCATATAATTCTAAGTTAGAATCTATAAAATTAAACAGATAAAAATAACCAATATCTAAAAGTAAATTAAATATATCTGTTTTACATCTTGGTTTTCTACCCTTAAATTCTAAATTTTTAAAATAAACCTCAAAATATAATTTTGAAGCATTACCCTCAACACCCAATAACTCCTGAGACACATTTATTAAATTTACCTTTTCTAATAATAATTCTATATTTGAAATTATTAACTTTTCATTTATTGAAATATATTTTAATGATTTCAATAAAAATATTTGATTAGATATTTTATTAAATATTAATCTTTTTGCAATATCTAAATCAGTTTTATTACAATATTGTTTTTTTCTTAAGAGAAAATTACCTTTATTATCTGGTATAATAGAATGATAACATTTAAGATTATAATTTAAAAAGATAAAAGATAAAGAAAATTTTTTTGAATTTTTAATTAAAACAGAAGTAATTGTACATTCCCCATAAATAAAAACAATAAATATTTTATGTAAAGAATGCTGTAATAATATGTTTTTATCATTGTCTTCTAAAACAAGATTTGAATTTTTAAATCTTAGTTTATCTAAATCAGTACTTTCAATAAACAAAACTTGTTTTGACATAAAGTCAGGTCTACTCATCATTATATATGTCACATATTTCTTTATAGATACACATTTTACATTTATTTATATTTTGTTTAAAATTAATATCATCCAACTGGAATAAATTAATTTGTTTAATAATATTTAGTAATTTATTTTTATCAAATTCAGAAGGTATATCTACAAAATAAGATTTATTATCAGAAATAGAATAAAATTTAATCTTTTCTATCTTATACCCCTTTTAAACAAAAATATTGTGCATATACTTGTAAATAATATCCTTCATATATTTTATTAATTTTATTTTTTCTTTCAATTAAAATTTTATTTTCTAAATCTAATAAATCTATTTTACCATATACCCCTAATTCTGAAGAATAGATATTAATTCCCTGTAAAAAAGATTTTTTAGAAGAATACTTATTTTGATCAATATTTTTATGAACAAATTTACCATTTTCTTGAAAAGAAGAATGATATAAATGTTCATCAGACTGATAATATAAATTGTGGAAGTATATACTTCGTGGACAAAATATAAAATCATTAAGATTTGAAATAATAATATTATTTTCCATAATCATTTTTATTTATAATAAAATTAACATATTCTTCCTTAGTTATTTTTATTTCTAAATTATTTTTTATTTTATCTATAATCATTATACCTTTAATACCAATGTTATAAGCTCCATTTGAATCAGCATTAACAGGAAGTGACTTTGAAGTCATATTTTTTCGGGTATCATAAAAAAGCCCGTCTTTATTTTTAACACATGAAAGTATATAATCCTCTTTACTATTTGGAATAGAATTTCTTAACTGTAACATAAGTTTTAAAATATAAATTAATTTTTCAAAAAAATCTTTATGATCAATTAATATTATTCTATCAATAAGATTTTGAGTAGAATTATAATCTATGCTATAACTTTCAAATAAATCCTTTAATTCTTTTGTTAAATTAATTTCTTTAGTATCCCACTCATTATTTTTATCCTTATTTCTAAAATTATATAATCTAGAACCATTTGAATAAATACACCAATTTTTTCTATCTAATTTTAACTCATTATTAAAATTAAAATAATTATAATTAAACTCAAACATATCCATGTCAGAATTATATTTAATGTATTCAAATTTCTTTATTAATTGTATGGATTTATCAACAGATTCATACTTTGGTCTTATTAAATCAAAAAAACCTGTTGTTGGATCAATTTTAGAAGTGTAACTTGCAGGCACATAGAATAAAATCCCTGATTGTTTACCTAATTTACTAAAGCTCTCAAATTTATTTGTTAACTGATAACCGTTTAAAGCACCACCGATAGATTCTTTTGATCTTTTTTTAAATATTAAAAAATTAAATTTATCTATGAGCATTTTTTCAAACTTTTGATAAATTTGCTTTTCAATTTTAAAACGACCTCTTTTAAATCCAAAATTTAGATCTTCTAAAACAATTATAGCATTATTTTCTATTGCTATTTTAGCAATTTCATGAATTACTCTTGAAAGATAACCTTCTTTTAAATACTTAATATTCTCAATAGCAGTCCAACTTTTTCTGGATTGATCTCTTTCTTTTTCTCTTTGATCAAGTTTATCTTGATAATCAAATGACCTATTAAAACCATCAGAAATATTATTAAATGAATTTTGAGAAATAATTTTACCATCACTATTCAATAAAGTATAATATAATAAATGTCTTTCACCTCTATCTATACTTAAAATATTTATATTACCTTCAAAATCTTTAATATAATTATTTATTTGTTTATGAATATCCTTACCATTACCTCTAGATTTAAAGTTTATAGTAATAGGACAATGGAATAAAAATTTATCTTGAGTATATCTTTTATCTTTAATAATATCATATTCAAAAATACTTTCAGTTTTATTATTAATAGGATTTTTATTTTGAATTAATTGATTTTTACCATGAATAGTGTTATTTTTAATGTTTGATTTTTCTCTAAAAAATATTTCTGCTTTTCCATTTAACTTATATATTAATTTAGATAAATTTTCTTCAGAAAATAGTTCATTCCAATAGATGGTATGCAAATTAGGAGTTCTTTTAGAAAATTTAGAAAAGTCTTTATTATAAATTTTAAATAAAAATAACTTCCCAGAATCTACTAAATCTAATATATATTTAGAATCTATATTTTTAAAACTTAAATTATAACCTTGATCTTCTACATCTTGATAAAATTCATTAATGTCTTTATATTGATCTGTTGGTTTAAAATTAAAATTAAAATTTTTCCATTCATGATGTTTATTTAAACTAAATTTGTAAAAATTAATTAATTTATGACAATCAGTAATATTAAATTCTTCCTTATCAAAATCTTTTTGAGGAGTTCCATTCTTAGAATAAGAAGCATAATTTCTAATTGAAATTATTTCTTCAGAAGGAGAAAAATATTCTATATTAGTTTTAGAAAAAAATACTTTAGGAAGCATTTTATATGGACCTGGTAATAATTTATAATCTATCTTTTCAAAATAATCCCCAGAATTAAAAACCTTTTTTTGAATATATTTTGAAATATCAGTTGAATTACCTTTAGAACATATACCTAAATAATATTGATTATCTTTTTTAAATAACAAACTATAATTGTCTTTCTCTTTATTAATATCCCATCCATCTAATAAAGTAGAATTATCAAAATTAAGTTTAAATTTTTTAGTAGTGTAAGGTTTTTTAGTTAAATAGTTTCTAGTTTTATTATATATTGGAATTATTTTTTTAAAACTATCTATAATTATCTGAAAATCATTATAGAAATCAGAATCAAGCTCATAAGCTTCTTGGGTTTTTTCCTCTTGTGATGATTTAATATTAACATAAAGTGGCTTAATAGAATTATAAAAACCCAAAATAGAATCCAATAAAATTTTTATTAATTGCTTTTCATTATCACTAAAACTATTTAAATTATTATAATTAATTTTATCAAAATCTAACTTATGATTAGTTATTTCATCAATAATTTTTTCATTAATTAAATTTTTAAAATAATCAGAAATAAAATGATCTGAGAAATCGTTATAATTTATTCTATCTAAATTTAATAATTTTACACCTTCTTGTATTTCAGATATAGAAAAATATTTTTGATTCAATCTAGATTCTATTTTCTTGTTTGATAAATTATAATTTTTTATAAAATATTCTTTAAGACCTGATGAAATTATACTCCAATCTTTAAAAATATTACTAGAAATATTAGTAATAGAATTTTTATTAATATAAATTTGATCTAAATCATATTGGTCTAACTTAGAAATAAGTTCTAAAATTTTAGGTAAATTAGTATTAAATTCATCAGTATAAAATGTATTAATTTGGGTTATTAAACTAGAATTATCTTTAATTAAATCAAACTTATCTGAAAAAGACTGCTTTTCGCTTAATATTTGTTTAAATAAAGGACTCATTTTTAATTTTCTAATATTTTTTGATTTAATTAAATCCTTTTCTTTTTGAGAATACAAATTTATTAGTTCATTTAAACCTTTAATTTTAATATTTTCTGTTGATTTTCCACCAATAATTGTATTAAATAATTCAATACCTCTTTGATTTAAAAATAAATTAAAATTAGATAAATTAAAATAATAATCTAAATTTTTATTATTTAATTCAACAGACAACTCTTTTTCAATAGAAAAATAGTCAAAATTATCTAATAATTTAATTTTATTAAATTTTTCAATATTATCTAAAAATTTAGGCAAATTATCATGTACTATTCTGTAAATTACAGATGTTGGGATTGGATCTTTTGAAAAAACATTTTTTCTATTTTCAAAAAAACCTACAAAATAAGTAGTCCATTTATCAAATTTTAAAATTAATTCTTTATCTTCTAATCTATTTTTATATTCAAGCCATTTTGGCAAAATAACTTTAATTAACTCTTTTCCAAAAAGTAATTTAAAATTTGGAAAATTATATATTTGTTTATATACTTCTGATCTAACCTTGTCTTGAATTAATTTAAATTCTTTTTTTAAATCGGAACTATATTTATCATTTTTTAAATTTTTATATACCGCAGAATATTCTTTTAATAAATCAGAATCAATAGTAATTTTACTTAAAACATTCTCTATAAATTCTATATAATAAGAATCGATAATTTTTTTAACTAAATTAAATTCTTTTTCTCTTTCTTTATCTTGTTCAATTAATCCCTTCTCTTTTATAAAATCTAATGTTCTTGAAATAGGCTGTAATTCAAACCTTAAAGTCTTAGACAAACTATATTTGTTTACAAAACCATCCCAAATTGATTTAGAAGAATTAATCATTTCTATTACCACCTATAATTTTTTTAAAAAGTAATTATATATAATTATTAGAATGGTTAAATTTAAAAACTAATTGTTTAAGTGAACAAATACACTTAATTTTGAACAAAGCTTTAAAAAAATACATTTAAAAAGTAAACTTATAACATATATTATTAGTGAAAAGACTATGAAAAAAATACTTTTAACTAATACTTACTCATTTACTCCAATGGTTGGAGCTATTACAAGAATTGGTCCAGATGTAATATATTTAATAATGGACAAACAATCAGACGATACTCAAAAACAAACTAAAGAAAAACTAAAAAATACCTTTAAACATATAGAATTTAAAGAAATTAAAACAACTCTTTATGAAGTTTATGAGATTGCAAAGGAAATTATTATAAATATTGATAAAATCTATAAAGAAGAAGAAAATGAAATATATGTAGATATTACTTCTGGTAGAAAACCTAAATCTATAGGTATAATGCTAGGATGTTATGCTAGAAGTAATAAAATTAAAGAAATCTTATATTTCACTTCTGAAATTAACCAAATGGTTGTTGTTCCAAAGCTTTCTTTTGATATTAGTAAAAAGGCTTATGATCTTTTAGAAGAAATTTCAAAAAAAGATATAACTCTTCCAGAGCTTGCAAATTCAGATAAACTTAATCTTGGAAGAACTGCTATATACAATAATGTAAGAGACTTTAAAGAAAAAGGTTTAGTTGAAGAAAAGAATGGTTTTCTTTATCTTACAGATTATGGTAAGCTTCTATTGTTATAACCTTAAAAACATTATCTTGAAAGTGTGAAGAAGACTTGACTTCTCCTTAAGATTTTTATCATAATAACTAAAAGGACAAAAATAAAGCCTCTTTCCTGAATCTAAAAGAATGTTTACATATGTGCTTTCAGAAGAAAAACAGTGCTTTCTATTAAAATTAAATACATTACTTTCACTTGTACTGTAAACTGTAAATAACCTTAGATAACCTTCTTTTTTTGCATGTTTTTTTGCAAAAAACAATAGTTTACTTGCAATCCCTTTTCTTCTATATTCTGGTAAAATACCAATAAAGTTAATACCATAAAACCTATGATACTCTGTACTAAAACCAAGAGAGAGATAACCTATAGGTTTATTTGTTTCTTTTTCATAACAATAATAGTTTGTTATATCCTTTGTATTATCTGTAAAATCACCTAAAAATTCATAACTTGTATCTTTAACTATTCTTTTATGGATTTTTTTCCAATTATGTTCTTTTTTATCTTTTATTATTTTTATTTTCATTTGTTTTTTTCCTTTAAGAGTTTATCTTCTATTAAGATTGGAACATAATAACCTAGTTTTATTAATTGTTTTTTATTTTGTGGTTTATTTGTTTTATTTGTATAAAATATATTTTTTTTAATCTCTAGTTTATTTAAATCTATTAATAGATACTCTTCTTTTATAAAAAAACCAATTTTTTTAAAAAATAGTATATTTTTTTTAAATTTAGATATGTTTTTTATTTTTAGGTTATAATCTACTAAAAATAAAAGATTATGTAATAGTTTAGTTCCAATCTTAAAATTTCTAAAATCAGAATTTATTTCTATATTTTTAAGATTATAACAATTATTTTTAAAAATAGCTATGGCTTTTGAAACATTTAAGCCATAATAGAATATATTTAAGGTTATTTTATTTTTTTCTCTAATTACTTCTAAGTTATAGATATATTCTGAAAGTTCTATTTTAAATCACTTTTTTTATATTCTTCTCTAAGTAAACTACAAAATTATCTTTAGATTTAGATCTTTCCCAAGAATCATATACTTTTCTTATTTTATCTTCTATTTTACAAGCATCATCATCTCTTATACGTCCATCATATCTATAATACTTATATTTCACATCATTAAGCTTAAGAGAATACATACAAAGATTTTCAATAGTACTTGTAAATGTCTCATCAAATTTGTTACTATGATTAACTTTTTCAAATAATCTAATATAATCACTATTATTATTACATATAACATGTATAAGTTCATGAGTAATTAATGAAATAAACCCACCTTCATTTTCAAAATTATTACTAACATTAAATATAATACCAGTCTTTAAAGCAGAACCTTTAATATTTTTTACTAAAGGTTGATATATAAAACATAAATTTAATTCTAACTTACTTATTGTTGTAGTAAAAATAGAATCTAATAATCCTTTTAATTTTGGAAAAATAGATTTTTGATACATATTTAATTTTTCTGAATATATTTTATCTACTTTAAAACTTTCAGTTTTAATTGCTTTTTTATAAAATGAAACAATTTTCTTTTCCCTAAAATCTAGTTTTTGATTTACTATTAATTTAGTACAAATATTACGTGCAGAATGTATATTATTAATTACATTATACCAGTCTTTATTTATAAAACTAAAAGTAACAAGAACATCTTCTTGATTTTGATTTAAATAGTGATGAGCTCTAGAAATTACAGTATACACATAGGCTGATGCTAATAAATCTTTTGAAGGTTTTATTAAGTTTAGTTTAATATCAACACCCATAAAGATATCTATATTTCAAAAGGTTTTTAAACTCTTTTATGTAGTAATTAATTAAAAAGAAATTTTAAAAAAAATATAAAAGATATGACTAAAAAATTTAATCTATTAAAAAGACCTTATCTATATTCTTCTCTAAGTAAACAATAAACTTATCTTTATTCTTTCCTCTTACTTTTTCCCAAGAATCATAAACTTCTCTTAGTCTATCTTCTACTCTACAGCATGCAGGATCTAAATTATACCTATAATTTAAATATTTACAATCACTATACCCAAGCTCATACATACATATATTTTCAATAGTAGAGGTTAAAATCTCAGAAAATAAATGAATATCTTTTTTATTAAGTTTTTGCTTAATAGATAGATATTCTTTACTATTATCATTTACTGAATGTAATAATTCATGAGTAAAAATTCTAAATATTATAGAATATTGATGATTATTAGATTCTAAAAAAACTTTACTTAAAGATAAATAAAAACCTATATCAGTTACAGAACCTCCAGAACCACCTTTGAAAGGATCATCTGTAAAATAAACATATAGCTCTATAGATAAATCTAAAAATAAACTTTCAAGTATCTTAGTTAATTTTGGAAGTACTTCTATCTTATATTTATTAAAATAAATATCACTAAATTTTTTATCTATAGTATAATCTATTTTTGCTTTTATTACTTTATTAGTTAACTTAACTAAATTTTTTTCACAAGAAGTTAGTTTTTTATTTAATATTAATTTTTTAATAGTAGAATCATAATAATTTTGATTATTTAATAAACTATTAAAATCATTATTCATTAAAGTCAATAATCTTAACATTGGTATACTTGATCTATCTTCTTTAACTGGAGAAAATATATGATACCCAAGACTACAGTTCACTAGGTCTTTTGAAGGTTTTATTAAGTTTAGTTTAATATCAACACTCATAAAGATATCTATTAAATAAAGGTTTTTTAAAAGTTATGTTTAATAAGGATCTATCATAAACTAAAAGTTAAACATTTACCCAAATAACACAACCTTTCTTATGAGCATAAGGCTTTGGAGAAGAATATCTTTTGATATCAGACAATACCCAAGCATGAGGATTATTATATTTTAAATCTAAAACATCTTCTCTCTTTATTTGATGTTTTTCTAAGTTTTTAAGTAAAATATCTTTGTTAATTTTTATTGAATCTTTAATAGTACATTCGCCATATACTTTTTTGCTGCCACTCATAATAAGAGTAATTCTTTCACCAATCTTTGAAGTATTAAAGTTTCTTATCTCCCAAGTCTTTTTTCCTTCTAAGATTAAATTTAACCATTTTTCTTTAATTATAAGGCCTTTCATAAAAGATATTAATATTTCAAAAGGCTTTTAAACTCTTTTATGTAGTAATTAAATAATAAAAACTAAAAAATAACTTCTAAAAGATATGAATAAAAAAATTAAATTAAGAATAATAGAAGAAATATCAAATTCTCTACTTTACCTTAACATGCAAGGCATAAAAACACAATATCCAATAAACATATACTATGTTCAACCAAACCTTAACCTTTTTAGAGAAGATATCTTTATATCTATTAAAAAAAACATAAACAACTACTCAGAAATAACCTTATTATCTTTTCTACAATTATTTATAGATAGAAAAATAAACTGCCCTAAAGAGATATTTAACCTTATTTTAGATAAAATTATAGAAAAAAGAAAAGATCCAACTTTAAAAGAATCTTTAGATCTAAGTTATAAAAAGAAAATAAATCTTAAAGATTTTAAAAAACTAAACAATTATAAGAAAAACATTCTTTATAGTGAAATATCAATAGATGTAAATTATCCTATATTTAGAGGTTTTGGATATAACTTTTATACTATTAAAAATAGATTTTATAAAGAATATCTTCTACCTAATGGGAAATTTATATATTCTGCAGAAATTATTAAAAAACCAGAATTTTTAATAACAGGACATACAAAAGAACAAGGTATTTTAAAAAACTATAAATATTTAGGAAACTTACCAAAAGAACCTAATTTTCCAAAATTAAAAACTAAAAAAGATAAAATAAAATATACAGTAGATATAATATTAAAAAATATAGGACTTGAGAGTAAAATAGATAAAAAAGATATAATACTTTTAAAAAAACCAAAATATTTTAATAAAAAGTTAAATCAAGAACAACAATTAAATCTAAAAGAAAGAATATTTAAATCTTTAAAAGAAAGATTTTTATAAAAAGGTGATAATTATTGAAACTTTAATAAACGGAAGAATAGAAGGAATAATTAAGATTATTAAAACTGAAAAAGATCTTAAGAATATTAAAAATAAAGTCATAGTTATAAAAGAAATACCTTTAGAAATTTTACCAAAACTTCATCAAGTAAAAGGAATTATTGTTGAAAAAGGAAGTAAACTTTCTCATATTTCTATTTTTTTAAGAGAAATTCAAATTCCTATGGTAAAGATTAATGGAGCTTTAAAAAAATACAAAGATAATGAAAAAGTAATAATATAATTATTTTTCAATAACTTTCCAATATCCTGCTTTGTCTGAACCTATTCTTTCAAGTAACCCAAATTCTTTTAATTTTAATATATTTTTTTTTAATATTTCTTACATTTATACCAATATCAGAACTTAATTTTTCAATAGTAATACCACCATTATCTTTAATTAAAGTTAATATTTTCATTTGATTTGAACTTAACCTTATAGTGTCTTTTACAGTGTTCTTTACAGTGTCTTTTACAGTGTCTTAACAAAATAAGTTATTAATATCTAAAATGCGCAATAACCTTGTAAAAAAACATCTAAAATGCGCAAATTTAAAAAATCTCTAAATCCTTATAAATAGAGACTCTTTAGGTTTTGGAGAAAGAGGCGTGAAAAATAATGCTAAAATGCGCAACAACCATATAAAAAAACATCTAAAATGCGCTGAATAAAAGTAAAAAGTTATGTTTAATAAAAATAAAATTATTTTTCAATAACTTTCCAATATCCTCCCTTGTCAGGACCAATTCTTTTTAAAATTCCATTTTGTTTTAGTTTAAAAATATTATTATCTATTGCAGTTTTACCTATATCTAAATTATTCTCAATATCTTTTTTTGTAATATGAGGATTTTTAATTATTAAAAGCAATATTTTTTCTTGATTTAAAGTTAATTTACTACCCACTTTACTACCCACTTTACTACCCATATCAATGTTTAGTTGTCTTTTGAAAATAATACAAAACCAATCAGTATCTATATTAAACTTAACACTTGGAAAAAGTTTTTTTATTCTTTTAATACCAGAACCAATCTTTTCAATAAACTCTGTTCTTTGTAAACAACCTGCTAAAATAGGATTTCTTAATATACTTACTTTTCCAAAATCTTTTGGACTAAAAAGAAGTTTACCTGGATTTAATATTTTTTCAATATAAATCTAATTTATTAAAGAATCAATACAGATATTTTTTCTACCAGAAGATTCTATTAAATTACAAATTTCAATATTATTGTTAATTTTACTTAAACTATAATAACAATTATCTTTTGAAAAAGGATTATTAATTTTCCAACAAAATTCAGTTGTTAAAATATTTTTTTGCAAATTACGGTAAATTAATGTTTCATAACAAGAAATTCTATAATCTTGATAAAAACCATAATTACCGTCAATTAATTCACATTTGCTAAGATCATTATTCTTTTCAGCAGAAACATAATAACATTTTTCTTTTAAATAATCTAAATTAATACTTTCACAATAATTAACATCATTTTCTTGCATTGCTAAAACAAAATAACAATTATCACTCATTTCTTCTAAACATTGCTCTTGAGAAACAACTCCATTATAAAAAGGACCTAATTCTAATATACCATAGGTCGAACTTTTATGTCTGTTAGTTATATTAAAATAATTTCCACAATAAATATATGTCAAAATATCTCCATAAATTAAATTTATAGTTTGTTCTTTATTATGACAAACCATAGAATACTGATTAAAACCGGAATACAAACTATTTTCCCCATAATTAACTTTTAAACTAGAACTTAAATCTAATTTTTCAGAAAATAAATTAGAATCAATACCTTCTTCAAAAATCATTGATTTTTCAGAAAAATTAAACTTAGAATTAAAATTATTATAAGCTATTAAAAAGAAAATAATAGAAATAAAAATAATTAATAATTTAGAATATATTTTTTTCATATATATTATGTAACATATATACTATTTAAATATTTTGAAATATAAGGAATTGCTCTTAAATATAATTATAACCCATACAAGCAAGTTTTAAATCTTTTGAAGGTTTTATTAAGTTTAGTTTAATATCAATACTCATAAAAATATCTATTAAATAAAGGTTTTTTAAAAGTTATGTTTAATTTTAAAAAAAATAAAATGGCTTTGTTTAAAAAAAACTAAAGTAAAATATGTTTAAATATGTTTTGCAAAGAAGATATATATTATATATAAAAAAAATATAAACAAATATGAAAACTTATGGCCTTAGAAAACTGGAACAAAGATTTAGAAAAAGAAATCATTGAATTTGAAATTAAAAATAAACTATTTAAGTTTAGAGAAGCAGAAGAAAAAGAAGTCTTTAGTATAGACACTCCTCCTCCATACTTAAACAGACCAATACATATAGGACAAGCAACAACCTATGCAATCATGGACATGATTGCAAGATATAGAAGAAAGAAAAACTATAATGTTATTTTTCCTCTAGGGCTTGACAGAAACGGACTTCCAATAGAGATGGAAGCTGAAAAAAAATATAACATGAATATTTTAACAACTCCAAGAGAAGAATATGTTGATAAATGTAGAGAAATTTTAATTGAATACTCTGGAGAAACACAAAGTAGTTTTAGAAAAATAGGAATAAGCTTTAATTCCTATGAAATTAATGAAGAAATAGGATCTGTATATGAAACAGATTCTCCAAAATACAGACAATTAACACAAAAAACTTTCCTTCAACTTTATAAAAAAGGACTAATCTATGAAGATGAAAAAGTTGTTAATTATTGTCCAGGCTGTAAGACAACAATTGCAGATTCTGAAATTGATTATAAAGAAACAGAATCTTCATTTAATACAATTCTTTTCACAGTTAAAGAGACTGGAGAAAAAATACCAATAGCAACCACAAGACCAGAACTTATGTGCAGTATTGGTATGGTTATCTTTAACCCAGAAGATGAAAGATGGAAAAACTTAGATGGAAAAACAGCAGTAACTCCTTTATTTAACATAGAAGTTCCAATAAAAGCACACACTCTTGCAAAACAAGATAAAGGAACTGGACTTGTTATGATGTGTTCTGCAGGAGATTATTCAGATATTAGATTTTTTAGAGAACATGGTATTAAACCAATAATCTCAATTAACATAGATGGAACAATGAACAGTAATGCTAAAGAGTTTGAAGGCCTAAGAGTTAAAAAAGCAAGAGCACAGATAATTGAAACTTTAAAAGAAAAAGGCCTTGTAACTGAAGAAAAGAAAATACAACATAAAGTACCTATCTGTGAAAGAAGTAAAGATGAAGTTGAGTTTATTGCTCAAAGTGAATATTATTTAAAACAACTTGATTTTTTAGAAGATGTTAAAAAAATAGGAAATCAAATGAATTTTACAAATCCTGCAAGTAAAAAAATATTTGATGATTGGCTTAACACAGTTTCAACTGATTGGCCAATTTCAAGAAGAAGATATTATGCAACTGAAGTTCCTTTATGGTATTGTAAGGACTGTGGAGAAGTTATCTTAGGTTCTGAAGATAAATATCAACAACCATGGAAAGAATTTCCAGAAACAAAAACTTGTCCTAAATGTTCTTCTGAGAACATAGAAGGAGATAAAAGAGTTTTAGATACTTGGTTTGATTCTTCAAACACTCCTCTTTACATACATCATTTTGGAAGTGATTTTTTTAATAAACATCCAGTATGTTCTCTAAGACCACAAGGTAAAGAAATTGTTAGAACCTGGCTTTATTATACAGTTTTAAAAGCTTATTTAATGAATGGTGGAGTTATCTTTAAAGATGTATATATCCATCAACATATCTTAGATGGAAAAGGATTTAAAATGTCAAAATCTAAAGGAAACATTATTGATCCTCAAAAAATATTAGATAGTTATGGTGCTGAAAGCTTTAGGTTATGGGCTGTTACTGAAGGTAATTTAGATCAAAAAGATTTTATGTGTTCTGAACAGAATATTAAAGCTGAACAAAAAACATTAAATAAACTTTGGAATGTTTCAAAGTTTATAACTCAGTTTAAAAAGAATGATTCTGTTGACACTAAATTTACAGAACTTGATTTAACTTTAAGAAAAGAAATAAATGAGCTTGTAAAAATTGCAGATAGAGATTATAATAGATATAATTTCCACATACCTATAGTTAAAGCAAAATATTTCTTAAACAATACTCTTTCTTCAAACTACTTAGAACTTGTTAAGAGTAGATGTTATAATGGAGAAGGAAGGTTTAAAGAGGAAGAAAAGAATGGAGCTATTGAGACTTTAAGATATGCTCTTGAGAAATTACTATACATTCTTTATCCAGTAATACCTTTTACAACAAATATTATTGTTAAAGAAATATATGGAAAAGATATTAATGAAATTCCTTTCCCTGAAGCTGAAGAGTTTAAAAGTAAGTTTACAATTGAGGATATTGAAACCTTAAACAACAGTATTTGGAAATATAAGAAAAATAATAATATTTCTCTAAAAGATTCTGTTGAAAAAGTTACTTTGCCTTTAAAGTATGAGATTATAAAGGATGATATAAAGGTAACTCATAATATTTTAAACCTAGAGTTTAAAGAAGGAGAAGAAATTATTATTTAATTTCTTTTATAAATCTTATCCTGGACAAACTATTTTTATTAAATGTCCAGGGTAAAAAAATATCAATAATTTATTGTAACTACTCTATGATATTTAATATTTTTTTCTAACTTAAGCATAGGATTTTGTGCCATTAACCACAAATAATCGTTTATTTTTCTTTGATCTATTTCTGTAATTAAATATAATTCATAGACTGCAATAATTGTATTTACTCTTAACTCAATTTCTTCAACAGAATTTTTTATAATAACTTCTTTAGCATTAATTTTATTTTCTAAAAAAGAAGAATATTTAAAAATACCTTCATTTCTAAAGACTTGTGGTAACTTATAATCAGCACAAGCTAAAATATTCTTTGGATCTTTTAATGGAGTTATATATTCATGAATGTCTGATAAAAGTAATTGTGCTCTTTTATAGAATTTTATATTTTTATTCATATAAAGAATAGCATCATTAAAGAAATCAAAATCTATAACTAACATCTCTAATAAATAATTAACATCTAATTCTTTTTTTTCCAAGAAATTTTCAAAATTTCCATTATATTTATCAACAAGAACAGAACCTAATTTTTTTAAAATATTTAATCTTTCATTAAATAAAGGTATTTCTATATTACCTCTTAAAATATACTCTAAATCTTCTTTTTTTAAATCTTTTAAATAATATGCATTTAAGATAGGAATTCCTTCTTCAATTGCTCTTCCAATAGAAGTAATCATTCCTTTTGCGCCTCCATATTGTTTACCATTATAATCAACCATCCACTTATCTTTTTCAATTGTCCAATAACAAAAACTAATTGAATTTAAAACTAATAAAAAATGTAACCTTTGATATTTATTTAAATTATATATATTAAAAGGAGCATCAACTAACCAATGTTTTAAATCCTTTGATTTTAATTGTTTAGAAAATTCTTTTAATTTATTAAAATCTATAGTAACATGTTTTGATTTTTTTGAAATTTCTATAAAATCTTGTATTCTGTCCATAATTAAACATTATTTTTAGTTAATTTATAATTTATGGCTTAAAATTGTCCAAAAAGAAAGTTTTAAATATATTTTAGTTAATAATTTATATATGAAAATAGATAAAATAGACCAAAAACTATTATATGAGCTTACTAATAATTCAAGAATACCTTTAACTAAATTATCAAAGAAATTAAGAATATCTAGAAAAATAACTAGCTACAGAATAGAAAAATTAAATAAAAATAATATAATTAATAATTTCACTACAGAGATTAATTATTCTAAATTAGGTTATATGGGTGCCGCAGTATTTATAAATATTAAAGCAAAAAAACAAAATGAATTTAAAGAATATTTAAATAAATGTAATTTTGTATCTTGGCTTGCAGAGCTATCAGGAATCTGGAGTTTTGGATTTTCAATTATAGGGAAAACAGAAAAAGAAATTGATAATAAATTTTTATCAATATATAAAAATTTTAAAGAAGATATTATCGATCATAGGTTTACATTACACAGAAAATCAACTTTTTATTATGAAAAATATTTTGGAAAAGTTATTGAAGAAAGAAAAAGAAAATATATAGATTACAAAATAGATTTAAAAGATAAACAAATTCTTAAAGAATTATCTAATAATTCAAGAATAGATTATGTAACATTAAGTAAAATAATGAAAATATCTCCTCCTGCTGTAAGAACAAGAATAAAAAATTTAGAAAACTCAGGAATTATTGAAAAATATTCTTTATTTGTTAATTTATTTAATTTAGATGTATACCAATACAGTATTTTTATAAAAAATAAAAATATAGATATTATTGAAAGATTTTTGAATTATTTAAGTGAACATCCAAAAGTATCTTTTATAGCTGAATATTTGGGAGATCCTTTTTTAGAATTTGGAATAATGGTAGATAATCCTTATCAATTAAGAGAAATTTTACAAGAAATTGAAGAATCCTTTCCAGATAATAAGCTTCTTGAAATTTCATTATTTCAAAAAGAATTTGTATCTGTTTCTCCACCTTCTTGTATTTTTGAATAAAAATAGCTATAAACTATTTATAGCTATTAAAAAGAAACTCTGCTTGCTTCCAGTTTACAACATTCCAGAAAGCATCAACATAGTCTGCTCTCTTGTTTTGATATTTAAGATAATATGCATGCTCCCAAACATCTAAAGCTAAAATTGGTTTTAAGCCTAAAGAGATTGCAGAATCTTGATTTCTTGTCTGTATAATTTCAAGTTTTCCTTCCTTATTTAAAACAAGCCATACCCAACCAGAACCAAATAAAGTTAAAGCTTTTTCTTTAAATTTTTCTTTAAAGTTTTCAAAACTTTCAAAAGAAGTTACAATTTCTTTTTCTAAAGCTTCAAAAGGTGCTTTATTTGAGGTAGGAGATAAAATATCCCAAAAGAAATTATGATTGAAATAACCTCCACCATTGTTAATGATCGCTTGCTTTTTATCTTCTGGTAGAACAGATAAATCTTTTAATATATCAATAACTGACATGTTTTCAAGAGATGTACCTTCAATTGCTTTAATAAACTTATCATAGTAGGCTCTATGGTGTTTTGTATGATGAACACTCATTGTTTCTTTGTCTATAAATGGTTCTAAGGCATCATATTCATATGGAAGAGATGCAAATTGATTTATATTGTTTTCACTCATTTTAAAATCACACTCCTTTGGTTATAAGAATTTTTTTAAGTAAAAATATAAGAATAAGTTATATGATATAATAATCATATATATAATAATAGAGAAAAAGGTTTAAAAAGTGGTCTTAAAAGCAATTATTTCTTCTTTAAAGACTTTTTAATAGATTTGACCCCATATTCTAAAGGCATGGTATCAAGATTTAAAGGAACTCTATTAATCTCTAAAACTTCAAGAAACTCTCTATAGGAAAGACCAGCAATTTCTGAAGCTGCAGAAATGTTTACAAGATTATTTTTATAAGCTTCTATACCCTTTGAAACCCTATACTCAGAAATATCTTTCTCAATTAAAGACCTGATATACTCTGATTCAGTAAGATTTTTTTCTTTTGCAATAGTATAAACAATACTTGATAAAGAATCTTTAAGTCTTAATGTTTTCACATTCATTTTATCTTTTTCATCTATTTTCTTAACCACAATAAACCATCTCCTTTATTTTAAATAACTTTCAATATTTTTTAAATATTCTTTTGAAATTAATCTTTCAATTAACTTAATCTTTAAAAGAAAGTCTTTTTTAGATATTTTCTTTTCAAAGTATAAAAACAACATAAATTCAATAATATTTGAAACTAGTATATTATTTTTTTTACAAAAATCATAAGGTCTTCCATTATCAATAAAAGATATATATCCTTTCTCTAAAGATAAAGCAATACAGAATATTTCTCCAGAATTTTTTGAAACTTGACTTTCAAGCTCTTTTGAAACCTTTAAAGGATCTTTAATTATTATTATTTCTTTTTTTTTAAGTCTTCTATACTCTCTAACATCTAATGGTATAAAAACCTTATATTTAAAAGATTCAAAGAAAGTAAGTTCAGCTTCAACTTTTGAAGGAAATATAATTTTAGAATAATATTCTAAAAATATCTCTAAAAGATCTACTTTAACCAAATGTATCCAAAAGGAAGTATCTACTATAGCTATAGAGGCGTCTTTCATATATTATATATAGACCAAAAAGTATTTAAATGTATTACCTAGTAATACGCATTAATTAAATTTTTAATTTGTTTTTATCAACAATCTTAGATAAAAGAACAGAGTCTTTCTTTTCATAAAATTCAAAAGCATCTAAAATATCTAAATAAACATTTTCTAAAATATTGTTTGCAGTCTTTTTTGAAATCTTTTTAGTTTTATTTAATTTTTTTAAAAAAGAAATAATTTTTTTAATATCTTTATTTATAGTCTTTGTATTAAAGTCATTAAACTTTTCAGTATACTCTTTTAATTTCAAAAAATCTTCATCAATTTTGATAAATACAACTTCCTTTTTCTTTACTTCTTTAAAAAATTTATAATGTTTCTTTAAAAAATCATAAATTTCTTTATCAATTATGCTTTCTTGTATAAAATGTTTCTTATGATTTAATTTAGAATATACAAAATGCTCTAGGAAACTATTTGTTTTACCTTCTTTTTCAAGAATTAAAAGTAAATAAAAATAAATATGAAAGATACTATTTGAATAAAGATTATGCTTTTCACAATAGACTTTAACATAATTAAAAAAAGAATCTAAATCATTTTTTAAAAGAAGTTTTAAAGATTTAAAAATAAACTCATCATTAATATATGAGGGTTTCTTGAAATATTTTTTTAAAGTTAAATTATTTTTTAATTTTAAAAGCATAATTTATCACTAATTAACATATATATTATATACATGTCCTTTTTAAATACATATTTTTTATTAATTTCAAACCAAATCAAATAAATATAAAAAAGAAGATAAAATATAATATCAGAGGAGGGATCTTTTTGGAGTATGATAAAGAAAAAATGGAAAAGGCAAATAATTTAGTTAAAATACTAGAAAAAAAAGAAATACCTATTGAAATAACTAATTTTAAAGAAGAAACTATTAAAGAGTTAAATAATTTCTACAATTACAACATAAACCCTGATTTTAAAATCATTCTTTTAGATAAAAGAGAAGAGTTTGATATTATTTCTGGAGAAAAAACAGAAAGTTGGATGATTGGTAGAACCATAAATGTAATTGGAAAAATAATAATATTTAACATAGATGCAATTGAAAGAGAAACAAATCACAAAAAAGAAGATTTTTATAAAACTTTAAAACATGAAATTGCACATCTTTATTTTTTTAAAATAAGCTCTAAAGGTCACCCTAAATGGTTAAATGAAGGAATGGCATATTTTCTTGCAAAACAAGACTATAAAGATCTTCCTTTAGAACAAGCAGTTAAAGCAATAGATCAATTTAATAGCTTTGATGGAAAACATTATCCACATAGTGCAAAATTAGTAAGATTACTAATAGAAAAATATGGAAAAGAAAAAATTATTGAATTAATTAACTCTTGGTACTATAAAAGAGATGAGTTTGAAAATAATTTTAAAGAGATATATGGTTTTAAGTTTACAAAAGAAGAGCTTATTAAAAATCTTTAATATTGTCTAATCTTATCAATATCAAGCTCCATAGTTACCTTATGAACCTCTTCTGTTAATTCCATATCTTTTAAAAGATATTTTTCAATAGAGGCATAGTCTTTCTTATGACAAAGCTCTGCAACCATAGATCCATCAATATCATCTATTAAAGAAACACCAATAGCTTCTCCAAACTCTTTTAAGGTTCCTCTGCTTTTTCCATATCTAAAACAAGTAATATAATCTCTTAAGTCAAGTATTTCTTTTAAAGAAAAATGTTGTATCTTTACTCTATTAATAAAGCTTCTTGTAACTAGAAAAGAAATATCAAAACTTTTAATATTAAAACCAACTATTCTAAAGACAGGATATTTTGTTTTAAAATCTCTAAAATAATTCCAGAACTTTTCTAAAAGTTCTTTTTCATTCTCTCCAATAAGAATAAATGAATCTTTGTCTTTTTCTTTAAGGCCAATAGCTATAACTTTTGAATCAACTGGGTTTATTAGCTTTTGTCTTTCCTCTTCCTCTTTTTCAAAATAACCATCAAAGGTTACAGGACATGTTTCAATATCTAAATATAAATAGTTCATATAGATATATGGTAGCAAAAATATATATCTTTATCTAAAGAGGGTATCTGGCTGAGAAAAATGTAATTATTTCTTTTTAAAACCAAATAAGTCATTATATCTATTATGATCCCCATACTCTAAAAAAAAACAAAAAATAACAACCTCATCTGTTTGAATATTATAAAGTAATCTCCAATAATTAGATAAATTTAAAATCCATAAATTAGTAATATCTTTTTTTAAATATTTAGAAGGAATTAATGATTTTTTAACAGCTCTTCCTGCTTGAGGATTATTTTTTAAAAGTTCAATTTTTGAATGTATAGATTTTAATAAAGTTTGATTTTCACTTTTATTAACCCCTTTCTTTATTTCTTGTTCTACAATAAAATTTAATTTAATATATTCCTCTTTTGCAGCCCCTTCAAAAATGACTTTTACTTCTTTCATACCTCAAGACCATCTTTAACCCTTTCTTTTAATTTATCTTTAGATTGAAAGGTCCAAACAATTCCTTTAGAACCATCTAAAATTAACCCTCTTCTTTCAAGATATAAAATAATAACATTTAATGTAGGTTTCATTACTTTATTATTTAATTTTTTTATAATCTTATATCTGGTTAAAGGAAGTTCTGATTCTTTAATTATTTTTTCAACTTCAAGAATTGTTTTTAGATTAGGATAATGAAGAATATCTTTTTTCATAATACACACTTTATTAGGTAATATATTTATACCCTAAAATATATTTAAATCTTTCTATTATCTATTGATAATTATATACTCTCCAGAAATAAATAGTTTAAAAAAATATATATCTTTATCTAAAGAGGGTATCTGGCCGAAGAAAGCTATTTACACTTCTAAAAAATAAAAACAAAGATAATTTTCTTTTTCTTTTTTTCTCTTTACAAACTTAAAATTATTCTTTAAAATATTTCTTTTACTAAAAATATTCTTAGGGTTTACATTAATTAATATCTTTTTACAACCTTTCTTCTTTAATATTTCAATTCTTTTTTTTATAAAAAAGTCCTGTATTCCTTGTCCTCTATATTTAACATCTACAGCAGTTCCAAAAAGAAAAGCAGATTTTAACCCTTCTTTTTTTGAAATATTATATTTTTCAAAATCTTTTTTTACAGGAAAAAGATATCCACACCAAGAAATAATCTTATCTTTATCTAAAATAAGTAAAAGTTTTCCTGTTTTTAATTTTCTTTCAAAATTTTCTTTACTATGTAAAGGATAAAAATCTATAGTTGTTGTTTTTGCTATTCTTTTATCAAATAAACAAAGTGAAGGAATATCTTTTTTATTTGCAAACCTAAGTTTATATTTTTTTGAAATCATAATATCATAAATTACATGTATTTTAAATAATATATACAAAAGCTATATTTTTAAACAAATCTATTTAAATAAATATATATGAAATAACTAGTTTATAATTTTTAAAAAAGTTTTCTTTATTTATATTTCTATTTTTCTTTTTAAGAGAAGAAGACTTTTAAAAAAAATACAAAAAAATATATTTATGAGTGAAACTAAAGAAAAAACCAAAAATGAAAAAAAATGATACCCACAATCCTAAAAATAAAAAAAACACTAGAAGAAAATAATATTAATTATTTTCTTTCTGGTGGATCTTCTCTTTTTTTAAGAAAAATAATTAAGAATACTAAAGATATTGATATTACTATAAAAGAAGAAGATTTAAAAAAAGCAAAAGAAGCTTTTAAAGAAGAAAAACTTTTAACATCAAATAAAAAAGCAATTACCTTCTATAAAGATGGATATGAAATAGAACTACTTTTAACTTCTGAAAAAACAGATAAACTTTCAAATGATATTCTAGAAAAAAAGCTTTTTGATAAAATTAAGATTAAAAATGAAGAAATTAATTTAATTTCTTTAAAAAATCTTCTTTCAATATATAGGTTTGTTTACTTAAGAGATGGTAAAGAAAAGCATTTTGAAAGAATTAAACTTCTTGAAAAGTTATTAAAATAATATTTTTATTTGTATAATCATACAAGTATTTAAAAACCTTTTCTTACATAATTATATTACTTATTCTTAATAATTAACAAAAAAAATAAAAGGTGATTTAAAATGACAGAAAATAGTTTTCCTTTAATAGGAGATAACTTACCAGAAATGAAAGTTCAAACAACCATGGGAGAAAAAAACTTACCAGTTGATTACAAAGGTAAATGGATTGTTTTATTCAGTCATCCAGCAGACTTTACTCCTGTTTGTACAACAGAATTTTATTCTTTTGCAAAGAAAAAAGAAGAATTTGATAAAATAAATACAGAGCTTTTAGGTCTTTCAATGGATCAAGTGTTTTCACACATTAAATGGGCAGAATGGATAAAAGATAATTTAGATCAAGAAATAAATTTTCCAATAATTGCAGATCACGGACAAATTGCAACTAAATTAGGTATGCTTCATCCAAGTAAAGGAACAAATACAGTTAGAGCAGTTTTTATAATTGACCCTAAAGGAATTATAAGACTTATAATGTACTACCCACAAGAAATTGGAAGAAATGTAGATGAGATTATAAGAAGTATAAAAGCTTTACAATATGCAGATAAACATAATGTTGCAATGCCTGAAAACTGGCCAAACCATCCTTTATTAAAAGATAAAGTAATTGTTCCTCCTGCAAAAGATGTTCAAACTGCAGAAAAAAGAAAAGAAGAATATAAAAATTCTTGCTATGACTGGTGGCTTTGCTATAAAGACATGGAATAGTTAAAAAAAATATAAAACAAAGATTTCCATATGAGATATTTAATAAAGATATTTAAAAGTAATTATTGCAAAATAGTTTTTTTAATATCTTTATTTTTATCTTATCTTCTTTTACCTAAAAACATTCTATCTTCATGGTATTTAATTTTTGGAATACTTTTTATGATTACAATATCTTTAACCATAACTTGCCTGGTTAGAAATATTAAAGAAAAAATAGTTATTGCAAGAACTTATAAAAACTCAATAATTAATATTATTCTTACAGTTCTAGGAATTTCTGCACTTCAAGTATGCGGTATTGGAGCTCCTGTTTGTGCAGCAACTGTTTCAGCTGGATTTCTTGGAACTATTTTTCCAAGTTTATTTTTAAATTTAAGCAAAGATTTTGCAATTATTATAATTATTCTTTCAATAGGAATACAAATATTTTCTTTATACTCAATGAAATGTTTTAAAGTCTGTTCTAAATAACTTTTTTAACCTGCCCTTTAGATAAATATTTAGGGTTTACAAATCTTTTTTTACCTGAAAAAGCAGAATAGTCTTCTGGAACTTTTAGATTTTTATTTTTTAATTTAATAATAGTAAAAGAGACTAAAGGATCCTTAAATTTTTTAATCTTTTTAATAATATAATCATCAGTTTTATAGAAATCTCTTAAAGAAATTATTTTTTCACTTAAAGCTTTTTTTAAAAGAGAAATAAAAAGATTATACTTATACATGTGAAGTTTTCCACCCCAATGATTCTCTGCAAAATATTTATAGTTTTTATAAAAATTTAAAGCTGATTTTTTAGTTTTAAAAATAATTTCATTTTCTACAACAATTAAATCATTTACCATTCTCTCTAAAGTATTTTTATCTTTTTTATAATAATAAAACTCTCTAAAAGTATAATCAAGCCTATCTGCACAAAGGTCAGGTGCATCTCTTTCAAGTAAAGGATAGTTTTTAAAATCAGAAATTTCTTCTAAACTGATTTTGTATTTTTTAAATATTTTAATTATTTCTTTATCTTTTTTTAAAAAATCATAAAAAATATTGTCTCCATGTGCTTCTTCTTGATTCTCTAGAAGATAATCATAAAGATGAGAAAAAGCCATGTGAGAAGCGTCATGCAAAAGACCAGCTATCTTTTCTTTTAATGGAGCATTTAATTTTTCTAAAAGAAGTAAAACACCCACACTATGTTCATATCTTGAAAACTCAATACCATAATGCCATTCTTTAGGTAAACCTTGCTGTCTAATCTCTTTTAATCTTAAAATTACTTTTGACTTTAAAAGAGCTATTAGTACAGGTTCAGTTATTTTAAAAGAACCATAGACAGGATCTTTAATAATAACATAATTTTTATAAAAAGTAAGTTTCATATAATAGATATTATACTTTAAAAAGATTTAAAAAAAGAAGTATTTTTTCTTTTTTAAAAAAAATTTATACTTCCATTCTTGAAAATAATCTACTTGCAATTACAACTGAAAAAGACATTAAAATAATTAATATAATAATACTAATAACTACTGAAAAAGAATTAATTCCAATTAAAAAATATCTAATTAAATCAACAGCATAAGTTAAAGGATTTAAAGAAGTAATTATTGAAATTGCTTTTGGAAGATTATCTAAAGGAAATAAAGCCCCTGATAAAAAAAATAAAGGCATTACTAAAAGATTCATCAGTAATTGAAAACCTTGCATATCTGTTAATTTAGATGCAATTGCAGTTCCAATTGCTGTAAAAAGAATAGCTGTAATTAACATTGCTATAATAGATAATAAAGCAAACCAAATATTAAATATCTTAAATCCAAATAATAAAGAAATTAAAAGAATAATTATTCCTTGCATAACAGCAATTGTAGCTCCACCTAAAACCTTTCCAATCATTATTTTAAGTCTTGAAACAGGAGCAACTAATGTTTCTTTTAAAAAACCAAATTGCTTATCCCATATAAGTTCAATTCCAGAAAATATTGATGAAAATAAAACACTCATGGATATTATTCCAGGAACTAAAAATTGAAGATAACTTCCTTGACCTGCTTGTTCAAAAACAGGACCAAAACCAAAACCAAAAGCAACTAAAAAAAGTAAAGGTTGTGCAAAAGATCCTATAACTCTAGATTTATTTCTATAAAATCTTTTCAATTGTCTTTGCCATAGAATATATACTGTATTCATAATTAATTCAAATTTTATTTTCTAGAGTGAAGTTTTCTTCCAAGTCTCATTCTATCAAGATTACTTGCTTCTTCTTCTCTTATGTTATAACCTGTAATCTTAATAAAAGCATCTTCTAAACTTTTTGTTTTTGTTTTTTTAAGAATTTCTTTAATATTACCGGTTGTAATTATTTTTCCTTTATCAATAATTGAAACTTTTTTTGCAACTTTTTCAACTTCATCCATATAATGTGTTGTAAAAAATATTGTAGTTTCTTCAAGTTTATTAATCTTTAAGATATACTCCCATATATGTTTTCTTGTCTGAGGATCAAGTCCTACTGTTGGTTCGTCTAAAAATAATATTTTTGGAACATGTAAAAGCCCTCTTGCAATTTCAAGTCTTCTTTTCATTCCTCCAGAAAAAGTTGAAACATAATCGTCTTTTCTATCATAAAGTTCTACAATATTTAATAATTTTTTAATTCTTTCTTCAATTTCAGTCTTAGGTACCTTGTATAAAACAGCATGTATTTTCATGTTTTCATAAGCAGTTAACTCATCATCAACACTAGGATCTTGAAAAACAATACCAAAAGATTCTCGAACCTTCT